>VTLG01010880.1_pt1 | contig 32338 bp, 49 predicted proteins | sample 4694571 | NCBI WGS metagenome assembly VTLG01 (sample SAMN12604809, study PRJNA352737) | marine metagenome | biome: ENVO:00000447; feature: ENVO:00000209|ENVO:00000569|ENVO:01000036; material: ENVO:00002151; isolation source: viral sequences binned using virsorter ...
CAAATATTCAGCATAGCATCCTAGCAAATTTCCTTCCACAATGCAAAACTAATACTAAAAAAATAAACTTTTTTATATATAATTTTTTTTATATAAAGTTTTTTTTATATATTTAAGGAAATTTAAAGCTAATAAAATGACAAATAGTCAATTAATAAAAAAATTCATGCCCACATTTCTAGGTAGATGTGTCCATGATGCAAAAATAGATGAATATTCATCAAGAGCTGATTATCATGTAACTTTTAAATATAAAAGAGACATTGAAACAGCTATAGAATGGGGTGAAAATCCAGAGCAAATTTTAGGAAGTGTTGCTCATTTTACAACAAAAATCAAAGCACAAGCATTTGTTAATGCTTTTAATAAATTTAAATACTAATAAAATGAAAAAAATAAAAATAATTCGTCCATACGACACTGATTTGAATTGGGACCTTATCGTGTATAGTTCTAAAAATGTGGCAGCTTGGACAAAAAAACCAATTAATATGAGAGACGAAGAGTTTGACAGTTTTAAAAGAGCTTATCCATGCTATTTAAAACGGGGAAAAGAGGAGAGACATATGTTTGACATAATCAAAGACGCAAACAATCAGCTTATTGTACTTTATAAAAATGGTAAGATTTGGTATGGTGCGAAATATAAATTATTGCCAACTATTAAAGAGGCAATAAGAAATGCAATATATTACATATAAAATGGATAACAACATCAAAGATTTTAAATGGACTACTGACCATGTTAAAACATTTGCACAGATATATACTGGTAATTTTTTTAAACTTCCTACATTTTTTCACTGGGAAAATTATCAAGGCAAAAATATGGATGGCAAAATTAACCAATACATATCTGATGTAAAAGATTTAAAAAGGTTGAATAAAGACGTATTAAAGATTAATCATTTTTTAAAAACTTATAAATGGAAACAATAGATTTAAGAAACAAAATCGACAGACCTAAATATTCTGTCAAACAAACTTGGGTAATAAATATTAATAAAGATTCTCAATACATTGGATTTTATAGCGGTCCGAGTAAACATTATCAGACTAGAGGTGTTGAAAGAAGAAGTATGGGAGGCTGGTCTTTTAGGAGATTATTAAGTTATGGTAAATGGAAACTTACTAAACAGGGTTGGATGAGAGTTTATTCTGGATGGATGTTTAATGGACCATTTACTAAAAGCCTGTCATCTTTTAGACGTTGGTATGACCTCAAGATTCCATCTAAAGGATGGAAGAAAATAAGGTTAATAACCTATGATAGAGCATATAATGAAACCTATGAGCAAATTAAAATCATCAAAAATGCCCTCTAAGTATTATATAGTCAGCAGCATTGACCAAAAAGAAAACAATAAAAGACTGAAAAAGTTTTTAATCAAAGCTGTTTTAACATTACTTTTTGTTAATGGTGTAATTCTTTTTGGAATTTACTTAATCTTATTGATATATGGATAAAGATAAATTAAGAGAAAACGTCTGGGCATTTTTAGTTATTGCAACCTTTTTTTGGTCAATCAGACTGATGTATGTTTTTAAAGCCTTAGCGGACTCCATTTTAATGCTGTTAGTGTCTCTTATTGTTTATAAAAATAAAGCCGAGAAATGAGCTATTATGAGCCTCTAAATAAGTCTAAGAGATGCGATACTTGCAACGGACCTACTGATGGATTCTATTTTTACAAAAATACATTCAAAACAAGGTACTTTTGTTCAATAAAATGTTTTAATGATTTCAGAGGTATTTTAAAATTTTTAAGAGTATTTAAAAAAGGGACCTAAATGGTCCCTTTCTTTTTTAAACTAATTTATTAACTCATGTTATTATGGAGTCTCTAAAGAAGTTTTTGCAGTTGAGAATGTTCCTTGTACTATTCCACTAGGTAGATAGTTAGAAACTCCAACTCTTTCAACAGCTCTTACAGTGACAAATCCTTTCTCGAAGTTATCAGAGTTTTCTCTTGAGAACTCGATTCCAAGACCGTCTCTTATCCAAAGCTGAGTTGCAACTGAAAGCTGACCAACTAAAAACTTACCAGCTGTAACAGCGGTATTGATGCTAATTGGTACGCCTAAAACTGCAGGTTGTAATCCAGACATTACTTGACCTTTTAGATATTCATTTGCAGTTGATTTTAACAATACGATTTTGTGAAAATCTGTTGGGTGTAGTAATATAGAATCAGCTTGATAATTTAATGCAGCTAATTGATTTAAAGCAGCTACTAAAACATCAAATTCATTTGCTGACTCAACAGACTGGTAAAATGCACCGCTAGAGGTTGTTGTAAATGCTCCTCCGTCAGTGAATAATCCATCTAGGTTAGGAGATGAACCATTACCATTTAATATCTGATTGTCCTCTATAGCTAAAACTTTACTCGGTACTCTCGCAGATAAATAAGAAGTTATCTGTGGTGTATCGTCTAACATCTCCTCTGTGAGTCTCATGGTTGTTCCAATCTTCTCCATTTGGATAGATGTTGCAGTTAAGTCAAAATCTGATTGCCCAAGAGCAGCTCCCTCAGCCTTAGTAGAAGCGTTGTCGCTATAACCAGACTCCTTTGGAAATCTCACTATTTGAGAATCAGTTGAACCGTTAGGAATCAAAGAACGTATATGTACAGCTCGAGATGGGTCATACTTAATATCTTCTATCCTTTGCACCCTTGCCACATCACCAGTGAAATCAGCAGCGATAGTCATATCAGCTTTAATTTCAAATTTAGCATTGTTGCTGTTGCCTTTTTGAATAGATTCAATTGCTCCATCTTTAAGAGCTTTACCTAATGCACCTTTAAAACTTCTAACAGTGTTGTTGTCTAAATCTTTCTGAGCATTTACCTCTGACTTATCCATTCTGTCGTTTAAGTCAACGAATTTATCAGTAAGATTTTTGATTTCAGATTTCAATGACTCCTCAACTTCGCCTTTGGCGTTGTCTTTTGCAGCATTGAAAGCCTTTTCAATTTTACCATCAACTAAGTCACCAATTTGGTCCAGTTGATTTTTTACATCTTCACTCATTTTTTAATTTTTTAAGCGATTAAACAAATAATTATAAATCTCTGATGAATCTTTTTTCTCTTTTACTTCAATCGGCTCAGTGACTATTTCTGTCGGCTTAGTGATTATATTATTGAAAAGCGTTTTAAGTTTCATTATTTCTGACTCAATGGCATAACCCAAATCGTCACTTATGTCGCCTTTACGAATTAACTTCGCTAAGCGGTCATATCTTTTTAATATTTTCTCTCTGTCAGCATTGCCTTTAACATCCAAAATCATAGCTTGGTCATTTGCAGCCATAGTTACAGCTGAAATCTCAAACAACTTAACCTCGTTAATGTGTCGGATTCCATCAACCATCTCTTTTTGAATTGGCATAATACCAACTGAGTTTTCAGTTAATACCCCAGCTTTCATAAGCTCGATAACGTCTTTTCCTAATGTTGTATTAGCAATTTTAGCCTCAAACATTAGTCCTTTGTTATCCTCCTCAAGCATTTTAATAACGCCTAAGGGCTTATCCATGTCGTGCTGGTATATATACTTTATTCTTTTACCATTCTCTTCAATGGTCTTTTTATATGCTCCTTTATTAATTATGTCATTGTCAGAATCTTTGTTCCCAAATGTGGAAGCATAACCTTTGACAATTCCAGCTTTTTCATCCGCATCAAGCAACTCGCCCATCGGACTTTGTTTGTAAATTATCTCATTCATATTACAAAGATAAAAATTTTAAATATATTGATATTTGACCATTTTAGAATCACCTTCTGAGACAGTTATTTTTATTTCTCTGTTCATCCTAGCTAACATGATTCCAATAAACTCTCGTTCTCCAACATAGTAAATTAAAGAATCTAAATTATCAGCATTGGGGTAATTACGATAATACTGTTCTAAAAGTCTTTTAATTAGCATTTAAATATAATTTAATTGGTCTGATTTTTTAGGAAATGGTGCAATTGAGCATCTACAATTGATTACATTGGCTGCACTTCCTCTGGGGTCTCCAGCTCTGTCTAAATACTCGCCACCTACTAAAAATTTATCTTCAAAGTCAACAATTTGTCCATTAGCGGCTGCATGATTAGACCTTACTCTCTCATCATTAGCTGTAATCCATTCTTTTTGCAGTTCATTCTTGCCATATATATCCAAAGCACTTCTCATGGTCCCTTGATTAGCTGCATTGGTTGCCTCTGTTCTTACTAATCTTTGAGCTTGATAATTTGAATATTGATTAAATCTGGTCCTAAGGATTCTTGCTTTAATTCTGACATCTGATGCCATAAATTCTGGGTCTTGCATAAATCTTTTTAATTCCTTTTTAAGTGTTTCTTTTGCAGTTCCAGAAACAAGTGTCACTCTGTTACCAGCTATTCTGCGACCTTCTTCGGCAAAAGTTGCCTCCCAAATATCGTTATAATCAGAAACGTCTTGCTGTTTTAATAAAGACCCAATGCTCTTAGCATACCAGTTAGCAAAAGAAGTACCAATATTTCTATAAGTATCGACATAAATATCAGTAAAACCATTATTTGTAAAAAGGTCCTCGTATCCTGTTGTTTTAGGTTTAACCAGAAATCGACTAACGCCTTTAAAATAATTCTCTTTGTAAAATGATAATGCTTTTTTAAACTCTTTATTTTCGACCTTATCCAGTAAATTAGAGAACTCATCAATCCAATTATCTTTTACTCTTTTAATCGCTATCTCCCTCATCATGGTTAGCACTTCTGTATCGTTCAACGTAAGATAATAATGCTTTTCCACCCCAAGCATTATACATGACATACCCTTTGTCTTTGTATGGAGTTCCTCTGAACTCTTCAGCTATCTCTGCATTTTGTTCATGTCTTTTTAAAAAGCTATATATTGAATTGACATCAGCTTGAGACAATGTATCTCTTGATGCTAATTGCTTTGCTCTGGACCACCCTTTGGGAGTCCCCATCTTACCTCTGAGTTTGTATTTCTCATCCCATTCTAAAACTCTTTTAGCGTTGTTGGTTGCACCTTGAGGGTAATCATTATAAACCTTATGCCCTTTTTTTGAACTCAGTGGATGTCCAGCTGGAATCAAATCTGTATCATGCCTACCAGAACGAAATCTCCCTGTCCTTATGGACCTAAGGAAATTATTTACTCTTGCATAAGCCCATTGGTCCGCACTAGAAACATTTGGTCTAACAGATTGAGGATTTGTATTATAAGCACCAATACCTCTTCTAAATACCGCAATAAGCATTCTAAGAGTTACTCTTTTATCTGGGTCGTCTCCATGCTTATCATTATGGTCATCAACTTTGTCTTTTAAAGCATTTCTAACTCTGTCTGATATTTCTGGCTGTTTATATTCTATTTTAGGTTTGTTTGAATCCTCATCCTCGTCATCATAAATAGAGTTCTCTACTCTTTCGTAATATTCATCCAATCTACCTTCTTTAGCTGCCTCATACTCCTCATGAGTTTTAAAAGGCATAAAGACAGTTGTGCCATCAAAGTTATGCGAATGGTAGCCCTCCCCACCCATCTGAACAGCTCTCTCCTCAGCCTCTTGTATTGTTGTATAAACATCCGTCATTCCAGCAACCAGTCTTTTTCTTAGTGCTATCGAAACGTCATCATGCAATTGTTTTGGTTCTTCAACCCCCATGTCATTAGATAGAGGTAATAAATTAGCTGGTATATAATAATCATCCATTCCTGTTTGCTCCTCATCAACTCCATAACTCATGGCTGTTCTTTTTTCATTTGGTGTTAACCACCAGCTATTTGACATCTGAGTTACAACTTTGTCCATTTCCTCTTGTAGTTCTGGAATCACTGTAAAGTCAAAATCAATATAAAGATTGTTCCCATAGGCTGGGGTTAGCCATCTGTTTAATTCTTCTCTAACTTTTATAAGCTGAGGGATGATAGAATTTACATAAAGAGATTTCTTTGCCTCTTTTTGATTGTTATAAGATTGATGGTCTGTATTGTTTAAGAGTTGTACTGGAACCGAGTAAATATTGCACAAATCTTTTATTGTAGCGTTGTACTGTTCTATCAAATTCAAATCAGAGGCACTAAGACCAAAATTAATCCATGAAAGTTTCTTAGGAGTAATTACTACGTCTCCAGCATTTTTAGAGCCTTGATATTGTTTTTTAAAGCGTTCTTTGAGCTGTCTTGCTTGGACCTCGTTTAAATCACCTTCCTCAGACATCAAGACTCCTCTTGCCATTTGATTCTGTAAATATTTTAACCCAGTTGTTACAGCCTCGTTATTGGCATCCAATACTCTTAGCCCAGCTTTTAAAGGACTCATACCATAGAGATGAGAACCAGTTCCATCATAGTAAGGATTAAAGTCAGCAATATGTAAAACATTTTCCACTGGTAATTGATGCTGACCATTATACTCCAAAGTATAATAATCAACTGGCTTAAATAAACCCCCACTATGAATTTGCATAACTTGAGACGGTAGAATATAAAGCTCTTTAAATTTAGTTGCATTTTGTCCACTCTGGGGTGTTATTCCATAAATGTATCTGTTACCAGTTAGCAGTCCAAAAGCCAAAAGCTCTTGTATAAATGTATTGTATGATTGAGCTGGATTAGGTCTTTCTAAGAGTTTGTGAAGCTCTGTACCTTCTAATTCTACCAATGCTTTTTTATGCAGTATCTGAGATTTATGTAAAACGCTAGAATTAAAATCACCAGATGTCAGTGTTTTATATCTTTTTAATTCGTTTTCATTTTGTATTTCATAAACTGAAAAAGGAATATTAGCTGCACATTTGACGATTAGATTTACTATCGAGTAAATAGTCGCATTGAATCTGTAGCCTTTGTCAATGTAGCTGTCATCATTTTCTGTGGATGCGATAAATGTTTCTCCTAAAAAGTTGTAAACCGCTTTGTTAAAATCAATGTTTGTTGTCTGATTCTTAAACAGACCTTTGAATCTATCGAAAAATGATGCCATTAAATATTTATTTTATTTACAAAAATAGTAATTAAATTACAAAAAATTCTGAACGTCTTGAATAAGCTGAATATATCAGATAACGAGTTGCATCCATTAAGTGATTGAATCTATCACATGGTTTATTTATTATAGTTCCGTCTTTAAGTTCCTCCCACCAATAGGATTGATATTCTTTAATAAAATTGGTTGATTCTTTTGAAACTATAATGTCAAACTCTTTCATAAGAGATATTCCAGCGTTGATACTTCCTTGACCTTTTATTGATGGTTTAACAAGCAACCCCAACCGCCTTAGTTCTTCTCCACTCTTAGGCTCTGCGGAATCATAGTAGCATAATGTGTCTTGGTGTCCTTTGCTTTTAATAAATTGTGCAATGTCTTGATTTGTCATTCCTGTTTTATAAAGTAATTCATGTAGATAGATTTTACCATTGACCTTGTAACCTTCTACAATTGCACAACTATCATTAGAAAATCCAAAATCTATTCCTAGATAAACGTAATCAGCATCTGGGAAGTCATTTCTGTTTATGAATCTCCAGTTGTTAAATATTTGTCTTTTAGTAAATACAGCTTTTTGTCCTAATCCAAAAACATTCCAGAGGTCTTGGTCTCGGTCCTTCATTCTCTCAATCTCTGATATGATGTCTTGATTTAAAAACTTGTTGTCTTTATAGGTTGTTATAACTGTCTTACAATCTTCTCTGGGTATTATATCACTATAAATCCAATGTACAGGGTCACTGGGGTTAAAATCAATAATTATCCTCTGACGACATCTTAAGCTGATTTGAGTAATGTCATCTCTTGTCAGCTCGTTTGCCTCATTACAAAAAGCGTAGTCTCTTGATGCTCCTCTTATCTTTTGACTCTGGTCCAAAGAAACAAAGCGAACAAGGTGCTTATTGTAAGTAAAATTATTTTCAGCTTTATTATGTATACCGTAATCATAAATTCCTGTTTCTTGAGCAATCTGAATAAAATCTCTCATGACAGATGATTTTAGACTTGGTAATGTTTTTCTAATGATGTCTATTACCAAAGGCTCTTGATTAGTTGTCATCAAATATATTAAATATTGACAAATAGAATAAGTTTTGCCAGACCTTGCTCCGCCTTGATGCACAAACCACCTTGAGTCTGAGTTAATTAGGTCATAGAATTGTCTATTGCATAGCTGCTCGTTTACTCTTCTTGAGCTGGTTTCCATTTAATAAGAGTTGATTTTAATGATGCATCATGCTTAATTTCTTGCCTTGTACCGTTTAATCTATGAGCCTCGTTATCATCTGAAATCATTTTCATCGCAGCTATTTGTAGAGTTGGAACATCAGAATCTATCCACTTGGATAACATTTTAGTTTTTCTGGATATACGCATTGATTCAATCTCCTTTTTTATAGTGTCCGATTTGTCCAGTTTTAGGTCATAAAAAGTACTTCTAGATATACCTAAATGAGCAGCTAAATGCTGAATAAACATTATTTTATGCTTTTTAATAACATTTATAGCCTTTTTTTCTAGTTGTTTTTTGTCGTAAGCCATTACAAATCTTTATACCAAATTATTGAAAGTCCAAATATAAAAACAAAAAATTGAACCATGTGTTGTGTGTCTTTTTCATTGACCTCGTTATAATCCATAGTTGAGTCCCAGTAATTCACCCCAACAACAAAACCGTAAACTGGAAAAAATTGAAACTCAAACATCTTTATATTTTTTATAAAGGTACAAATAATATTCCCAGATTTTTTCTTGATATACTTGCTTAGTGTACTCTTTGAATGATGACCTTTCTATTCCGTTAATCTTTGCAACCAAATAAAATTTTTTACCAGTCGGTATTGGATAGATAAAAATATCGTTATTAATACACCAGTTAAAAGCTGTGTAATGGTCTGAAGTTGGACAAAATATCAAAATGGTGTATTATCTCTTATGACTTGTATTCTTTGTTTGTCTTTATCTAGTCCTGTATAGTACCCCCCCTCTTTAAAGTTTGGAGCTATCATAAACTCTCCTTGTTTTCCATTTTCTCTTCTTTTTACCTTTTGCACATGGACTGAAACAGTATCAGAGCCATACATACAAGGTTGATTTAAATTTCTAAATACAGTCAAACAATTATAACTTTTATTAAAGAAATCAGATGAACCAGAAATATCGTAAGGGTTTGGAACTCTATACTGGTTGTTAATAGATTCCATTTTTCTTGGATGTGCCACTAAAAATAAATGCGTATTTGTTTGCTGACAAAACTGGGTTATCTCAGACAGTATTTTTCCTACATAAGAAACATCCCTTTGAGCTGAATGGTCCAGCATATTATATGGGTCAATTACACAAATATTGACTCCTTTTCTAAATACAAGCTGTTTAAAGCTGTCTAAAATACCTTTCAATGTCAGATTTTCTAAATCAATTTTTACAAAAAAGAAATGCTCTTCAATAAAATTTTTAGATTTATTTAAGAGGTCGTTGTCGCAATTTGTTTTATTAAGTTTGTTGGCTATTCTTTTAATATGTCCTTCATAAGGATATGATTCTGGTGAGTACATTGCAACTCTGAAATCATATTGTAAAGCCATATTACAACAAATCTGGTCTACTACGTCAGACTTACCACTGTTAGGAATGCCTGTTATTGTTGTCCATTGGTCCATTGATATGTTAATCCATTCATCAGAATCACCAAGACCAATTGAATAACTTTTAAGTCCATTCTCATTGTAATTTAGAACACTGTCCCAGATGTCATTAAAATTAACAATTCCCTCAAGAGGATATTCTTTGGCATCTTTAAGAATCTGTCTCAATTTTTCTGCTCCTTCTTTTGTTAGAACTTCATTAGCATCTTTGTAATTATTAAAGTCTATATACTTACATCTATGTTTTCCAAATCTTCTAGCCAATTCATTTCTTAAATTTAATCCAGCCTCATCATTATCAGTACATAAAATAATTTCTGTCTTATTTTCAAAGTATTCAAAACAATTATCTAAATATTCTAACCTTTGATTTCCACTTGATGCTCCATTAGGAACAGAACAAACAGAATAAATTCCAGCCTCATGTAAACTCAGAGCATCCATTTCTCCCTCTACAATATACACTTTATCTGAATTTTTAATTGAATTGAGTCCATAGAAAATAAGTTTAGCACCGCTGACTAATTTAAAATTTTTCTGACCGTCCCTATATTTTACGTTTATAAGCTCATTATCTATGTAGTAATTAAAATTTATTGCCTTACGTTTTTTATTTACCTGGGGAAAATATTCTGTAGATTCTCCAACTTTCCAATAGTTTAGAGTTGGTTCGTTAATACCTCTTTTTTTAAAGTATTGCAAGGTCCTGTCAGATAAATTGACCTTGACTTGTATCGGTCTTACAAATGCCTTTTTCTCTTTAAATTTTACATTGCCAGAAAATCCACAATTATGACAATTATAAAGACCATTATCAATGTCAACACTAAGCGGTCTGTCAGTTTTGTTTTTTCTTGTGTTATGACATTTAGGACATTTTGTTTTTGTTTGACCTCTTGTTTGTTTTATTTCAATGCCTAGATTCAGAAATTCGTTTATCATAGTTTAATGATTTGATTAGTTTTGTTATGTTATAATAATTTGCAATTTTATTTAAAAATTCAAATAAATTACAATTTTGACTATGTTTTATTTTTTTGTGATAGACAGAAACAACTCTGGTATTATACAGATTTACGATTTCACTGGACTTCGTTTCATGTTCGCAGTAGATGACGAAAGCCTCCTCTTTGACACTTTGCCAACAGTCCGCAATCCTGTTAAAAAGAATTTCTTGTCCTAAAGGTGCTTTTAAACCTTTATATTTTACCTCAAATAATAATAAATATTTATCGTCAAACTCTAAAACTGCATCAATGTCTGTTGGATGAATTTTAGAATCGCCAACTCCAGAAAAATCTATAACTTGTTTAATTCTGTTTTTGTGTTTAATCATAATTTAAATTTGTTTTTAAATCTATCAAGTTTAGATACGCCATTCTTTTTAATTCTTATTCCTACAATAGACAAAAAATTTTCTTGCCAGAAATCATCTTCTCTTGCCTTTTTACAAAGGTTCCACAATTCTCTAGGGTTAACATTATCTAAACGGTTGCATTGGTCAATTGTTTCTAACCACTGTATTTTTTGAGCTTGTGTTATAGGATGACTTGATTTAGGAAATAATTGGCACAAATGACTATAAGAATCTAAAATTATAGAGGCAAAGTCAGACTCAGATTTTAACTTTTTAGACTTTGCACCTTTATTATTTATATTATTAATATTATTATAATATATATCTTTTAGATTTTTCTCATACCCCCCCCTGTTTTTTCTAATACCCCTATTAACAAAAAGTAATCTCTTTTCGTTGTTAAATTCATCTTTAATTGTTTTAATTTTTATGTGTTTGTTTTTTTCTAATTGATTTATCCAAACAGAAACAGTTGCTCTGTTGACTTTGTACAATTCAGCAAAATAAACATTAGTTGCCCAACAGAAACCTTTTTCGTTACACAAAGCAGTTATTTCTCCGTACATTAATTTAGCGTTTGGTTTTAAATTTTCATCATACCGAACAGAGGCTGGTATGACAGCGTAATAATTTTTTTTCATCTATTCAACAAGTCCCTTAATTTTGTCGCAAAATTTTCTAATGTCATCATACATCTCTTGGATGTTTTCGTTTGACATTTTGTTGTCTCCATATTTTTCAAACAATGCCTCAATAAGTAAATCAAACTCAGTACGATTCATTAAACCGACATAATTATATTGATATAAGTCATCATAAGAGCTGTTCGTTGTCCATCTTATTCTCTGTGATGTATCATTCCAATAAACCTTCTTTTCATTAGCCATCTTTGATGTATTTTTTTTATTAAAAAAATTGCAATTATAATTAATAATATTGTTTTAATATTAAAGTGATTTTCTCCACAAAGTCCTGTAAAATGTTTTATAAAATCAATCATCTTTCATGTAGTTATCAATTAAAATAAAAACAGCATCTAAATCATTGGACCATTCTGCCCTCCAATTTGCCATTTTAAGACGTTTTAAGCAACTCAATTGGTTTTCTGTAGGTTTGTTATATCCAACTTTGAGTTCTATCGCTAGACCGCAGTATTTTGAGTTTTTATGAAAAATCATAATATCTGGCATTCCAGAGACAACTCCTAAATATTTTAATTTGTATCTTTCAAATGGAGTTCTTTTACCTTCGTTGGGTATATGAGCCGCTAAAACACTAGGATATTTAAGTTTAATATAATTCATAATTGAATTTTGCAACTTATCTTCCTTAGTTAAATATTTATCAAAAGGATTCAATTTGATTTTTTCTTTTACTGTTTCTAACAAATTTAGTTCTTTATTATAAACCTTCGGAGCAAAAACCCAATTCTTATAACATTTTTGATAATGTAATATTGTAGCATGGTCTTTTTTAATAAAGTCAGCTATCTCATACAATGTACGGTCTGTATATTGACGACATATTATGCCAAATATTTTTCTAGCTATAACTACTTCTGATTTCTTTGTTTTAGTCAATACGTCAACATTACAAACAAACTCAGTTGCGTTTTTTATATTTTCTAAATCTATATTAGCAGTCATAAAATTTTAGCACCATCTGGAGCAAAACCCTTAGCTCTGACTCCTGTTGTTTTACCAGTCTTTACATATTCGGACCATTTATCAAATGCATCTTCAAACTTCCTTTGACCAAATTCCATTTGCTTTTCGCTAAGTGCTATAACCTCAACTTGATATGGAGCTGCGGTCTCAACAAAAATAAATCTAAAATTTTCTAGAGGAATATCAAGCCAAAGGCAGTAAGCGTATGCTTGTAAATCATAATTACGATTATAAATGTCGTTTGGAATAGATGTATGTTTTATCTCTCTTATTGTTTTTAAATCAGAAATCCATTTTTCAACTGGCTCTAAACAGTCTGGTCTGCATCTACAATCTACCCCCCCCCACTTAAAATAATGAGATTGTTCTATAATACCAGTAAGATATTTTTTAGCAAGTTTATGCTCATTAATTTTTTTCATCATTTCAATGATTCTATTAAAATCAACTTCATCAATTACTGTTTTGCCAGATGCTTTCTCCTCATGTTCTGCTTTTATTATTTTATTTTCCTTATACCTTAAATCAAGTTTAGGCATAGGATAATAATTTTTGTAAAAAACTTTTGGTTGATAAACTGCCTCATGAGTTGCAGAACCAAGAGCCATTGCTGGGGTTGTTACATTTTCTTGACTAAGAAACTTTTCAATTGGATATTCTGCAATGTATTTTAGTCCACTTGCAGAAATAGAATCATGAGAATGATACTGTTCATTTGAATCAAATTTCTTCTCCATTTAATTTTTTTTTTAGTTCTCTAATTTCTTTGTTTAGTCTGGAAATCGTTTGCTCTTGTTTTTGTATAATATCATTCTGACCACATTTTATTGTTACAAGCTCATTGATTTCTTGTTCTAGTTGTCTTCTCTTATTTTTTTCACTATCATAAGCCTCTGTAAGTGCTTTGATTTGCTGAGTTTTAAATTTATCTTCCTCAGTCTGTTCTCTATCATATATATAAGCCATAATATAAAATTTAAAAAGGGACAATTAAGTCCCTTTGATTATTAATTGTTAAAATGGTAAATCATCATCAACCTCATTTGTTGGCTGACTTTGAAATCCTTTTTGTTGTTTTTCAGAAACCTTAAAAGTCATTATATGCTTTTTAGATTTATCTTTATTATACCAGATAGCCATGTTTCTTACTTTGCCATCAATATTGATTTCTCCAGTTGCATCTGGTTGTTTATCTTCGGTTTTATTTTCATTTTTAAAAATATATCCGTAACCTTCTTTTAATTTAAATTCTGCCATTTTTATTTATTTATTATTCCTTTTACTTTTAATTTAGCTCTCATCAGAACCACAGTTTTGTCAACTAATTTTTTTTCAAACTCTTTATCTGATAATTTTTTCCCATGTCGTTCATCTTCACATAATTCTTTATAAACGCATAGCGTATTTATGTCAATAGACTTCAAGTCTAATTTCATAAAGTCGTTAAATATTTTACTCTCTGGTTTACTCATATAATTTGATTTATGTTTATTTTATATTTTTTATCTATTTTATTAACCTCTCCTAGGGTCCAAGTATTTGGATTTGCAAGTCGAGACATTAGAGTTGGTCTAGTAATCTTTAAAAGTTTTATAATGTGTTCTTTATTAATAGATTTATCTTCTAACTCTAATTCAAATTTTTCTTTAAATGTTTTTGCCATATACTTTTATTTAATAAGGGAGAGGATGCTGGAACTCTCCCTGTTAAGAAAATTTATCTAAAAACTAATGAAATCACAACCAGCATCAAGATTGTTTTTACGTTTGTTTTGGATTTTATTATAACCCTTTTTTATAGGATTTATAAAGGCATCTTCAAACTTTCTGTCTGTAATTCTATTCCTTCTTTTTTTAGCCTCGATACTTTTATTCACTTGGCTAAGTGGTTTGTCATAATCTAATTTGTTTTTTGCCATACTATTTAATTTTGTGTTTTAGTTCAGTTATAAATTTTTCATGTTCTTCTTCAAGAGAAATCAAAGTATTGTTAATAATATCTAAGCACTCTGTCGGAGAGATATTAGTTGAGATTTCTCCATTCAAAATTCTTTTACATCTTTTGACGTAAGATTTTATATTACCATACTTTGGATTTATTTTATGCTCGTGAATATTGATGTCTTTTATAACCATACTTTTACTTTTTTACGAAGTTATATAAAAATTATTTAATAAAAAAAATATTTACTATAAACTTTATTTTAAATAAAAAACCCATCACTTACGGTTGACAATAAGCAATGGGTCGGAAACAACAAAAAGGGAGTTGTTAATTGTCAGTCAAAAACAGTTACATAAGTTGTTGTTACGTCACAATCTTGATTAGATACGTGCATAGAGACATCAACCTCAGCTTTACGGATATTATACCTCATTGAATCTATGTAACAGCTCTGGAAATCTTGATAAACGTCATTTCCAAAATCTACATGGAGCTTGTTGTGAAATCCTATTGGGTCTCCATCAAAACCAGATTTATCTCTAAATGTACCTTCATATCTTGTTAAATGCCTACGATTGTCGTTCATCATTTCGGCACTAATCAGCTGTTCTAATTTTTTGTTAACTGAATCTCGTTCTCTTTTAAAATCTCCTGTTATTTTGCCAATAAAAAAATCAGTGTTTTCGCCTTCATTAGATAAAATTAAATCTTTTACCTCATGCTCACCGCTAAAATTACCATTGTTTGAAATCTGTTCTCTTGTCGAAACTATTTCATTTCCCTCTAAATCATAAGACTCGGCAATGTAAAAATTATCAATATATATAGCATTAAAACCACCAGCTCCAAGTCCAACTCTAATAGGTTGGTCAATAGTTATCGTCATAAAAACATCTGTGTCAACAGAGCTAGATGAATACGGTTTTATTTCACAAGACATTTTACCCCAAGCATTTACCGTTGATGTTTGTTGCTCTTTTACAGATTGATTAACAGAACTTGATGGAAAATCCTCCCACTCGTCAGTTATAAAATTATATTGTTTTAGCTCTGATGAAGTATTGTAAGACTCATCTAATGATGCTTTTAGATTTATTTTATAGCTTTCTGTATGGTCTGTTGTTTCTATGTAATAGGAAAATCCTACATTTAAAGACTTACGTTGTTTTATAGTGTTATATTGTTGGTCTAATGAAATTAAAGCAACCTTACTTCCAGTTTGATTTATAGCATTAGACTTAAAATATCTATTGCCAGACAAAGCTCTAACATTTTCAGTTGTGTCTAATTGGATTTGACTAAATGTTGGAGATGTAACTGGTTGAATTAAAAATCTATTATCTAAATCTGGAATCAGAAAATGAGCATTTTTGTTTTGTATGCTTAATCTATTTAATCTAGTCCTAATTTTAACTCTTTTAAGAGGTTTATCATATTGTTTAATGAGGTCCTTATATAAGGGTTGTATTTTAGCTGGTACTTTTTTCGCAATGTTTTCTGTTTCTGTTTCTAAAAATGTACCGTTAGCATCAAAAACTTTATAGTCTATGTTTTCCTGTCCACCTTGTAAAAACTCTAATTGTTTGTTTTTTATGTTAGCCATATTGTTTTTTTATGGAGAACCTACTGTAATTCCTCTTTGTGTTAATGTTAAAGTATGTAAAGTTGTTGACTCATCCAAAGTTACAAATTTTATTAGAGCAAATCTTTGCGAGTTTGTTGGATTTGTTTTTACTGTTATAGTAATAAACCTAGTTGCCTCATTACCTTGACTTGGTGAAATAGTTACAAAATCAACTCTAGCGTTTCCACCTGTATGGACCGTTGCTATAATTTTAAATCTACCATTAAACAGAGCTGTATTATTAGGGTTAGATACAAATTGGAATGTGTAAGCTGTTGTAGCATAAAATGGCAACGTCAGAGCTGATGAAATTGTAACTCCAGAAGTAATTCCTGTAGCATCACCATCATTAAATGGAGTTCCTGTAATTGTTACAGTGTCAGTCTTATTAGTTGTATTACCAAAAGGAACTACTCCAGAGACTTTAATTTCTATTTGATTCTCTGTAATTTCTCTTTTAGAAACAGCTAAATTATTAACGCCATTAGCAACAGTTAAAGAGATATCAGATATATTATTAAAATAAAAACCAGAGTTAGTGTTTAGCAAAACAGTTCCCTCGAAGTCAGCATCTGGGTTTGGTTGTGCTGGATTTGTAAAAGTCAAAGTTGTTGCACTTAAAGATGTATTTGATGCGTTGTTTGTAAAAGTTATTGTTGTTGTATATTCTTTACGTTTTGTTGCAGCTGACAATGTGAATTGATAATTACTACTTCCACAAGTTGCTGTGACAAATGGTTTTACACTATAAGTTCCATTTCCGTTGTCGGTAATTTGTGATGAAGTTAAACTGAGACCAGTGGTTCGACTTGTTATTGATATATCAGAGATAGCTGGTAGCTGAAAATCTACATCTGGAATTAAAGTAAATTCTCCAGTAATAGTTACGTTGTTATCATTGTCACTGCCTGTTATTGGAATAACATCTTGAGTTGGTTCTATTCTTGCATTTAAAGTGCCTAATAAATTTGGTGTAAAAGTAATATTACCATCTAGTTGACAAGTTGGAGGAGGTGGAGGAGGGTCTGTTGTTCTAACCAAAGTAACAGAGTCATTAGCAGAACCAGCTGAGTTAGTCATTGTTACTCTAACTTCATCACCATTATTTGACGAATCTAATCCTAAAGGAGCAAAATTTGCATTAGTAGAATTTAAAAACGGTGTTTCTGTTCCTCCTGTTTTTACTGTAAAACCATCTACATCAAAAGTGTAAGAAGTATGAGGAGAGCCAGTGTTTTCTCCTCTAAAGTACAACGTTTGACCATCTGAATATGTAAATGAAGAAACATCTGAGCTGTTTGTGTATATTTTTACAACTGGAATCTGGATTGTGTCAGCTGGGTCACCAATTGGGTCTGGGTCAATTACAATATCAGCTCCACTTGGACAGATAGCCAATTGGTCAACATCTTTTTCTATTAGATTAGAATTACTTACAATATACCAATGTCCATAAGAATGATAAATCCTTGAATTTGTAATCATTAGAATTTGCTCTAATACTTCTTTAGCATTTCTCAAGATTAAATTAGGTGTAAAAAAAGCATATGGATTTACCTCAATGTCATGAAATATTGTGTCATTTGTAGCACCTCCATCTTTTCTAATTTCATTGGCAACATAAATATGATGCTCATGTCCAGTCAATTTTAGTATTTCTGTTATGTAGTAAAATAAATTTTTAGCATCTGTTACATTTGTAGTGTCAAAAGGCGAATCAAAACCTCCTAATGTTCCTAGTCCGTCAATTGCCTCTAATTTTATTGGAAATGGTTTGTGAATCATTTGCTCTTTGAATCTATCTACCACTAAAAATCCTTGCCATATGGGTTCCCAGAAAAAGTCTCCTCCAGTATCTTCCTCCCAATTAGCGTTGGCAAGTTCCCACTCTGTTTGTTCTGATTCCCAAAAATAACCATAAGAATCATGTTTCATTACTTTTACAAGATATTCTCTTTCATCACTCTCATGAAAAGCATCATAAGAGGTTGTAGAGGTTACCATTAAATTAATCTTGCATCTTGAACCTCTGATGGGAGAATAAATATCATCATCTCCAGACCACTCTATTTCAACTGGATTTCCACCACCTACTAAAGCAGATACAGAACCAGTGTAATTTTTTTTATGTATTTCTAGTTTAAACCTTCTATCTTCTAGGTCTTGGAAAAATAGCTCGAATTTTAATCCATACGTTGCCATAAAGATTAATTTATTCTGTTACGTTCTCTGTCAGCTCTTTGTAAAGCTAATACTAAGTCTTGACCTTCTAATCTAAACTCACCTCCGACATTTATTTGTTGATTGCTTTTGGCATCTATCATGCCTTGTAATTTATTTAATGGAGCAATAACCTCTGGATTACCTCTACCAGCTCCAGTATTATCACCAACAAGAGCTAAAGTTGGACCAGAAACTATTCCGCCTTTAGCAAAAGAAGCAGCAGCACCTCCAAAGGTCATTAAACCTTGAACTTTACTTACAGCAGCCATACCTTTTCCAAAAGAACCTCCAGTTAAAGCTGCTAAAATAGCAGCAGCCGCTGCGGTTGCTAATAATCTAGCCGCTAATGCTTTCAAATGTTGCATTAAGCCTTGAAACGGATTTTCACCAGACATTAAAGCCATAAAACTTTGTTCTAATATGCCAGTTACAGCCTCACCAAAACTTAGATAACTTGCCTCTGCATCTTTTATCTTTTGGATTCTTTGTTCTTCTACTGACTTATATGATTCAGCTGCTTGTTGCAGTTTGTCATTTAATATTGCAAAACTTGGAGTCGTGCCTCTCAACATATCTATAGCTGGTTTTACCTTATTAAAATCAGTTTGAAAATCTGGAGTTGGAGTTGTAGTTGTATCTGTGACAGAACTACCACCTGTAGTTGGTGTTCCTAATCCACTAAAAGTATTTAGAGTTCCTTCAAATAAATCGTTAACCAAATCTGATATTCTGCCCTTTTTAAATTTAGCTAATCCTTCCTCTGCTCCTTTAACATAATTTTCTGCTATTCTTTTACCAGCATCTAAAGATATTTCGTCTTGTTCCGCAAACATATCTTCAATTATGCCGCCAAAATCTCCAGAAAATTTTTTGTCAGCAAATTCAGAGATTAGTCTTTTAGCTGTCTTTAATGGTGTAAATAAATATTTTTTAAAAAATTCTTCTATTCTAATTAAGGTATTAAGTAAAAAAGTTTTAACTGTTATTCTAAAATATATAAAAGCGTTAGCAATGTCATCAAAAAACACAATTAAACCTCCTAAAGCTATAACTACAGCTCCTACTGGTGTTAATAACAACCCTAAACCAGTAACAAGACTGCCAAGAGCAATCATTAAAGGAGGTAAAATAGCAACAATACCAGCTACTATTACACCAAATTTTTTGACTTCTGGTGATAAACTATTAAATTTTATTGTAACATCTTTAACAAAATTACCTATGTCTTTAAACACTGGTAGTAAGGTTTGTAACAATACAGCACCTACCTCTGTAAATAAAACACCTAATTCATTTAGAGATTTGTTTAATTGAAAAGAAGAACTTTTAGATAGTTCATCAAATGCTTTTGCTGTAATTCCAGATGAGCTACCCATCCTTGTAAAAATTTCAGCTGTAATATTAGCACTTTTACCAGTTAAATCTAAGATACCTCTTAAAGCTCTAACATTTGTAAAAACCCTTTCAAAAGCTCCAGAGTTTTTTTCTGATGCTAGTCTCAAGGTCTCTAAAACAGACAAAAGTCCCTCATCTTTTATTTGTTGTCTTAAACCTTCTTGAGATAACCCAAGCTCTTCCATAGCCTTTTTTGCATCTTCAGTAGGTTTCATTATACCAGTTAATATACTGTTAAGCTGAGTTGAGGCAACAGCTGCATTAGTTCCAGTTCTAGACATAGCTGCAAACGCTGCTCCCACTTCATGAAACTTAACGCCCATATTAGATGCCATAGGTAAAACAGCACCCATTGCTCCAGATAGCTCTGTTGATTCTAATTTACCTTCTCTAACAGCCGAAACGAGTACATCAGTTGCATCAGAGGCTCCTAAGGTCTCAGACCCATAAGCATTCATGGCTGAAGTTGCTAAATCCGCAACAGTTTTTGTTTCTCCTAATCCAAGTGCTGAAGCCTTTAAGGATTGTTCTAAGACATCCATAGCCTCAGAACCTCTTAAACCAGCAGACGTAACAAAAAATAAAGCCTCAGCGGCAGCAGCGGCATTTACGCCAGTTGTTGAAGCTAATTGCTTAACTTTTAGACCCATTGAGTCAACCTCTGAACCAGCAACTCCTACGAGAGTCTTAATCTGTGTCATAGATTTGTCAAACTGAGCAGCCATTCTAATAGCTTGACCACCAGCTAAAACCATTGGAGCAGTAATTCTAAGAGACAAGGATTTGCCTACTGAAGATATTTTAGAACCAAAAGCTCTAAGTCTACTTGAGGCTGTGGTTAACCCTTTGCTAAATCCTTTAGAATTTAATAATAAATCTACTCTTAATTTTTGGTCTGCCATTTTACAAAAATACTAAAATTTAAACTTAAATATCAACGCCCTTTGACCTTGCTTTTTCTAAGAATGCTTTGAACTGTTCTGGTGTAGATTTAACAGCTCCTGTTTTTAGCATCTTGTCTTGTGGCAATGGGAATAAATTAGATGGTTTCATCATCTGACTTCTCTTAGTGCAATTAACATTGTATATCATTGTAGATAAATATCGAGTTTGTTCCCATAATAAATTCATTTGAATGTTATTAGCCTCTCCTAAAAGCTGGTTTTCTATCCATGTATTGGACCAAAAATCATTTGGATTAATTCCAATTTGTCCAATGTAATAATCCAGTAATGTGTCCCAAGTTAATTCCTTAGTTTCGGATTCGGACTGGTCTTTTTTTTTGTTTGTGGATTTCGGTCAATACCCATGTTGAGCTGATTACCTAGTATTTTAGATTCCATCATGGAGTCTATCATCTCTTTTAACATTTTCTCATTGACATCTTCTAACCAAGCTCCAACTTGGAACTCATTATAATCAATTTTATTGCCTTCTTCTTGGTCATAAGCTAATAAACCAGAATAAACTAAGGCTCTCAGTGATGTAACTGAAACGCCACTAGAAAAAATATCACCAATTTTATCTAAAGATATTCCTAATATATCAGTAAAGTTTGCCCAAAAGTTCATACTAAAATGCATGACCCTTTGTTTACCTCCTATATTAAGAGTATAATAACCCCTTTTTTTGTTTGCCATAAAAGTTAAATCAGTTTAATGTTAGTTTGTTGATTTTGTGATTGCTCCTGTCAATGTAATTGAACCGCTGTAAGTAACTGGAGCCTCAGCCTCAGCTGACATTTCAACACTACTTAAAAAACCTTCGGCAGTATAAATTTCATCACCAGTTGCAGCTGTACCAAAAACACAAGTCAATTGAGTTCTGGCTAATAAAAAATCAGCCATTTCTATTGCGTTAGAGCTATCATCATATTTAACAAACCCATCAAAACTAATTTCTCCACTCATAGCACCAGCAATCACCTCTTGAAATCCAGAGGAGTCTTTGCTAGTTGACTCTGGTAAGTCGTTAGACAAATTTAGAGAACAGCTAGTTGTATGTCCTAAAGTTGCACCTTCTACCTTTAAAATTAGATTAGTTCCATTAAAAATTCCAGTTGTCGGCATTTAGTTTATTTTTTTAGTTAATATTAATTACAAATATAAGTATTTTATTTTTTATCTTTTTTATTTTGAAAGTTGCTTTTTCTGCGGTCCGTATGTTCTTAAATCTGTAATCATTATTCAAATGTTGCTTTGGTAGCATTGTACTCTGCTAATATTTCTGAACTTGATAATTGTTTTTTAAAACACTTAAAATATCCAATATCCCCATCAAAAAAATTATTTGTAGTACTGCCGAATTGATAAGCACCTATAAACAAACTTGAGTTACTACTATCAGAATTTTGGTCTTGTGTTAATGTTGTAGAAGAATATGTACCAGTTGAATGGCTAACTTGACTTCCGTTTATATAAAAATCAATATCATCTCCACTTTTGTTTCCTTCTATTGTAATAGCTAAATGTTGCCAATTATTATCTGTAAAGGCATTGTTGACAGTTTCGTGTCTTGAACCCGAACCACCCGCTGAATAACCTGTAAATCTTATAACATTATTAGATTGTAATATAATATTTTGCCCATAATTAGCAGCTTGTACTTTACTCATTAAATATTTACCTGAATTTGTATTGTGTGGTCTAAACCAAAACATCCAAGTATATGGACCATCTATTTGAACATCGTTACTATGTGTGATTTCCATTTTATCATTCGAACCATCAAAAATAAAATATGATGGGCTTGTGCCATAAAATGTTGCTCCAGTAATAGTTGCATTATTATCATTTGGATAATCATTCTTTGTAGCTAAATAGTTTTGTGCTACTTGGGCAGAAGTCAAAGATGAGTTATATAATCTGTACTGTCCGATTTTTATATTTGCTGCATAACTTCCTACTCTATGCCCAATGTCAATGTCATCTGAACCACCTGTTCTTGTACCTGCTGTTGGACTTGATGCAGCTTTAACTTCAATACCATTAAAAAATATTTTTTGTGTATTTGCTAAACCATCATAAGTAGCTACTAAATGATGCCAATTACCAGTTGATAATGTATCAGTTGTTGTAATATCTTGTGATGATGCAAATTCACCACTTGAATCGGCAACCCCCCACCTAATATCTCCACTTGCACTATGGAATCTTAAATCCCATTTATAATCATTACTAGCTGTATATAAAGTTGACAGCATTTCATTATCAGCTATTGAAATTGGTTCTATCCACATCTCAACAGTAAAAGCAGTAGCATTTTGAAAATTGCTATTTGATGGTATAGTCATATTATCATTACTACCATCTAAAACTAACCAGTTACCTAATTCTTTATCGTAAAAATCTGATAACGTGCCACTAAATCCAACAGTACTACTAATGTTTGCGTGGTTGCTATTTGCTTTATCTGACCATTGGTCATTTGATAAAGTTGTATCATCAGCAGCATCTAAATGTATTTCAAGAGTAGGATTTTGATATAAAGACTTAGTTGCATTGTAATTTGTAATAACTTGGTCTTGTGTCAATTTACCTTTATAAAATCTAACTTGAGCAATTCTACCATTCCAGCCTTCTCTAGCTGGATATTGATAATATCCTCCAATAATTAAGTCATTAGAATTTCCATTTGGAAGTGAACCAGCTGTTTGTGTATGTCCTACCCTTAAGACACCATCAATAAAAAAATCTGGTTTTCTAGTCGTATTATCATAAGTCAAAACAATATGCTCCCAGCGATTTGCAGAAGTAAAGTCTCCTGTTCCTGTTCTTACTTGGGCATTACCATCATAACTATTAAATTGATACCCAAAACCAGATGAAGCTCCAAATGAAATGTCCCATGAATTAGTATTATTAGGACCTTTATTTATTAAACAATGGTCTGTGTCGTCATTTCTCCAAACCCACATCTCAATAGAAAAATCTTGAACAATATCTAAGTCTGTTGTATGCGGTACAACAACTTTATCTCCACTTGTTCCTGTTGCTCCGTCAAAAGTAAAATAATCAGAATTATTGTCGTTTGTATGAACAGCATCTGTTATAGTTCCGTTTCTACCGTTACCAGAACTGTCTGACCATGCTCCAGAGCTGTATCCATTGGCATCTAAATTCAGTTCTATATTTGTAGCTCCTTGATATAAGTCTTTTGTTGCGTTATAGTTTGTGTTTACTTCTGTTGTAGTAAGAGCTGCACTATATGTTCTAATCTGTGCTATTTTACCATCAAAATATTTTGAATCAGTATATGGGTATCTTCCTACATCTAATCCATGGTCTGCTCCTGTATAGTTAGAATTTAAAGTATCACTGTCTTTTAAAGTTCCATTAACATAAAGTTTTATAGCAGCACCGTTTGAAGCAGAAGCCACTGTAAATACACAATGATTCCACGTACTCTGCGTTATAGCTGAAGTGGCAGTCAATTGTCTATAATTAGCACTATCTGAATATATATATAGTTTTACGCCTGTGCCTCCATCTATATACAACTGATAGCCTGTAGTATCACTATCTCCAAGATTAGAGGCAATAGTGTCTTGTCCAGAACTTGCCTCACATAAACACCAAGCCTCTAAAGTAAAACCTCCACTTCCTATATCTGTACCTGCATATGCTGAAACTTCAGCGTAATCATTACTACCGTCAAAATCAAAATAATCGGAATTATCATTATTAGTATATATAGCACCACTTACTGTTGCATTATAACTACTGTTTGCAGTGTTAGACCAAGCACCACTTGTATATCCGTTTGCGTCTAAACTAAGTGCTAAATTTGTAGAATGTATAGTCCCTTGAGTTGGTGGAACTGTTATTAAAGTGCCTTGAGTTGCGGATTGCTTAGAAGTAATTATAGAACTATAACTTAAAAAATTACCTGCTCTAAAGTTTTGTGCTACTTCTGATGCTGTAAGTGCTACATTGTAAATTCTTGTAGTTCCTATATCTCCTGTAAATTCGTAGTCTCCTGTATATGCACTGCCTAATATACCTAAATATAAATTTGCTGCGGCATCTGTAATTCTATTAGCAGATAAAGTTGTGCTACCTTGTAAAGTTCCATTAACATATAATTTTACAGCACTACCAGAAGTGTTACCTGCAAGTGTAACAGCAAAGTGAGACCATTCGTTTGCACTATACGCACCATTGCTTGATGTAATACCAGCTATTGCAGTTGAGCCATTATAAAATGTAGCATCAACACCACCACTTGTTCCATTTGTTCTTACAAAAAAATCTCTTGCTCCATCACCTTCAAATCTACCAAAAAAATGTTCGTCTGCAGCATAAGACGGTTGTCTAAACCACATCTCATAGGTAGCTGCACCTAAATTTAAAGAACTATTATCTGTTATTTGTAAATAATCCCCTGTACCATCTAAAGTAAAATACCCTCTTACATCTGAATTATAGGCAGCATTACCATTTAAAGCAGCATTATTTGTGTTTGTAGTTTGGTCTTGCCAAGCTCCACTTGTGTAAATACCACCATCTAAATTTAAAATTAAGTTACTTGCTTTATCTACTAAAGGTGTAACTAAATCATGGTTAGCTATATCAAACCAAGTACCACTTCCATTACCTTGATTAGCACCACCACTTTCTATGCTATCTTCGTCATTCGCATCTAAATGCAATACTAATCCATCTTGAGCTGTTGCTGCACCGCTACCAGATGAGTCTGCTGGGTTTTGATGAAAAAACTTTTTTCCTAATGACATTATAAATTAATCTCGTAGTTAAAAACATCTATTTTTTTACTTATTGCATTGATTTCACTTTCTTTAGCAGCAACTGTAACCCTTAGATTGTCTCTTTGTGTTTCTATAGCATCTGGTATAGCTTGTCCAGTTTCTGCTTTTCTTATCACATACCAGTCTGTTATTACAAACTTATTAAATGCTGCATTTTTTAATTCTTCTATTTTATCTGTTTTTAATTCAGCTAATGTTTTGGTAAATGTTTTTTCTTTAACGTCATAGGTAAAGTAAGTTTTACCAGCAGCTGAGTCATCTACAAAATGTAAATTAGATAAATATTGTTTCTTATTGTCATGTTCTGGAATAACAACATCATAAAATCCACATTCCTTAGCAACATCATTACTTGCCTTAGAAAAATTTTCATAAGATTTACCACCATATTGTAATGAGTCTGGTAGTTTTGGATATTTTATTATTTTACCTTTTTCGATTCTTGCTTTCATAGATATTATGGATTTGTTGCATCAGCAAATGTGTTAACACTAAATAAAAATTCCGGTGTTGAGCTACTGGCATTTGTGCAAACAACTTGAATTACATTATCACTCGAACCAGAATAAGATGTTGAGCCTATTTTTTTTATAGATGGTGTTCCAGATGCAAATGCACTCATTGTCAAAGTATAATTACCGCTAATTATTATGTCGATTACTTGACCGACTTTAAAATTTTTAAATGTTCCTGTATGATTACCACCTAAGGTAACAGTATGTATAGCACCAGCTGAAAAATCAATATCAAAAGCACCAGAAGTTGTGCCTATTGCATTAATAGCTGTGTATCTGTCCTCTAGTACGTCATGTGTTACTTTTGTTAATGCCATTTTTATAATTTAATCAAATTTACGAAATTTTTATATGTGTTACTTCTATATTTCCAGTCCCTGTTTGTGGTTCACTTCCAGTCGCAAAAGTAAGCGAAGTTCCAGAGGTAGAAAAATTGCTTTTATTCTGATATACTCCGTCTATAAATATTTGCAGATTATTTTTTGTTGCTGGTTCAGTTGTTAATGTAAAAGGTCCAGTTGTACCATCTCCATTAAATACATCAACATCAATTGCTGGTGTTCCACTTAATGCTACATAATGAACAAATTCAATATTATTAGTTCCAGTTAAAGGTGCATTACCACTGCCAAAAGTTAAATCAGTTCCACTGGTTGAATATTTATCTTTAGTTTGATATACACCATCAACATAAACTTGAACATTGTTTTTACTTGCTATGGTATTTGACAAAGTAAATGGACCAACTGTTCCATCTCCGTTTGCTTGTTCTGTGACTACGGTCAAAGCTCCACCACTACCAGAACCAGAGCCTGTAAAAGTTATTGTATCTGTTGAATCGTTTGTCGTTATCGTTATACCAGATGCACCAGCTAGAGTTAAAGTGTCTGTTGTTTGGTCTGCAACAACGCTACTTTGACCAGCGACTGCAATGGTTTTAAATACATCTTGAGAGCCACCAATACCATTTATTTGAGTTTGTATGTTAGATGTTACGCCATCTAAATAGCTTAATTCTGTCGCAGTTACATCAGAAACAGCAACCTTACCAGAGCTGTTAGAGAGCAATGCTCTATCGGCTGTTAAATCTGAACTGGTGATTGTTGTTGCACCACCAGTTATTGTGTCTTGTTTGTCAGATAAATGAGACAAAGCACCACCCATTCCAGAGTGGTTAGTACAATAATAATATAATTTTGGTGTGTCTTGTTCTGTAATTATTTGAACATAGGCATCTGTACTTCCAGCTGTACCACTAACCGTCACGCCTGTTGTATATGCAGAGCCTCCTCCATGAGTTCCGTTTGATGTTGTTGAGAATTGTAATGGATGTCCAGAATTTGATGAATCCGATTGGTCAAATCTGTATGTTATACCAGCACTTAATGTTATTGTTTGCTGTTGTGTTCCATCTATAAAATAATAATTTGTGCCTCCAACATCCACAACTGTAACTGCTATTGTTACGATACTTTGTTTTCCGTTTATTAAATTAGTTATTGTAGTTGCAAAATTAGCGTCATCATTTAGAGCTGCGGCTAATTCGTTTAGTGTATCAAGAGTTGACGGAGCCGAATCTATTAAATTAGTTATTTCTGTATTTACATAACTCTCAGTAGCAACGTGCCTCCATGCCGAGTCATAAAACTCTAATTTTCCATCAGTTGTATTGTATCTAATTTGACCAGCTCCTCCTGTTGGTCTATTGGAATCTGTTCCCACTGGTAATCCTACAGCATCTGTTTTGGAGCTAATATCCAAAGATAAATTAGCAGCCGCACCAATTCCAAAAACGCCATCTGTATCAACAAAAAGTCCTAAATCATTGCCATTACCATCAGATAGTTGTTTCCCAGAGGTCCCAGCCTCTGCGTTGTCTGTTACTTTTACTAGAGACTTATAGGTGTCTTTTATTTTAGTGCCTGTTAAGGTTGCCATAGTTATTTTTTACAAATTTAGTAATTTTATTCTTCCCAGTTGTCATTCGTATCTTCCCATTCATTTTCGTTTGTATTAAAAAAAATAGAAATTATTCTTTTAATAATTAAACGACTAGATGCAACAACATTTTTTACTGACCTACCAACTGAAATCATCTCCTTAAATAACAAATAATAGAACCTTGACTCACTGTAATACTTGTAAAATCACCGACCATTGTGTGTCCTTCATTGATGTCAAAGTTTGTTAATGAGCTATCTCCACCCTCCGCATTTGAAGTTAGAGAAATCCTTGAGTTTTCCAGTATTGTTATAGCTCCAAATTTTTCACCTACAACAGATGTAGCTGTTCCAGTTGCCGATAAAATACGAAATCCAAAATCACCAAATGACATTCTCTGGTAGTGGTTAGCACTAAATAAGTTCGGAGTTGCCATTATCTTTTTCTAGGTTTTTTATATTGTTTACTATTTTTTCCTCTCGAGAGATTCTTCGAATGAATCCCTTTTCTTTTTATTTTCTTTTTTTCTCTATGTACATACTCAGCTCTTTTAGCCATTTTTATTGTTCATTATCTGAGTTTTATTTTTTGAACCCATAGAACTTCCAAAATAATATCCAATAACTTGAGTAAAAGCTGCAACCACTGCACCAAAACCCATGTCAAATAATCTTTGCGATTCTTTTGGTATCTCCCAGAGTCCTATTGCTCCAGCAACAACTGCAACAAAAGACAACGTTATGCCCCAGCCAACAGTCTTAAACAGGATGTCATTGGACCCAGCTTGGATTGCAGTCATCTCTCTTTGTCTTGCTGATGCTCTATCCTCTACTTCAGCCTCATAAGCCTCTAAGACCATTTCTTGAGCCTTTATTTTATCCTCTATAGGACAATCTGAGTTCTTAATAGAGCTTATAACTTGCTCAACAGACATTTCTCCCTGTATTAGAGACCCTAGAGTTGGATTAACAAGACCGACAGCTCCTTTTAATATTTTGCCGACAGTGGTTTGTCCAAATGGTTTCTTTTTTCTCATTCTAACGTATCAGCCGATTTATTACTTTTTGCCACCATATAACCAGATTGCTGGTTGCTTTTCAGAGTCAACGTCAAGATGTATGAACCCTCCGTTAGAAATCCCAATCCTACGCACCTTGTTTTTGATGGCAGCTGCAATAATTTTTTCTCTGTCACTGGAGTTGTCACAGGCAATGTCTGCTGCGACTCCTTTGAGGTGACTTGAGTTAGGCACACTGTTTTTAAGTTTCGAGTTTGTTTCTTCAGTTCTATAACCGCTGGTAATACGCATTTTAACTCCACTTTGATGCCTAATAGTATTAAGCAAAGTAATAAAATTAAAATCCATATTCTCAGCCGCTGAACCTTCCACATTAGGGTCATCAAACTCCTCAATTTTAAAATATTTCCAATTCATAATTTTTCATTTTTATTTTTTACAACAATTCTCGTTATCACAATCAATGTTTTTAAGCATCTTATCATCATAATCTAATGTATATTTCAGAAGTAATTTGCTTAATATTCCGTCTTGTAATTCGATTAATAATTTTTCAAGCTGGTCCTTTTGGTCAACAAGTTGGTCCACCTTCATCTCTAATGAGTCGTTTTTTTTCTGTAAATCAATAACTTGCTGGTCATCTTTGCCAATAAACACAAAAACACTAGCAGCAATCACACTGACCAAAGCTCCAACAATAAGTTTGAATGCATCATTGTTTGACTCTGGAACCTCAAACTGTGACAAAAAAAGCAACAATAGAATTACAAAAAGAAATACAATTCCAGAGCCTACATATCCTCTAATCTCTCTCCTCTCTCTACTTGTCATTGATTCTGTCTTTTATTTTTAATACTGTATAGCATAAAGATGCCAATAGAACTAAAGTTGTTAAAACTGAATTAATATTCATAAAGCTGATTCCGACAGCACTTAAATTAATTCCCCATATTCTTAAATCTTCCATTTTCTAAGATGTTTTTTGAACTCTGTTTGAGAGTTCTAAGTTACCAATAAAATACGTTTTATCACCTTCGTCATTTTCCTCATAAGAAACGCCCTCATTAATACAAGTGTAAACCTTAAAATTATCTGAGGATAAATCAAAATAGGACGAGCTGCGAGTTCTAACTAAATTTAGAATGCTTGAAATAATTTGATTAACTGTCAATTGACCACCACTATCCGCATCAAACGAAGTGACAGCCTCAATTCTGGTAACACAATTTAGCGTGAATGTATCTTTATTGTTGTCAATCTCATCATGACTAACAGAAAAAACCTTAATATAAGGAGCTGTTGCATCAGATGGGACTCTGTTATAAACTGGAACCGTTGCACTATCAACCGTTATTTGATTTGTTAAACGGTCAATAATTGCCTTTCTGATAAAATGTAAAGCCTCATTCATCTCAATGCTTTTTTAATTTTGTTATTTATGTCCATAATTAGAGCTGTAAGCATTCTATTTATGGTTGGATAGAAATAAGGTATTTTTCTTTTTGGGTCATCATTTCTTGATTTACCTCCTCCAAACTCTACATAACCAGAATACTTTGCTCTTGATTCGACAATAGCAGTTTTTCTAACAGCTTTCGCTGTTATCAAACCAGCCAAAGTTCCAAACTCCCATGGAGCAACTTTTTTCATTTCTCTGGATGTGAGCAAAGCAAAATCCTTAAGGGACCTATTAAGACCATCTCTGTCAAGTTTTTCCAGTTTTTTCATTTTATGTCTAACTGATGCCAAGTCTTTTCTATTTAATTCTAATTTGGAACTCATACTAATTTAATGCCCTCCAGAACAGTATAATATTTATGGACCGAATCAAATTTTGAATTGATTCTATATTCATCAGAATCTCCAACAATTTGAATTGTATCACTAAGTGATATTTGGTCCGCAGATTTTTTTCTTATGGTAAATAAAGTCTTTAATTCAAATTTTCTTTGACTGTTTTGTGTTATCATTTCTCCAGACTTATCCTTTTTATTTGCCCAAAGAGTCGCATGAGTTGCCTTAGTAGATGTAAACCCACCAAAATTGTCAGCTGATTTTGTGAGTCTCTTTATCTCAATCCTTGTGTCAAGTTTACCAGCATCCATTAAATAAAGCTCCTTTTAAATGGTGATAACAATTTTTTTGATGATGTAGGTATCTCCGCTATATTATTACCAACCTCACTAAAGTCAGCTCTGTTGTCATAATAAGTTGTGACCATTTGCAATAATGCTTGTTTAATAAGTCCATCAGATAGACCAGAAGTAACATAAGTTATTTTAACCTCTTCAGCTGGAAGAGAATCAAGCTCAATATAGTTATTATCTAAACCGTAAGCTGTATAAGTGGCAGCAAAACCATCAACAGTAACAGATGATATAGATGCGACTGGACTAAATGGCAGCTCAATTCTTTGATGTAATTCAGCAGCGTAATAAGTCCTGTTTTTTGCAACTATGTCAGAGTTAATAAAATTTTCAGCGTTTTGTCTAGCTGTTGTTATCATCTCATCTAACAAATCATCATCAGCAGTTGTATCAATACGAGCAAATAATTTTACATCTGTATTAGTAATTAATTCACTGCCAGTTGTACTATTTATCTTTATTTGATACATTCTTAGTTTTTTTCTTAGATTGCTTATGCTCTTTAGTTTCTTTTTTAGCTTTCTCCTCCTTAAACATCACTGCAATACCTCTATTTAAATAATGGTTGCTTAGTTTTTCTGGTAATTCTAATACATCACCCTCTCTATGCCATGTATTTTCAGCTAAAACTGTTCTAATCATTTTAATTTTTGCCATAATATTTGTATTTAAAACAAAGATAAAAAAAAAGTCCCATCTTAAATAGGACTTTTTCATAACCAAACAAATCAAATTATATGAAATAAAAAATTATTATTACACAATAAACTCAAAGTTATTAAAAAAAATTTTATTCTTACCATGTTTTGACAATCTTATTGATTGCATATTACCAGTATTAGGAAATATGAAGAATCCCTCAAAGTAAGATGAGAAAACAGCAAAAAAATCAATCACCTCTTTAGTGTATTTAGATTTGCTGTTATTCAATGGAGCATTTATAGTCCTACGACCAACATAAGGTTTTTTTTCTGTTGCCTTAACTTGTACTTTGTAAAGTTTTTTCCTCGATTCAACTATGCAGTCATAAGGTGATGAATCTAAAACTGGCATAGTAATTAATTTTCCTCTCTTCAAACATTCGCTGACAAA
>VTLG01014020.1_pt1 | contig 32337 bp, 45 predicted proteins | sample 4694571 | NCBI WGS metagenome assembly VTLG01 (sample SAMN12604809, study PRJNA352737) | marine metagenome | biome: ENVO:00000447; feature: ENVO:00000209|ENVO:00000569|ENVO:01000036; material: ENVO:00002151; isolation source: viral sequences binned using virsorter ...
ACTTATCTAAGTCTTTCTGGGACTGGGCCTTACGTGCCATAGCGCATTACTTTCCTCTGGATTTGCGTGCGACTGCCTGTGCCGCTTTCCCTAGTTCCCCGTAATGATATAGCCGTTTGCTGGACGCTGTGTGTGTAGCACCACTATGGATGTGACCGTTAGGCATCTTGTGAGACTTCCCTTTATAGGGTTTGCCATCTTTAGAGTAATGCTGTCTCATTAGTTTCTGTAACCCCCGCCCTTGGCTTTATATTGTTTCGCTAGCATTTGGGCTTTACGTGCAGACCACTGGCCTGCTTTGCCACCTTTGGAGCCTGCCTTGATCTGGTTGAACAACTGTTTACGCATCGCAGGTTTCGTGTAGTTACCTGCCGCATTAACAGTGGACTGCTTTCGTCCACCTCCAGTGGACTTTTTCTTTTGTGCCATTACTTCTTCTTTTTGTAAGAACTGCGCCCCATAACAGTGTTCTTCTGAGATGCTTTCTTCATAGGCATCTTCTTACTGGACTTCTTATGGTATGGCATCACAATTCCCTTCTGGTAATTAGATTGAATCGTGTCAGCCACCCCAACCTTCGGTTGTTGTGTCTGCCACTCTATTCACTATCCCTATATAGAAGACAGCATCGTTCTAAAAAAACACGGAAAAATGTTGAAAAACATCTATCACTTTTAGAGATAGGGGCATACACAAAACAGATAACCCAACACTAGAAACGATTTAGAACGATCCCCCATAAGACATGAACACCTCAGAGACCTTGCTGGATCCACGACAAGAGCAATACCTCAACTGGCTCCTCACACCAGCACACGAACGCCAACCCAGTTCACAACAAAAATACTGCGACCTACACAACATCGACCCAACCACAGTACGACGCTGGCAAAAGAAACCACACTTCATAAAAGAATGGGACAAACGGGTCGAAGAACTACAAGGTAGCCCTGAACGTACCCAACGCATCCTTGATGCGTTGTACGAGAAGGGCTTGGACGGTGACGTGCGGGCGGCGAAACTTTATTTGGAGGCCACACACAGGTTGATCCCAACTAAGGCTGTGGAACAGAAAGTGACAACTAGCGAATTGTCTGACGAAGAGTTGGACGAATTAATTGCCAAGGTTGCTGACAGAGAGAAAACCCAACGATTAAAGGCTGTCTAGGTGTATAGTGTATTCGATTGAGTGCATTGCTTGTGGCACAGAGTATCCACCAACTGCTACACGTTGGCGTTGCCCTATGTGTGGGTTTAAGGATTCGTGTTGCGAGGGTGAGCCTCAACGACGCAAATTAGAACGACCCACCAGAAGTAAGAAGTATCGTTTAACAGAGGAAGATTTTTATGTCGATTAGCAACTATGCAGAAAACAAACTGCTAGATACTTTGGGTAACAACGCTTTCAGCGTTTCCGTTGTGTATCTTCAGTTGCATACAGGTGATGCAGGTGAAGATGGGACTGCAAATGTGGCTGGCGAAACAACCCGTCAGACCGTCAGTTTCGGTTCTGCTTCCAGCGGTTCAATTACCAGTTCAGGTACAGTCACATGGACAAGTCTGTCCACAGCCGAAACTTTGACTCACTGGTCGGCTTGGGATGCGGCTTCGTCAGGTAACTGTTTGTGGACTGGTGCGCTCAGTGGGTCTGCTACGGTCGCCGTAGGCGACACGTTCCAGATCACTAGCCTTTCACTAACTCTGGACTGATATGACTTCCACCTCATCCTTTCCTACTTCCAAGGACACAATTGATCGCAAGAGTCCTACGGACACTTTGTCGGGCCATTCCGATCTTCACGACCGTCTGGCCGATTCAATTGAACATTTGCAAGACAAGGTTGGTATTGACAGTGATCCCACTACATCCAGCCATGACTACAAGATCACCCAGTTAGAAAGTACGGCACTCACAACTGCCACTACTTTCGGTGGCGATGTGTCAGGAACCTACAACAACATTGTTGTCGGTAACGATACGCATACTCACGACACTGCGTACTACACAGAAGGCGAGATTGACACAAAACTGACCGAAGCAACCAGCACGGTCACTGGCCTGTTTAAGGGAATCCGAGGTAGCGGCACTTACACTGTGAACGCTACTGGTCATGCCACTATTGCTTTTGGTGTCACTCTTGGCAGTACCCCTGTGGCGGCTTTTGTTTCAACAAATGGGCAGGTGACTACTGGTACTGGTGGAGGCGAATACGTTATCGCTTTGCCAATTACTGCGATGTCAACTACTGCTCTGACCTTCAGGGCTTACGAAGTGAATGTTGAGGACACTAACGACAACAGCCAAGTCAGCACAATCTTCACTGCAAGCGAAGGCAGTATTCTTGTTCATGCAAGTTGGGTGGTATTCCTTTAGGTTCTAGTTATGGCTACAAACTTCCCTACCTCTGCGGACAGCCTAACTAACCCCACGTCGTCTGACACGTTGGACTCCCCTGACCACGCTGGTCAGCACACTGACGCTAACGATGCGATTGAGGCTATTCAGACTGCGTTGCTGGATGGTGCCCCCCTGCACATTGATGACGCTAACGAACGTGTAGGTATTGGCACAAACAGCCCCAGTCAAAAACTTGAGGTTGCTGGTGACATTCTTTTGAATGACGGCGACATCCCTGACGGCGGTTTGGTGTTGCGGGGTTGGCAGGCCAACCCAACTGCTTACGGCATGATCGGTACAGCGAACATGACTGGTAATGAGTATGTGTTGCTTACTAGCGGTACCAACACGTTCATTGGTTCAGGTACGGGTGGCAGTACAACCATCCGTGGCCCCGCTAATTCCAGTTCACACCAGATGTCGATTTCCAGCAGTCAGGTTACGTTCACAGGAACGGTGAAGGTTGGTAGCGATAAGGTTTGGCATCGTGGCGATCTGCGTGGCTCCGCAACTACAATATCTGTGAACAGCACAGGTTACGGTTCGATCTCTCACGGTCTAGGTCAAACACCTGACTTTGCGTTTGTGGGTGCAAGAACCACGCTGTCTAGCGGTGGCGATAACCAGTTGGCTTTCCCAATTACTTTCTACAGCAGTTCAACTATCACGTTCCGTGCATATGAGATCAACGGTAACGGGAACTCCAACTACAGTTCGTCAACGATCTATAACGCTTCTGTGTATATTTTTTGGATGGCAGGATTCTTCTCATAATGGACATGAATCTTGACCCACACCCAGCCGTCGTGCCTAACGACATGGACGAGTACCGCCTGAACAAATTGCGTTTCTGGAGAGATGAGTTTCTTCAGGAGTGTGACTGGACGCAACAGCCCGACATCACAATGTCGGACGAGTTGCGTTCCGAATGGGCAACATATCGTCAGCAGTTGCGTGACTTGCCAGCGGTAGTTGACATACCTGTCCCTTCGGTGGTGACATTCCCTGATAAACCCACGGCGACCTAGCCATGTCTACTCGCCAGTACAACGACAGCGGGTACTCCTATAGTTCGTCGGAAGTTTCGTACAACGGAACCCCACAGTTCACTACACACACCGCTACCGCCTCTGCCTCAGGTACAGGCTCTTCCAGTGCCACTGGTCTACGCACGACGTTTGTGTCTGCCACAGGTAGCGGTGCTGGTTCCCAGACCGCCACTGGTTTACGCACATCCCTGAGGACTGCAACAGGATCAGGTGCAGGAACCCAGACGGCCAGCGGTGTACGCACCGCACTCAGGACAGCCAGTGCTTCTGGATCTGGTGGCTCCAGTGTTGTGTCCGCTGTCGCCCACCTCAGAGCCGCTAGCGCATCAGGTACAGGTGGACAGACAGCAACAGGTTTAAGAACCGCAATCGTTACTGCTTCGGCAACAGGCACAGGTTCCAGCACAAACACGACGTTGCGTACTGCTATTAAAACTGCGACAGGTTCAGGTACGGGCAGTGCAAGCGTTACGGATCTTTTAACATCGGGACGTTCTGCTACTGGCAGTGGAGGAGCAACATCAGGAGATTCGGCTGACGGGGTTCGCACAACATTTGCTACTGCTACGGGTTCTGGTGTTGGTTCTAGTTCAATTGTTGTTCTGCGTATTTTGCTACGTACCGCCGTCGGCGCTGGCATTGGCGGAAGCACCAGTGATGAGTTGTACACGGCGTTGCGTGTAGCATTGCCTTCGGCGGGTAACGGCACTACAGATAAGGCCCTTTGGAAAGCAAAGGTTTCTACTTTAGATATGGTCATTGTCATGCCACCAAAACGAATACAAGGTGCTAGGCCATACGCAATTAAGAGGTGACATGGAATTAAATGAATTGTTGTATGAACGTGAATGGCGTTCATGCAAAGGCGGGGAAACACAGGAAGAACAAATCGAAGGGTTTTTCTATTTCTGTGAGAACTACTGGTTTATCCGCCACCCTGAACGGGGGCGGATTCTGTTTGAGTTACGTGAAGCCCAGCAAGAAACAATTGATTCGTGGCACACACAGCGTTACAACATTGTGTTGAAGGCACGCCAGATCGGGTTCTCCACTCTGGCGGCGGCCTACGCCTTTTGGCTGGTGTTCTTTTGGCCCGACAGATTCATTGTCATGCTGTCACGTACTGAGCGTGAAGCGGCAAAACTATTGCAGAAATCCAAGTATGGTTACCGTTGGCTACCGCTTTGGATGAAGGAACGTGGCCCCGCACAAATTACTGACCACCAATTAAAGATGGTGTTCGACAATGAATCGGCAATTGAATCATTGCCATCTAGCAATGATCCTGCCCGTGGTGAATCGGTGTATCTGGTGATTGTGGATGAGATGGCGTTCTTGCCGAACCCTGAGGAAGCGTGGGCTTCTATTGAACCTATTGCTGATGTCGGTGGACGAATCATCACCCTGAGCACGGCAAACGGATCAGGCAACTTTTTTCATGAGATGTGGGTCGGTTCCCAGACAGGAACCAACCTGTTCACAGGATTGTTTTTTCCGTGGTCGGCTGGTGACCGTGACGAATCATGGTACGAAACGAAGGCACGCACCACACAGTTATGGCAGTTGCATCAGGAATATCCACGTTCTCCTGAGGAAGCATTTATCAAGTCTGGTAATCCAGTGTTCGATGTGGATTCGTTGGATTTTGTGGAACCTGTTGAACCAACAGTGGGCGATTTAATTTACGAACTAGAAGAACCAACCTTTTTCAAGAAGGGCCGTGATGGTGGCTTGTCTGTCTGGGAAGATCCTGAGACAATGGCTGTGTATGTTATAGGGGCTGACGTGGCTGAAGGCTTATCGTATGGTGACTACAGTTCTGCCCATGTAATTAATGCTGGGACAGATGAGGTTGTGGCTAGTTGGCACGGCCATGTAGCCCCCGACATTTTTGGTGTGATTCTTGCCGAGTTGGGTTGGTGGTACAACAATGCGTTAATTGGTGTGGAGAACAACAACCATGGTTTGACAACGCTGAAGGCGTTGCAGAAATACGGGTACAAGAATATTTATAAGCAACGTAGGCAGACACAAGCAAGGGCTAAGGCTACGGATGTGTTGGGTTGGCGTACCAGTTCCACAACAAAACCATTAATGATTGACGAATTATCTGCTGTCCTTAGGGAGCAACAATTGTATGTTCCTTGTCGCAAAACTATTGGTGAACTGAGGACATTTGTTCGCAAGTCAAATGGCAAAATGTCTGGGTCTCCACATGACGACCGTGTTATTTCGTTGGCTATTGCTAACCAGATGTTGAAATATGTTTGGCTACCAGAGTATGACTCTGGTCTTGCTGTACCGAGAAATAGTATGTTGTGGTGGGAACAATTTATCCACACCGATGTTGCACCTGCACGTGCTCCGATTGGTTCATTTAATGTTCGAAATAGTCAGGATTCGTTTTAGAACGATTTAATTTTATAGTGATGAATACTTTTACTTGTTTGGAATGCAACAAACAGTTTCAAAATGAGGGGATTCCTCGTCGTGGGGCTATTTGTTTCAGATGCCATGTCAAAGGAATTTCGTTTGGTTTCCAGCAGGGACAGCAAATGTTTCACGACAAAACAATTAAGGAGCAGGAGCGGGAGATAATTGATTCCGCTAAGCGTGATGGTCGTGAAATTGAGTATGTAGGCAGTAGGTGGGTTTGATGAACTGGCAACTGGTTGCCGCTGGCATCGAAATGTTTGGTGCCCTGTTCGCTTTTTTTGCTTCTCTCATTTGGGCGTACATGACTGGTGTCGTGTGGCGAAGAGTTGCGCCAACAATGTTGCTGTTGGCTACGGGCATGTTTGCGTTCACGAACGCTAACTATGCGTTTTTTCAGATCATGCGTTATTCAATGCCACAGTTTGACCCTCCTGTGTACGGGTACGACTTGTACAACAGCCCGTATGAGAACGTGATTCTGTGGATGCAACAGTTAGCGACAGTAATCATTCCGTTGGCGGCTATTTCGACGTGGTTCATGATGAGCAAGACAAGGATGCAGAGACGTGTTGGCTGACGGTTTGTACACGTTCGGTAATGGGGCTGGCGGGATGATCGTGTTGATGTCTGCCATCGTCCTGTATGTCACTGGCCGTATTACCACTGGAACACAGGTCGGTATTGCGTTGTGCAAGATCTGTTGGTGGGCGGCACTGTCCATCATGTTCGTATCGTTTATTTACTTTGCGTTTTGGATTGACCCAAATATAGGGATGGCAACCCGTGGGTGGTTCAAAGCATGCTCTGGTTTGTGTGCATTCATGTCAGGTGCTTTGGGTATGAGGTTCGTCATCCTGTTGCGGAGATGGAGATGACACATGGAAGAAACAACCGCACAAGTATCAAGCACAGGCATAGGTATGGCGGAACTGCTGGCGCAGTTTGGTGCGGCCAGTGCGTTCGCTGGAATATTGGTCACGCTGTTATGGCGGGTCATTCTTCAAGCCAGAGAGGAAAGAGCCGAAATGTTGAAGATGATGAGCGAAGATAACCAGCGTTCAGTCGAAGCCATCAACGGGCTGAAAGATGTGATGAACGATTTAAGTTTGGGTTTGAAATGGACAATGAAAGATATCGAAAGGCGTAACCGTGAATAAGTTAATTGCTGCTTTAATTGTTTTGGTCACGCTGGGTTTCTCTGGCGGCACCACTCACGCAGGTGAAGGTGCCGACCGCATCGACTACTACATTGAGTTGAACGACCTGTTTGATAACAACACTCAAGGCACTTTGTTTGTGAATCCTCTTGGTGGGGGTTCAACTCTGCCGAATTCAAACATGCAGGCCAGTGTCAACAATCATCTTGAATCTTTGGTGGGTGGCATCAACATTGTTGTGGCACCCAGCCCATGTCCTTCACCGTGCGAAACAATGATTGGGATGGTCGGATATTGCACGGAGGCAGATACGCCTGCCGCAGTGCTACAGCCTTCCGAATATGTTGAGATCAACCTTGACCCGAAGTTGCAGTATTTGACGTTCAAGTACGACTACCACTATTGGCTGGGTGTTACTAGCGATGGTGGTTCTCCTGTTGCTGAAATGGCCGCAGTTCAAGCGTTGTCATGGGCATGGCAGTCCGACCCGAACACGGGGTCAACCGTGTTCACAGGTGTGGCTCCTCCGTACAACGATCCGTTCAACTGGGATGGCCTGACACCTAGCGCAGGTTTGGGTTTTAATTCAACGAACAACAGTGTGTCTCAGGCTGATCTGAATGCCGCTACACAGGCTGTGTACGACCTTGCGGTCGAAGCACAGAACAAGGCTGGTGACTGGTCATTTTCCCATAGCGCAGACGGTGAAGGCATCTATCTGTTGACCGACACTGGTCTACCTGTGTACGACGAAGTGGTCGTGTTCGACGACCACGGTGCCGAGGCAGTAACAGACTCAACAGGCTATGTGGCATGGCCTGAAGGTTCTATGTATGCGGTCGCACTGAAGGCGGGTCGTTCGTTTGAGACCCCAGGAGTGCCTGATGCTGATGGGAATACGTCGCAGAATCTTGTGGTGACGTTGGGTGAGCCGATCACGATTCTTAACAACTACACGCCGCCGACCACTACAACTACTACGACTACTACTACGACGACGACTACAACAACCGTCCCTGAGACAACTACGACGGTTGCTTCAACTACTACCGTTCCTGCAACAACCGTGGTTACAACAACCACGGTACCAATTTTGCCTGAGACTGGGACAAATGACACTGGGGCTACTCTGGTGTTTTCAGGTATTGTCATGGGACTTGGTATTTGTATTGGGGCATACACAAGACTCACAAGAAAAGAGGAAATATGAATTACCGTGAATGTTTGAACCGTGCGATTGCAACTTTTGTTGCGGGAGCCACAGCGGCACCTGTCACTGCCGCAGTTGTTGACATCTCTGTGTTGAAGGCGGCTGGTGTTGCTGGTGTTATCGCAGTGTGGAACTTGGCTGGCCGTATGGCCCAGCAATGGATTGCACGTAACCCTGAGGAGTTGTAATGGCAAGAACTTCTAACAGTGAATACCTGAATAGGTATCGCAAAAAAGTTAAGGCATCTAAGACGTGGCGACGTGAAGAATATTACGACGACACGTGGCGGAGATTGGGTGATCTTTACAAGGGTAAGCATTACGATCATTACTCTGATGAGGATCGCATTCTGGTTAACTTTGCGTTCTCAACAATTAACGTGATCTCTCCTTCAATTGCTGTCAATTATCCGAAGATCACTGTGAATGCAGTCAACCCAGACAATGCGCCTAATGCTGTTATTGCTGAGGCTGTTGTCAATTACTGGTGGCGGCATCGTAACTTCAAGGAACAATTCCGTCGTTCAGTCAAAGACTTCTTGATTTTTGGTCACGGATGGTTGAAGGTCGGTTACCGCTATGTTGAAGAGGAACGTGTTGGTTCTGATGAAGATATTTCTGATGCAGAAGTAGAGGACAACGTAACTTCAACAACTTTGGTTATCACCAAGGATGAACCGTTTGTTGAACGCATCTCGGTGTTCGATGTGTTTGTCGATCCTGATGCAACTTCGTTGGATGATGCGAAGTGGATTGCTCACCGTGTACGTCGTTCAATTAAAGATGTTCGTACAGATAAGCGGTACAACAAGGCGGCACGTGACAATGTTGAAGCAGTGTCATATGCGAAGTATTCGGATGATCCTTCTTCAAGAAAGATTTATGACAAAGACGAAGGCTACGCCGATGTCTTTGAATACTATGACTTGAAGAACAATACGGTCAGTGTTTTCTCTGAGAATGGTGACGGCTTTTTAATTAAGCCGAAGCAGATGCCATATTCGTTTGGTCATCCGTTTGTGATGCTACGCAACTATGAGGTTCCAGATTGTTTCTATCCAATTGGGGAGTTGGAAGCAATTGAACCGATGCAACGTGAATTAAATGAGACACGTACTCAGATGATGAATCATCGTAAGCGGTACGCCCGTAAGTATCTGGTTCGTGAAACGAACTTTGATTCGAATGGTCGTGCGGCTTTGGAGTCCGATGAGGACAATGTGATGGTTCCTGTTCAGGGCGATGTCCCGTTGGGTGATGTGGTTGCACCATTCCCTGCGTTAATTAACCCGCCTGAGTTTTACAATCAGTCAGAGTTAATTCGTCGTGATATTGAACTTGTGTCTGGTGTCACAGAGTTTATGCGGGGCGGCGTATCGGAGATCCGCCGTACCGCTACTGAAGCGGCGTTAATTCAGGATGCCCAGAATGCACGCACAGCGGACAAGTTGGCGGCAATTGAAAGTGCTGTCGCCAGTCTTGGACGACGCATCTTGCAGTTGGCCCAGCAGTACATCACTCAACCTCAGGTTGCCCGTATCACTGCAAAAGATGGGGAACCGATGTGGGTGACGTTTGAACGTGACTACATTGAGGGCGAGTTCGACTTTGAAGTTGCGGCTGGGTCTACCCAGCCTGCAAATGAGGCGGCCCGTCGTCAGTCTGCTTTGCAGATGATTGATGCTATGGCACCGTTTGTGTCTGCTGGAGTGGTTGATGTTGCCAAACTCGGGGCGTATGTCTTGCAGTACGGTTTCAATATTAAGAACCCTGAAATGTTTATGGCTCAGCCCGAACCTGCTCCTACCCCCGCCCCGCAGGTTCCGATGCTGGACTCTCCTCCAATGGGTTCGGGGGCTGGGCCAATTCCACCGTCGCCTGCTATGGCTGGCGACATAGATCCTGCCATTTTGGCGGCGTTGATGGCAGAACAAGGGGGGAATCCACAGATTCCTCTTGTTTAATTAGAACGCTGTTTATTAATAGTAGAGCAACCTTTTTGGACTCTTAACATAGGAGACTTATGTCTGACGAAACAATTGAGCCAACCGCTAGTCCCGACAGTGCTGTCGGGGAAACAATGCCAGAGGCCGAGGCGACACCCGAGCCGTCTTACGAATATGTAGATACAGATGCTTTCACTGATAAGTATGTGAAGGTCAAAGTGGATGGAGAAGATATTTCTGTTCCATTCAATGAGGCCATACAGGGTTATCAGAGGCAGGCTGATTACACTCGCAAGACGCAAGAGTTGTCAACTCAAAGGGAGCAACTCCAGTATGCGACCACCATTCAGCAAGCACTTGAACAGAATCCGCAAGAAACTATCGAACTTTTGTCCCGTCATTACGGGGTAACAGAAGCCACGAAGATTGTTGCTGATGCACAGAAGGATCCTGAGATCCCCCAATTCGATGATCCGCTTGAACAGCGGATACATGAGATGGATCAGAGGATTCAGAGGTATGAGCAAGAGCGTGCGAATGACCAGTTGCAGAAAGAAATTGCTCGCCTTCAATCAACATATGAAGATTTCGAACCTCAGGAAATTGTTAAAGCCGCTTTAGAGCGGAACACAACAGATTTAGAGGGCGTATATAAGCAGATTGCTTATGACAAAGTTATTGCGAAGTTGAATGCACAACAGCAGGTACAGACTTTAACTGAGGCAGAGCAAGCGGCAATTGTGGATGCCAAACGTGACGCTAATTTTGTGTCAGGTGGGGCTTCCGCTAATGCGCCTTCGGATCAGCCTGCGGGGCAGATTTCTTCGGTGGCCGACGCTTGGGCGGCGGCCAAACAATCGATGGGCATTTGACCCCTTATGCGTTAGGAGCATTTTATTATGGCTGGAAACACCAGTTTTGATGAACTGTTGTCAACGACTATTGCGAATTATCGGGATCAGTTGACTGACAACATTTTTAAGGCACGGCCTTTGACCAACTACCTGATGGACGGCGGACGTATCCGCATGCTTGATGGTGGAACAAAAATTGTTGAGCCGCTTATCTACGGCGAGAACAGCACTGTTGGTTCATACTCAGGTTATGACACCATCTCGCTGACCGCTCAGACAGGCATCTCAGCCGCCGAGTACGAATGGAAGCAGTATGCCGCTTCTATCGCAATCAGCGGTATCGAAGAAGCAAAGAACAACGGCGAAGCCGCAATCATTAACCTTCTTGAAGCCAAGGTCATGCAGGCCGAGGAATCAATGAAGGAAGGATTCAACGCCATGTTCTTTGGCGATGGAACTGGCAACAGCGGTAAAGACTGGGATGGTCTTGGCAATCTCGTTGAAGCCAGCGGAACTGTTGGTGGCATTAACCGTGCAACTGGCGGTAACGAATTCTGGCAGTCATATGAGGAGAACACCGCTGGTGCTCTCACCACGGCTGACATGACCACCGCTTACAACACTGTGTCAGTTGGTAATGACCATCCTGACTTCATCATTACGACTCAAACTCTCTTTGAGAAGTATGAGTCACTGTTGACCCCACAACTTCGTTACACGGACACCAAGACTGCTGACAGCGGGTTCCAGAACCTTCTGTTCAAAGCGGCTCCTGTGACCTATGACGTTGATTGTACGGCAGGTGTTATGTACTTCCTTAACGGCAAGTACCTGACTCTTGTTGGTCACTCAGGCAAGTGGTTCGAACAGACGGACTTCGTTCGTCCTGAGAACCTTGATGCACGTTACGCACTCATCATGTGCTACGGCAACCTGACTTGTCGCAATGCGGCGAAGCAGGGCAAGTTGACGGCACGTACCGCCTGATAACGGTTTCGGGGGGCGAAGGGAGGATCCCCTTCGTCCCCCTACCGTTTATTAGAACGATTGTCCATAAGGTATGAGTGGAGTTCCTTTATATTCTTATTATGGTGAGCCTGCTAATCGTTCTTCCCGTCCTGCGTGGGGTGGGCCGAACGCAACGATGGCTCCTCCGTCAGGCCCATATCTGGGCAGAGGCAACAAGTGTGCGGCGAATGATGATACTTGTGAGGGCCGCAAGGCTAAGGGCACAGACTATTGTTACGGTCACGCACGTTCACTTGGTGTCATTCAAGTGAAGGAGGTTTCCGATGGCAATGGTTCGTCTAACACTAAGTGATATACGTAGCAAAGTACGTGAAATCACAGATGTAACCACGTCAGATGTGTCTGACGGGTTGATGGATTTATTTATCCGTGATGGTTACAACAGGATTATTGATTTGGAACGGCGTTGGCCGTTCCTTGAAGTGTCGTTTACTTTGACGACTGTTCTGAATCAGACCGAATACACAATCAATGACTTTACGACGCACGATATTCGTGAGATCGCCAGCGTTGTCGATCCCGATCACGTGCGTCTAGATTTCATCTCGTATGAGATAGCGGAAGAAACATTTGAAACATCGGATTCGGCTAGTGGCCGTCCGATGTTTGTTGCTTACTGGGCTGACAAGATCCACATTTTCCCTAAGCCTGATGGTGTGCATACGTTGAATGTGCGTGCCTACCGTGAGCCTACGGACTGGATTACTGCGGCTGGTTCCCCTGATGGGCCTGAGGCTTTTGATTTGGCTTTGGTTGATTACGGTGCGGCACGTGTCTACAAGATGCAGGAAGCGTTTGCCGCTTCCCAAGAGTTTGAGCGTTCCTTTAATGACACTGTTTCGTTTGCACGTCGTGACATTATGCGTCCTGAAACTTATGCCCCGTTGAAGTTGTCGTCTGGTGGCAGTGTTTCTTTGTGGGGCAAATATCCTAGGTTCCGATGACAACACAATTCATTGTTGACGATTTTACGGGTGGGCTTAATTTGCGTGCCGACGTGTTTAATTTGGGTCGCAATGAGACACCTAATTTGTTGAATGTGGATATTGATCCTCGGGGTGGTGTGCAGTCTCGGTCTGGTTCTGTTCAATTAAATAGTTCTGATATTGGTTCAATTGCTGATGGTTCGTTTGTTCCGAATCGTTTGTTTCATTGGCGTAGGACTTCTCAGCAATTAATGTTGGCCGCTAATAACAAAGTGTTTTATGCGACGGATGACAATTTTACAGATACAACAATTGTCACATCTAATGCTTATGGCGGTGAGTTTGCTGAGTGGATTGGTGACAGTCCTGTTTTGTACATATCGTGTGGTACTGGTACCCAGTCCCACAAATGGGATGGTTCTTCTAAGACTGCGTTAACTGCTAGTACCAGTAGTCAGTGGCAGGATGATTTGTTGACTCCTAATGGCACACACATGCCGACTGCGGAGCATGTTGCGACGCATGTGGATAGGTTGTGGGTTGCGAATGTGCAGGAGGGTGGCACGGTTTATCCTGACAGGGTTCGCTGGTCTCACCCGTTGTTCCCTGAGTCGTGGCGTGAGCAGGACTTTATTGATGTTGTTGGTGGTGGTGAGGGGATCACTGCGATAGTTCCTTTCGCTGAGCATTTGTTGGTGTTTAAGCCGAGAGCGATATTCGCTATCTATGGTTATAGTGAGCAAACTTTTCAGGTGGTTCCTGTAACTCAGGAGTTAGGTACGTATTCTTCGCAGACTGTTGCGGTGAGTGAGCAGGCTGTGTTTTTCTTTTCGTGGCCTGATGGTTTGTTTTTGTATGACGGGTCGTCAATTAAAGATTTGTTTGCCCCGTTGCGTCCGTTAATTAAAACTGGTGAGGTGAACAGGGCGGCACTGGGAACTATTCATGTTAATTGGGCTGGACGTAGGTGTTTGTTGGCGTTGCCTGTTGGTGTGACTCCAGATTTCTTTGAGAACTTTGATGACACCAGTGGTGATGGTGTCACGTATGACGATGACACCATGAAGTTTGATGGGACGATTCGTCCTGTGAGTGCGACAGCAACTTTTGTTTGGGATGGCACTATTGGCAAGGGTGCTTGGACACGGTACAAGACGGCTGATGGGTATGGTTTGGTTGCGGCAACTGATTATGTGTTGCCGACTAGCGGGTTCTCTGAGGTTGTGTTTGCTCACCCGTATTATCCGCAGGTCAACAGGTTTGACCGTGAGGTGTACACCGATCAGGTCAACGATGTTGCAACTAATTATGAGTCGTTGTATGTGATGTCATGGTTGGATGCGAAACAGCCTCAGCGTCGTAAGTGGTGGAGGCCACCTGAGATTGTTTTGAATCATGTTCATGCTGGTTACACCCTTGATGTTGATGTGTTCCGTGATTGGACTACATATTCGTATGACCGCACTTTTCCTGTGACGTTGGCTTCGCATTCACATGACAATCCTGACGATGTTGATTCGTGGGTGGCAACTGATGGTTCTGATGTGGTTCGTGGACAGAACATTGGGACTTGTCGTTCCGTGCAATTAAGGTTCCGTGGACGTGGAGGACACGATTGGGGTGTTAATGCTGTCGTGTTCCGTTATTCGCCTCGGTCGGTGAGGGTTTAATGGATACTGCTGGACGCAGGTGGAATAACCCTTATGCGGTTTCTTTGCGTGGCCCTGATGGCAGAGCCATTGGGGGTTCGTTTGATTCGTTGACAGAGTTTTTTTCTCGGACTGTGGGGATCTGGGGCAATTATTCTGGGACATCTGATGCAGATGGTGAACTATCAATTGCTCATAACGCTCCGTTTACACCGAGCGTTGTATTAATTACTGAAAGAAATGCTGGAGCGGGCCATGTGAATGGCCCTTTCAATGTTTTATCGGTAGATAAAGATAATGTTCGGATACATTTTTTGACAATGACTGGAGCCGATAGGGCAAGCACAGCAGTTCTGTTCGACATGTTGTGTCTGCCATAATTAGAACGAAATAGGTTATTGTGATGGCTAGTTTGGATTATAACGAATCAACTTTAATGCAACAGGAATCTGCGGCCCGCCGTCGTCGTCGTGATGCCTTTGCTCAGGCTGATCTTCGTAGGTCTAATCTGAATCAAACAACAGAACGCAAGATGCGTGATACCAGCAGGGCGTATCAGCAGGCGGCTCCTCAGCAGATCACCAGTTTTACTGGTCGTGGGTTGGGTAGGTCTGGTTTGTTTCAGAAATCCATGCAGGATTTCGTTGCTAATCGTCAGCGACAGTTGGCTGATATCCAGTCTGATGCGATGAGTCAGGAGGCCGCTATCCAGTTGCAGGAACAGCAGGCCGCTCAGGCTTTGCAGGATGAGTTGGATCGTATCGCTCAGTTGCGTCAGCGTCAGATTTTGTCTGATGCCGCCGCAATTAAAGATTTTGCCCCGATGACTGGTTTGTTCTCGTAAGGAGTTTTTATGTCTGTTACTAGAGGTTTTGACAGGACAATTACGAACAGGCCGTTAATTGCTGGCATTGATAAGAACCCTGATCTTGCCGCTGATCTTGGTATGGTTGGTATCAGAGCGACACCTGAGGTGATGCGTGGGGAGCGGAATGCTCTTGCTGATGCGATAGCGAATCAGATCACTGTTGAAGCACCTTCGATTAGAGATTTTTATAATGATGGTTCCGATTTATACAAAACAAATTTCAGAGATCCAGTTCTTAGGATTTTAGATGGGGTGGACGAAACTCCTGATACCGTTTCTACTGGTGGTGGCGGTCGGAGTCTCGCCGCCCTTGCTGATTTTGTTGGGCGAGGAATTACTGGGGTGGATTCCCGTTATGGTGGATTGGCTTCGCAGTTAGAAACTAATCGTGCTTTGGCCGCCGCCAGAATCGCTGAGGCGAGTCAGGCGGCAAGGGATCGTGTGGGTGGCAGGGATCCGTTGGCTACGTTTAATTACAGTGTTCCTGTTGGTGATATGCCGATGGCGGCAGGCACAGAGTATTTGCGTAGGATTGGTGCGAGCACGGGTGATGTTGATGCGGCCCGTGAGTTGGGCCGCCAGTTGTTGGAGGCTCAGGTTGGTTCTGGTCAGCGGTTTGCTGATGCTGTTGCGGCTTCTCAGGAGGCTGACAGGCTGGCACGTTTAGCGGCAATTGATTCTTCTGAGACTCAGGGTGTTTCTGCTTTGGAAGCAAATGCTTTGGCACGGTTGGCTGAGATTAATAACGCAAGAGAAGCGGAACGTAGGGCGTTGGAACAGACTTTGCTTCAAGCACAATTAAGGTATGGTTAATTATGTCTACTGATTCAGAGCGGTTAGAGCGAATATTGGCGATGCAACAATCTGGGCTTGACCCTTCAGTGTTGCTTGCTACTCAGGCTGGTTTAAGTCGTACTGATTTGAATGCTTTGTTGAATGCTGGTCTAGGTGTGGGTGCTGGTGTTATCAGTCCTGAGGATTTGGAAATGCAGGCGTTGTTAAACTTGCAGGCTGAACAAGCGGCGGCACAGGAGGCGTATGATCAGGCTGTTAGAGAGGCGCAGGCTGGTTTGGGCAGAGAGCCTACTCTTGCGAGTTATGCACCTTTGACTTTGATGGTTGAAACGAATGTGGCTTCGCCTGCGGCGGGGTTCTCTGAAGAAGAGAAGTCATTAATTAGTTTGGCTATTAATGCTGTGACCCAAGGTGCTGATCCTGAGTTGACAGCGGCATCGTTGCGTTCCTCCATGGGTGGAAGTCGGACTCGGGACGGACGCACGGTGTTTGACGATTTGTCTGATGAGGGTGAGCGGGTGTTGGCTCAGGTTGCTAACTCTTTGGAGGGTATCCAGAAAGAAACCTCTGATTATCAGGCGGCAAAGCGTGATTATGACGATGCAAAGTTTTTGATTAATCAGCAGGTAGCGGCGATGGAACCAGCAAAAATTGATGCGATGCAGTCGTACCGAGATTTTTATTCGGATGCTGGTGTGCCTGCCATGGGTTACCTTCCGAATCCCAGTGACACATATCAGATTGATTACAATCAATTGTTCGGTACTGAGGCTGACGCAGAGCGTCGCCGCAAAGTTTTGTCAGATGCGGTGAAGGCTGATGTTGAGAAACGTCAAGGGCTGGGGGCGCAGATGGTTCCTGCATCAACTCCAACTAAGTCTCTTGATAGGTTGCGTGAGTTCGATGAGGGCGAGGCCGCTCTTAATCGGCTTGTCAGTCAGCAGTTGGCGGCCCGTGGCCGCACACCGTTTAGCGATGCACAGAAAGAGTTGTTGCGTTACGGCCTGATTGAGGCTAGGTAATGGTTGTCCATAATTCACCGTTTAATAGACGGCCTGAATTTCAATACGATGACAGTCCTGTTGGATCTTCTGGTTCTGTATTAGATGAATTAGAGAAGGCTCGTCGAAGGATTAATGCGAATCCTTCTCCGTCAATTGACTTTGTTCCTTCTCCTACTGCGGTCGCTGATGAGGCAGACACAACTTCGGTGGGTGATGTACTCGGTGAGTTGGATCGTATTCGTGGCCGTATTGCTACTGATCCAATTGTTTCTCAGGCAGATTATTTGACTGCTGATGCGGCTTTGAGTGCCGCCGCTGAGGGTGGGGACAGGTCGTCGAACTGGTTGGAGAGGGCTTTGAATTTCCAGTATGGCCCTATCAAGGCGGCCCTCGGTGGGGCTGGGTTGGCGTTGGAGAAGCCAATTAGGTTTGTTCAGGCTGGTCTGGGTTCTGCGTTTGCTGGTGCGGAAACTGCGATTCGTCAACGGGGTGATCTCTTCGATCCGTTCACTGAGTCGGGTGTTCGGGTTTCTCCTTCGGCTGGTTCTCAATCAAACTTGTCTGTGTCTGAAGCGGTAATTAAGAAGTCTCCTGATTCAGGTTATGGTTTTATAGATTTGTTTAATGACCCAGAGTTCCAATTAACTGTTCCAGATACCAGAGGGGTAATTAACACAGGGTTTGTTCCTCTTGATTGGGTTGGTAACAACCTTGGTTTGCGTGCCATCGACTTTGTTGCCGAGGGCGGTCTGATGGTGACTACTGACCCGTGGACGTATGTGACGTTTGGTACGACGCAATGGATGGGTGCTTCTGGTCGTGCCGCTTTGGCTTCACGTTTGTTGGAACCTGATGCAAGAAAAATTCTTGCATCGGTTCCTGATAGCAAGGTGTTGGACAATATCGATGACGTGTTGAATCGTGGAGAGTTTGCGTTGTCGATTCCTGAGCGTCGTGCGTTGGCTCAGGCTGGGGTTATGGGTCATGGTGGCGCACAAATTTTAGGTAAGAAGCCAATTCCTTTCACGGAGCAGTTAACTGATCTGATTGGTAAGGGTGTTTCTGGTGCCCGTGTTGCTGGTGCAAGGGCGTTGGGTAGCAGGGCTGAGGGTTTAGCAAGGCTTTACACCCCTGAGACTCGTTACGATTTGATTCCTGTTACCCGTGGTCAGGTGTCGAAGGAGGAGGCGAATCGTCGTATCAAGATTTGGAGTGCTTCTCAGGCGGCACGTGGAGAGTACGGCAGGATTTCTGGTATTTGGGCTTCTAGGTACAAGCCTTTAATTGAGAGGTTGACTGGTTCAGAGGTACGGTTTGATCTCGGTGAAATAATTGAAGGCGGTATCAATCTTTCTACGTTGGCTCCTGAGGATGCCGCTTTGGCTGGTGAGGTGGCGACAGCGTTTGCTCAGATTAAGGATGAGTACAACAGTTTTGTTGTTGAGTATGCCCGCAGGTTTGATTTGGAGCCAGAGTATGTGCGCCAGATCGCACAGTTGCAGGATGTGAATGACTACTTCTTCCATACGTTGACACGTGATGCGTTGCGATATGTCATCAAGGGTGACGCTGAAGATGCTCGGCGTGCCGCTCTTGCTAAGACGTTGAGCACTGCGGTGGAGGATATGCGTGGTGGTGCTGGCCCGATCCTTGGACGCAAGTTGCGTGCGGAGCAAGAATGGTTGGGTGAGAAACTTAGGACGGGTTCGTTGAAAGAAATCAATGAGCGTTCAGTGGAGGAACTGGGGTTTGAATGGTTTGAGACTGATGCGGCTGGTGTGCTTGCCTCTTATATTCAGAGTGTCTCACGCCAAGCGAAGCGCATGGCGTTCGTTGGCCGTCTGTTTGATTATGGGGCAGACACAGTACAGCCTATTTTGAAGAAGTCGATTCCTGATCCTGAGTTGTTGCAGGAAGCGACGGGTGCGTTGCGTCAGATTAATCGTGAGATTAATCGTTTGACTCGGATGTTGGCTGGTAAGCAGAAGGGGCCGACTACTGAGGCACGTACTGTGTTGCGTCAGGTTCGGGCTTTGGCTGGCAGGATTTCTTCTGATGGTGTCCGTGCGTTGGATAAGCAAGAGGACAAGATGTTGAATGCTTTGACACGGTTGCGTCAGGTGGAGGCGGACGTGGACAAGATGCGGCTTGCCGCTGAGGGTGCTGAGGACAATATTCGTTTGGGATATGAAACTGTTTTGGACGGTTTGCGTTTGCGTATCAAAACAATTAACGAAGCAATTGAGAATGGTAAGGGTGCGAGGGCTGTTGCCCGTCAGGTGTTGGAAGCGGAACATGCCCGTGTGTTCCCGTCACGTAAGAATCGTCCTGCTTCAATTCAGGCTTTGGCTGATGAGATTTCTGGTGCTAACAAGAAGAGGTTTGATCGCCAGATCCGTGCGTTGGAGACACAGCAGAGGCGTGCGACTGGTCGTGCTGATCGTGCCGCCCGTCAAGCACAGGTTGAGCAGGGTTCAGAGATGTTGTTGGAGGTTGATGCAGAGGATGTTTCTGATCGCCTTGCGGCTTTGCGTGCGATGGATGAGATTGATTACGACGAAGAGATTTTTCCTGATGGTTTGATGTACACGTCGAAGGATTCAATTGAATCTGTAAGCGACTTGGAGCATCTGGATTTGTATCCAACAACTGAAGATTTGATCTCTCCTTTTGTGGCTATCCCTGCTCCTGCGAAGCAGGCAACATACGATTTAACTAGGAATGTTGATGCTGTTCGGGATGTGTTGGCTGACATGGGTGAGATGGTTGGCCGTTGGATGGCTGGCCCAGAGTTTGGCGATCCTCAACTTGCTGAAATTTTTGCTGACGAGTACGACCGTTTAATTCGTGCGGGTCGGGGCACTGAACCTGATCCTTCTGTGCCTGATGAGATTGCTGGTTTGTTGCGTGTGTTGACTGGTTGGGGATGGCAAGACGAAGCCTCAATTGACATAGCAAACACCTATATGGGGTGGATCAGCGACGAATTAACTGCTTTGTTGTCGGTTCGTGGCATGACTAACGCTGACCCGATGCACTTGACTGACAGTTTAATTAACGATGCTATGGCAACTGCCGCTCAGGGGGCTGATGGTCGTGCTACAGCGATTATCCCTGACATGTTTTACGGTGGAACAAAGTTCATTGCAGATGGCAGAGAGATGCGGAACATTTACACTGGTGCGACGGACAGTGTGTTTGCCAACATCACGCAAGGTAGCGACAAGTGGAACGATTTTGTTCCTGATTACTCTGCTGGTAGCCCAGCAATGGTGCAACGATTCGGCAGACAGTTCGATGTGTTGGAAGAACAAGAAGCAATAGCAGGCCAACGTCAAACAATTGCGGATCGTCTTGCTGTTCTAGGTGGTGAGGAAGCAACTGAACGTGCAACGGCGGCACAGGCTGGTCGCCGTATCGGCGGTCAGCGCAGTGCCGCAACTAGGGCAGAACAAAGGGTGCGTCAGATGCAGGCTGACGCTAATCGTAAGCCTGTTGAGTTGGATAACACCCGTATGACTATCAAGGAGGCTGGCGGCCTCAGCAGGGCTGAGACCAGCAAGTTGAATACAACCTTGAAACAGATGGATGATGAGATTAAAAAGGATCCTGCTGTTAGGAGTTATCGCAACAAGTCAACACAAGAGAAAATTGCAAGGGCAACGAAAACATTTGAAGCGGAGTATGCGTTGCGTGCCGACCATGAGCGTTGGGCCAATGAGGTGGCCCCGCTGTTGGATGAGGACATTGAAACAATTAGCAAGTTAATTGATGACATGCCTGCCAATACCCCTGCTGGTAATACTGCGAAGAGTTGGATGCGTCGTGTGCGTGATCTTGATTACGCTTTGCAGACTGATGATTTGTTAAAACAGGATCCTGCTTTGCGTAGGGCGTGGGAGCAATCAACACGTTCGATGTTCGCAATGGAGGCCGATCTTGCGTTGCTGGAATCTCGGCGTGTGATCTCCCAGAAAGTCGTTGACGATATTGCTAGCGGGCTTGTGGGTGCCACAGAGGCTAAGCACATTCTGGACGGTTGGGCTGAACTGGAAGGTTTGGGTGTCCAGATTCCGCAGGAACTTCGCAATGAGATGTTGACTGGTCTCCGCAGGATCGCAGATCCAGCGGAGTTCGGTAGGGCTATGAAGTGGTACTTGGAGTACCAGCGTTTCTTCAAGTCTTATGCGATTGCGACTGTTGGGTTTACTGTGCGTAACGCTATGACTGCTGTGTTTAACAACATGGTGGCGGATGTCAGTTGGGCAGACACAGGTAAGGCATTGAAGTTTGCTAGGGATTATCGTCGTCGTGGTTTGGATGCTGCTTTGAATCAAATCACTGATCCTGCTGAGCGTGCCATTTATGATGATGCGTATCGGGCTGTGGCTCGGTCGGGTGGCGGTCAGGCTGTTGACGAATTGATGCCTTTGGTTAAGGGGCAGGGCAGAGTTATTTACAACAATGCTTATACTCGGTTCTTCCAGAGGAATAACGAGGCTGTTGAAATTGCGGCACGTTTCGGTATGGCTTTGGATGGGGTGCGTAAGGGTTTGACCCCCGATCAGAATGCGGCTCGGATCGCTCGTTACCATTTTGATTACTCAGACCTGAGTCGTTTGGACAGGGTGGCTAAGACGTTCATTCCGTTCTGGACGTTTGCTAGTCGCAACATCCAGTTGCAAATGGTCAATCAATTTGTTCGACCGAAGTGGTACTCACGTTATGAGGCGTTGCGTCGTAGCGATTCGGAGCAGGACACGTCGATGTTCCCGTTGTGGTTGCGTGAACGTGACCCGTTGGTTATTGGTGAGAATCGTGTGATTGACCTTGATCTACCTCAGGTAGATATGGAGCAGAAGTTCCAACAAATGTTGTCGCCTCAGCGTTTGGCTTCGATGACTAACCCGTTGTTTAGGACGACCATAGAGGCTATGACTGGGGAATCAACGGCGTTTGATTATCCGTTCTCAACTAAGGAAAGGGATCTGGGTTACACCGATATCATTTCTATTGGTGCGGCGTTGCCGCCTACAGCGGTATTCGGAGGAAGTTTGAATTTTGGCGGCGAAGGTTTCTTGGGTGCTCAGTCTGGTGATTTTGTGCAGAACCTTGGGCCTAATTTGTTGCCACCGTTACAACAATTCCAACGGTTGATAAAGCCAATTATGAATGCGGCAGGTGTCAGCGACGAAGCACAGCAAAGGTTTGGTGGCCCAGAGCGTTACTCTGAGCGTGACTTGATGACGACGCTTGGCAGTTTCTCTGGTATTCCGTTCCGTCAGGTGACGGAGAAAGACATTTCAAATGAGATGCGTCGTCGCCAGTTCTTGTTGGATGAAATTCTGAGGGATGCTATTAGCGACTAGAACGGTTGCCGTGTGAACATGGCTCGGACTGCTGTTTGAATTATCTGTTTCGATTCTGGATAATTGATTTCTTCCAGTAGTTCACCGTTATCATCTTCAACTTTAATTGTTGTGATCTCTTGAACTACTTGCAGTAGTTCTTCGTGGGTCATGTCTTGCAGTTTGTTCATCGCCTTTGCCTGTCTCGCCTTCTTTCGTGTAGACCTTTGCCTCCCCATATCCCGTAATGTTCATCCTTGCCGTAGTCGGCGCATTCTTCTTGCACTGGGCAGGATTTACATAGACGTTTAGCCGCTATAGATGCTTGGGTTTCTCCTTTCATGGGGAAGAACATGTCTGTTCCTAAGCCTCGGCATGCGGCTTTGGTAACCCATTCTCTTTCCGCTAGGTCAGATATGAAACCTCTGTACCCTTGTATCAGGGTTTGGTTCTGGGAGTGTTTGTTGTTAATCCTCTTCGCCGTCCTCATATTCTTCTTCCTCTGCGATGATTTCGTCAATCAATATCTCTACAAGTTTTTCTAGTTCTAGGAGTATGGAGGCGACTGCCTTCGGCTCGCCTTGCTGTGCCGCTCCCCAACATCTGATTAATACTTCTGCGTCATATTGCGATATGGCAAACACAACTTCGAAGATGGTTTCGACTTTGCGTTCTGTTTCATCCAGCCTGCGTTTCATCTCGGGCGTGTCTGGATGATCGTCCATCATCATGGTGCTCTTTTTTTCTCTGCTTCCATCAAGAGTTTTGCGGCCTGCTTCACACCACCAAGATCCATCAAAAACTTTTTTGGGATCCCGCTTCTGATAATTGCCATCTCAAATTCTTCCAGTCGTTTTGTGAATGCCTCAATTTCGTACAGTGTCATTGTCTAGTCCTAGGTTGTCGATAAAGAATGTTTCGTTGTCCAACATCGTTGCGACAACGGCGTATCCAACGATGTCTTGCAGAGTGTCAACTGTGCTTTCGTTCTCTGCTGTTTTGTTGGCGAGATTTTTTAGCCTCGCCAGTTTGTCTGTCATCCGTACTGCGATGCCTATCATGCCGAATGCGAGAATGTTTCCTGTGCCGTAGTCGTGCTGTTTGGTAGTTAATAGGTATGCGAGTTCGTGCTTGTCCCATTCACCTATCCTGATGAGTTCTCTGATGGCGTACAGGGAGAGCATTTGTAGTTCGAAGAGAATGGTAAAGTCGTTCGGCCATGCTTCCTTCATCATGTCACTGAGTGCGTCCACCTCTGTTATCAGGTGTGCTTTCGGGTACCTGTTGTACACCGCTTCAGATTTTCTTTCCAGTTCAGAGAGCGCAACGTAGGCGGCGGATCTCCATGTCTTACCCGTACTTGTCATTGATTTCCTCGTCAGTTAAGAGCAAACAACGGAGTTCTTCCAACGCTTTGTTGACATTGTACCATGCGACACTTTTGGACGAATAGCCCATAAGTTTTGTGATCTTGCTGTACGAGAACTTTTGGAAGAATCTCAGTTCAATTATGAATTTGCTTTTCGGATGTAATTTTTCAATTGCATTTGCAACTATTTCTATGTGCTCCCAGTTGTGACCGCTTTCAGTGGGGTCACCTGCAACCATCATCAATTGTTCAACGAACGATTGCGGTTGAAACGGGGTGCGTTCTAGGTCAGCCATCTACATGAAACGGTGGATAGGTAGATCCCAGTATTTTTTGTTGTTGTCAGGAAAGTGTCCGATGGTGGCGTAGTCCACCATCAGGCTTTTCCATTCTTTAATTGGGCGACAGTTAATTACACCTGTCGCTGAGTCCCACACCCACAGGTGTACCTTGCCGTACTTGTTCCATTCCAGTAAGGCATCTAACTTTTCGTGTTTCATTTTCAACGACGGGTTGTCTGCACCAGATGACACACCCATCACTTCATACACACCGTCGGACAACATGAAGTCTGGTGCCTGTCTGAAGAATGCTGGCAGTTTAGTCATTGAGAAGTTTGGTTTGTCTAAGCCAAGTCGGTGGGCGTAAGGGTGGACTTGCAGGAACGCTTGCTCTGCTGGGCTACCCATAGTTTCGTAGCGTTGCTTCCAGTCTTGCTTATGAAAGTCGTTCACTGTTTCTCACCTCTAATTATCATCACACGTTTGTCGTCCAGATATGCGACTTCATTTAGTGCGTCGCATAACAGTTTCAGATAATTATCTGTGTCTCCTCTGAGCGGAGATGTGTGTGTCTCATCTAGTGGGGTGATGGTGACATCAATCCCTTTTGATTTGAACACTGCTTCTACCTGCACAGGCCCTTCGTAGAAAGGGCCGTTCGCTTCTTTGTATGCGTCCGCTATTTTTGCTTCAGCAATTAATGTGCGTTCAGGTGTGTACACCCTGCCTTTCCTCCCTAGACGTGGCCTGCCTTTAACGATGGGGCGCATCTCTACATGAAAGGTGAAAGGTTTGTTGTTGCGTTTCCTGCCCATCAGACTTTCCACGGATCCAATCCCGCATGGCCGTACAAGATGCCTGCAAGACACATGTTCTTCCATGGAATTAACAGGTCGCCAGTTGTTTCAACTTGGCAACTGTCTGAGCCAGCCCACAACTTTGGGCGTAATTGTTTGTCTTGCAAATGGATTGAATTGATTTGTAGCAGACCGAACGATCCTTCATGCGGGTCGTTCGGGTTGATTGCGTCAGCCTTGCATCTTGATTCACGCCACATGATGTAACTGAATTGTTCTGGTGGTAGCCCGTGGATTGCCATTGACATCTCTAACGCTGGGCATGACTTGTCAATTGGTTCTATGTCTGCTGGGGGAATGATTACGTAGTACGCAGACAGGATGATTCCAATCAGGTACGACAAGTAGTGGACGATCATAGGTACACCTTCTCAATAATTTTCTGCAACTGCTCTTCGCAGTCGGCACGTTCATGGAACTTTCCCCACCTCACGTCGGCGGCTCTGATTACGGTCAGTGTGTTCTGTGCCGCTAGCCCATCGTCGGCACACTTGTGTGCCAACTTGACTAGCGTGTTGGATCGGTCGTGTCTTTCCAGTGGCCCGTCACGGTACACCGTGTAGGTCAACCCACTCAACGTACTAAGTATGTCTTGTAGTTCGCTGGATGGGATTGTGTCGTCAATTGTGTGTGTCTTTAGTGGCGGCTGATAGCAGGATGCCGCACGTTCTAACACACTCAGGGGTGTCAGGTTGTCTAACGCTGTGTCGATGAATGATTGCAACGGTATCGGTTTGCTATCGGGGTCAATCATTACTCGGCGGTCAGGAACTTTATCTGCTCCTCCTGCGTATGGCAGTCGGACATAGTTCCCGTACTTGGTGGCAGACACATTCGTTTGCTTGGGGTTGACTTCGATGGGTCGTAGCCCTGCCACTTGGTGTGCCGCTAGTTGGGCATCACGCATCACTTGTGCTGGCACTGGACGGTCAGCAAAAATCCACACGTGGTAGCCCTTGGATCGTGATCGTTCAATGAATGAAACGATGCCTGCTTGATAGAGGGATTCCCACAGTGTTTGTGCTTGCCCTAAATCTTCTACGTCGATGTCGGTACATCCCCATGCACAGATGACTTGTCCATCTGGTGTGGGTACCGCAGGGTAGATGCCGATCCCTGATCGGCCTGCTAGGTGGTCGATCCAATGTTCGTCAGTGAGTTTCTCTTTGACGCATCTGCCTTCGTCGTGGCCCCATACGTCGCCACGTCCTCTGAACAATCGTTTGAATTGTTCAAGTTTCTTGTTGTCCATATCAGCCTCCTGAGCCAATGTCACCAGTCGTCTAAATCAATAGCGATGTTCTGGATTTCTGTTTCGGGTTCCTTTGTTACGGTATCGGAGTTGCCGACACGCAACAAACATCCTGTGCCGTTTTCAATCTCAAAGTCGATGTCGTCCAGTAGTTGTGCATCTTGGCGTTTGCATTTCACTAGGTTCACAGTGATTGTGTTCTCATGCAGACGTTCTTCGTAACGCAGTATGTCTAGTCGTTCGAATGCGTTTTGATTCGCAGTGGACTTGTCGATCTTTTCAATGATGTCTCTCATTTGTGATTCGACTTCAAACTTTTTGCGTCGCACACCGATGACGTGTGATGCCTGTTGTTCACCACCGAATGCACCAGATGAGATGGTTTGTTTCTTGCCGTCCGCACCTGCGGTGCGTGACGATTGGTGCAGAACAATTAACGGGATGTCATGCCGTTTACCGAACGCTTTAATTGTGTTCGCTTTGGCAGGCACAGTTTCTTCACCTGACATTAATTCAAGGTAGTCGAACACCATGAGTGCTGGTTGCCCCACGTGTTTGTCTACTTCAATCATTGCTTTCTCCATGTCGCTGAGCGACATGAACTGGTCGAACACCGCTAGGTGTGGGAACCATTCGTGTGCTGTGTCGTGCAGGATCTTCAACCCTTCGGGGTCGTCGTCCGACACAAGGCGTTCAAGGTAGCGGCCTTCGATCCTGTGTACCAGTGATGCCAGTTTGATTAGCGTCAATGTTTTAGGTTCGTCGGGACAGAAGTACACGACGGTTTTGTCACGGTTCGCTACAAGAACTTGTAGTAGGAATAAGGTTTTACCTGAGTGTGAGAACCCGTTAATTAAACACATCTCTGATGGGGCTACGCCCCTCACCTGTTCGTCTAAATCAGGGAAACCAAAGTAGATGCGTTCGTCGGGGTGCTGTGCCCAGTGAACGTAGTCGTCAATTGAATCTGACAACGGGCGGTACAGTACGGGACGTTCAGTAGACGAAAGGAGAGGGGCAATTGTTTCGCCCCTCTCCAGTTTCGCCCATCGTTCCCGCATTTCGTCGGGAGTCATTGGTGTTACCTTGGCGGCCAGAACGCTACGTCCTGCCCTTTCGCATCTTTAGTTCCGTCTGCCGACTTGAACCATGGGCGCTTCGGGTTTGCCGCTAGTCCATCACGGTTGTCCCATACGCTACCGACACCTTTACGTGCGGCATCTTGAATTAACCAGTCTGGCAACGGGCCATGCTGGGTGCCCTTGACTTGTACCGTCATGTTTGTTGGTGCTTCTTGCACCACCTGTGCAGTTGGGAATGTTTCCTGCACTTGCTGTACCGCAATATCAGGGATGTGATTAGGAACCATTGCCGCAACTGGGGGTGCCGTGCTGACACCGTGTGCTTCCATGATTCCTTCACGAACGACGTCGAACGCTATTGCCCAGTCGGCTGTGGCGTTTTCAATCGTGTCAGGTTTAACTGATGTCGCTAGGTCTGCCGCAATTTTTGCGGCTACTTGGGTGATGATTGACTCATCCTTACTGATTTGCATTTCTGCCTTTCTTCTCCCTCCTGATGAGGGGAGATTGGTGCGGCGAGGATCGCACAGGAGGAGCAGTTACCTCAAAAACCTTTGCCATGGATTCTAAAAACAAAGGAAACCCTAGTAACGCTACGATCCCCGCCGCTGAGATTTCTTAGTGGGAACACTGTATCACGGGGGATAACTAGGTCATGTCAACTTAGGGCAACGATGCCCCTTTGCAGATTGACCAATAGTCACACCACGTTGAACTACACAGATGGCCTTGGTCATTCATGGGCCAACTGTGATCGATCCCCATCGTGGTAGCCATCCGTGTTGCGGATTCCAATTGCCGCAACATCCAGTCGTAGTGCGCTTGGTCTCGGACAATTTCCACGATCTGTGTTTTGATTTGCGGCTTACGTATCATCACACCGTAGAAGAAACTCATTGTTCCATTAGACAAACCTAGTTTCTCTGCGGCGTAACAATAAAAGGTTGGCTGGATTGCACGGGCCTGCTTGTCCGCTGGTGTGTATGTCCTTGTGGATGTTTTCCAATCCCATATTTCACCGCTAGGTGAAATGTAGTCCATAGTACCTGTTAATAGAATAGGTACATTATTGGCAGACACAAGTCCAGTATCTATTTCAAATTGATATTCCGAATGCCCACCCCATTCGACCATGGGTGCGATGTCACGATGCCATCCTTCGATCATCGCATCAACTGATGCCATCATCACTTCTTCGTCATCGGAAATCTTGGTGAGTTTAATTGGTTTCTCTAGTTCATCAAGAACATGTTTCGTTGCTACGTCTTTCAGTTCTTCAAGGTCTACATCTGGGATGTCCTCATGGTATGTCATGGCCCATTCAATTGCGGCATGGATACCTGTTCCGATAGCGGTAGCGTCGGAACCTGATCTCCACTGTGGCAATGTGATTGCCAAACGTGATCTTTCTGGACACAACATGAAGTCGTTGAGCCATGATTGACGGACACGATAGTGGACGTTCGTATCTTCAACATATAGTTTCATTTAATTACCCCGCTTTTAATTAGGTCTCTGATCCACTTACCTGACCCATCTTTGTTGAGACCATACTTGTCCCTGATACCTTTACGACCTAGACCACTGTGCAAGATATCTTCTTGTAGTTCATCCAGCCGTTGATAAGACCAGTCAGATACGTTTCCTTTATTGTACGTGAGGGCTGTAACAAAGGTTTCTAGGGTGCAGTTTGAATTGTCCAGTAGTTCTTTCCAACTGGGCGGGGTGTTGTACAACTTGTAGTTGTGTTCAACAATTGATTTGATTTGTTTCCAATACATTGGAAATGAATCGCTTGAGTCACGTTCTTTTACCACTAAAAAGTTGGATCGTTCCTGTTCTGTTCGACGGTAATAGACATCAAGAAATTCTGCTGATGCTTCCATGATTGCCCCAAGTTTGTCGCCGTTCCATGGGCGACAAATCCCCATGTAATCAGCAACCATTGATAGCAACCAATTGTCCTGTAAGGACGTAGTTAATTGAACGGGATTATCAACCTGAACATCACACAGACATGTGTCTGGGTGGTCAACTATCCCGCAGTTCTTCGCTGTCATTTGTTGGTACCTCCTGATCGGCCAACGAACCTAACAATAAATGAATATCAATATGGTCGTCCAGTAATGAACGCTCGCTTTCAGTTAATTCAGATGAGGTGCCATCACAGCCCATGTCTTAGGCCCAATCCACCCATCGGGGTAACAATTGTTACGCCCCTGCCAACGCATCACAGCCTTCTCAGTTTTAGGGCCAAAGTATCCATCGACCTTTGCACCCACCACACGTTGAATCCGTTTCACTAGGTCACGGTCTCTCTCACCACGACGAATCGGTCGGCCACGGTAAGGCTCAATGACACGACGCTCGGGGATCTCCACCGTTTCACCTTTGAAACGATCAAACACCTTCCGATAAAACGATGCATCGTCCTGATAGGTCGGAGCGATCTCGACGTGAATCCAATCGGCCCACGATTTACCGCCGTAACCAATTATCCCAGACGTGTACCGCTTCCACTTGTTGCGGTCACACTTCCAGCCACGACCATACGGCTTCGGCATGTAGTCGATAATTAATTCGATATGTAATTCGTCGGCGTGCTCAACCAACCAATCAATCCACTTAGCGGCAACCTCACGATCACCACACCCCGAGTACGGGGCACCACGGTACGAGAAGTCAACCGCCCTACCCGTACCATGAACTGACGGGCTGTTCTTGCCACGCTTATTTCTTTTGTTAAATGACCCGTTCTTCCAGAATGCTCCGTTAGTTAATTTAATGAACTGTCGGATGAACTCTTCTGTGCCATCACGTTTGCCTGATGCATAAGCATCAAACCCTGTGTACGGTCTACTCATTTGCCTTTCACCTTTTTCATAATCTGAGGACGTGTCTTGTGTTTGACGTTGTTACAGGTAGGTGGGTGGTCAAGTTTGATCTTGACCCCCACCCGATTCCCGCAAAATCCACATTCGTAGATTACCATACTAATCGTCATCACCATCCAATAGCGTTTCAATTTCTGCGATGTAGTCATCGACATTCAAGCCAGCGATATCGGACAACGCCACCTGCGCATCGGTCAACAACAGACCGATCTCGGCGGCACCTTTGTACGCATCGTCATTGTCCAACGCTTCCATCAATCGTTCCTGACTGACAACGCCTTGCTCAATACCTGCCGTCAAAGTCCGTAGACCTTCGACGACATCGTTCCAAGTGTTAGCGGCACGCTCCGTTGCCTCATCGGACATCTCGAACACCCATTCGGGAAGATCGTGGAACTCTCCGTCGTTCTCCATCGTGTCAGGATTCACCGCACCGAAGATCAGATAGTTCCCAACCAACGCATCATCAATCTGTAGAAACACCTGTGCCAACAAGTTCATGTCATCCTGCGAATTCAATTGATTGTCACGCATCTTCTGGATCGTATCGACATGCAATGATTTTTCTCGGACAACATACAAGTCGGTACGCCACGCCTTGTAAGTGATCTCGCACTCACCGATCTCAATATCATCGGTACCTAACGCCGCAAACAACGTGTCAATGTCATCGTGAACCAACACACGTTCGGGCTGAACATTAATTCCATGCGGTAACCGCATCCCTAGATAGGTCGTTTTCATAATTGTTCCTTACTCCTGTAATTAGGCTGACTCGTCAGCGCCGCAGATCCTAACTGCGACGGACACCCGTAAGGGTGTTTCGTCATTTCGCTGTAAGTGCGTCGGACAATTCGACCAACACAGACTTGTAACCAACTGGATCACCAGTGAGTTCAACGATCCGCTTACCGACACGCTCAAACTTTTTGTAGTCAGAGGCACGATAAATCGGGAACACCAACACCACTTGATAATTGGTGCTACCTTCGATGGGCCGAATAATTGAACGTGGAATCTCACCACGAATCAACTCGGCATCACCATACGAACCGCATTCGATAATTGTTTTCACCGCCCAACATTTATCCCCAAGCCACCCAAGGTGCAGACCTACCAGCGAAACGTCATGTTTCGTATTCATTTTATTTTCTCCAATCGTGACCTAACTCATCAGTAGGCAGAGGTCATCCTGCCTAGACACCCATCACCGACGGGTGTTTCGTTCATCCCACCACCGTTCAGCCATCAACCACTCATGCTCAACACGGACACACAACTTGCCCCAAACAATTAACGCAACAGTGAAGAACACCACCACACCAATCAATATCAACCAATCACTCATCACTAACTCCAATCTGTTATTTGTGTCTGCCTAATTTTCAATTAAGCCCAATTGTTTACACATCCACACCACCCACTCGGCAGGCTCATTACCTGCATCAGGTTCACCCACACCACGATGCTCAGCACGCTGAACAACCACATCGGCATCCACACTGGACGCCAAGTCATCAGAGATGGGATGACTGGAACCCATGCCAGTCAGACCATCCATGTGACGATGCGAGAAGATCAACCTCCGAAGAAACGACGGATGCCCACAGAAGAACATCATCGAATTGATATCAACCTCAGTGCCAGCACGGTGAGCACACACCACTGGTGAGTGGCTACTGAACCCATTACCCTTGACTGGTGACGCCACCCATATCTCCAATGAACGGCCAGACAATTGCAAACTCTCCAGTAACGCCGCCACGGCGGCGGCACGATTCGCTAATTCCCTAGACTTGACACTGGCATTGCCACCTGGATCAAGCACAATTCGAATGACCCGAGACACCGTGTCACGTTCTTCCATAGGGAACGACACCATGCACTCTGGTACACCAGTCATGAACTCACCCATGTCCACTGCCGCACCGACA
>VTLG01006884.1_pt1 | contig 32318 bp, 38 predicted proteins | sample 4694571 | NCBI WGS metagenome assembly VTLG01 (sample SAMN12604809, study PRJNA352737) | marine metagenome | biome: ENVO:00000447; feature: ENVO:00000209|ENVO:00000569|ENVO:01000036; material: ENVO:00002151; isolation source: viral sequences binned using virsorter ...
AAACCATACTATCATTACTTTGGTCACGTTTCAATTCCAAACTTATGTTTTGACCACCTGATGTGTCAACAAGCATTGTTGATGAGTCACTAGCAGACCAGCCAGTAGAAGCTGTAAAGTCTGACTCGTATGTTATGGTACTGCCTATCTGTTCGTTGTAAAGTGTAGATACTTGACTAGGTGAAAGCTCAGTATCATAAATTAACACTTGGTCTAATGTACCATTGTATTTATCTGAATGAGTGGAACTGTATGCTCCAATTTCAACTGGTAAACCATATGTTATTGATCCAACATTACCAGTCAAATCAGCACTTGAAGATTCTTCTGAACCATCCAAATAATATGTAACACCAGTATGGTCAGTACCGTCATAAGTTACAACTAAATGATGCCAGTTACCATCACTAAATGCACTGTTAGTTCCAGTGTTTACTCTAATTGCGTCTTGTGGACTAGCACCCCAGTTACTAGATATTCTGAATGAAGCAGATGTACCAGTGTCAATAAGGTTCCAACCGTTGTTTCCACTACCGTTCTGTGTACCCCATGAGTTAATCAAAGAACCCCAGCCTGTTGATGTTGTCTTGAACCAAAGTGATACTGAGAATGGATTATCTGCTTGGAGGTCTTGAGGAAGCCATGTTGTTGAAACGTAATCATTTGAACCATCAAAACTCCATGCACTTCCTAACTTACCAGTCTCGCCTGTAGTAGCACCGTTGTTAGTTCCGTCCAATGCTGTGTTTAGTGAAATTGCACTACCAAACTGTTGTCCTACGAATCGTTCAGTGTCTTCTGCATAGCCGAGGTCTGCGAAGTTGTAGTAGGAGTAGACTGGGGTAGTAATATCTCCTTCATATGTGACTGTTGTTTCTATACCACCACTACTGTTTCCAGCGTAACCACCAAAGTACACTCTGTAATCACCACTAGCCCCAGTACAAGTATGTAGTGGAGTTGTTGATCCGTCCCAATAGAAATTAACAGTACCTGATGGTAGAACTTCAATCTTCATTTCATGGTTTGATGATATGTTTCCACTTGAATCATAGTTGTTCTGTGTACCACCACAAGTTATTCTTCGTTGGTCAGGGGATTCTGAAAAGAATACAAACTCATTATTACCACTTGTACCCTGATGTTTGAACCCACCATTCCATGCTTCGTTTGAAGGTAATGTTGTAAATTCATCTGAGATACCAATCATGTTTGAATCATAATATGTAGATGGGCCATCGCCAGTTGTTGGGTGTTCTTGACCAATAACTGTGAATCCATCAGATGCAGCCCATGTTTTATCAGAAGTAGCCCAGCCTCGCCAACCTCCACCACTAGCCCCAGTTTGTGAGATTGTACCATCAGGATGTGTTGGATGTTCTTGAGCATTATTGAAATTAGTCCAGTTGACAGCTTCAGTTGTCATACTACTTGTTGTTAGTATTGGATTCTCACTGTCATTGTTTGAACCTGATGTGTCCTCGATGTATGGGTCTGATGTTGTTGTGGCTGTCATTAAGACATCATCCACCGTACCTGAGTAATCCCCACCTGAACCACTACCTTGATATAAGAATATTGTGAGATGATTAAATTCTAATGCAGAGTCGATTGTCATTGTTTGTGTTTCTAATGAATTAGAATATGCAGAATCATCAAATAACTCCACTGAAAATGTTGTACCACCGACACGTTTCATTTCAACGTAAAGTGTTTCAGTTGTTGCACTTCTTGAGAATTGCTGTATGTTATCCCACCAGTTGCCACCGTCATTACTTGCAAAAAGACGATAGCCGTTTGTACCAGTACCGACTCTATCTCCAAATCCAACATAATCCCCTGTTGTTGTATATGAACTTGCTACATTTGAGTTATCAGACATTACAATAAAGAACTGATGATTGTCGCCACTTGGAGAAGACCTACCTGTTATGTCTAACTTTGCTCTTAATGTCCAATCATCATTTGGTATTGTTGTTGTCACTTGATGGTATGCCCCATTTGTAGAACTTTGACCAGCAGGGCTAAAGTTGAACGTTCCACTTGATACGCTAGTGTTTGAGCCTGAATGTGTAAAGTTGTCAGAACTAAAATCATCATTAATGAATGTACTTGTACTCGAATCCGTCTTTGTGGCATCTAGATGATACAACAAAACATTGGTACTCATGTTCACTCCACTATCCGAACCAGCATTGATTGGTAGTGGCTGTTCTGCAAACTCATAATCAGAACGTTCCACCTTGTATGTCATGTCGCCAGTTGCAGCCCCTCCCAAGTCGGAACTGGCTGTCCAGGATAAGTCGATTGGCTGACCACTTACGGCACTAAGATTAGTTGGGGCTGATGGCTGAGTTAAAACTGCGTAAGTGACTTCTAATATTGCGTTGCTCATTTCGGTTTGATGGTCATTAGAATCTCTTGTTAGAGTATCATACTTGTAGCCAGTAGCATACCAATCTTGACTGTTAGGTAGAGCAAAGCCAGTGAGTGTCAAACTCTTAGAACCTGATGATTGACACCAATTATTATTATCATTTAGTTGTGTACTGGTATTGATTAAACTTTCCAAGTCACTTGAACTTGAGGCTGTTGATGGCTGAGATGCAAAGTTTCCAGTAATGTCACAATTTTTATCATTTGTGTATGATGTGTTTGGAGTAGATGTAAAAGATATGGATGCACTTTGAATTGCCACTCCGTCAGGTATGTTTGAAACATCCCATTCTGTGTAAGCACTTGAACAATAACCACCACCAGTTTGTTGTGACTTCATTACTATTTCTAATTGAGAGGATTGATTATTGGCTACTCCACAAGACGTTCCACTTGAACCACTACCGTATGTTCTTTCATATTGCGTTGAGGCACTTGATGTAAAAGTTGGGTCAACTGTATAGCTTGAAAGATATGGCGTTGCATCATTTACAGAAAAGTCCATACTCACTTTGTTTACACCATCATTTAGAATTTGTATTGCGTTCAACTGAGTAAACCCAATATCAAAATCATAAGATAAGGAATCGGCTATCTGAAATATTTCAGCTTCGTTATCTTCAATCCATTGACGGTCTAGAACTGTGCCACTGTTCCCTGCAATATCATAAGTATTACCAGCCAAAGTTATTGTGTCGCCAGTGTGTACAGTTTGTGATAGTGCAAACTTGTGGTCATTCCAATTTGGATTACCGTTGTAAACTGAAACGGTTTCTTTAATTCCGTTGGTGGTTTTAATATCAAGTGTTTGTGTTGTAGTTGCAATATCTCTTGTACCACTTGGATAAACAGATTGAGTACCGTTAGCATGAACTATCACAACTGGATCTAAATCTTCTGTCAATGTTTTTACTGATGTGATACGAACCCAATCCTCTCCTTGTCTGACTTGTACATCACACTGTTGATTAAACAAGTCAGTCATTTCAGAATAATTGTCAGTACCGACTTCTGCAATACGTGGCATCCAGGAAACTGCTGGAATTATCTGTGTACCTGATGTGACATATCCATTTTCATATATGGAGTATGAACAACTGTTCTTATCATATACCAAAGAGCCTATCGAGTTGGACTCAACTTGTACAATGTTAGAACGGTCATAAACAATAAACTCTTTCCAGTCCGTACCATCAAAGATTCTCTCAGCATGGGATGACCATGTTGCCACTCCAAGTTGATAATCCTCGATGAGATCATAATTCTGACCTACGGTTATGACTGGCTGAGTAGGAGCTTGTTGTGCTGTTGCGAATGGGATAAATGCCAGTCCTATAAGAGGAATCAAAAAAAAAAGTTTATTCAGTTTAATCACGACCTCTTGCACTTGCGACCATGAATACCTTAATCACTAAAATGAAAATACCAATCGTAGGAACTAGAGGAACTAGATATTGTGTAGTGGCCTTTGTATCATCATAGACTTGCTGCCAATCACTATTCATAATTTCCATACCATCCATGACAGACCAAACAGCCCCCAAGACCATAGGAGCTATTGTGAACATAACGCCATAGGCGACTATGAACATTATTACTGAGAATCCGAGAAATATTAGGGAGCTCACGTTTGTACTGCTGAAAGCATATTAAATAACTTTTGTTAGTGGATTAAAAAAATGAAAAGTCGCCCTTTATTCCACTTACAGCATCTTGACTACTGTCAAAATTACTACTGCTGCGACTACTATTAGTACGATGACTAAGAGTGCGAAGGCTGATTGTGTTTGAGTGTTGTTATCAATACACTGTTTTGCCCAGTCAGTAGAGCTTGCTGGCGTGTTTGCGTCATATCCTGGTAAGCCTGAACAGTCTGTGACTGAGTTGCCGAGAATTTGTACAGAAATTCCTAAAAGTATAGCAATTCCGACAAATGCGCCGACTAAGGCCATGATATTATTGTCTACCATAATTAGAGCCGATTCGTAATATTATATAAAGAATGTCTTAATTGTCAGTATTCTTTGGTCTGTCTCACGTAGGCGTAGTAGATTCCTATGCCTATTGCCAGTGAGAAGAACATCACTCCATACATCAAGAACACATCAGGGAATACAACGAAACTGACTGGGAGGAATAATATTCCAATAAGCATTGGGTACAGCATATTGTGATATTTGACATAAGTGAATAGTATGAATATTGAAACTAGGATTAATGAAAAGTGTCCACCAGTCACATACTCAAAAGGGAGTAAGGCTGATGCGAGAAAGTCATCCTCAAAATTACAGTTATCCCACATATTTGCTCCAGCCGTATAATTCAGAAAACATGGAGTTGACTCAGGAACGGTTATAGCTGTCTGTGCATGGGCTACTGGTACAAACTCAGTTGATGAAATCTCTATTGGAATTAGACAGGCTATGCCTAGAATGGCGAGTATGTACCATTTACCCATGACATTCTCAATGAATAGAAGTGATTAAAGTTTGTGATTAGGGTACTTCTACCTGGATTGGCTCAGCTTCTTGTTCTTCTGGACCTGGTTCTGGCTCAGGAATTGGTTCTGGAACTGGTTCAACGGTAGGAGCTGTGTCCACCATTTCTTGTGCATAAGATGAAAGACGATTATAATCAACATCTCCCCTATCAACGGCAGCCTTTAGCGATGCAGCATCAGGGTACGTTTTCATTATTTCTGCATCAGATATTTTACCTACCTCCATCGTAGGCATTAATCCTCCAAATCCTCCATCAAGCATACCTGAGTCATACAGATAATATCCTACAAATCCTACAAGGCCAATTCCCATAAAGATTAGCATAAACTTCATCCAGCCTTGCTTTGCTTTGATTGGAGTGTTTGTGACTTTCTTATGCTCCATGTCTGTACGCTGATAAGAACTAACAACTGTACCCATAAACTTTGGATCTGTGGCTATCAAATCATCCTGGATAAATTCTGACACTCGTTTTAATGGAGTGACAATTTCCTCGACATTGAGATGGTCTAAATAATTAATCATGTTCATGGCTTGTTTGGAGAAATTGGCATCAGGTGTGACTCCAGCCTTTGTACCTTCTTCATGTATTCTGGCCACTAAATCTGTGAGCTTGTGAGGCTCAAATGGTTTCTTTTCCTTGCTACCTAGAATCTTGAATATTCCAGCTAACATTCCATCAACCTTTGGTAGATGGTTCACTTCGAGAGTCATCTCTAATTCCTTGACTTTTGCAGTCAATGGTAAATAGTGACTGACATCATATTGGATTATACGAAATGTCTTGACCATGCTTTCACGCCATTGTAATATGCGTGAGCCATCTATACGAAAGGCATAGGTTTCATCCTCAATGTCTGCTAGGAAATAATCGCCTATGGTATGTTTGATTGGTATGAAATGAACACGGTTAGAGGCATCACTGATAATTGCAGTAATCCATTTTGATGATAAAAGGTCACGCCCATGTAATACGCCCATGATGTTAACCGAATGATTAGGTTAATAAGAATAACGCCACACTCCGTTCGGAGCATGACGAGAGTGCAGGGGCGAATCTGACTCTAAATTTTCCTAGAATAACTTGCTTTTAGATTTTTTCTTACCTTTTTTGAAGGATGAAAACGTGCCAGTGATCCCCAAAGACTGGTATTCACTGTGTAATTTTTTGTTTGTTCGATAGTTTTCCTTAGCTTTCTTGCGATAATACCGTTTAGTATATTTTCCCACGTTTTGCGTAGTTAAGAAAACTCTTTTAAACATTATCTTAACTAAAAAAATTGTACCATGATTCCTCAAAGTGATCCTGAACATCATAACCTCGTTGACATCTTAGTGCAATCAGTCCAAAGACTTGAAGAACTTCCACAAGAGGATGGTACGACACAGAAATCTTTAGTCATCGACCCAATGTCAATGTACTATAAGACACTAGTAGTGGCATCCCCACTACTTGCACGATTTGTGTATGAATTGGAAAACTTTGGAAACATGGCATTACAAGCTAAAAACTTCATGTCAGCACAAAGAGCTTATGCTTTCTCAGAACAGATTAAGAAATTAGTCCAGGCATATATGTACTCACTAGATTCCAAATCATCTGAGTCCATTAGGATAAACGGCTCTAGTCAATCTACCTTAGTTGATAAGATTGCCAGAAACAAGATTGAACGTTCATACAATGTCAAGGGAGAAAAGACTCGTTCATTTATTGATGCCATGTTAGGTAAAGATAAAGAAAACGATATGGATGAGGATTAAATCTTAAACTCGTAGAATTTCTTACCATTATTGAATAGTACCAAATTCATCTGTGGTTTTAGTTTGAATCTGTTTATTATCCATATTGAGTTTTTGTAGGAGATTTTCATTACACGATACATCAAATACATTAGCACTAGGGGAGCTCCTGTCACAGTCAATAGTCCTACTAGATTGGTAGTATAATTATCAGGTTTTGCTATGAGCAGATCCATCAACGAGTCATCAAATTGCTCAAACATACTGAGCCATACTGCAAATCCAGGAACTAGGATAAGCTCGGCAAACATGATTCCTGGAAGTACGAATATCGTACATACTACTGCCATACTCAGCGTGAGTCTTTTCCACTCGTATGCAGAATAGTTTGTACTAAGGGTCAGTCAAAACGCCATCCATCTTTTTGAATAGTTTAGTTTTAGTTTGGTTTAGCTCCATCGTACTTGCTATATCATCCATAGTGATAATTTTTGTAGTTAGTGCCTTTTCCAAATATCTCAATGCTTGGACTACTGTTCGGCCATGAGTTGTATAGCCTAGTGTGAAAAGTTTCAGTTTTACTGCAACTTTGAACGCACTACCAAATTTTTCTGTGGATTCTTCAACAAACCTGGATACGTTAATTTCACTGACAGCCCCCTCACTTTCTGCACACTTTGAGCAAACTGGCTGCAACCACTCCCTAGTAGGAGACACAATGAAACGTAGTGAGTTTTGATTGTAGAATAATGCAGGGATAAATGGGTCACGCCATCCATAAGAAAATGGCTCGTTCTTTGAAAGTTTGAATACGAATTTTTTCTTGACTACTGCATTAGTACGCATCTTTTGAAATTGCATAACTTGTTTCATATTTTTAGTACCGACAATCTTTTCCATGTTTTCTTTTTCACTAGAACCCACCGTTGTAAAAAAACGAAAGTCAGCCATTCTCAGGAATTTATCAAGCCCCATATTGTAATGATAATTGTAAATCAAAATGATCTTGACATCCTGACCACCAGGTAAATGTCTGATTTTTGTGTTGGCTGCCTTTACAGCTTCTAGCTGTTTTTTGTTTGCCTTTGCACTAAGAAATGAAACGTCATCAAATATCATAATGTAATTGGCTGGTTTCAATGTGGCCAGTGTAGCTTCAAAGTCCAGTAAATCATCCTCATCAAAGTGTCTGATAGCCCAATCAATCTTTGAATAGGTATGGACTACATGGGCTATTGCATTAGCCATTGTGGTCTTACCACTATTCATGTCTCCGATTATACCCACCCTAGTGACATCTAATTCCTCAGACCAAGTTATGATCTCTTTGACTGGAGCAATAAACGAGTGCTGCCTGATTATCTTGGTATCTTTCCAGGTTATCACTTTTGGTCTTAGTCGGCTAGAGGGTACTTTGTCCTTTTTCTGCTTGACTTTTTGTACAATTCCCATTATGAACCCTCCTCAGCACTAGTATCAATGTCTGAAAAGTCCTCTAATTCATCTCCTCTAGTCCAGTTATCATCTCTAAACAAGGCCATTTTATGCTCCAATTCATTAAGCATCTGCCATCCCCAGCTAACTACTTTCTTTTCAAAGGTTAGCTTATCCATTAATCCCTGCTTTTTGTTAGGAGGTTCAGGTACAACTCCTAGAAAATATGGGTTTTCTAATTTTGTAATTACAACATTAGTGTCTTTGAGCCTTTGAACTTTATTGCATTTAGGACATATCCAGACCTTGCCAACAGCCCCTAAGAGTAGCTGTACAGAATCAGGATATAGTGTGAATACCTCAATCTGTTCTTTTGGAATATTTGATGGTGTGCCATCATTGTTCTTGCAGCTATTACATTCATACTCTATGTCCTCTTTGACCAATTCATAATATTTGGCATCTGATATTTTTACCTGGTATTCTTGAGGGAGCAATCCATTGATGCCATTAAGTGAGCCGTGCATACTATCCCAATCTCCCTTCTTCATACCTACTAAGACCTCACTTCTATAACGAATGAAGGCCGTATTGATGTCTGGAAGTCTAGCCTGAGGCATCTAGTCGCCCTCCAAAGTCTTTTTGTACAAATTTCTTTTCACTTGAAGCTTTTTTTGTACAATTTTCATTTTGATTAGAACCATATAGAGAAAATATTCTAACAAGGCTATTTCTCAAATTTTCGATTTTAATCATTATTACCTATTATAATTCAAGTGTGCATATAAAGTAGGCGGGAACTTATTACTATATAATGAACAATATTATACTTTGAGCCTTTTCTGGATTATGAGTAAATCACGACTAGGTTAACATAATATAACATCGGTTAACCTGACATTAGTATAACAAAAAACAACTATACCCAATACAGCCCAAATTAATCAGACTTTGGAAAAACTCTCTTTTTTTTGTTCCAATATGGAGAACGACATTTTTGATTTGCACAAGTTCCGACGGTCTGATTTTTACTAATCCATTTGTGATGGCATCTTAAACATTCATGTGCATAATATCCAGATGGTAAATTTAACTCGCTCACGCCTATACTAAAAAAGTATACTATATAAAACTGTATCAAAGCCTATATACTTCACTAGTATAGCCCTATCATGCAACAAGCAAAAACACTAACTCCAACTTCTGAAAGTGTCGAAGTTGGTTTAAAGATGGTAAAAAACGCCTCTATTTTTCAAGAGCGAGGAGTTTATTTTATCAGACACTACAACACCATAATCTTTGCTTTCAATACTGAAAGTGGATTATGCGAGGCTAATTGGAATTGTTCCCAAACCTCAAACCGTCAAATCAGAAACGCAATAAGTTTTTTTAATATTGCAGACGATAACGTAGTCGACGTTTCAGACGGTTCAAAATGGGCATACAGTGGGGAGTTTTCACAATGACAAACCCAGCCTTTGAAACTCCAGCATTATTCAGAGAGTTTCTCAAACACGCAGAAATGACAAATGAAAATGTCACAGCCCTAGAAAACTGTGTCATTGATATAATCAAAGGAAACCATCAGTTGAAAAAACAATTCACTTTCATTATGTCAAATTTCTCTTTTCTGGAAATGGAAGAGATGCACATACGCAGACAAAAAAGAAGATTGTTTTCAGAAATGAAACAATTTGCAAAGGAAATGATGGAGGTTGGAAAATGACCAAATACAATCTAGTGATACAAAACCGTCAAACAGGCGAGATAATAAGTCAAGAATTTCTTGGAGATTGTACCAAAGAAGAAGCAAACTTCTGTCTTTCTGTTTGTATGTGTGGCTGCTATGATAGACATACAGAAAAAATGTTCATTCAGGAGGCTGAAAATTGACTCTATACGAAAATCTATCACATGATGAGTTGATTGGAAAAACTGCAAAAGTTGTAATGAGTGACGGCAAATGGCGTATAGTCATTATAGAAAAAGCAGAATATGATGAATACAAAGACCGTAATATCATTATTGGGAACTGCATTAAAACAAACGATTTAGACCATACATCATTAGGAGGAGTTTGGGCATATATTGACCAAGTGGTAGAACTAGACGGTAATGAAACAGGATGGGATGTTATGGAGGATGAAATATTCCTTGTTGAGGAGACTACATTGGAGGACTTAGAAAATTGACTCGATGCACTCCCTCCAGACGTTGTAAATCTTGTCGAGAAATGCAGGAAGCAGGGGCAATAATTCACAAAGACATTCACAATGAAAAAAAATGGGCAGTTGACCCACGAAGGGATGAAATAGAAATCGAGGCTGAAAAATCCTATGCAGAAGTAAAAAAAGACTTTGACCAAGTGCCAGAAAATATTGAGGAAATAAAGGCACACATGAAAAAATGGAGGAATAAGTTTTGAGCCTAGATTTGAGGGGTCTTTTCTGCCCTGAGCCAGTTTTCAGAATTAAGCTAGCTTTGAAAACTATCCCAGTAAATGATGAAATGCAAGTAATGACAGATGACCCAATCAGCGAGGTAGAGGTTCAAGAATGGGCAAAACAAAACGGGCATCAGGTTTTAAGAATTGCACATCAGGAAAAAGACATTTTATTTTTAATCAGGAGATGCCATTAAATGAACTGCGTTAACTGTCAAAAACAATACACAGGAAATAGAAAATACTGTTCGACAAAGTGTTTCAATGAATTTAATATCGTGGACTTTGAAGAACTCAAAGAAAAAGAAGATAAGATTGTACATAATAATCCGTTTGAGTGTGTTATTTGCAAGACTAGATTCAAAACTGAAACAATGCTAAACACTCACACATTATTTGAGCATGAAACATTTAGACCATACTGTGGAACAGATGACAGCTCACAAAAGGAGGAGACATTGGCATACGTTTCAATCAAGTTTGACAAAATGCTAAATGATTGTCATTTGGAATGTGCTAAGACCTCAAATGATTTACAGCCAGACCACTGTCATTATTTGACTGTTGACCTTGCAACTAAAAAACGACTCAAAGCACATCAAGTTTATTGTAAACACTGTGGAGCAAAAAAGAAAGATGTCAAAAAAAGATGGATGGATGGCGATGTTTCCATTGTGACATTTTTAACAACGGATGAACTAGCGATGTTTTTGGCTGGTTGGAAATGGGTAGAAAACAAAACTCTTGTTTACTACTTTGAAAGTAGATATAAAATCAAAGGCGTGTTAAGAGCCATCCGTTCTTCAAAAAACTTTAAGGAAATTGATGAACTAAGTACAATGCCGTATATTTTGAGAGATATGGGAATTAAAAAAACACAAGAAGAAGAACAAAAAAGAATATGGGTAGAACACAAATCATTAAGGGATATTGGACTAACAAAAGAAGCCGAATTTATCAGCGAGATGATTTATGGAACTGGAGGAGATTATGATGCAAGAAATCGCAATAGGATTAATGTTATCAAACTGCTCTATTTCAAGGAGGATGAGGAGGAATGAAACTAAACACTCCTGAAAAATGTCTTGTTTGTTTCAATGAGCCAGATGAATTTGAACTCATTAAACATCATGTGCAATATTTTCCAGAAGTTATTTGCTATGTACATTACAAATGTCATAAAGAAATTCATGCAGGGAAACATCCTCATTTAATCCAGTATGCAGACGGAGACTCTAGGAGATTTTACCAATGAGCTCATGCGTTGACTGTGGAAGGGAATTAATGTCTGCCTTTAGAGGTACAAAAAAATCAGCAGAACGATGTAGACCATGTTGGGAAAAATCCTGGAGACAAAAACAAAAAGAGGCAAAGGCATGAAACGAAAAAGAAAACAGCCTACCCTCAACGATGAGATTAATGGAAAAATTGATGAATTATGGAAAAACTGGAATGAGAAAAAATTGCAAAAACTTGCAACTGGAAAATTAAATCCAGAAAATCCAGACCATCAAAAAGAATTGGACAGACGATTAGCCGAGTTTGAGGAGAATAAAGCTAGGCAAATAAAAGAAGATGAGGCAAAAAAACAGGCTCGTGATGTGAAAAATAAACTATTAGAGTACGAAAATTTTGAAAGCTGGGATTTAGAGGATGTGAAAAAGAAAACTATCGCTCAATGGCTTAGGGAAAAATTGAGGGGAGGTGTAAAATGAAAAAATCTAAAAATTATTCGCTCAATAAAGATTTTCGTGATAAGTTAGAACAACTAGGAAAAACAATCGATAATGTATATGATGAGGACTATTCTTTAGTTTGCATCCAATGTGGAGAACTTATTGAAAATAAAGAAAACGTGGTTTTACAACGTGGCGATATTTATCACTTAAAGTGTATGTCGAAAGTTTATCAAAATGAATTAGATGGACATATGCTTTAACTATCTCTTTTTTTTCTTACTTTTTTTATAATCTCTAGGGATATTCCTAGAATAAGCTCCACGCTTTGAACCACTCACACGAACTTTAGGCAATTAATTCTCCTAAGCTCTAAAGTGTGCCTTTACTTTGTGATGTCCTTTGTTGTGTGCTGCTTTTTTCTTTTTGGTTTTGGCCATATAATACCAAAATTGTACAAAAATAAAAGGATTTTGAATGTTAATTAACTACTGAAAGCAACGGTTAACATGGGTATGGCTGAGCCTGAAATGTTCGAGCAATCGGATTTATCCGATAAACAATTTGAAGATGTCCTGGAGAAATTGGCTGAAATACCCTCCCATCAGTCTCCTATCACTGGTCAAGTGGCCGTATTATGTTTCAGATTTATGGAAGATACTGGCTGCCGAGTCAATGAAACAATCCATGTGAAAAAAAAGGACATTAATTTTAGAACCAGGATTTTACTTGTGACCCAGCCAAAATCAACTGCAAAATGTAAATGCTCAAAGTGGAAAAACAAGGATTCCTTCTCTCGAGCTAGGGTTTTGGTTTCTGCTGACCCTAATTGTCCTCAATGTCATGGAAAAGGCAGATGGCACAAGCCTCAACGAACAACAATCACTCCAAGAATTATTCCAGCACTCAAAAATTACTGTGATGAGCTAAAAGATGATGAACTATTATTCCCAATCAGCAGGGTTTCACTGTGGAAATGGGGCAAAAAGGCAGGGGAAATGGCCAATATCAACATCTTTCAGCAAAAAGATGAGAAATTTATCGAGGGAGTTTTCTTGCATCTTTTCAGACAGATGTGTGCCAAAAGAATGTTGAGAGATGCAAAACTGGATAACTACAAACATGAACTGGTAATCTGTAAATTGAGACATTCAGTACAAATTGTCACTGAAAGATATACCAAAATTGATATTAATTATCTACTTGGCTGGGAAAATAAAATCTATCAATAACCACAACGGCAATTTTTTTTAAGACATTTTGGACATCGCAAACCTTTGGTCAATTTTCCTTGTTTTATTCTCATTACATACAGCCCCATGATGTAAGATAATTACCGATTGCGATGCCTGTTGCGATTGCACAAGCCCCAAAAATGATCAACTGGCGTTGTAGTTTTTGTTTTTGAACAGTCATTAATCCTTTCTTTTCTTCATCCCAACGGTCTGAATACATAATCTAAATCACAAATACTTGCTAAAAAGCATTATGGGGGCGTAAATTCTCCCTGACATTCGGCTACTACTTTATTCCATTTGACCATTTGGTCATCAGTCAATCCTTCTAGACCCTTGTACTGTTCTATTTGACTGCACGTAAATTTCTCAAACTCCTCTAGCGTGGAATCATGCCAGACCCATGCTATGAAAATTATTAACAATACGATTCCTACTGTGATAAATCCAGCATTTTTGTTGACAAATCTCCTACCTGGAGACATTGTGCCATATCTCTCTCGTTTTTTTGGCTTTTCTTCTTTGGAATATTCCTTTTCAGCCTTGCGTATTTCCTCTCGCCTTTTTCTTCTCTCATATTTTTTTATGTTCATGCTATGATACCCTCCTTTTTCAACATCTTAAAGGCATTGATGAACTCTACATTAGAAATTTTCTCGGATTCGACCCATTCTATGTTGTTATTGAACCAGTTTGGGTAGGCCATTGATGAGAGATCCTCTATTTTTTCTTTAACTTCGGAGTCTAATTGCAGGTTTTCAATCACATTTGATAACCAGGAATCATATTTGTAATGTCTGGACTCATGTTTGTCAAACTCAGTGGCATTTAGTTTTACCACATTTTGTTGGATGTCAAATTCTTTTGTACAGCCAGATATGGCAAATCCTATTGCATTTGTAATCATTTCCAAATTAGGAGCAGTATTGATTTGAGTGCAATCATTGTCAACTGAAAATCCATTGTATGAGATGATTGTGCCATTTACAAAAGAAGATTGTTTTGATTGCTCCCCCCAAATACTTGACACACGAAAATCATTTGATTGTACCTCGATATTTACAGCCTGTTTTTTATATTCAATATCAGGGTCAACCATCACAACTGTTGCAAATCCATTCTGAGGATAATATTGCCAGTGTTTTATCATTTGATTGTGATCCCTTTTCAAATCATTGTCCTTTTCAATAAAATCCCCACTGACTCCAGGTACAGTGTTATCAAACATACCAATCAGGGTCTTATAGGTAGGGCAATCAGTTGTCATATTGCCTCCAATCAATGTCTGACACGTTTGGCTCAGTGACAAACTGATGTATAATTTTGGCTCAGTTGGTTTCATGGTTTTAATTAGTGCATCCATATTCTTTTGAACCAACTCTTGCTCAAGGATTAGAAAATCCAATTTTTCCTGGAGTGCATCTCTTACTGAAATCATTGGTCTTAACTCATCTCTCAATGGAATCCATTCACTTCTAGCAACATCTCTCAAATATTGTATTGATGAGTATTTTCTATCATCTTTGGCCATCTCATCAAGTTGATTGGAATAAATTCTATAATCGTTCTCCCATTTGTCATGTAATTTTTGCTTAATCTCTATCATGCGATTCATCTCGTTTAGCTCAGGAGTAATCTCATTAATTTCAGCCTGGTATTCTGCGATGCGATTTTCCATGTCTGAAACTTTATCATCTGCTCCCAAAAATAGTGCGATAATTGGTAGTATGATCAGGTACATTCCTCATCGCCCTCGTCTTTTTTCTTCTTCTTTTGAAAGTCAGGATGATAGTATCTAGCCATTCCACAAGTCAAAAGTCTGTCATCCCCTTCATTGTTGATGGCCCACATTCTGAGCCACAAACAATCTGTTCAGACCCTTCTACATACTCATCTGCAAACTGATCTATGAATTTTTGTTGCTCTATCTGACTCATTGAAGTTGTTCCTCCCCACGTTGCAAACTTTTGAGCATTTTTAGTGCCGAACTTTTTCACACCTTCTTCTAACCATTCTATGTATTCTGCAAGTTTTGGGTCTATTTCTTTAATTCTTAATTTTTCATTAAATGATGCGAAACACCCACATTCACATTCTCCTGAAAATCCCATCGTTTCATGGACTGGCGTAATTTTCAAACCGTTCTCATGGATATACTTGTACAACTCCTCAGAAGTTTTCCAAAAGAAAGGTTTTCCAAACCATAGATTGCCATCACGTTCAATCGGATCTTCTGAGGATCTATATCGTCTTGAAGATTCAAATTTTCTAACACCTGAAATCATAACGTGGTCTTTTTTCCTTTCAGGAGATTCTTTGAACGCAAAATCTCTCATGGTTTTGTATTTTAAACGCCCCATAATGATACGATGAATCCCTTGATTAGGAAAACCATGCTCCAAAACCCATGATGCGTAGATGAATTTTGGGTTTGGCTCTCTTACAAATAATTTCCAGCCCTGTTCCTGGCATAAATCTTTGACAAAATCAGTGGTCTTTTGAATACCGATGTTAGTTTGTATGTGAAATACCCCATCCAATTTACCCATTTCTGCCATGTAATGAGCCAAACTTACAGAATCCTTACCTCCACTACACATGACATAGAATTTTTTTCTGCCAAGATTTTCCAATTCTGCAATAATGTCTGCTGGATCTTTTGATTGAACTGGATAGGTATTCATCTTTTGTATGCTCCTGTATGCCATTTTTCATGCAATCTTTTTGCCTTGATATTTGCAAAGACATCTCCACAATACTCACAGATGTAAACGTCAGTCAACTGTCATCCTCACGGCTTTGATTAATCTGTTGAGATTATCTGGCTTGAATCTTTTCAATCTGTGTAGAGATTGATGATGTTTATTGCATAATAATAGAAATTGTTCACGGTCAGCTTTCACTTCTTGTCTCAATGCCATGTAGTATTCTTGCTGTGTAGAATAATCTTTGTAGGTTTTCATTCCAGGTACATAGTATTTGTGATGGATAACAAACGTGGATTTATTGGTAAATGGTCTATGACAAACAAAACATTTACCTCCAAAGAGGGGGGCTAATTCCCTTTTTATCTCCCTAACTGACATATTACAAGATTCTTTATGCGTGATACATTTGGCACAAAGGAACTCATCTCCCACTGTCGTTAGTTTGCAGCATGGACACTTGCTCATCTCAACAACTCCTTGACCAAATATTCTACAACTGGAACTGTGACGGCATTTCCACACATTTTATAGCGTTGTGTATCTGAGTGGCCCTCAGTCCAATTATCAGGAAAACCCTGTAATCTTTCACACTCCAACGGAGTCAATCTGCGAATCCTTCGATCTCCTAAAACAAAACTGGCAGTTGATTGGTTTCTGCATCCATCTCCACAATTTAGCGTGTTGGCCTCTCCCACTTTTATGCGAGATTCTACTCCCCAATCTCTAGTTGATTTTGACCAAGCTATAATATTTCCAGTGGTATACCCATGAGTGCCAGATTGTAATGATGGAAAAACTGCATCTTCTGTATCATAGACTGAGTTGCACTGAGAATAGCCACCTATCTTTTTGATCATTTTGTTTTGTGGTCTATTAGTTTCTTGGTCATCTCCTCCGATAGGAAATATTTTTCTGGCACGTTTTCCTCTAAGATGTCCGACAATGAATACACGTTCCCTGTTTTGTGGAACGAAATATTTGCTGTTAAGCACTTGCCATTCGACATCATACCCATTTTCATCCAGCGTGTCAAGGATTGTGGCAAACGTCTGCCCCTTATTGTGATTGAGTAGCCCTGGAACGTTTTCAAGGAGTAAAATAGATGGCTGTTTTTCTTCAACAATTTTTTGGATTTCAAAAAAGAGTGTGCCTCTTGTGTCGTTAAAGCCTCGTCTATTCCCTGCGATGCTAAACGGCTGGCAGGGAAAACCTGCGACAAAGATGGAGTGGTCAGGGATTTCTTTTGGCTCGATTGTTGTTGCGTTTTGCCAGATTTTGACTCCTGAGAAGTGTTTTCCATATACTTGTCTAGCGTATTTGTCAATCTCGCAAGCCCCCACTATCTCGACACCATTTCTTTTGAGTGCAAGATCGAATCCTCCAATTCCTGAGAATAGGGAAAAAGCCTTCAAGCACTTATCTCCCTCGCATATTCGTAGAAACAGGAACGTGACTGGCTGGACCATGACCAAAAATCAAATCTATAACCAAAACAATACTTGCAGAGATAACTCCAGCCGATGTTCAATTTTATTTTTCGACAGCCAGACTTTGCCTCTGATTTTTGATTGGTAATTCCACACAAACCACATCTCATGCCATCCACCTCACAGCTTGTGGATTTTCCACATACCGTTTGAGCCGTTCCTCATTATCCTTCATACCAAATATTCTATTCCAGTCCGTAGCCAACATACGCATACGAGATTCAAACTCTTTGATGGCATCAGGGTCTTTTACCACGTTAGAAGCTAGGTATGCAATCCACATGGAACGTCTTGCATAGAATACAGGAGTTGCTTTGACAAATTTATCCTGAAAATCACTGATTTTTGTTGCACTATCATTAGATTTTGGGATAATTTCCTCTGTCATCTTGGCTTTCAGCCATTCTTTTTGTGACTTGTAGCCTTTTTGATCAATTACATTCTTAAATTCCTCTAAAAATTCGACTTCTGACTCCTCGAATGGCACATTGAACTGTTTTGCCATTAGAAATCCTCGTTAAAATAATAAAAGTATAGATATATAGCTATATAGCTATAGTTTTTTTCTATTAATGTAATCTGTGGAGTGGAAATCAAGGTTATTGTGACCTCTTTTCATCCAAAATTGATGTGATGTAGGCTGAAAGTGAGTTAATTCCCTTCAAATTCAATGCTTTTTGGTTTTTATCATATTCACCAGCCCAATAATAATAGACATCCTCTCGGACAGTGATGCTCATAAATCCAGGTTTAGGCACGATGAACAACTCCCCAAACATTTGCCATACGACCTGACTTTCCAGGCTCTTGCCACATCATTTTGACAAGACCCTTCTCTCGCAATTCCAAAATTCGGGGAGTAATTTGGTTTATTGGCAAACTTAACAAATCGGACAATTTCTCATTAGTGCAAGAACCACTAATCTGTAATTGATCAAATATTTTCTGCTGCCTTGGGTTTAACTGGTCCTTGATTGTACGATAGGCATCCAAGGATGTATCTTGCATCATGTCTTTACCTCACTAACATGATAGTATTCGACCTGACATTTTTTTGAGCAATAAATACGTGAATTATTATGTTGAGTCTTTAGATACAGAACTGACTTTTCACAATTCCTACAAATCAGACTAACAATTTCACCAGTCAAGATTCTATCATCTCCTTGATAATTTCTTCATCAGTTAATCCATTGTTTCTACCCTTTCGGATAGTAGTAGTTGCAATAATGTGCATTACATAACAAGTCCTTGTACGAGTTGGAAACCAATCCATTAGGACGACCCCTTTGCCTCTAAAACCCAATACTGTGCAAGTTTCAGATATGTTTCTTTTTCATTGTCAGGTATGTTTCCTGAGTGGGCCTTGTATCTTTCCTCAAACCATAAAGTGATGTTCTCAATATCCTTTGATGTGAATAATACTTGTTTAGTCAAAATGTTATCCCCCTAGATGTTAATTGTATGAACCATTCCCCTGTGGTATAACCCACATGGATTCTAACGCTAGAGGGATAACTGAAAAAAAAGGTATGGAGGGGCATTATGCCTCCACCAAATCAAAGTAATCTTTTCCACCTTTGGTCTTGGATTTTACCAACTCAACTTTGACCAGTCCTAACTTGTTGCCAGTTAGTTTGTCATCCTTGATTTCCAAGAAGGACCTGACCTTTGAGTTGCCCCACAGTTTGTTGACGATTGCTGTACGAGTCGTATGGAACTTGTTGCACTCGTCTAAACTCTCTCCAAGCTGGAAAGATTCTTGCGTTGTGATTTTCACACCAGGAGTGTCATCATAATTTGATTCTTCGACACCGATGATAGTGAAAGTTTTGCCATCAATTTCTTTTAGTGATATTGATTCACTCGTTGAAAACTCGGCAATAGATTTCGTTTCTCCCATTGTCTTTAATTCACCTCCTTCATTGTAATCCAGTAAATTTTCCTGGCGTTTGATATTTGGATGAGTACCAGTCATACTGAACTCAACCCATGATTTTCTTTCAAACCATTAACTTCTGATCTTACTCGTCTTAGCTCATTTTCAAGTACCTCGACTTTACGTTCCAATTCCCTGAAAAGATATTCATCTCTCAAATCAGTCATGCTAGAATCTCCCTCTTTACTGTAATTGCACTAAGGAACTCCTCACATTCAGGACATAACACCATAATGACATTAGAGTTGAATTTTGTAATGTACACCTTATGTGGAGTTTTTTCTCCATCATGTACGCATGGATAGACCTTTTGTTTCAAAGTAATCCAACCTCTTTTTTTATAATATAGTCGACATAAGCAGAAACTTTTTTGAATGGGGCATCAGGTTTGTTGCAAACTTTTTCCAGGCGACTAACCAAGTCATCTCTTATTCGTATTGTTTTCCAGCCATCAGTAGCCATGCTACACCATTTGACACAAATAGTGTAATAAACATTATGTGAATGTTTTTTCAACACTTTGTCAAAATTGACATTGAAAATCATTTGACACTTATCGTGTAAAAATCAAAACGCTTTACTTATTAACAATACGTGTCAGATATGACACATGGTTAAGAAGAAAGAACAACCAAAATGGGTCACAATTAAGATCCCTGCTGGTCTTTTCAACAGACTAGATGATTATGTAGAGTCTAAAACTGCATACGAACTAGGAATAACTTCTAAATCTCAGGCTACTGCCTATATCTTACGTCAGTTTTTCAATGAAACTGAATCCGTAGCGTAAGAAAAATCCTCATCTTTTACAATATAGAAACATGACTTACATAATGGAATTTTTAATAATACATCATCATTATCCATTTTAAATTCAGTTAATGCCTCTTGGTCACAATTTTGGTTAGTGCATTTTTGCATGGTAGATCGTATAGCCTGTTCTATAATATAAGAATTTAGAGAGTTTGTTAGACATCGCCACGTTCCTTCATGTTGATTCTTTTTAATAAAAGATCCTCCATTTCCAAATCTCTGACAGCCTCAGATGGCAATTTCTCCATCATTCTTGCCAATAATCCTGTTATCTCTCCAACTTGGTCCTTCAAGGATTCCAACTCACTTGCTTGTTTATCATCTCTTTCAACGGCTGCTTTCATTGATAGTGGTCTTGCACACTTTCTACATACCTGGTTTTCTGGCTCATTGACCTGACTGCAAATTTGACAAGTGATTGGAGGTTTGACCTCAACTTTATCTTCTTGTTTGATACCGTAAATATTCATCATGGCAGTTTCAACATCCTCGCTTATCATGTGGACATATCTAGCTGGCATTTTTGAAGTGGCTGACCATCCACATAACTTTCTTAATTGAGCTTCTGGCAATTTCTGAGCCATCTCAGTTGCAGCATAATGTCTGAAATGGTTTGGCTTGAGTGCCTTGTTTATTTCACATTTTACACCAAGCCTTTTGATGACCATTCTGACAGCAGCCCAACTCATAGGCTGACCGTATTTTTTTTGATCAGTCATAATCCAAAGTGGGGCTTCACGATTGAATCTATCAGGATGAGATTGCATATAGTTTGACAGAGATGGGATTGAGTTTAAGAAAAATATTCTTCTGGCAGTTGATTTACCTACAACGTTAATGTATGAAAGCCCATTGGCTGAAAATACTACATCTTGGATTCTCAATGATAACAATTCCCCTGGTCTAATTGGACACTCTGTCATTATTGAAATAAGTGCATGATTTCTCAAATTACCTTGGGTACTGTCAAGTAAAAGATCAACTTCTTCTCTTGTAGTCAAGTCGGCTCTAACAAGTGTGTCCTTCACCCTTCTCATTCTCATAGTACGGATTGGGAGTGGCTCTATCTGTCCTTGAAGGTAATCCCTACTGCCAGTGAAAACCCATCTAAGAAATATACGCATCATTTTTTTACAATCATAGGAACTGTTAGTTTCTCCACCTTTTGAGTTTCCATATCTTGTATTGGCCCATGCACAAAATTTCTCGACATCTTTCTGCGTTGCTTTTTTCCAGTCCTTTTTAATTCCACAATTTCTCATGGAAAAAGAGAGTTGTTGTAATGTCCTAGACCTTGTAGCCTTTGCCAGTGTTTGCACTATCATGTGATCGTTATATGATGTTAGTAATTCGTAGTTTGATTTTGATAATTCATTTTTTGCATTATTCAATATTCTTTCAATGTTTTCATCGTATCTGTAATTAACCCATTCTTGTTCGTCTTTCTTTCGTTCTACTACCTGTGTCATATATGACACTTTATTAGAAGTGCGTGTTAATAAAGATTTAGTGGGCTTTGAACAAGAAGAAAGATGCTGGGTGAGAGTTTTGAACGGCTTGTTTGATTTTTTATTGTGAGTCGGCATTGAACTAAAAGTAGAATGCCGAGGGGGAGTTTTTGACGACCTGTTCAATGCCGACTCAGGCGTGAATACCGAATAGGCATAATCTGGCAATACCTGTGCAATATCACCATAACCTGATGGTCTTTCATCCATTCCATCATTAGACATGATGTCAGATATGACATATTTATAATAAAAGTATAGCTCAACTTATTAAGACAATACAGCTTCTACTCGGTACAATGGGGCGTTCTGGCTATACGAGTTTATCCTTGCAGCAAGATGAGTATGCAAGGATTAGGAAAAAGTTTGATCGATATTATGATGGGGATGAGAAATTTACTCCATACGTCACTGGATTGATTGAGGCATCACTAGACCGTCTAAAATTTTTGGAGGATGATTTTCCTACCCTCTCAGTGGTCAAAGTCCTAGACAATGGATTGCTCATTGAGGATTCAAGACGAAAAAATGACGTAATCAAAGTGACCATCCAAGGCAAAAAGATTGTATGTTCAGACGATAAGGACCCTCAAAGATACATAACTTATGCTACTTTGCATCCTGAATTTTAGATAGCCTTTCATCCCACTGGTCAAACTTCATCATGGCCATAACCATTATTGAAACGACAAATCCAAACATGATCAATCCCTGCATTATTTCAATCAGAAGCGTACTACCTTGCTTTTCTTTTGTTTCGTGGTTAGTCCTCTCTGACCTTTGAATAGTTTCTTTGGCTGTTTAATTCCTAGAACATTTTCAGTGCTGGATTTTCTCTTGCGTTTTGGCTTCTTTGGAGTTTTTACATTAATCAAACTGCCTTTGCCTCCCTTGATTAGTTTGTAATCCCTTGAGATTAATTTCCTAATCTTCTTCTTTCCGTATGTAATTTCCTTATCTTCTTTCCATACTCCTACGATTGTAGTTTCTGGCACGTTGCCCTTGAACCCTCTCTTTTTCTTTGTGACCTTTTTCTTTTCTTTTTCCTGTCTGATTAGTGGATTGTAAGGAGGGATAGGGGCAATAGGAGTCCTCTGTCTAGTTGGAGTAGGAGGTGTTATGGTAGTTTGTTTCAATGCTGGAACTAGTGCAAGTTTGGTCTTGGTTTGAACTCTCCATTTCAATCCAGGAGTCAATCTCAACTGAGTCTTGACTTGCTGTGGAGTGGACAGTTGTTGTTTTACAGCCACCTTGGTAATTGGGATTGTGGCTGACTTGATACTTTGCTTTTCTTTGGCACTTGTCAACTCTACTGCGACATCTTTGAGTGAAATGGATGCCTTGTCCTTCTGAATGGTAGGAGTCGTCATCTTTAATGGCGTGGATAGTGGGATTGTGGCAGTAGATGTTGTGGTAAATGTAGTGGTCTGTGGGGCTGAAAGAACTGTGGTATTGGTAGTGCCTTGTGGGGCAGTGATACCCTGAGCCTTTGTAGTGCTTGTCGTTGCAGTACCCAAAGTTGCACTAACTGTGCCAGTCTTTATCTCCATGTTTGCAAAGGCTTTTTTCTCAGCCTCAGTCATCTCCTTTACAATCTCCTTGACCTTCTCAGTATTTGGAGCAGTAGTCTTTGTAGGCTCTACCAGTGATGGCTTACCTGATGGATCAGGAGCTATCTTCTTTGAACCTGGAAATTTAAACTTGCCAGTCTTAGGACTGAAAATTCTTGGAACTGTTGAACCTGATGGAGAATAAACAAAAGTCTTGAATGGTTTTGTTTCTACTGGCTTTGTACGAACTGCCTTTGTTTCAGCAATAATTCCTCTAGGTATTTGGGTATCACTACTTGATGCTGCTGCCAATACTGTCTTTGGAAATTTCTTTGTTTCAGCCCATGAGAATTTTGTTGTCTGACCGACTGGCTTCATAAATTGTGTGATGTTTGGATTACTTAATTGCTGGATATTGAATTTAGTGCCAGGAGCTTGAGTTAACCAAGGAGTAATCTCTTGCATCTTTTCCAATCCCAATCCCTTCGTGCCACCACTAATGGTCAAAGAAGTAGGAGGGAGTTGTGATGGCAAATATTCAGAGTATAATTGTGATGTACCTTTTCTGCCAGGCTGAACTATAATCGCTGGAACTTGAGCTGGGTTTGCCTCAGTACCAGCCGTTAAGAGATACTTACCATCTGGCAGTTTTTCCACCTGATATGTCTGAGTCTTTGAGGATAATTGGCTAGCTAAATTTGCCACTTGCTTGTCATATCTTAATGAAGAATACAATCCCTTAACCCAAGGATATACTTTCTGAGCTCCAAACGTGGCTGCCCCAAGAGCTACCGTTGCTGCGACACTGCCGACAACCCAAGGAACATCTTTCTCCTGAATTAATTGCATGGTCTGACCTGATTTTGTCAAGTCTGGCATCTCACCTTTTGCAGTTGTGCCAAACGCACTGATTGTTTCATCAACGAATGAACTCTCCAATGATGGCTGTACATATTTTTGCTGACCTTCTGGCTTGAACAAATTACTAACTGATGTGTACAGCTCGGCAGTATATCCAAAAAAGCCACCAGCCAAACCCTTGTCATAATTAATCAATGGAGTGGCCTCTCCACTTTCAAATCCAGGAGGCAGTTTAGAATCTTGCTGTGCAAGAATCTGTGCCGACACTGGCTGTATTGTTGCTGGCTTTGTTTTAGTTTCTGTTTTGGTTATGACAATCTCAGGAGGACTTTGAGGGATGGCAAACTTTTCTTGTATTGCTTTACGCTGGTCCAACTCTGCTTTTGTAATCTGTGGACTGGCAGGGATTTTATCTCGCAAGTCGCCCATGACTGGCTCACCAGTTTGTTTTCTTGCACTGGTATATTTCACAGGGGCTTTGAATATGCTATCAGGAATTGTTTCAGGTTTGGAAATATCATAGCCACGTTCTGTCAGAAATGTTTCGAGATTAATTGATGTTTGATCTTTTGTGGCTTGTTGACCTTTTACGATATAGGATTGTTCTGTTTGTGGCTTTAACAATGCTTGAGCCAATCCAATACCACCAGATCTCAACTGTGCGACATAAGCTTGCTGAGCTTGGTTTGCTGCTGCTATCTTTGGGTCTGTACTTGTTGCCTTCAAGTCCGAACCCATCAGTGAACCAGGAGCTAATGGACCACCTCTCTGTGAATCCAATATGCCTCCACTTTCAACAATCTTTGCTGCTGCCTTGATTGATGCAGACTGTCTTTTGGATGCTGCACGTTGTCTGTCTTGATGCTCAATCATAACATCCCATTGTTTTTGATTGCCACCTTTGTACATGAACTCTAGTTTATTGACCTCTCTTGTAGGGTATCTTCTACCTGGTCTATTCTCTAACTGCTGCTTTTGAGAAAACCATTTCATTTGACTTTCATGCAAATAGCCTAACTCGATGCCCTTTGGTATATCTCCAATCTTATGTTGCGAGATCCATTTCTCTTTTTCAACAAGAAACTTCATCTCTTGCTCTTTCTTCTTTGCTGCCTCAACGTACACCTGACGTTCCTGAGCTTTTTGTGCCTCAAGGTATGTCCTTCTTGCAGTCACTTGTTCCTTGACCTCTTTTTCCATCTTGTTAATTTGCTTTGTAGCTTTTTTAGCTTCCTTGACAGCCTTCTTAGCTTGGTTTCTTCTAGCCCATGCCTCTCGGCTGTTTGATGATAAAGGCTCACTGGCGATCCTTTGATTATACTCGATTGATTGTTGTTGTATTCTTCTTGCATCTTTTACTTCTTCAAGATAATTGTCAGGATTTTCTAAAGATTCTAACTCAGATTGCTGAGAGAACACATATCCTGATGTATATTTTTCCACTTCTGTACTAGACATTTAACTTATTTACTCGGTACATATACAAAAATGTAATGGGAGATATATCCATAATCGAGTTTGGAGTGTACGGATTTATTGCCTATGGCTCGTTTCTCATGCTGATTATATCAACTGTAAAAGAAATACCTGATGGCAAATCCCATTCTCTTTCAAGGGTCATGTATCTGATACCTGGATTAATCTGTGCCTTGGTCTTGTCAGGCTCAGGCGTGGACATCATGCTGGGTACGGAAACGATAACAGAAAACAAAGTGGAACTACATCCAGTGACAGGAAATGAAGTGGCTGTGGCTAATACTTCTACTCATACAGAAAAGATCACACTCATTGAACCGATATGGATTCTAGTGCATACCATGTTATTCTTGATATTAATGGTCCATGTAATAATCAACATCCTGGCGATGCTGACAAAATTGAGATAACTACACACCTCTAAGATATGCAATAATTGTTCTCATCAATAAGATGATGTACAGCAATACCATTCCAGCCACGATTATACTTGGTATGCCAAGTAGGTATGCAATTTGGAATACATACGTTCCAGTCATCAGTAGAATCAACTCCCAAGCTATGCCTGCTGCTGCTGTGATTGGGTCTTGTGTGACGGCTGTTTGGTTTGTACCAATTACGTTTTGTGCCGATGTGTTTAGTTGGTCCACTTGGATTGTCGTTAGGATGGAACTTGTAAGTGGATCTCCATTGATGTCTGTCATTTGAACTCCCATAACATCTCCCAAAACGAACTGAGCTCCAAGTATGCTGAATGATGTTGCGTACATGAAAAGCATAATGTAAAGGGATTTTTCAATCATCTACAATCACTTTTTCCTCTGTGTCGCTATGAACAACATCAATCCAGTGGCAAGACCTCCTGTCAATACAGTTGGCCATGTAATTATTTCAAACCATCCTAGAACTCCGAACATTACTATTGCAAAGAATCCACCGACTACATGATTTACACGATTAAATCCTATCATGGCAATTATTATTGCTCCAAGTGACACCAAGTCAATTACACCGAACTGTCCTTGTGTGCCATATACACCACTTTGGAAGTTGGTAATTTGCTGTATGAGTGGGAAGTTATTCTGAGTTAGGACATACTGTGCATCATCATTTGAAATTGTGTCGGTACAAACAACTGTGATGATTTCATTTTCCAATCCAGTGAATACGAATGTGGCCTTTTGATCATTTCCATCCACTACGGTAGTAGGCAAACTGGTATAGTTTTGATTGGTCATGGCAAACTTTGACTGCATATTACACTCTAGCGTGTAATAGTTTGGATGAATGACATCAAGGGTAGTAGTGCCATCAGCATTGTCAGTCCTTACAAATTTAATCTGTTCTAACTCTAATGGGTTTGTTGCATCCAAGTCAAATCCAGCAGTCACATTATATGATGTGATTGATGAGTCTGAACCAGTTGTGACATTATACCAGTTTCCAGTTGCATTAACACCTGATGGAGTTATAACTCCAACTGACCATGTATAGTTTTGATTATATCCAAGACTTGATAGTGGCAAGACCGTAGATGTTGACTCAGTATCAGATAACACAATTACGTTTGGCTCTCCAAATTGACCACTCTGAGTGTAATTAATCTGATAGCCTGTGATCGTTCCAGCAGAATATATTGGCTCGCTCCAAGTTAGTACAAGCGAATTACCAATTACATTTGTTGCACTTAGATCAAGTACGGCTGCTGAACCAGTTGATACAGTCGTACCAGCACTGGCACTACCAGTACCCACCAAACTAATTCCCTTTACAGAATAAACGATTGATTGGTCTGGCTGTACATTGTTTGAATCAGTGTAGGTAGTTGCATCACTACCGACTAGGGCAAGTGGACTACCATCTCGTATGACTTGGTAATCAGTTATTGCAGAATCAGACTGTGGAGTTTGCCATGTTAGGACTACATTTGAATTAACCATTGAACCTGATACTCCCTGAACCTGACTTGGTACTGCTGGGCTTGTCCAGGATTGTGATACTGCTGTACCTTCACCAGCGTTATTCAAACTGGTGACTTCAAAGTTGAATACAGTTGAGGCATTTGATGGAGTTGTATTGTTGAGAGTCAAGACATTTCCTAGAGTATCAATCAAAGCCGAATCTCTGTACACCTTGTAGCCTGTCACAGAAGAACCCCCATTAGAATTTGGCTGACTCCAATCTAGTGTGACAGTAAATGGGGCTGTATTAACATCAGGCAAAGTTATAGTCAGTGATGCTGGGGAACTTGGAGCAGTAGGAGTTGCAATAGATTGTGAAACAGAGTCAACGCTAGCTCCTACAAGATTCACACTTTGGGCTTTGAAATAATGAGTACCCACTCCACTTACTGTATGATCGTGTGGTCCAGCCACACCAGTTGCGACCTGAGTGTATGTGACATCATCTGTACTGTGGAATAGGTGATAGCCAGTTATTGCAGAGCCACCGTCATTTCCAGGAGGAGTAAAGGTAGTGGTTATTGTTAATGGGCTTGGGTCAGGATTGTTAATTGCTAGAGATATGGTAGGAGCATCAGGTACAGTTGGAGTTGTGACATTTGCAGCACTACTGTTTGGAGAGCCACCATGTGAAGATTGGTCAGAAACTTTGTAGTACCACTGACCAGCAGTAGGTACAGTGTCAGTGAAGGTAGTGCCAGTTGGAGTGCCGACTGTTGCTACCGTATTGAATGTTGAATCAGGGGAACGAATCACAATATAGTTTTGGAATGTACCAGTACCTTGTCCAGCCCCATCAGTCCAGGTTAGTGTGACTTCTAGTGGGGCTGTGTTTGGATTGTTAATTGCTGCTTGTAGGTTTGTAGGAGCATCAGGAGGTACACCAGCAGTTGATTGTGAAACGTTAGATGGCTCACTGTCAAAAGACCCATTATTTGCTATGATACGGTGAAAATATTCTGAGCCTGATATGAGTGAGTTGTTATCTGAATGTGTGACTGTACTGCCAGTTGTTGAACCCACTTGTGCAAATACATTAGAACCTCTGTCATGGATGTCACTTGCCTCGCCTGATTTATCAGATGTGAATATGTAAAATTCATCTAGGGATGGGAGTGTGTTTGTGCCAGTTGGGGATTGTCCGATGAAGTAGGTAGGTACACCAGTTGTTGTGATAGTCAATGCTGTGTCTTTTGAGTTATCATCATTCCAGTATGGACTTGAAGGGTTTGCCCCTGAATGTTGGTATGTTCTAACCCAATCGGAACTACCATAAGCATCTGATGTGGTATGTGAATATCCCAAATAGTCAGACCCATTTCCACCATCATACCATGCTACAATCCTATCATCCTCTTGAAGTTGGTATGTACCATCAAAGTTGAATGTGTATGATGCGTGTGAACCAGTTAAACTTGATACTGAGATTGTATTAGTTGCTGTTGCTACTGCACTTGCATAACTGTTAGAATCTGAAAAAACATACCCATAAACTGAACCTGATGGGCTACCCCCATTAACCTTCATTTGAATTGTAAATGAATTTAGATACTCCCCAACTCCTGTGGCACTTGCAGTTTCTAATTTAACACCAGCCCCAGCCTGACCACTTTGGTAAATATTTCCAGTATCGCCTCCACCTAATTGTCCATGTGTACCTGATGGCTGGTTTGTACCAAGCGATGTCGAATCCGTATTAGTTGCCACGCTAGTACCATCTAGGTAGATAGACCAGTCATTTGATGTGCCACGATTAAATTGAATGTGTGAAGGCGTTGATGAAGAAATGGTTTGACCAGTTGCTTCTATGATGTTTATCATAGAAACACAATCATTTGTACTCCAAGTTGAATATCCATCACAAACTTGAATGTCCTTGACTTCTACATCCCAACTACCCATTCCGTTTTGATATGGCATACCGATTGCGATTGTGTCCAAGCTGTTAATTGATGAATTTATTGTCTTAGTTTTTGTTGTAGGCGTTCCAGTAAAACCTGATGTGCCATAGTAATCAACTTGATATTCAGTTGCAGAATTTCTCTTTAACTCAAAATAATGTGTGCCACTATTACTGATACTTTGGTCAACATCAGATGTATGTGAGAAGTTATCAGCACTAGCAGTACCCCACTTGCCATCAGCTACGTGCCACATCATTGAGATAAAATCGCCTTGACCGTTGTTTTCATTTTGTCCATCCCAGCCACCACCAAGCCACATATCATCTATCAGCATGACGTTAAAGTAGGCATTACCCAAAGTTGATGATACAACATCCCAATCAACTACAAATCTCATAACCCATTGTGAATCAGATAAGTTGCTAGACATTTCATAATTCATAGAGTTATGAGGATAGTTTGAACTACTTGTGTTATCAACATCTAAGTCAATCGAGTTTGCAGTAGTTGACACAGTTGCGTATGACGTTCCTAGATTATTGTTGACCCAACCTGAACCATAATCATTATCAAAAACCATAGCCCCCCCTGACTTAGCCACTCTCAACTTGTCAACCTCGACTTCATAACTGATAGTTTCCCCTGATGTATTTTCAAAACTAAACATTGTGCCAGTTTGACCTATGGTAGAGATTGATGAATCAGCATAAAGTTGTGCTATTTCCGAATCAGTTAATACAGATGAATACAAAATTACTTGATCCATCACTCCATGATACGGATTGTCATTTCCATTTACAGCCTCCCCAATTTTTGTTTGATAACTTGGAGTTGCAGAACTAGGAGTGATTGAACCACTTTGTACTTCTACACCATTTCGATATATTTTTGCAGTAGCCCCATCGAATGTGACCACGCCATGTTGCCAATCGCCCTCCGACCAAATCTCACTCGTCACTATACTTGAATCAGTTGCCCCCCATACACCAAATCTCATTTTGGCTTGGTTTGATACTGGATCTTCAAATCTAATTGTAAAACCGTCATTTCCTGAACTTGCATCACTGTTATCAAATATTATATCGTTATTGTTGGCAGTTGTCGGTTTTAACCAAAATGATAATGAACCACTTTGCATCATTGAGGCTAATGAATTATCAACAGTATCAACATAATCATTTGAACCGTCAAATTCCCAAGCATCCCCATCTATGCCAGTGACACCAGTAGTAGCCCCACTGTTTGTACCGTCATAGGATGAGGATATTTGATTGTCTAATGTTGAACCAGTTTGCTCAAAGTCATAATGAATGAGTGGACTTGTTGCACTTACCTTTGTCCATCCACCAACTGTATGCGAATCCGTTCCGTCATACAGTGTTGTAGATTTAACCGTTATTTGTGGCTCATCAATTTGTTGTGCAATAGTGCCAGTTGAGAAAGTTGGCTGTGATGTTGATGAAGTTGTTGATGTAATAGCCATATTATCAATGACGAAAGCTTCTAAGGTTTGACCGTTATCTGTATCTGTATTCCGATTATGTATTGTGATATACTGTAAGCCATCTATGTCGGAACTACCAGTGTCAATCGAATGTTCTCTAAAGATAGAACCATCTGTATTACATACTCCATTTGTTTGTGTACACTCTCTTGCTATAATCTCAGCAGTGTTTCCAGCTCTCTCTATTGTGACATGATACCAATCACCAGTAGTATATGAGTTTGAATAACCGACAAAATTCTCACTGCCTGAATATCCTAAATCTGAATTATCTTCAAACGATATAGTATGTCGTTCACTTCCAGCATTGTCGCCAGTGTTGTCCACTTGCCATAATAGATGGTCAGAAGTTGGGCTACCATATCCCCAATCAAGTGAGTCTGTATCAGTTAATCCTATCATATAACTATCTGCATAACCAGTTCCTTGTGTTGTTATACGATAATCAAAAGATAACTTCCAATTTTCACCTAATGGAGTACCCAAATCATACTTTGAGCCGACAATATCTGAATCCCTTCCAAACTTAAACTCTAATCTTTCTAAGCCTGAATCAATTTGTGCATACATTGTACCAGCCCCATTACTCTTGTTTGTTTCATGTGTCCAGTCGTCTGTATCAAAGTCGTCCTCAAATATTGTTGAGGTTGATGTGCCTGCTGGTGTGGCTTTAGCAGTTCCCAAACTGGTAGCCTGTGTCACTGTATTACCAATTTGAGTTCCATCTACTATGGACTTCCAATCATTTCCGTCTCTGACCCATGAAACGTGTTTCCATGTGTTTACTGGTAGGGAGACTGTCTCTTCTAAGATGTTGGTTTTAGTTGTTGATGTTGATGAAGTTGTATAACTATCTATTGTTGCAGAAACAACATTATTACTACCACCTGTTGAATCAGCGATACCTACTGTTATGTAATATTCTCCACTAGCCCCTGATGATGTTTGAACCAAAGAACCATCTTTGTAATATTCTATATTACCACCGTTGATAGTCATTTTGTATGTAGTTGAACCACCAGAACATACAGCTTGTCCACTACCTATCTGTGAGCCATTCTCATAGATGTTATTATTTGCAGTTGTTGTGTGGAATGAATAATCTGCATTTTGATAAGTGCCTGATGGATTGTCATTAGAAC
>VTLG01007716.1_pt1 | contig 32314 bp, 25 predicted proteins | sample 4694571 | NCBI WGS metagenome assembly VTLG01 (sample SAMN12604809, study PRJNA352737) | marine metagenome | biome: ENVO:00000447; feature: ENVO:00000209|ENVO:00000569|ENVO:01000036; material: ENVO:00002151; isolation source: viral sequences binned using virsorter ...
ATTGTATCAGTTTCCGTATCTCCTGTCATTAAAAGATTCCAAACATACCTTCCCGCACTCAAATCAGTCGTTTGTGTGGCAGCTAAAGATACATTAAATTTACCACCTGCAGCACTTGTAAATCCTACATTAAAAGTTCTATTTGCACCTAAAGTTGCTCCTACAGCAACGCTTTTTGCCATTTGAGCCGACCCACTCCATCCTGTAAAATCAAAAGCAGATCCATTGGGACGAGTAATAGTAAAACCATCCACCAAAGTTGATCCTGTGTTAATTTTTAAATTAACACCCTGAGCAACTCCTGCATCTGTATCGAAAATAAAAGAATGTTGGGCCATTAGATACTTCTCTCTGCTAAAGCTTTAAGTAAAGATTTAATCTCACTAATTTCAGATTCTAAGCTATCAAGTCGCTTTTTCTCATTTTCCTGAAAATCTCTTCTGGATATGTAAGACTCATATCCAGATGTATTGGTATTAACAATAGCATTAGTTTTAGGATCCCTATAAAGATAATTCTCACCTTCAACCGGTATTAGATTACTTTTCATATTAAGCAAGTGCAATGACTCGAAGGTCTTGAATAATTGGTACAAGAGCCTGATTTGTCGAAGTCATAATCAATTTAATTCTAAAGACCTTAAAGGCAGGAAGTTCATCAACTGTCCATTCAATTTCTTTAAATGATCTAGGACCAGGAACGAAGTCATAATATGAATTTTTCTTCAATTCTACATCAGGAGTTCCAGTGCTATCTCCTAGTGCCTTCATTCTACCACTGGTTCTTCCGGTATCAAGATTAGTGTATCCTGGGAAAGGAGTAAAGATAACTGTTTCTTCAATATCATTCTGAATGGCATAGAATGCCCTAATATCATTAGCATCATTAACTGCTCCAGTAAGAAGAATTCTTATGCCACTAGCAGAATTTTGTAAAGTTACTGGTCTTGAAGCATAATAGAATGCATTAGGATCAGTATCAAGACTATTCACCCTCTTATCACTCTTATAATCAGTTACTGGGCGATTTATTCTATTTGAAGTAAAGAGTACATTCGTTCTTGTAAGATCAACGCAAGGAGAAAGTCTACTATCAACACTTAATAAATTCATGTTTAAAGTAAATGACTTTCTTCCAGGAAGATTTTGAAGTCGAGCATCCTCATTAACTTTAGATGCAATAACTCTTGGAGAATCAAAGAAATTCTGTGCTCCTATAGAAACTGGTTGGAATCCTTTATCCACATAAGGACTCTCATTTCCATTCTGACTCTTACCAGTAATAGTTCTTACAGAAGATGAAACAGTTGTGTATTTGGGATTAATAACTTGAATTTGTGGATTTACACTTTCAAAAGGAACATTATAAGTTGCCTTCGTTTCGTCTCCACCAACTTTCTTGGTTTCATTAAAGTATAGTTTTTCAAATGTAGTTCCATCTCTGGCAGTTATATCAGTTCCAGACTCCATATCTACTTTGAGGTAATAATGGTCTAGACCAATCTGCTCATCAATATCACCATCACTTATATCATGAGTCTTATTAATTCTAAGAAGAGATACCCCATTCATTTCATACTTATAAACTAAGTCTGAAGTAGAATGTGGGAATGCTACTGTATCATCTTTTGCTCGTGTAATTCCTGTTAGATTATTACCCGACAGACCAGTATACTTAATAATCTCACTTCCAATCTTAGCAAAACCAGGATTCGTTGCTCCCACAGAAACATTCTCAAACTTCGCAAAGTTTCCTGTACTTGCAACAGAAATATTTCCTGTAGATGAAGCAGAATAATCCGCAGAGAGGGTTGTTGGAGTTACATCAGATTTTGCCTTACTAATAGTAACTTTGTTAACATCAGATATCATACCATGATTTCTCTGATTTACCTTAAAGTGTAATCCGTCAGATACTTCCTGAACAGCACTTGTAATAATAACATTTCCACCAAAGTTACCATTCATTGTAGTAGCAACACCAACCGCAGTATTATAAGTTAGAGTATATCCTGCTCCAACAGTAAAGTCTCCTTGGACTTCACCAAGTTTTAATTCATTTACACCCGCAATCTGTTGAACACTTAATCGAAGATTTCTACCAACTGAAGCAATACCAATAGTAGAAACTGTTAGGACATCTCCAACAGAATATCCAGTTCCACCATTTGTTATACTTGCATTAGCAGCTCCTCCATTAGTAACTGTTACAACTCCAGTTGCATTTCTTCCATTACCACTAACATTAGTAAAGGTCAATCCAGTATAGGTTTGAGAACCGCTACTAGGAGTATAACCAATACCTGCATTAAGGATTCTCAAATCTCCATGTGCAGTACCAGCACTTCCAACATATTTTCCAGTAGCGCCAGATTTTAATTGAACAATTGTATTGCCTTTGGCCAGACCAGTATCACGTAAGGTGGTTCCAATTCCAATTCTAACAGTTCTTGAATCAACATCAAATGGATTCTGCCTCAATAACTGAAGATCTGTTGGTAGTTTTGGATTAAAGAATTGAACCGATCCCTCAGTAGTAAAATCTGCTCTATAAAGTTTAAACTTAAGATCCTCATACTGACTAGCATCCCAACTAGAAGCATTTTGAGATTTAAATAGGGATCCTAAAATTGGCTGAGACGTAACAAGAATTGTTCCTGCTTCGTCTGCAGTAGAAGTAACATCTGCTTCTCCAATTCTTGAAATCCAAACCGTATATTCTGTAGAATCAGATAGAAGAACAAGAGCATATTCTCTTTGACCGTTCAAATAGACTGGAGAGTCGAAAGTGATAGTAGTAGCAACAGATGCATCTGTAGATACATCAATATCATCTGAAGATACTTCAACTTCTGAGAATGGAAGAATTTTTAAAGTAGGAAGACCAGTTTGAATTTCTCTTAATTGAACAAATACTGGTAAAGTGTTATCTTTCGTTCTAAAGAATAAATCTACCTTAGTAATAAAGATTCCTGTATCATCATCAACAAAGAAGGATTGGGCTAGAGGGTCAACCCTAGTAAAGTTATTATTAGTTACCTCAGTAACATTGGTAACATTGGTAATTTGTTGAGCAACAACTTGGGTAGAAGATGTTGACGAATCGGATGCAGTAGCAGTAGCAGTAACTACACCGGATGACAAAGATCTTGTCTGACTAAAGTCTTCATGAGTAACTCTAGCATTTCTAAGAGAAAGAGTTACTTCTTGTGTATTATCAAGATCACCTTGAGAATAGAAAATCTCTTCAGCAGAAGTAGTTACCACACCACCTGTTCTATCATTAGTGGAACTATTAGTTAATCTAAAGACAGATCTACCGGTCTCAAATTGCGGATTCCCAGCAAGATTGCCATCAGGAACCATATAAGAACCCAGTAAGGTTCCAACATTATCTGTAATTAATCTTAAATTACTTAAAGTTGCAACAGCTCCACTAGTTTGACCTCTAAAGATCATTCCGGTCTGAACCCAACCCCAATAATCGGGTTGTCTCTCATTAGCAAGACTTGCTAAATCAATGTTAATAAGAGAACTGGTTGTTGAATAAGTTGCAGGAACAACATTCTCTCTATCATATGGATTTCTCGAATACCTATCAGTTGGATCATTAAAAGGACCATACTTGTGATTTAAGTTAGCAGCCCTAAAGGAAATATACGGTACAGAAGGAGCAAAGTTATCTGGTACTGTCTCAGAAATTGGCATAGTTCCAACAACCTGTTCCCCTACCTGGAAAGTTCCAGAAGTCATCGTAACTTCTAAAAGTTTAGGAATAAGGAATTGATTAACATCAACAGAATCAAAGAATCCATAAACTTGAGTAGTAGGCTTAAGTCTCTTAGAAGTAAATTGAATATTTCTCTGCCTCATAAATTGAATAATATTTCTACTTACAATCCTATCTCCTAAGGATTCAGTATCAATTTGTTCCCTAATAGTATGCTGAACACCTGTTCTAGATTGATCAAGAGTAGTTTCTAGACTTACGCTACCACCAACAGTTACATCCGTTGTCTGACTTATAGATTCTGTGCTTCCACCAGGTCCAGTATTATTAGAACTCATGGAAGTATTAACATCCACATCTAAAGTCATACTTAGATCATTAGTAATATTATCTGTCTGCCAAGAATTCCAAATAATTGGACTTACTCCCAAACGAGAACCATCAGCATTATCAGTAATTTCTGCCCTAAGTGCTTCTGCAACACCACGGAAAGAACCTTCCATCATTACATCTCTAAGTTCTAGTCTATTGACATCAATCCAAACATCAACACTAGGATTAAGATCAATACCTCCTTCATAGTTCTTAACTAAGTAAGGAGTTACATTTTCAACTCTTGTTGCAAATGGTTGATTTAACCACTCTACATCTTCATAATCAAGACTTATAACTTCACCAGTTCTCTTGATATTAGTACCAGTAATATTACTAAGGTAACTAAGGTCTGCATTGGTATTTGTTGTAGTTCCTAATCCAGCAATTGCATCTGATCCCAACTCCAAACTAACCGAAGTTGTGTAATGAGAAGGTCTTAATTGTCCATTTGGAAGATCAACACTATTTTTAACACCAACACTGAGATCTTGACCAGCTACAGAAGAGAAATTATCAATTATAAATCCAGACTTAAATCTATTCTGACCTTGAGCATCGGCAATAAAGAGGTTCGCAGTGTTATTCTCTAAAAGAGATAAAGTAGTATAATACTCAAGATTCTTAATTCTATTCTCAAGTTTAAAGATATCACTCATTTGATATCTCTTATGATCTACATAAGAAATTTGTGCATTTTTAACATTATAAAGATATGGTGGTAATGCAATATTACAAACATTTATAGCATCATTAACCTCACCTGGAAGTTTAGGATTATCAGCTGGTTCTCCAATTTTTACTTGGAATACCCCATCTTTAGTTAAGTAAACCCTATCGAGTCGAGGTAAATAATAATTAAAAGATAAAGTTTCAGATTCATCAGAAGCAAAAATATACTTCGCACTGTGCTTATCATCAGTAAAAGATCTACCGGCAAATTCAAATGGAGATCTAGAATCCTCTGCTACCGTATAATCATCAACTCTTGGTCTTGCATCAACAATATCAGTATTCCTATATGCTTGAATAGATTGAATTTCTGTACCATAATTAAATCCTTCATAAGAATTAACTGTTGTAACATCACCAGTATCTGCTGATTCGTAATAACCTTTTGAATAAACAATCTTTACACTTTTACTAGGTGCTACTACACCCTGTTTTCTTAAGATGTAACTATAATCATAGTATGTTAATTTTTGACCATTATAGAAAGTATAATTGTCAGTTATATTAGTACTACCATTCTCCAAAGTAGAAGCAATTCCATTTACCCCAGAATCTAAGAAATTAACAACTTCTCCATCTTGGAAAGTATTCTTATTTAAGTAAATAAATGATATTTTACTACTATTAACTTGAACCGCATACATTCCTCTTGCACCACTAAGAGTTCCTACAAACTCTTCTCCAATAATCAAATCATCAGTTTTTCCTGTTGGACCATCCAATGACCCAAGAACTAAATTAGGAAGAACTGGTTCAGAAGTATTGGAAGACTCATATACTCCATGAATCTTAATTACATCTGGAACATTAATAGAAATCTTTTCATCCTGAACTCTAGTACCATATGGATAATTTCCATAAGTTAATCCATCGTTTCTAGTCGTAGAAAGAGTGCCTGAATTAGTACCCGACCCTGCATCATTAGACTTATTAACATTCAAAATTTGTATAATTCCCTTCTTCTTCGATTTAGAAGTTACTTTACTTTTTCTAAGAGTAGCAATTAACCTTGCTTCTCCAGAACTATCATCATCCCCCAATCCATTAATCTGAAGACTAGTGCTTCCATTCGTAAAATCAAATTGATCGGATGCAAGTTTTTCAGTGCTTCCTCCACCTCTTGTTAGAACATACCTTTCTTCATCAAATGGTAAAAATACCAAATCAGATCCAGCATCTACTGAAAGGGTATTGGATGAATTGTCACTTATTGTTACATCAAACTCTTTTCTAACAATAATAGAAGAACCTTCTAAATCGACTGAAGAAATGTTTTTCTTAGGAAGAGGAGCGAAAATTCTTTCATTATTTTCAGTTCTTTCTGTCTCTGTAGTAAGAAGTGTTAAATCAGTTACTCCAATCGTATTATAATCGAAACCACCATCACAAATACCAGTAACAGTAGTTACTCCACTAAGCACCAAAGAATTTGTATTTACCTGATCAACCTTAGCAAAGGATGGATCAGTCTTTCCATCACGAGTATACTTAAGATAGTTACCACTAGTAACAATCCCTGGGAAAGCAGTTGTGGGACTTGTAAATGTAGCAATAAATCCCTTTCCTATAGTAACACCAGTTATACTTCCAACACCAATCTTAATAGAATCGGCAGGAATAACATCTGCAGAGAAAGTAGATCCCGCTCCTGCATTATCATGATTCACAAGAGAATATACAGATCTTACATCTCCCATTCCATAATTAGTCCATCCAATACTTACTCTATTATTAGCAGAATTATCAAAAACTAATTTTTCACCATTAATAAAGTTTCCAGATATCTGATAAACAGTTAAAGCAGTTCCTGCAGATACTGCATTTTTCAAGAATGCAGTTGCTCCACTAGAATCCCCTTTAATATGAGTAGGAACCGTAAGAGTAATTGCTTCATTAAGCTCTAAATCCCCATAAGTTTGAATATCAAATAAAGAAAGATCCCACCTATTTAAATTATAATTACTTGATTCATAACCACCAGACTCTAATGCATAATCATATACTCTAGCAACACCAATTTCTTTTCCTGCTGGAGTTAAAGAACTTACACCAACTCTATCTTTTCTTAAACTAATAGTTTCTGAAGTACTAATACCAATTTTAGGAGATCCAGAATTTCTATCTAACCGAAGTGTTGATCCAAAACTAAAATTAACTGCTTGACTTTCTAGTAAATTAGTATTTCTTGGTTTAGGTACATCGAGATGGGAAGGTGCAATAGTTTCAACTTCATATCCCTTTACGTATGCCTTTCCTGGACCAATTTTATAAACCATCAAATCTTCAGATGGTGTCTTTCCAGAATCTGTTAATTGATTAGCCTTATAAATTCCATTATTTCCTTTACCATTATTAAGACTTTCCTTACAGAAAGCATTAAATGCTTTGATATAATAGTTTCCAGATTCATCAAAAGTTCGTCTAGCAAACTCTTGTGCAAGAATATTATATTCAGTCCTATTGTTTATCTTTCTAAGTATGCCATTCTTTACATTTGCTAATTCAACAAAATTTGGAACATCAAAAGTGCCTAAATCTTTCTTTGCTAAAGAAGCAGTAATTTTTAATCTATCTGCTCCTGGAGCAGCATAATTATTAAACCCATTTGCATTATCATTAAGATAAGGATCTTGATCTGCATTTACAATTTCTTCAATAATATCTAATCCAACTCTATAACTAGGAGTATTAGAATATTGATCAAGAATTAGAATTTCTGTATCAACATGAACCAAATATCCCCTTAAGAAATAAACTCCTTCACCAATACGAAATGCTGATCCGATAGAGCAAGCATTTGTAGTTATTGTTTTTACAAATCCTTCTCCCGCTGTAATAAAACTTGTTCCATAAGAAATATTGGAGTCAGTAACCAGATTTTCACCATCTTCAAAATCTCTTATTGCATTATTATTACCAGATTCTCCATAAGTTACATAAAGTGTAATATGTCCCCTATCTGATTCCGCAGCAGTAATTACCTTATCAATTTTTGCAGTTACACCACTAGTTTCTCCTCTAATTGATACCCCAATCAAGTTATCAAGATATAGAGAAACAGGAATTCCAAGAAAATTATTTTCAACTTCTACAGCGTAAAACTTATCAATATAAGTTAAATCGCCAGGAATTACCTTAGCACCCTCTTTAAAAAAGTGATTACCAAATTGCTCAACTTGATTTTGCAGCATGGACTGCAAAGTCGTCAGTTCTCTTGCCTGAACTGCTTGACCTGGCTTAAATAAAACCTTGTAATAATCTTGAGCTTTACCGCCTATTTCCGGTTCATTATAGTCATCAAAATAGGGAGCTACATTGAGATTGGTTTCCTGTGACATAATTCCTTAGAACTGCAATATAACTTTGATATCTTCTTTTTGGTTTGATGACCTAGTGATAGATGGTCGGTTGTCAACGTAAATAATATTGCCCGAATATTTTTTCACTTCTGGTTGGGCCACACCTTTAATAAAAGATTGTCCTAAGTTATAGGTACGACTATTTATTACAGTGTTTATACCAGGATTAGCAGCACTACCAAAAGAAGTTTGAATGGCTAATGTTGCACTTCCACCAGTAATGTTAACAGATCCTTGACTGCCTATATCAGCAGTAAATCTTTGCATAGTAAATCCATAAGTAGGAGATGTATTCTTAGTACCATCAGTATTAAATCCACAATGGAATTTATCTTGCCAATACTTTAACACTCCCGTATTTTGATCATAAGCAACAACTCTACCAAAAGCAGTTGAACCAACCCCAATTGTTTGAGTTATTTGATCATCTGGGTTGTAAGTAACTCCACTATAACCAGCTCCAGTAAGTTTAAGCGCATAAACAGCACTTACCTTATCAGATTCAAGATTGGATGTAGAATTATAAGCTTTAGGGCTTTCAACAACTCCCACTCTTGCTATTTGATTACCGGTAACAAAATCAGGATTATCGGTATCATTTTCAATTCTCGAATAAAGAAGAACATTATAGGCACCCAATTCTCTATAAATGTCAGCACCATGACCACCTTGAGGAGGAATAATAACATTGAAAGCAGGATCAGTTGTTCCTTCAATTCCCTTAGCAGCAAGATCTAAAGTTCCAAAAGTGTATCCCGATCCTCCTGTCGAAACAGTTACATCAGAAACTTTAGCATCGTTATTAGTCGTAACTGTTGCTTCTGCTCCTGAGCCATCTCCTTTAATTGGGACTTGTGTATAAACTTTATTTGCAGTTCCTACACCAACACCTCTGTGTGTAATAGTGACAATTTTTATTTGTCCACCACTTGAAGCATTATCTCTTACAGACTTATCATTAGTATTAGTAGCCCAATCCTGAGGAACGGGAAGATAGTCTGTAGAATCAAATTTAACAATGTCACTAGGGCTAATAGTATAAAGAAATTTCCAAATATAACCATCACCACTAGTTCCAGCGGCCCTAGGCTCTAAATCAGTAAAAGTAGGTTCATCAAGAGATGGTCTGCCAGAGGGATTGTCTGGAGAAGTACCATTTTGAAGACATTCATAAACCCTATAATCACTATTCATAACATAGTAATTTGCATCATATAAACTTACCGCATCAGAAGGTTTAGAAACATCAGTTACACTAATATTATTACGATACATATCGTAAGTGATACCAGATGTCCAAGTTTCTTTTCTTACAACTTGCCTTACATCAGATTTATTAATTTTTTTCAAGGCAATCATTGTATCCCAAAAATTATCCTCCTGATTGAAATTATCTACAGGAGAAGGTGGAGTGGTATCCCAATCCGAATCATAATCAGTTGGATTAGGCAATCCAACAAAAGAGTAGTAAGAGTTGGCTGTTGACGCAACTCCTGCCACAAAATTCTTAGCGTTTAATATACGAAGTTGATCAGTTATAATTGCAGCCATTGGACAATAGTTTTTTACTTATTTAGTAGATAGACCTAGCTATAATTCTTCCACTTAAGTGGAGAGATCCTTCTAAGAATTCCTCCAGTGGAAATTCCTGTTATTCCGTCATTAGTATATGCATTATATGATTGAGGTTTTACTCTATTTCCGAATAAAACCTTACCCCAAGAGAAGTTACCATAATAGGAACTATATCCCAAACCAGTTAATCCCTCAAGATTTGCTACGCTTACGGTAACATGAGCAACTGCTGTTAAACCAGCACCGGTCTTAGATTCTGCTGCAGTTACACCAATGGAAACAGCAGCAACTTCATATACATTATCTATAAAGGTTGATCCAATACCTAAAGTGGTACCATTTTGATAAATCGAAGTAACTCCATTACCAACAGTTGAATTGCTAACAGTAAAGTAATATCCTGTGGCGATACCACTTACAGTTGTAACTCCAACAATATTAGAATCTCTTAATTCAGAATCTGGTGGAATAAACAAATCAAATACTATTCCAGTAGATGCGACTCCTACAGATGTGGATTTAATTCCACTAATAATTCCAAAATCACCTTGATACGTTACACTAGTTGCTTTATCTCTAGAAGATGAAGGATCTTCAATTAAAACAACAGGAGCAGCTGTGGAAGTATATCCAGACCCTGGAGTAGAACCTATAGTTATAGCGCTAACAGTTCCACTACTCAAAGTTGCCGTTGCATATGCTTGATTATCTCCTGGTGTTGTTCCAATCCCAATAGGAGTACCAACTGTTACGCTAGGTGCTGATGTATATCCATACCCTGCATTACTAATAGTGAAGGATGTAATAGTTCCAGCAGTAGAGACGTTAGCAGTTGCTGCAGCAGCAGTTTTAACATCCTGAGATAGAATTTCTATAGTGTAAGTCTTCGTATCAGTATTATTCTCGTTAATAGGATCAAAGAATGGTTTTGCATTTTCAACCCAAGCACAAGTTGATCCAACACCAACATTTTGGATTAAATATGAAGTTGGTTGAATAAGAGGTTCATAATGCACTCTATCCTTTCCAATACGTATTCCATTGATAATCTTATCCCTGGTCTGTCTACACCACTTCACCGGTCTAAGTAAAGTGTCATCTGTAGTAACTCCAGGTCCAGCATATGGATTTGTTTCAACAGAGTCTGTAGTATTAATACCAAGCACAACTCTCTCATCTTGAACCAATCCATATCCTTGATTATATGGAGCGCGAGATTCATTATACAATGTAAGTCCATCACCAACCTTCACAGTCTCTAAAACATCTTTAAAGACTACATCAACAGCGCCAGTTCCCTTATAATACAGAATGTTTGTTCTATCTCCTTTTTTAGGTGCCTCACTAAATGTAAGAGTGCTTCCACCACTAAAGGTATATGCTTCTCCTGGTTTCTGTAGAATATCATTAATGAATACCAATAAACATGATTGGACATCAATAGGAGATCCTTTCGCAGCCCTAATTGTTATATAAGTACCCTCAAGTTTAATTGGGAAAGATTGATTAGACCCGTCACATAATGAATCAATATTATCAAGAACTTGAAGATCACCTAGAGTCCATCCCGCAAAGGAATCTGTATAAGTCTCTTGAATAGTAATCTGGAATTCTTTATATGGTGATGAAGCAGTAGGAATACCAGCACTTCCGCCATGATGAACCGTTAATATTTCACCTTGCCCATATCCATAACCCGTATTTGTAATCTCAAAGTCAATTACACTAGATCCTTGACCAACTACAATATCAATCTTTCCATAAGTTCCAATTCCGGAACTAGATTCTGCGCTATAAATTAAATCAAGATTGCTATAAGATAGTGGATCATCGAATTTAACATGCAATTCTTTCTCAACTTTACCACCTCTTGCATAGAAGTGAGTTCTAGTTGATACTCCAGTATTAACTGTAAAGGATTTACTGTTTATAACCTGTGTAATTGGAGTGCTAGGAGAAGCAGGATCTTGCCCACTAGATGATTCATTATTTGCTCTAGGAGCGATAATTGCTGCCTGTACCTTTCCTCCTCCTTGATAGAATGTAGGAACAGTAGACGTTCCAACATTTACAGTAAATGTAGTTGTAGTTCCAACACTATCAATAGGAACACCTGCATACGTAGGATCTCCTTTTCTAGGATAACTGTGCTCTGTAGCATGAGCATCTCTAGCACATGTAAAGGTAAGAGATTCTGTGGCAATTCCAATACTTGTTCCTTCACTTATACTATGTCCTGCACCAACAGTTAAAACTAGATCGCCAGTTGATGCGTCATATGTAGCAGCAGAAACATCATCATACTTCAGACTAGATATTCCAACATTCAACGAAATTGTATTAGCAGCAGTAGCAGCAATAGAAATTGCCGTATCATAATAAGTATCTGTTGATCTTGGATAGGTATGAATAGTCCTATAATCATCCAGAGCACATCTAAATGATAATCCATTATTCATTAACCTAATACTGGTTCCAGTAGTTAAACCATGACTTCCAATATTCAGAGTCATGATACCAGTTGAACCAGTATACTGAGCATCGTAAACGTCGAAGAAGACGCTCTTAGAGGTGCCAACGTTAACGGTGATGGTTTCATCCGTTACTGCAGTAATAGCGGTGTTAACGCCGACTACAGGGTCAGTTGCGCGAGGATAGGAGTGAGTAGTAGAATCATCATCTAAAGAGCAAGTAAAGACTATTGAACTTGTACCGAATCCAACAGTATTGCTAGTGGTATAAGTATGACCAGATCCCACTGTTAACACCATATCTCCAGTTAAAGGATTATAGGTAGCAGCAGTTGGAGTAATAGATCCAATACCAGTTACAGTAATACTTGTAACACCAACACTATCAAATGTATGGAGATAATTACCACCACTGATAACACAACTTGTTACACCGCTGACAAACTGATGTAGATAATCACCACCGGAACGTATTGCATTTACAGACGCTCTCTTAAAGGTATGAGCATATTGATCTCCAGGACCTGCAACACCAACATTAACGGTAATTGTGCTAGTTGCTGTAGAAGCAACAGATACTGCATTATTGTATGCTGGATCATGTCCTCTAGGATAATAATGAGTTGATACACCAGAATCAATAGCACAGGTCATTCCCAACCCAGTAAAGATAACAACACTAGATTTACCGCTTGCATTGAATCCATGAGCACTACTGGTAGTAACTGTCATGACACCAGAGCTACTTGTATAATCCGCTGTATAGATGCCAACAGGAGCAGCGTAATCGCAAGTAAATGCTATACCCGAAATATTAATATTCTCTCCTCTTTGCAACCCATGAGCTTGATGAGTAGTAATTGTGGTTAATCCCGTTAGCGAACTGTATCCTACATTAGAAACATCTACAGGTGCGTAGAAAACATGTGGGTTAGTAATTGCTATTCCAGTAATACCACCATTAACAATTTGTGCTGTACCGATTCCAGTATAGTTTGCTTCATATAGACTGGATGTTTGAATTGCAACATTAACAGTAGTTTGAATACCAAGTCTGTAACCAGATCCACTAGTTCCCATTCCCACAGATTGAATAGTTCCGGCGGCAGATACAACTGCTGTTCCTCCTGCAGCCACTAATGGTTGGAATCCAAATCCTTCAGTAGATCCTACCGAAACAATAACTCCACCTGTAGGAATATTGGCATTATTTACATCATAAGTAACGGAAGATGCTGTTCCAGTAAAGAAGATACTAGAAATACCAGAACTTTCCTTCATGTCATAATCTTCCTCACGAGGTTGTGTTCCTTCTGGACGCTGGAAGATACCATTAATCAAAATTACACCGTTACTGGTGGAGAATCCAGTGGCATTAGTTCCACCATCTTTCTTCAAAGTAAAGGTCTTTGCAATTCCAGTAAAGTCGTGAGAAATATCATCAAAAATCATATTATTGACATATGTTTCAGCCTCTGTTCCCTTCGCAGCATTACGCATAAAGGTTCTACCCTGGAAGGTAGAATGTGTGCTAATACCAGTCCAATCTCTATCGTCTGGAGCATTAGTAGTAGACGATACTGGAGTTGGACCATAAGGAGCACTTATAAAGTGAATCTTATTTTCACGAATATTATAATTACCCTCAATTATTTGAACCAGAGCTCCGGAACTATGCGCAGCTTGTCCTGTTCCCATCCAAGCTCTATCAACCAAAATTACATTAGTGCTTCCAAAACCAACCGTGTTGATTTTCACTATCTCACTATCAATCTGAACCAGATTACCACTAAAGAATGAAGTTATTCCTGTAAAATGAAGTCTAGTGCCTAATAGACTTACTGCTTTAGCAAGGGTCGTCGTAACCGATCCCCCGACCACAGGAGACTGGAATAGATTATCAATTCCAATCATAGCCTTGGCATTCTGATTATGAGATGTAAAGGAATGAGAAGTTCCAACTCCTACTGCATTAATATCAAAAACGGTAGGAGTCTGTTTTAATGCATTTTCAGCACTTGCAGCAAATGAAAGACTACTCTCACTTCTCTTAACTGCATAAACAGTTTGAGGTAAGTAAGTTGTAGTAAGACCAGAGAAAGTACTTGTTGCTATTCCAATTGCTTGAGTGGATCCAACTCCAGCCCAAGAATAAGAAAGTTTCTCTCCAGTTACAAAATAATGATCTGGAATAGTAATGGTATCTGCAGAGATACTAACTATGGATGAATCACTTCCATCAACAAATCTTTGGAATATTGGTTTTTCATTATGGAGTAAACCAAAGGTTCTCTTAATATCAGTCTCTGTTCCTCTATATTCTCCATACTTAGAATTTATTGATGCATTTTCAAGATCAATAGAAGTAGTATCAACACTATCCTTAACGAGACTTAAAACATTCTGGAATACCCTTACTTGAACCTTAATATTATGGTTAGGAATAAAGGTTAAATGCTTTCTCTCAGATCCATCAATATTAGCACCAATAGTTCCCAATCCAGTAGTATGTAACCGAACATTACCATATTCAGTTAGTGCATTATAATCATCATCATCACAAGCAATAACCTCACACATCTCATAACGCTTATTAGTTGTATCTTCTAACTGAACAATATAATAAGCAGCATGAGAATCTGCATGATATTCGGCAATAGTATTAATGCCAGGTGTAGAAGAAGCAGCAATGGATGTATACCAGGAATCTAATAAACCTGTTTGCAATTCTGTAGCAGTTCCAACTCCAGTGGCAGTAGAAGTACTACTTGCAATGGAAATACTAAGAGAGTTTACTGTATGTACCCCAGATACTCCTGAATTTGGTGTAAAATCAATTTTTATTCTAGATCCATCGATATATGGATAATAAGTCCCTAATCCTCCAACTGCAAAATTGCTTGGTCCCTCAGTTAATTGCCCATATTCAACTAAATCAACAGTTGATCCATCATGTATGAGATTGAGTTCATCAAATTCATAATAAGGATCGGTAGTGGTTGATCCAATTTCAACCAAAACTTTAGCAGACCGATAAGTAGATGCAATTCCAACAATAGTTGTTGCGGCACTAGATCCATTAGCAATTGATGCTTGATGAGAATTAATATGAACAATACTTCCACAGCTAGTGCTACCTATTCCCGTTACAGTATCTGCAATATCATGAGAAATAAAGGTAATATCATAATTATTCTTTTTATACTTAACTGGATAGAATAAGAGTTGTCCTTCATTTCCACTTACTCTCCAATCAAAAGATCCAAGATCAGGATGTGTTTCCACCCTACCATATTGATTAATATAACCCTGACTACCATCATGAATTAACGATACAATCATCACCTGTCTTTCTTGGGTGTATCTTGTATCTCTTACATATGTAAAATATTTTTTCGCTCTATTAGCAGTTAATTTAACGTCAGTAACAGCTGCATATTTTGTAGATCTTGGTAAATGATTAAAATCTCCACTAAAATCATCAATTGTTAAAACTCTATTTCCAACAGATTCAAAATAATCAGTTAATACTCTATTTTCAAAAATGATGGTATTAGAAACTAATGTAGATCCTATTTTTACTGTTTCTTCTGATGCTAAGTCAAAAGTATTAACACAATGAAGATGACCCTCTCCCATCATATCGACAGTAACTTCAGTGTTACTATCATTACCGAAGACGCCTCTAAATTCCTCATCGGTAGTTTCAATAACTAAATCAGAGAATTTAAGGAATCCTGAAGTATGGTTTAATGAACTGACCGGACCATTCCATGTCTGATAAGGAACTTTAGATTTTAAAGCATAAGAGAAATATTGATAATAATCATTGTCTGGTAATCTTTGAATATTGTTATTTAAAATACCAGTATCATATATCCATCCTTTATTAACTTGAGAATAAGGTCCTAATTCAATATAAGAATCAAACTCAGTTTTATTCTTAATAACTCCTTTAGTATTAGAAGTTTCTCCAGTTAAAATACTACCGACTTTAAGATCTTTATTGGTGGAAACTTTAACAGTTTCAATCTTATTATTCCATGTTTCAACGGTTCCTTCTGCAAACTCAGTTACAACTTTTTCCCCTTCCAAGAAATCATTTGTTTTAATATGAATATCGAAAATTGGGAAATCCTTTTGTGGAATTATCCTACCAACAGAAGTAATATAATCAAAATAACCAGGATATTCTCCACTATCTAATACATCTGTCATATCATAAACAACAGATCCTGTATTTCCTCCTAGATTCTCATTAACTTCAGTAATTGGGAATAACTTATAATTATAAGCCTCTGAATTATATCCCTTAGCAGTAGATGCAACTCCAACACTAGTATTTTCAATTAAAACTTTATCACCTACAGCAAATGGGAAAATATCACTAAATCCTGTATTAAATCCAACTGTTACCTTTTTAGTTGAACTATTATAAGTTATAGTATTAATACCAACACCATTAGAATTATGAATAGGAATGATGGTTGGTAAAACATTATACATTCCATAAGTATTCTGAATTATTCTAACTTGAGTAGATCCTACTTGATATTCAAGTTTAACATCATCAACTACTTTGCCAGTATATCCATCAAGAACAACTAAGGAAGGATCAGTTAAGTAATTTTTTCCTCCAGAGGAAATACCAATTCTTCCGAATGAAGTAAGAGGTTCAATTTTAAGAATTTCAGGAAGATTAAGAGCAGGTCTTAAAGTATTGTCTGACGGATAATCAAATCCAATATCTTCAATAGTATCTTTTTCAATTTTTCCAATTGTTTCACTCTTAATCTCTAATATAGCATTTTTTCCATATGCAGAACTTATAGTAGTAACACCAGGAGCTAGTTGATACTTTCTTCCACCATTCAACACTTCAATGTCTTCAATTCCCCCATAAGCACTTGAAGATTTTGTAGTATAATAGAAATTCGCTGTAGATGAATCGTAGGAACTTGCTTCAGGATAAACATTTAAATTATATGTAAATGTTGTTGTCCCAAGACCCACTACTCGATGAGATCCCGAATATTTACTCGCAACTAAATTAATTTGGTTATTATTGTATACATCTGTATCAACTATAATCTCTTTTTTAACATCAGCAATTAAATCTTCATTTGCAATGTCCAGTTTATAATAGAAGTTTTCAGGAACATGATCATTTAAGAAAATTTCAACATTTGCCCCAGAAAATCCTGGCTTACCAGTTGTAACAACTTCAAAGTCATCCGAAGTAGCAGTAGATTCAAATTGGTAGTTATATTGAGGATCTCTATAGAAATTAAGAGCAAAAGCACTATAGGTGGTTAATCCAACTTTGGAAGCTAATGAGCTATCGGATAAATCAAATTTAATAATCTTATTCCTATAAACATTAAGCTCTGGATTAACAAGAGAAATAGTTCCTGCTGTAGCACTCGTAATATCAATGTAATTGGGAATATTCAAATTAAGATTATATCTACTAGAACAAAGTCTAATTTTATCTTTAGTATAATAAAGAACATAATAAATCCCCTCATTCGTTAAACCACCAGAAGCAGAAGATGCAGTGTAAATTACTTTATCTCCTGTTTTCAATCCATGATTACTAATTGTGATAGTATCATCTGTAGTACTAACACTACCTGCCACCCAAGTCTGAGGTTTAAATATTGCTCTCCTATTATCATTATCATATTTTACAGTTATTGTTTCTCTATTTTTAGGAAGAGCAGTAAATTCAATTGTATCTCCCAAAGTTAACCCATGAGTAGAACCTAAAGAGGTTACTGCGGTAATAATATTTTGACCAATTTCACCACTTATAGCAGTTCTTTTTGTTGTAAAGCTATGATAGTTACCTGCCCCAACGGTACCAACACCGGTAAAATAAGGAAGACGTTGTGTAGTAGTAGATCCTACTCCCACAAAAACTCCTGTAGTTCCCAATCCTACCTTAACAGTCGAAACTCCAATGAAATCTCTTCCAAAATTAGCAATATATAAATCTTGACCTTCCGGCAATTCGAAAGCAGTTCCAGAAGTAATACCTGTTATAGGATGCCAACACCCTAAACCTTCTCCACCATGATTTGAATAAGTAACCTTTTCTCCCGTCTTTAATCCATGATTAGGAAGATAGATTTGACTATATGAAACAAATACTGAAGTTGCTCCCAAACCTGGCATAGAGAAAACAACAGTCGATCCAATTCCTGCAATTGCGGAAGTACCTATACCAACAGACTCCTCTGGATCAAAATAAATTTCTTTATTTGGACTATAACTACGATCTGTCTTAAATCCTGTATTAATTGTAAATTTCCTAGGATTTTCTCTAAGAAGAGTAGATGCACTATATGCGAAACCTACAGTTCCATCAACAGCTCTCTGAACTCGAATTCGTTTACCAAGTTGATCTATATTAAGAACTTTAACCTTCTCCGTATTACCTATTCCTAATATATCATTCTCTCTAATAAAAGGAAAATCTAGGAATCCTGTAGTATAGAAATAAGTTGTCAATCCAGTTGTATTTGTACTTCCAATTCCAAGAGTTGTTATGAAATTATCAGTTCTGATACCAATTGTATATGATCCTTGAAGATTAGCATAATATGTACTCAGACCTGAAACATGTAGTGTCTCAGCATTCTTAAGTCCATGAGGAGATGTAGTAAATCCAACAATATTTCCAACTGCATCAAGAGTAGCAAATTCTACATTAGAGAATGAAGTAGTAGAAGCACTTACAGCAGAAAGTGCTTTACCGTGAAGATTGGAAACCTTAGCAGCAGCGTTAGTTCCTCCAGTAAGAGAATTATCAAATAAAACTCTATCATTTAAATTATAATCTTTACCTCCTGTTAGAATACCAATTGAATTAACTTCTCCAGTAGCAGCATAATCGATATTTACTATTTGATTTTTAATACTATCAGGATCGAAAACAAAATTATATGAACTATTAGAAGATTTAAATCTATAGTTTAAGGTATTTCTAAACCACCCAGAATTATTCAGATCATATTCTTCTTGGTTAAATTCATCACTAAAATTGAGAGAATTTGGTTGAGAGTAGAAAGTTGTTCCAATAACATATGGAAATGCTGGTTGGAAATATCCTTGGAATGCACCATCAGTATCTGTAGGTCCTGATTTAAGAGTAGTAAAGTATGCATAAACCCCATTTGGATATTCTGGAGTTATACCAAATCTACCATTATGCTCATCTAAATCTCCAACATCTTTAAATTCATAATCTTCATTAAAGAATCCTTGGGGGAAATTAGAAAGAGGTGCACGATTAGTTTTTGAAACTTCCTTATATCCAGATAATAACGCTCTAGGAGTTCCACCTTCTGGTGTTGTATAACCATAAGGACCGTAAATTGGATTTCCATCATATGCATATCCCAGAATAGGAGAATGATATACAGAAGGCTGTTCTTCATTACCACTTAATCTTAAGTCACCAACTCCATATTTAATTTCACCTTCAACTAATTGTGGAATATCTGTAGTTCCATATACTATTGTGCCGCTTTGTCCTTTTACATAAGTCGATTCTCTTAGTTTTCTAGGAGCATACAAATGGCAATACTGTAACCCAAATGCACTTCTATCCGACTCATCAATAATTCCATCATCAGCAGTGAAAGTATCTTTATATTTTTGGAATAAATTAACTGTCCATTTTTGAAGGTCAGCTCTCATCCTACAACCTAATCCTGGAGCTTTAAGAGTAAGAGTTGTAGTATTATCATATCCTGTGCCTCCATTGAGCACATTGATTTTTTTAAGTACACCATCTTGAACTACAGGTGTTAATCTCGCATAATCACCTGTTCCATTAATTACAATAGTTGGAGGAGTGTTGTATCCAGATCCACCTCTGACAACAATAACCTCTATAATTTCTCCTTCATTAACGACTACTCTAACTTGAGCATTTTTACCACTTCTTAAATCAAATTCTGGTTGCCGATCCCAATTCAGAATAGAATCAGATCCATATTTACTTCCCTTATCTGTTAAATGAACTGAATCAATACTTCCTCTGAAAATTGGTTGTATTTTAGCAAAGAAATCTTGATTAGCTAAAGTAGAAACACCAATATTTCCTGTGATGACAGCTGAAATAGCAGGATAATTAAAAGAGTGTACTCCACTACCTATTGATTTTAAATCAATATATTGTCCACTATCCAAATATTCTCTGACTGAAGTTGTTCCTAATCCAACAGCAGCAAGCTTAAAGGAATCTGCATCTATCTTTTTAACCAAATATTTTAATGATGTATTAAGACCGTTAATTGCTGTACCTGTAGTTGCATAAGTAACTTTTTCTCCAGTCTCATATCCATGATCATTGATATTAATAGTATCAAGAGAAGTACTAACACCACTAGTTCTAGTAGTTCTTTTCTTATTTTGATATCCTTCTCCACTATCAGTAACAATAATATCAGAAACTATATCTTTCTTCTCTGAAGATTTAAATTCTTGTCTTCCAGTACCATAAGCAGTAATATAAACTGTGTTTATTCCTGCAATCGCATCATCTTCTGTGGGATGGAGACGAATCTTCTTAGCATTAACAACGGCAACCCGATAAGTTGAATCAGTGGTAAGTCCTGTTAAAGCGGTTTGCTTATCAGTATCATATATAACTTTCTCATAATCTCTAAATTTATGATAAGTAGAGAATCCAATTAAACTAGTACTTGCACTTCCTGCCTGAATATAGACATCACCACTTGTTCCATTATTAGTAGCATCAAAAGAAACACTGTGAACTACAGATCTCATATTGACTTCTGCAGCAGCACCCTTACCATTTCCACCAGTAATAGTAATAAAGGGTCTATCTAGATAATCAAATCCAGAATCAACAATTTCCATTCTCTCAAGCGCACCCTTTACAGCGCAAATTCCAGTTGCACCAACTCCAGCAGAATCTGTAATGTCCAAGCTAGGTGGATTTATAATATCATATCCAGATCCCTCTGCTTCTAATTCAACTTTATCAATACTTCCATAAAATAAAGTTTGTAATGACTTATAGTTTAAAAGTTCAACACCATTAATCAAGACTCCAGTTTTTCCAGGCTCTGTTACATAATCACCGCTTCTATTAATAGGATCTTTTATTTCTTTTAAAATATTTTGAGCCCATATTTGCTTTTTAGCAAAATCAAAATCTTGAATTATATTAGAAGTAACAATTCCAGTTACATTAATAAAATCGCCACTAGAAATATTTGAAGGACTTTTAGCAAAACTTAATGTTGTAGAATTAATTCTTTTAACAAAATAAAGACCCTCATCCATTTCAGGGAATTTACTAGTTGCTGTAGAAATAGATACAAATCCATCACTATCGGTAGTCTCTGATGTAACTACATATGGTTGATAATAAATACGATCTCCTGTATAAAAACCATGATCAGCAGGAGCGTCTGAATCATTAGCAATTACATTTAGTTGAGTTCCACTGTAACTACCACTTAAAATTAATTTTCTATCATAAGGGTTAATAAGTTGATCATTATAAGATGGTAATGAAGGTGAAGCGACTACAACATCATTAGAATGGTTTGTATAAGTATTTTGAATATTAGCATTATACTTATTAAGATACTCATATCTTCTCGACTCTACCTTTTTCAAATCTCTTTGAAGAGAATAATCATAATCAGTAGATAATTCTCCCTGTCCTCTAATATAACATTTCGTCGAAGAAATTATAGAAATAATTTCACAATTAGTCTTTACGGTATCATCTCTAGTAATAAGAGCTGTATCACCTACTTTAAAATTATGAGTATTATAAAGTGTTATCTCATAAGTTGAATTAGAAGTATCAATTAAACTAAAGGAACTAATCTCATAACTATTGGAAAGATTATCAACCCAATTATCTCTTCTAATAGTAGATGAAGAAATTCCTAAAGTTTTAATTCTTGCAGTATCATTATCTGCAAATAAGTAAGTTGATTCTGGTATTATAACATCTTCTAAAACAGATCCTATCCTAACAGTAATTGGATTATCGGTAGTTATTCCGGAATAACCATAAGCATGAGCATTTAATCTAATTTCAGCTGCAGTTCCAATACCTGCTGTTATAGCAGTGCTCGCTATTCCAAAAAATTGAGTTACTGATTTTGAAGAATATGATGCTATTCCAGTAAGTCCACTGTCATACTTAAGAACTAATTCACCAGACTGGGCAAACCCTACTGTAGAATCTACATCAATTGTAGTAGATCCTGCAGAAATTGCTGTTACTACTAAACTCTTTGGATGAACTGAAAAATCTCCATAAACTGTTCCATCCAAGATCAGATCTTTATTATAATCTGCATCGAAACTTAATTTATAATATACAGTTGCACCTATAGCAATTTTTTCTACATCAGTAACCGCTGCATATGCTTCTGTAATGTCATAGTTTTCGTCTGCATTTTGATATAATGTATTGTTTAAAAGATCTAAGGGATCTCCACTAATAGCTTCCACTACTAGATCTTTAGTCCGTCTCCAACCAGCATCAGATGGTCTAAACAAATAATCTCTTGGTTTAACAACCTCTACAGTCTGGCCATACAATGCACCAAATAAAATTTCAAAAGAACGATCTGTTCCTTTTGAAGAATAGAAATCTTTGGATTGCTTAATAAAAAGATTTTGATTTAAATCAGAATCTAAACTTCTGTCAGCAAATCCAGGAACAAATTGTTGTTTTAATTTCTTTAAAAATTCAGTAAAAAATAATCCACTTAAATTATAAACAATCGGACCTATAGGAGCCTCCCTATAAGTCTCTAATGTATGCTGCTGAATTTTAGAAGTAGAAAAAATAAGTTCTTCTGGACTATTTGGTTTAGAATATCCAGTTACACCACTAAATCCCCTTATACATCCAGTAAATGAAGTCTCTGTCTTTCCAGTATATGTGATTATCTCCTCATCAATTTTAATAATTCCATATCTATCAGGAAATCCCTTTGTTCCGGTTAAAATTTCACCATCTTTTCCATAAGCAGCACTAATCTTAATAGTCGTATCATTATAATCAACATCCTCTTGTAAAAAACATGTATTAACGGATTTAAAAATCTCATCAAGTTTAATATATTTGTCAAGATTCGATACAAGATCCGTAGTTCCACTAGGATACTCTTGAGAAATATAATATTGTTTTAAAAATTCTACTAAAAGAGGATTTTCCTCTGCAACAAAATCAGGGAGTTGGTTCTCAACAATAGATTGAATTTTAACTCTAGTTTCTGACATATCTTATCTTACAAAGACTCCGTTTGAATAACTTGATGATACTTGATGATTAGTTCCTGACACTTCTGCTCCAGATGCAATTTCATCAGGCCACATATTAAGAGATACCTTATTAGTATCTAGTTGCAAATAAAGATCCTGTAATCCAATAACATCGTTAGAGTATGGAACTGCTTCTATTTCAATAAGTGGAGTTCCTTTATCAATACTAGTTGAAACTATATTAATAGGATGTAATACAATTTCGCCTTTTATATAATCAATTGTTCCAACATTTCGTCGAACAATTTGTGGTTGAGTTGGAGAATCTAATTTAAAGAGATTAATAACTCCTGTATTACTATCAATTGGAAGGTCCGTCAAATAAACAGTAGCACTAATACCACTTACGACAAATCCAGATGATTTAATATTATATCCAGTAGAATCCGAAATATGGAATCTATTACCATAACATATTTCATAATCTGCAAAGGTATTCACTACTGCTCTCAAATCCCTTCTCATTATAACTGTGGTAATATTAGAAGTAATAGATTGATGACTTTCATCAACTATAGTTCCAAATTGACTATATTTAAACCTTGCACCAAACTTATTCAATTCAGTAGAATCGGCATATGTATTAATATTAGAAGAAACTAGAGTTTTTACAGTATTTGAAGAAGGTGCTAAATTTGGATTATAATAAACATTGGAAGTAGTTTCTACATACAGATATTTTAAATCAACTATTTCAGGAACAATACCTGCTACAGTATACTTTAACAATTTCCTTTTAATGTTATCCTTAATTAAATTAGAAAGATATCTATCATTATAAGGTTTAATACTAACAAAAACTTTTCCGAATTGTGGTGGGTTAAGTGATTCTCCTCCATAAGCTGAAACAGATTCAGTTTCAGGATAAACTGAAGGAATAAGTGCTTCATAGTCAGCAGCAGTTACTGCTCTATTCCGTGAAGCATAAATTCTAGTCCCATATTTCTTAATTGACTCAATACTTTCAATATCTTCTCCAGAATGTGAAGTGTCTATTGTTGTAATTAAAGAAATACCAGTTGTTACACTTCTATCAACTTCATCTTGTATTGTTCCAGCATATATGAAGTTAAAAAGGTTGTTTGCGTCTTTACCACTGGAGACTGTATATTCTGCAGTGATATATTGGGGTTGTTGAAGTTTTTTACCAAAAATACCATCACCAAAAATCAATTCATAACGCTCATCTTCAATTTCTTGAATAAAGTAAACGTGAGAATCACCACCAACATCAAAAAGGCTATCTGCAAGGTAATATTTGGTCCCTGCTGTAGCACTGCTGTTACTTCTCACCGTAACTGTTATTAAATTAGTGTCAATTCCTGCATTATCAAGAATAAATTTCTGATTAGGATCAAATGCGTCAACTGTAAAGCTTTGAGAAATTCTTGCTCCCTCATAAACCTCAATATCTGTAAATTCTGCTAAATTATTGACTACAGGAACAGTAATATCAGAAGGAATTGAAAATGAGTAGCTTTGACCACCAAATGTAGAGGTTGTACATACAATTCCTGCCTTTAATATCAAAGAAGCAGGGGCATTAGTGAAATTTGTAGTATCAACATTAAAAGATATCTTAGATCTCGCTGATTTTCGGGGTCTTGGGATATATCCAACGTTTCTTGCTAGTGAAACAACATTTTCTCTTATTGTTGCACTATCAATAAACACTTCATTTGTTACCATATTGGTATTATATGAAGAAATATAGGTATTATATGCCAAAATATCAATAATCGATGAAAGGTTTGACCCTTCAAAGTCATAATCTGTAAAATTTGAGTTTGATCGAAGATAATCTTTGATCGAAACCTTTATTTGATCAAAATCTAAGTTTGCGAAATTTACTAATGCCATTTATCGTGTCGATTGTAATGCAAATGATAGTTCTTGAGGTAATACATCAATGCCAACTATTTCATATTCTATAGTTACATTAAATTCACAATCATTAGAATGGTCTGGAGCAACAATAACGTCTGTTAATTCTACTCTAGGTTCAAAATTCTCAATAGTTATCCGAATTTGGTCTTCAATATCAGATGCTGTTAACCCATTAATGTTTTCAAAAAGGAGTCCATTGACTTGTGACCCTAAGATTGGGTTAAAAAATCGCTCTCCTTGTTGAGTAAGGATCAAATTGCGTACAGAACGGGCAATAGCGGTCTCATTTTTGATAGCAATAAGGTCTTCACTTAAAGGATTAACCTTAAATGAAGAACTAATGTCTTTAAAACCCCTGCTTATACGCTCTACAGGCATGAAAATATAAAAATGTTATAATTATAAGTTATTTATTAAGTCTTTTTAACTAAAATTCTGCTAAAGGGATGGCATCAGTGTCATAGTCCAGATCATCATCTTCAAAATCATCATTTTTACGCTCATAAACGTCATTTTGAACTAAAGTATCGCGTTTTTTGGGTGTTATGTTGTCATTTGAAATTTCACGAAGCATTTTTTGGTGTTGATCATTGGCTAAGTTGTCTAGAAAGTCGTTCATTTTTCCAAAATCTCTTCTTTTTTCTATTTACACATTAAAAAAAGGCGTAAAAACGCCTTTTGATTATTTACCTTGACCTCGATAGGGTTTTTTTCGTCCATTTCGAGACGAAGCGGTATATTTTGTGTGTTTACCGTTTCCTTGTCTTGTTTTTTTAGGAGTAGTTTCTACATAATCTGTAGCACCCCATGCACCTTGTTTGGTTTTTACTGCCATAATTGATTAAGAAATAGAAATAGTATCAACTCCGTCAAGAGCCTCAACAAAATCAAATCCATCATTACCACGTTCTGGATCAGTTCCACCACTTAGTGGATCTTCACTAACAACGGTAATAATATCTTTATCATAGGTTAATTGTTCAGTCATAATAGTTTTAAGTGTGAGGGTTGTATTTAAACATATAATATAAAGTAACGATAGAAGCAATCAATATTAGACTAAGGAAAGTGTAAATCATAATAAATTTAACTCTTTAAGTTTTTTCTTAACGGTTTCCTGATCCGCGCTCACTTTAAATTGAACTTTTTCTCTCCGAGAGAGTTCGGAGAGATTTTCGGATATTTCATACCAAAGTTGATCGTCAGTTTTCATAGAAAAATCTGGATGTTTACTACCGAAAACGCCCATTTTAGATAATGCGAGTTTTTTCGTGGCCTACTCTAATCCGAGGATCGCACCAGATTTCGTCACCGTTTTCTTTTGCATCAAGACAGAACGAGACATCCTCGCCACACATATCTTGAACATTACCTGATTCAAAGACTTGCATCTTAGGAGCAAACCAAGGATACTCAAGAGTTTCAAAAACGCCTTTCTTAATCATTATCCAACCGAAGCCAGAGTAATCAACTGTAAAGGGTTTTTGTCTTTTCGAGATGCTTTCGACGGTTTCGTGATTCATAACTCCGCCATTCTTGCGGAAATCATCTTCTTCTAACCAGTGAGCTACTGAGGTGGTCTGCCCATCTTCAGTGGCATACCATCCAGCAGCAATACGTCTCTCTTCTTGCTCATTACCATCCTTATCTGGACCAGGAACTGCCATATCGCATAATTGCCAGAATTTCTCTGTATTAAAGATAATGTCCGAGTCAATCCAAAGTTGATAATCGTATTCTAATTTACCATCCCAAGGAACTTGCTTAGGACCGCGTAAAACATTAGCACCTAAGCACTTACAACGTGCAAAGTTAACCATTGATGAGTAATCCTGGGAAATTTGGATACTCATTCCGTTCTGAACCATATCGAAGCATAACTGCACGAAATTTTTCAGAAACATGAATGAACATCCACGTCCTGGAAGACAAAACACAATGGTCTTGCCTTTCATTCTTCCTTTAATAGCATCAATATCCCAGTCTGGTGCTTTCTTCTTGGGAGTATTGGCTTTAACAGTAAATCCTTTTGCCATACTTTTTACGTACCTTCATTTCAATTATACTGCGTTATTTAGAAGTTGTCAACGTTCTTTTTTATTTTCTTTCCACCATGCAATAAAAGAATATCTTGGTTTCTTTTTAACTAATGATACTCCATGAAATAATTTCGCACTCGGAAAAAGTGTTAATGTTCCTTTCTTAGGTTTAACTACTTCATTCTCTATTAAAGTATCTCCTCCCTCAAAATCATCATTCAAATAACAAACAGAAGTCCAATCATTATTCCTTGTTTCAAATATATCAGCATCCTTATGCATAGGCTTAGATGTACTAGGTGGCCAAAACACTATCTGATCATAATTTAATTTTAAAAAAGGAAAGTCTTTTTTAATCTTTCTCCAATACTTATATCTTATCCAAGTTTTTTTAAAATCAAATAAAGGTGTTTTCCCCATCCATAATAGAACAGTTAATCCATAATTTATTTTTCTTCCAGGTTTATCTTTATTCTTATAATCCTTATAATACTGTATTAGATAATCACAATCTTCTTCACTAAGAAAATTATCAATAATATGAACTTGCATTTCTAATAACTAGCATCTCCTGCAGGTTCTTTCCATCCTGAATGATGCCCTGCTTCGTCATTTGGACACTTAATATAAGTTATATCCTCTTCTGTATAATCTGTTTTCATTAAACCAACTATTGCTTTTACTTCTTCCCATTTCTGATTGAATTGATCTTCACTTAGACAATTATATAAACACACATCCTTAGCATATATGTGATAAACAACGTTGTCAATTAGAGGTGGTTGAGCCATTTTCTCCTATTGCTGTTATAGAGTATATATGAAAACCTAGTGGCGCAAAAAAATATTGGGGGGATTTTTTTATCTCCCCCTACCACTATGTTGTTGATGCCCACCAGTCTTTATATCAGTTTGATTTGGTGGTCCTCCCTTATTACCTTTTCCCTTATTACTCTTTGGTTTCTTTCCTTTACCTGGCTTCTTGTCACCCATTTTTTTACTCCCAAAAATTTTTTTCTAATTTATATCTATCTCTCGATTTGTCACCTCTGTAGGTTAGGGTCTCTACCTTTTTTATATACGGCAACGCGACGCCGCTAAGTAACACACAACGCGCAAACACTGCCGAATACGCATATACTAATAGACTGCTAATTACGCATAACAAACTAACACAAATACATCATAACATAAAAAGGGCAGAGTGTCAATAACCCTGCCCTTATTTGTCTTAACTAATTGTTACTCAGAGCACTGTATCTGTTACCTCTGAGATATCATCTAATACAGCAAGGATTTCATTGCCATTGTTTGCATTTTCAAGGAGAAAGATTGCAAAGGTTTTAGACATTTTAGTGATGAACGGTTAGTTACACTATAGGGTCACTTTAATAGTCCCCCCTTACTGTTACTAACGAATACACTGACAGACTAACACATAAGCGCTATAATCTGTCTATGCATTGTTATTACCAACTCACCGGAAGATCTAGTTCTTCAATATAAGTTTCGACTGTCTCATTACCACCGAGGTCGAATACTTTATCCCAGTTAATATCACGGGGATTAAAGTCATCTTCTACTGATAAATCTAGTGTTATTCTATACCTTTGCTGTGTACGGTTGTAGATAGAAACTGGCATAGGATTGCTCCGGTGGTGGTAACTGATAGTATTATAATATCACTGTGAGTTATTGTCAATTAAGTGGGGTTATTTATAAGGGTTTATTGATATTTTGTAACAAAGACTTAATGCTACAAAATGTTAGCGAGGGTCTTGTAATTTACGCTCGTTCGTGTTATAGTGCGCTCGCTAAGATCACAACAAAACTGACACTAATTCCACAGTATTTCCACACTATCTAACACCTTTTCAACAACATTGTGGAAAACGTATAAACAAGCAGGTCCTATTTATTAGACCATTTATAAACGTTTTTTAAACAATTTAAGGGCAATTCTTGTTAGTTTTCCACAGGATTACACTACTATCTGTGGAAAACTCTTAGTAACGGTTAGTGTTACTTAGTCGATCAATTATATCCTTATAATACTCTTTTTCTTCCTTTTTTATCCATGGTGAATGATACTGAATATAAGCATATTGTAACCACTGTTTATCATTCCAATCCCTTTTTGGTTCTCTTATATAATCACTTAGCGTCACCTGATTTGTCCTCTAAAATATCATCGAGTTTATCTATAATCTTGTCTAGTTTGTTTATACAATCCTTCCCTAATTCGTTGAGGTTTGTTATCTGCTCTTCTACTGTCATTGAGCGATATTCTTTATACAATTCATCATAGTAGTTGTTGTTAACTAACTCCTGATAATTGTCATATGCTTGTGTATCAAATGGAGCATTAATATCTCCTGTTGAATGATACTCTATAGCAGTATTAATTCCTACAGGTGGATCTATATTGTCTGTCCATTCTTTATCATCTTTGGTTGAATGTATAGTCATGTTTGATACTAAGTGATCGACAAGTTCGTTGTAATTGTGTTTAGTTTCTTTTGGGTATATATCTTCACTATTATACCAGAAATCTTCCCAATCTTTCTTTTCATTTGTTGTCCAGAATGCACGATCTAACATGTTAAGTAATCATCATCATGTAACCGATGTACCTCTTCTTCAGTATCACATTCAAAGATAAATTCTTCACAAAAGTATTCAACTGGTATATTACCTAATTTCTCAGTAACTCTCATCATTTCACCAATTTGATTATCATTTAAATCAAGGTAATCAATACAATATTCGATATCACTTTGAATCTGTTTTTTGCTCTTGGTTGATAGTGTCATGAGAAGAATTACGAGGGAATGGATAAGGAATAGGATGAAACTTGGGAAACCTAAATTGATAATCTTTGAGGATTTCTTCGTATAGGTTAGGATGACTTTCTTTGGAATAAGTATTCATGAATTGTTACAATAAGAGGGATCAATTTGACAAAGTTGTTGCATCTTATCTTGCTGTATCTTGTCTACTCTATCTATTACTGTAAAGGCAACAATTAATAGAATGGGAGTAACAAGAATCAAAGGAATAAAACGAATGCTAATCATTAGTAATTCTTTAAAGTCCTCCAGACTTGAGCAGGGTTTGTTTTAAGTTGATCGATGTAAAAACCTGGTCTCATTGTTGGTAACTTCTTCTTTTCTTTGTTTGGATTCTTTGAACTTAGTTGAGTGAAGTTTGGTTGATTCATTGTATAATAGTGGGGTAACATAAAAAAAGAACTAGAGGGAATTAACCCACTAGTTCTTGTAAAACTGTTTGAGGAACTTCAGTGACTCTAGTAACACCATCCAACCACTTATTAATGTGGCGAGTTGTTGTTGAAGAGAACCAATTCGCAGTCCTTATATATCCCCTGGAAGGGCAATATGCGGCAACTGGTGTTTTGTAACTGAAGAACACTTGTGTGCCGTTAGTGAACTCAACTTCGTTCTGATTAGCGGCAATTGGTGTTAGTTTCATGTGCTTTGAGTTGACTCAGTGCTTACACTATACCGTCACTTTAAACGTCCCCCCTTTGTTTCTTTAATCCCTTCTATGTTTCTTAAAGAGTATTTGAAACAAACGTCACAGAGTTAGTTAGGTATTGGGTGAATTTGACTTGGATTGTTTATATTTTATTGTTACAAAAAATCGCGCTTGCGCATCTCGTTCTGTGAGACTTACTGATGATTTGTTATACTATTGAAAGACAAATAAAAACGGAGGATTGTTACATACCTCCGTGTATTACGATGTGAGTTACTAATACTAATGTCACACCTTGTATGAACCACAGTGTAAACTTCATCTAGTAATCTGCCTCCAATTCCTTATTAACATACTCTTGCATTTCTTCAAACCGTTTATCACTTAAGAGATAAACATATTCATCAATGATTTCCTCTCTGATAGACATATCTTGAGTCATTAAGTATTCAAGATCAATACACATTTGCCTGCGTTGTTTTAACTTTTCGTCCATTCCAGTTAGCATTAGTTTGATACCTCCATTAGTTTAACATGTAAATCATAAGTTGTATAGTTCTGAATATCACGTTCGTGCTCATCTAGTTTATCACTATTCTTGCTAATTGATGCTTCAAGTTTACTTAGGCGTTCCTTAATGATTGCCTTAAGTACATCAAACTCGTGTTTCTCTAGTGTTAGTTTAGGCATGGTAATTAGATAATAAAAATGGGATCAAAGTCGTGTAACTTTGTCCCATAGTTTGTCATATACGTCAGGAGATGAATCCTGCTCGTTCTCATTGTAATCATCGAATAATCCGAGATCAGCAATAGCAGAGAACATATCGTTGAGAAGTCTTGCTTCATCGTGTGTAAGTTTCAAAGTAGGCATAATCAAATAGTAGTAAAAAATCTGTGAGGGAGCAGTGCATTGCTGCATCTGTCTTAGTGGGACAACCCGTTTCGGGAATTTCCCTCCCTTCACTACTGTGTCACTTTAAACGTCCCCCCTTATGGTCTCGGATTTGCTGCAATTACCCGCGCTTTAGGATTACGTGCTTGTGCAGTTTCCTTGGCATCTCTATAATCTTTGGCAATAACTTCCTCGGTGAAAGTATTACCAGAGACCCACAACTTAACTTCCCATCTCATTAGTTTGCCTCCACAATAAAGTCTTCTTTGTTTACATCTTCACCACAATGTATGCAGGTTAATGAACTCCAACCAAAGTGGTAAACTGTTGACCATTCTCTACACTCAGGGCAGAGAATTTGCTTACCATTCTTTCCTGCTCGTGTATAACGATTAACATTACTAAAGTATTTCATTGGTGGGGTGATT
>VTLG01002416.1_pt1 | contig 32309 bp, 40 predicted proteins | sample 4694571 | NCBI WGS metagenome assembly VTLG01 (sample SAMN12604809, study PRJNA352737) | marine metagenome | biome: ENVO:00000447; feature: ENVO:00000209|ENVO:00000569|ENVO:01000036; material: ENVO:00002151; isolation source: viral sequences binned using virsorter ...
TTTAGAGGGTGAAAAGCAATTCCACCCTCCAACTTTTCCTTATAAAAAGGGTTTATTGATTAATTTTAAATGCTGGGCTAGTGTCCATTATATACTTAGCCATTTTTTTTGCTAGTCCTTTAAGAACTCTTTGTCTTTGGGCGTTTGATTTCCACCCATATTTTTTTAATTCTTCTTTAGTGAGTTTCATTTTTTCTCCTTGTTAACTGTTTGTATTTGCTCCGCATGAGCTATTAAAGATTACAAGCATTTAGCAAGCAATAGCAAGCAATATATAAAAGTAAGTAAGCATAAGTAATATATCATATACACCGCAGCACCGCCCCGCACCGAGTTATAAATACATAATTATATTATACTTAGCGCGCATTATGTAATCAAATTCCAGGCGGTTTTATTATAAGGTGTAGAAACGACAAGCGACAAGATTTCATCGGTCAACCCACCCCCCCCATGCACGCGCTGACAATCGACAGGGGGTGCTATGTTACTCCCCAGATATTTTTTCATGCCTAAAAGGCTTTTTTTTGCGTTCATTTGACTTGTGGGAACTATAAGTGTATGTTTTCGTTACACTTATATGCCAAAAACGAAAAAGAAAAAGACGGAAGTGATTAAGCAGGCTACAAAGAACGCTCAAGATAATCCTTACTTAAAGAATTTTCTTGCAGAATATGAAGAAGAGACTGGCTTAAAAACTCGTTTTACTGCAAAAAAGGACAAGTTTCTGGCATATTTAGTCGCAAACAACGGATTTATATCTCACGCAGCTAAAGAAATGGGTTATTTCCCAGCATCAGTAAGGTTTGCAATGAAAGGTGACCCTGCATTTCAGCAGGCGGTCAAAGAAATACAGCAAGGATTCTTAACTGAACGCTTGGATGAACTCGAAAAAATATCATTTACACAGGCAGCAAAGGCTGGAAATGTTACAGAACGTATCTTTCAGCTAAAGGCGCATGACCCAGGTAAATACAGAGATAGAACCAATCAACAGAATACACAGGTGAATGTTATGGTTTCTGGAACATCACCAAAGGATAGGGCAGCAGTATTAAAAAAGATGAAGATAAACTAAGCAGATTGGAACGAGAAGCCATCCGCAACAACGCATTTATGACTCCAAGAGACATATTTGAGATTTATTTAATCACCAATTTAGGGTTAACCTCATTTATGGCGAATGAAGCTACAGAATTTGCTATTGATTTATTTCATCTGGATAAAACTGGTAAGTTGCCTATTGATTGGGAGCTTTGGTATAGGAATCAGGCTTAATGGATGTAAATATATCCTATAGAGATGGTGAAGGCAATCCTACATCGCCATTAGATCATCAGGAAGAGTATCATTTATTTACAGGATGGAGTAAGCATCAGGTGCTTGCAGGTTCATTAGGTACGGGTAAAACAGAGGCAATGTGCATGGAGGCAATCCATCAAAGTGCTGCATTTCAGGGTAATCTTGGTTTAATGGGTAGAAAGGTACTGGATTCGTTTAAAAAATCTACGCTTATCCAGTTGCTCGATCTTGGTCAGGGTTTTATCGATAAGCATCGCGCCCAAGACCGAGAAATTATCTTTAAAAACAGGTCAAAAATCGTATATATGGCGTTGGATGACTCCAGAGACTCAATTCAACGCATAAAATCAATGAATTTAGGTTGGTTTGCCTTTGATCAGATTGAAGAAATAACTGAACAAACATTTATAGCTGCTGCGGGTCAAATGCGTAGAAAAAATGCCATGCGTTGCAGTTTTCATACATGTAATCCAGCAGGTCATGACTGGGTATGGAAGAGATGGAAGAAGGATAAAGAAAAGCAAAATAAGAAGAAAGGTGGTTACAGACTCATTGAAACGATGACTTGGCAGCCTGGCATGCCCCCTCCACAAACCGATGATGAAGTAAGATTGTATTCAGACAACCCTCATTTGCCCGCAGACTATATTAGACATCTATTATCCATGCCAGATCAATGGGTCAACCGTTATGTCTACTGTAGCTGGGATGATTTTGCGGGATTAGTCTATCCTGAGTTCAAAGAAGAGTCCCATTGTATCAAATCGTTTGATATTCCTAAGTGGTGGAATCACTATGTGGTGTATGATTATGGCTATCGTAATCCAAGTTCCATTCTTTTTGCAGCTACAGATGAAGAAGGTACGATTTTTGTCTATGATTTGGTCTATGAGTCAGAACACACCATTGAAATGTTAGTTCCAAAGGTAGAAAGAAGGTTGAAAAGTGGTGTGGATTATACCTTTTTGGCAGATCCCAGTATTGTCAGAACAGAACGAGATGGTAATAGTGTCGCAGATGAGTGGTATGACTATGGGATTGAGTGGGAAAAAGCAAAAAACGATAAGCGTGCTGGGTTTGAACGAGTGTCCAGTTACTTGAAGCTCGATGAGAATATGCGCCCTAAGTTATTGTTTTTTAATAAATTAAATATGAAACCTTTGGTGGAAGAAATCGTTGACTATAAGTGGAAGGAACTCAAACATGGATTTGAAAGTAGGAATCTACCCGAAGAACCTGTCAAAAAGAATGATCACGCAATGGATTGTTTGCGTTACCTTGTTCATTATGTCGAGGATAGCTTTTCTCCCAACGAACCTAGTGATGACTATGGTCTTTGGGGTTTTTCACAAAATAAACGAACAAGTTGGATGAGTGCATGAATTTACACGAAGTACATGAAGTTTTTGAAGCAATGCTGGAGAATGATTCTCATTGGATGGATGCAGCAGAAGAATCAGCCAGATTTTATACTGGTAGTTTTGGAACTGGTCAGTGGGAAGAGGCAGACTTACAGACATTACGCGCAGAAGGTAGACCGCCTTTACAGTTAAATATTATTCTTCCAAAGGTCAATTTAGTGACTGGTGTAGAAAGACAGGGGCGTTCTTCATGGAAAGCGCGACCTATAGAGTCAGATGATGAGAATGAAGCAATGCTCACTACTGCTCTTTTATACCATTTAGACAGAAATCGCAAGTTACAGAGTTTATTTAGTCGCGTATTTAAGGATGGAGTGATTACTGGGCGAGGTTGGATAGATATTTGCGTTGAACCAGGCAAATATTATGATGGTGAGTTAACCATAAAAAGAGAATCATGGGCAAATGTTCATATTGATCCTGAATGTAGAACGCCTGATACTAAAGATTGGAACTATTTAGCGCGTACCAAATACCTGACACTCAATCAGTTGCGCTCTATGTATCCTGATGCAGTAGGCGATATGGAGAATATAGAGTCATTTTTAGATGTTCCATATGAGGCAGGAGAAGAAATTGGCAGTTATTATCGCAATGCAGAGCCAATTAACCCCGCATATCATTTAGATCCCGTACATCGTAAGGTTCGCGTGTTGGAAATGTGGAATCGTGAGTATGAAAAAGAACATTTTATTATCAATAAGGCTACTGCAAGAATCTCTCCAACAGGATTTGCAAGTAAGAGAAGTGCAGAAAATCAAATAAAAGAATTACAGGAGATGGAAGAAGCTGCAAATATGCCAATGAAAACTGAATTTGGTGTGATCAGTAGAGTAGTTCCAAAAACTTACGTTACGTTATCTGCTGGTATGAGAATATTGCAGGAAAAGAAGAACAATCCATACATGCACAATGAGTTTCCATTAGTTCCCTATTTTTATCACTTTGAGGATATGGGTGATTACATAGAAACCTTTGGTATTGTGGAGAATATGAAAGATCCACAGCGAGAAAAAGATAAAAGACGTTCACAGATGCTTGATATTATTAATAGATCACCAAGAGGTGGTGGTGTGTTTGCTGGAAATAAGGTTTCTCAGGAGGAAATGAACGAAGCCTCCACAACAGGTAGGTGGATTGGTATTCCTGGCTTTAAAGGGCGAATTACAGACTTTATGCAGCAATGGTCGAACTCTCACTTGTCTATTGTAGGCAGTATTGCTGCAATGGAGCAGAAAGCAGAGTTTGATGCAAAAGAAATTAGTGGTGCTACCGATCCAATGATGGGTATTGCTACCTCAACAAAAGAGAGTGGAATTGCAGCTCAGACCAGAATCAGGCAGGGAATGATGACCTTGCAGGAGCAGATGGAGAACTTGGATATGACCAAGACCACTGTTTTGATGCAGGCACTGAAAAATATGCAACAATTTTACACTCCAGATAAGATTAAAAGAATTATTGGTGCAGAAACCGAAAAAGCACAGTCTCCAGAAGAATTAGAAGTCATTAATGAGACAATCAATAGGTTTCTTACCAACTTTGAAAAATTTGAATTTGATATTGTTCTTGATAAGGGCGAGAACTCACCAACGATGAAAGCTGCCAAAGCGCAGCAGGTGGGCGAACTTGTCAGGAATGGGTTTTCCAGTTTATTCCCGCTTTATGTAGAGCTTTCAGACATGGATGCTGGAAGGGAAATCCTAGAAAAATTTGAAGAAGAACGATCCGCACAGATGCAAGCGCAGCAAATGCAGTCAATGATGACTGGTGAGGATAAATCGTGATTCGCAACCCCCGAAATAAAGGATAAGGTACAATGGAAGAGCAAGAAAGTTACATTGATAAGGCTAAAGAATTAGACGGTACAGCGACTGATTCTCCTGAATCAAATGTAGTAGAGCAAACAGCAGAGACACCTGTAGAAGAAACAACAAACTATAAAGTCGGAGACAGAGAATTTTCTTCTGTTGATGAATTAGTAGAGTATGCTTCAAATACAGACAAGTCTTATAGGAATCTTCAGGAACTCAATGGCAGGCAGACCAATGAACTTGGTGAACTGCGTAAGTCTCTTGATGAAATCAGGGCAAATACTACCCCAAAGGAAGTAGAGCCAGAACTACCAGAATATGATCCGTATGATCTGAATACGATTCTACCACATATCTCTAAACAAATAGAAAATAAGTTCGCTGAAGAGCGTAAAATACAAGAAAGAGAGATCAATGAGAGTAGAATGAAAAAGGCTCAACAGGATATGATTGATAGTTTTATTAAGTCTCACCCTGAAATGTCCAACGAAGAACTCCAAGCTGTTGCAAAATTCGGAGATGAGCGTGGGATCGCACAAATTGAAGATGCGTACATGCTTATGACTTTAAATCAGGAGAAGAATAAAGCTAAAACGGAAGGTGTCAAGCAAGTGACAGAAAAACTTACCAACGCAGATGAAGTGCCAACAACGCTTTCTAATGCTACTGGTGGGAATAAAACTGCGATTGACTTTGATAACCTTATGCAATCAGACTGGAATAAATTACCAGAGGATGTGCGTAGACAGGCTTTGATGGATTCTTCTGGTGGATAAACATATAGCCAAGAAAGGATAATACGATGGCAAACTGGAGTTCAGGAATGCAGGTCTCCCGTTGGGCGAAACAACTTGCTTACGAAGTTGGCAAAGAGATTTATTTCTCCAAGTTCATGGGAGAATCTTTTGATTCTATGATAGTAAAAAAACAGATGGATGAAGGAAAAGGTAAGGATATTACTTTCGGTCTTGTTGGATTAACACCAGCAGCAGATAACAACAGTGGCGGTTTTTACACTGGTGATACTGCGATTGAGGGTAACGAAGCTAACCTTACTTCTAATACTCAAACTGTAGCAACAGCACACAGAAGATTTGCTGTGATTAGTGATGGTAATTTTGCAGATAGTAAGGTTTTGTACGATTTTCGTACAGAGGCTCTTTCTGAGTTAAAAAGATCATACGCAGAAGATCACGATGCACAGATCTTTAGTGCCTTAACAGCAACCAGTGGTACTTTTGGTCAGCTAAGAGCAGATTCAAGTGCTTCTGCTTACGCTAACTCTGATGATGAGGCTAATTTAGCTACTGCTGATAAAATCGCTTTGGAAGATATTTCTAAATTAAAGCGTATCGCCATGTTAGGTGGTTCTGCTACTTGGAAAATGAGACCTATCAAAGTGGAAGGTAAGGATTACTATGTATTATTAGTACATCCTGAAGTCTCTTATGACTTATTTCAGCTTTCTGGTTTTCAGCAGATACAGCGTGAAGCAAATGTACGCGGTGACGATAACCCGTTATTTGCTGGAGCATTGGGAATGTATGATGGAGTTGTAATCCATGAGCATGAAGGTGTAGCTACTGCTGATAACATGGGTTCTGGTAACAATGTAAAAGGCGCAAGAAACCTATTTTTAGGTGCAGGTGCTGGTCTTTGTGCTGGAATTGGTGAAATGAACTGGGTTGAAAAAACCTTTGACTATGGCAACAAGCTAGGTATTGCTGCTGGTCAAATATACGGAATAGACAGAGCTGTGTATAACAGCAAAGACTACGGATGTATTCAGTATTTAACCTCAAGGACTGATCTGTAATTAGTAAGTTAGAAAGGGGAGGGTGAAAACCCTCCCCGTTTTAGGGAAATCATGACATTAAGCGAAATAAGAACTGAGATAAGAAACATTACTGGAGTAGATGAAACGTCTGTTGTTGCAGATGCTGTGTTGACGGATTTAATTAACAAAGGTCAGTCAATTCTAGCAGATGAGGCAAATTTGTTTGTAGCCACTGGTAGTAGGAATAGTGCAGCAAATACTTCTGATTATCGTATGTATGATGAGGGTAGTTTTACTACGACAAGTTGGACATTAAGAGAGAATGGTGTTGCAGTATCAAGTGGAACTTCAAATTCTAATTTAAAAAATATGATTAGAATTTATCGAGTAGACTATGATGATAATCAAGTCACAAGAATAGGTGATGATCAAATCTATAATATTGAAGATGATATTGCTGATATAAGCATGCCTTCTTCATATGGTTATTTTATTAGAGGTAGTCTGTTGAATTTATTTCCTACTCCTACTGAAGTAAAGAAGATAGAAGTGTACTATTACACTATGCCTACAGTGTTATCTGGAGATACAGATGTGCCATTGTTGGATTCTAGGTATCATGAATGTCTCATATATTATGGTGCTTGGAAAGTAATGGAGAGGTTGCGGGACATTAATATGATTCCATATTTCAAAAATGAATGGAATGAATGGAAAGAAAAAATTATAATGGATCGTCAAAGAAGAGCAGGAGAGCCTACATTTAATATTGCATACAAGGATTTTTAATGCCAAGACTACGGATAAGAAACTTCTCTGGTGGTCTGGTAACAAATCAATCCGAGTTTGATCTTGCTGAAAATCAATATACTTCATTTGAGAAGGTTTTAAATAAAAAGCCAGGTCGTTTGGAAAGACCAAAGGGTGAACAAACAGTTAGTGCAAATGCTGTAATAACAGATGTACAGACTGAATTACTATTGTATCGTACTGAAAAAACTGCTCAAAACACAGATGTGTCTACTAAATGGTGGGTTTTTGGTAATGGTACTGTTTTAAAAAGGCAAGATAACTCAACAGGTACAGGTGGTAGTTGGGTTGATCTTACTACAAATTGGACATCCTCTCCAATTTATGACTTTTTGGTACATAATCAGATTTTGCGTGTTTCAGATGGTAGTTTTACCAATGATACAAAGTGGTATGGTCATATTAAGAGAGGATATGTAGGTAATACAGACTCATCTAATTATACTACTGGATACGCGTTTAGACCTCCACCTATGAACGCACTTGTTAATGACTGGCAATTGAAAAATGCAAAACTAAGACCTCCTACTGTAGTTAGAATGGATTATGCTTTTGATCAAAGTAATGAGGTGAATACCCCAAGAAAAGTTGGTTTATATATTCATTATCCAGATGGTACTAGCGAAGTAGATGAAAAACTATTGGACGATGTAAGTAATGATACATTTAAGACACACGACAAATACACAGTCACATTTGTTTATGATTATGTTCAAGAATCTGAACTGGCAAGAGATGATCAAGGAAATATTGGAATAGAGTCTTATGAGTCTGTTCCTAATAATGGTGCAACTTGCCCTGGAATACAGGTAGTATTATATACTGGATCTTCTTTAACAAACCTAAATGAAAGAATCACCAACATTAATATATATTGGCAGCCAGAGGGTGATGTAGATTGGTATTTAGTAGAGACATTAGACATTGATCGTGGCTTTAAGGAGAGTCCTTTAGCAGAATTATCAAACTCTTTAGTCAGCAATGAAAATAATAATAATGGATTATGGATTCCCTGTATGAGCGTTTACACTCCAACCGATCATTTTGCTAATGTAGCTTCTGAATCAGGGAATACCTTGACACTTGCTATAGATAAACCTACTGGATTTAATGCGAATAATTTAATATTTGTAGCTAAAGGTCAGACTGCCTCTCAAACGTCAGATGTGTTTCCAATTATCGGAAAAACCTGCACTAGAATCGGAAACATTAAATCTGTTTCCATTGCCACTGATAGAGAAGTATCTACAGGTCATAGTAGTACAAATATCACAATGGTTAATTACCTCAATGAAACAAATGCGTTTACGATTAGTGGAGCAAGAGCCTATGCAGTCAATACATCTTCAACAAAAGTCGCAACTTGGTATTTGCCTTATGATGGATTGAAGCTGGCTACATATAATTCATTAACTGGAAGAGCAGCAAAAACAAAACTTAAAGAATTAAAGTGGAATACATCTACAGTGGTGAATAATAAAGGATATTATGCTGATGTAGATACGGTAGATCAAAGCGATCAAACATTAAGAGAAAAGAATAGAGTGTACTTTACAGATCCATTTCAACTGGATGTTGTTCTTCCTAGCAAATATTTTGATGTAGGCATAAATGACGGAGATGAGATTATTAAGGTTTGTGGTTATCGTGGCAAGATTTTTGTGTTTAAGACAAGAAATACCTATGTTTATAATTTAAGACACCAAGTAGAAAAAGTATTTATCGGGGTAGGCGCAGTTCACAAGCATGCTGTTTTTGAAACACCATTAGGTCTAGTTTGTGCAAACAAACAGGGAATTTTTGCAATCACATCTAATAACAGTAGAGAGTTGTCATTTAATATTAAGGATACATATCAGGCACTTACGTTAGATAAGCCTGCAATCGGCTATGATGGTATGGATAATGAACTATTTTTTGTACCAGACAATGATGGTGTCGATTTATTTGTAATGAATATAGACAATGGTAGTTGGATAAAAAGAGAGTTAGGAACAGCAACAGTAGCAGCAGCAGTGAATAGAAGTAATTTTATAATTAATGATAACTTTAGAGCGCAAATTACTCAAGCATATACTGGTGAATCTTCTATTCTTCAACAGGTCAGGGAGCTAAATACTGGCGATTTGACTATTGGTGCTTTGATTTCAACAGCAAGTGTACGAACAAAAAGATTTGATTTTGAAATGCCAGATATGCAAAAAAGGTTTTCAAAAATTACTATGATTTATAAAGCATCATCTGCTGTGACCGTAAAAGTGTATTTAGATAGTGCTTTTGATAGTAGTGGATCACCCGATGTGACATTAACATTTGCATCTAAAAGCAATCTTGAGTCTGTTAGTAAAACATTTTCAAGTGTAGGTAAGACTGCCACACTCCTGATCGAGTGTTCAGCAGATAATATGGAAATTGATTCGATTGATATGGACTATCAATTAGTAGGGAGTAATCCATAATGTCTAAAGTAAATGAAGAGCAATTATTTACGGAACTTGATAAAAAACAAGATGTTATGCTTAATGAGAAGCAAGGATTTTTTATTAACAGCGAAGGTGAAGATGGAGATATGGGAGTGTGCATGGTTAATGGAAAAGCATACATCTCTACAAAGATTAAAGGTAATTGGCATTTTTCAGAATTAAAACAGGCAAAAGATTTATAGGAGAAACATTATGATAACAGTAGAAAAAAGAGGAAATAGATGGGCAGTTGTTAATACTCAAACTGGTGATGTATTAAGACAATTTCCATTTAATAACTCATTAGAGGAGAAAGCAGTAAAAAGATTAGCAGACGAATTTGCTGCTAGATATGAAAGAATACCTGAAGGAATTGTTCCAACTAGTCTTGGAAACTTTCAGGACACCAATACTGGTCAGTCATACGCTACGTTACAGGAAGCAATTGCTGCAAAAACTGAATCAGATCGTGTGGCTGGTTTAGAGGAAGATGTCTCCAAATTTGAAAATAGGATTACTGAAGCAGGTAGACTAAGGGAAGAATTAGCTGCAAATCGAGGCGCAAGGACTCAAGGTCAACTTCTAAATCAGTTAACAAGAGCAATTTTAGGTTCTGGAGGTGAGATGAGTCAGGTGGCAGCACTTACTCCACAAATTCAGGAAGCAAGTCAAAGATCTTTACAGGATTATATAACTGGAAGTCAAGCGACTACACAGCAACAGTTAGCACAGTTTATTCCTACAGAGATTGGCGCAGAATACAATCAGGCTCGATTACAAGATGCAATGAGTCAGTTTATGATGAATGAGGAGACACAACGCGCTCAAATTCAAGCACAGTTAGACTCTCAACCTGAGTGGTGGGAGACAATATTGGGTTCAGCAGGCTCGGCTCTTGGAACTGCTGCTGGAACTGCTATTGGAACAAAGTATTTTTAGTTAAGGAGTAAATTAGAATGGCGTTCAAATTTAAAGTAAAGAAAAGACCAAATATGGTAGAAGCTGTCGCTTATTCATTTGCAGCAGGAGTTTCAAAAGGAGCAAATACTGCGTTGCAGGATGCGATGAATGAAAGTAAAAATAAAAAGAAGCAGGCAACTCAAGAGATAAATTTATTCAATAGTTCTATTTCTGGATTGCCATCTACACCTGCAAATAACTCAAAGATACTTCCTATAAAAAGCCAGATTATTAAAGGTCAGATTAGCGCATCGGAAGGGTTAGATCTTTTAGGAGCAGATGTAGACTTTGAAACTGATAAGCAAAGAGAAGCAAGTATTAAGGCAGAGTCAGAATCATTAGATCCAATGGTAGATTCTGTTGAAAGAAGTGCTAGAGCTAGTATAGATATGATAGGAAATCCACCTAATAAAATGGAGGAAAAGAAAAGGGAAATGGATGCTGAAAAAAGAATAGGCATTAAGGGTCAAAGAACGCCTGCATCAACTACAGAAGAAAAGCAGTTAAAAGCATTAGAGAGAGAGGTGATTACTCAGGCTAACCTAGCAGGTATGACTTTGAATCAATATTTATTAGAAAATCCAAATAATCCATCTGTTAAGTTGTATACAGAAATGACTCAACCTCCACCAACTCCAGACGGTGGAATGAGGTTGACCGATACCGCACAAGTTGGATCTCGTAAAAGATCATTAGTTCAACCCCAATTTAATACAACTGAAGCTGAATCAACTTCTAAACCTGCTTCTGAAGCTCAATCTTTTGAAGGAACTAGAATTGTGAATCCAAGTACAGGCGAGGTGCAAATTCTTAGGAATGGTCAATGGCAACCAATAGATTAGATCTACCTGAGTTGCCAGAAGGATTTGTTTTAGAAGATACTAAAATGCCATCTATTCCTCCTGGCTTTGTTCTGGAGAAAAATCAGGAGAAGTCTACCTTTGTTAGTGATTTGTTCCCAGATGATAAAGAAATAGCAGACATTCCTGATGGTAAGCCCTCTTTGAGGACTGCTCCAGAACCAACAGTAGGGAAAAAATTTAAAAACTTTATTCGTAATATTTTTGAGGATAAGACCGAAACCAATGTGAAAGGTCAGATGATATATCAGATCAGTCAAGACACTGGTAGATCATTGAGGGATGTAGAAAAGAATTACGATTTATTAATTAGAGATCCAAAGATTACTGGTATTCAACCTGATCCAACAACAATGGAGTCTGTTGAAACTGCATTTACAGGTGCGGTTACAGTAGGACTAGCTACGAATCCTGTCAGCACTGCATTAGGTGTAGCATCTTTTATGGCTTTAGATGAAGCAGAAAACGCTATCATTTCTGCTGTACCAGATAAGATTAAAAGAGCTATAGGTGCAAAAACAGGTGAAAAATATAAATTAGGTGGTGGTAAGAATATTTCTGATCTACTTCCAGAGGATGCTTCAAGAACTTCCAAAGAATTTGTTGAAATACTAGATTTAATCGGAAAGGCTTTGATTATTGGTGGTGTTCGTAATCGTACTAAAGGAGCTTTTGGTAGACTTTCTGAGCAGGTAACAAAGAAATATATAGACGAGTATAATTTACCTAAAGACATTTATATGGATGCTGCTAAAGTACGATCTGTATTGAGACAGGGTAAGAAGGATAGGTTTAGTCCTGAAGAAAAAGATTTGATGAATGATTTAAACTTATCAGGATCTCAAGTGCGTAAAGCATTGAAAGATGGCGTTACCATTAGAATACCCGCAGAAAAAGTAACTAAGCTAGTAGATAGAGCATGGTGGGGTAAGGTTAAAAGTGCTTTTGGTAAACCGAAGTTAGGTATTCCAGATAGAATAGTTAGAACAAAAAGAGCAGGAGAATTAACAGAAGCACCAAGAGGTTTATTAACTGAAGGTAGACCTACAGCACAATCAGTAGCTCCCGCACCTCAAGCACAACAAAATGAGCTAAATAACTTAATAGAACAACTTAAATCACCTGAGAAGTTTGATAGGGGTGTTGTGATTGATAGAATGAACGAATTAATTGATGAATTTGGTAGTGATTATATAGGTTTATTAAAATCAATAGATTATCCAACTTCTCCGAATGCTGAGTATGTTGAGGTTGATAATGGTAAAACAGTTTTATTTAAAGATATTTCTACTCAAACGGTACGCTCAAGAGGAAAAACCTTTAAGCAGCCAGCTTCGATTGATGTAGGATGGCTAGAGTTTTATCAACCTAAAGGGCAGGCTGTTGTTCAAGAACCAAAATTAAGTCAGAAAGATCTACAGGAGTTATCAGACTTAAAACAAAATCTAAATACTACCTTTGAAAGACTTTCAGATCCAGATAGGACTAATGCACAGTTATTGCAGGATCAACGCTCTGCACAAAGAATGATTAAATTAATTCAAGATAAAGATCCAGAGTTTCAAGCTCCAGAGTTTCCTTTTGAATCTGATTTAGATAGAGTGGATGCAAGTAGTCTCAGGCAAGCAAATATTGAAGCATCAGAAAGAGTGCAGCACTTTAGCGATACAAAAGCTGCAAAAGAAAGAGTAGAAGATGTAGAGCGAGTAAGTAGAGCAGAAATAACACAATTTTTACGAAATGCCTTTGATGTAACAATTCGAGGCAAGGCAACATATAAGATGAAAGGCGTAGCTGGATTTTTTAGTCCTTTGACAAAGACAGTACGCTCAAGAATTACGGATGATATTTATGTTTTGGCGCATGAAGTTGCACACTACATTGATAATAAAATCTGGGGTAATCAACCAAAGCAAAGACCTCACTTTAGACCCTGGCAACAGGAATTAGGTAGATTGGATTATGACCAAAGTAAATTAAGAACCAGCGAGGGTTTTGCAGAATTTATCAGGCATTTTGTAAGTACAGGTAAAGCAAAAGAATTAGCACCTACTTTCTATGATTACTTTGTTGGTGATTTTGCTAAAGCTCACCCAAAGATTTATGAAAATGTATTAAAGTTACGAGAATTAATGACTCGCTATAACAAGCAGGGATCTGTTGAGAGAGTTAAGTCTCAAATTAACTTTGAAGGTAAAGCTCCATCTCAACCACTTATACAAACTATTAAAGATAATAGTCTAACATTTAGAAAACAGTTTTTAGATGATGTTGCATTTTTAGAAGATGTTTATAAAAGAGAAGGAATATCGGATCTATCTCCTGATAAAGATCCATTGGAGTTAATGCGAGCATTTAAGGGTAAGGCTCGAAGTAAAGCTGAAATGGCTATAAGAAGTAATACAGTCGATTATGTTGGAAGAATAACAGGGAAGGGTCTAGTAGAGGTCATTAAACCAGTATCAGGAACTAAAAAAGAACTAGAAGATTTTTTAGCATACGCATACGCAAGAAGGGCGTTATCAAGACCTGATATTGATGCAGGTATTGAGTTAACGGATGCTCAATTTGTCTTTGATAAATATGATAGTAAAAAATTTAGATCTGCAAGCGATGAATTAAGTGCTTTTGCTGATCGAGTATTAGAGTATTATGTAGACTCAAGAGGAATGAGTCCAGAGACTAGAGATAAGATTAAGTCGTTAAATCCAGTATATCTTCCCTTGTATCGGTTTTTTTCAGATGAGCCTAGATTTAGAAGTGGTGCTAGTAGAACATCTGGCGGTAAACCAGTCAAAGGATTAAAAGGTAGTGGAAGGCAGATACTTAATCCTATTGAAAGTATGATCAAATATGTAGAGAATATTTACTCTTCTGCTGATAAAACAAGAGTAGCCATCGCGATTAAAGATGCAGTTGAAGCTGATATTTTACCTGGTACATTAATTGAAAAAGTGCCACCTCCTACCGATGTAAAAAAGGTTAGGCTAAATACATTAATTAACACATTGGAGAAGGAAGGCTTTGGTGTATTTGATAGGGTAGACCCAGAGACTGGTCAGGTGTTTCGCAGACCAACAAGTGATTCAGAAATGATGACTTTATTTACGGTAGGTAAACGATACTTTGGTAAAGACAATATTATTCCTATCTATGAAGGTGAGAATGTAACCTTTTATGAATTAGACCCAAGACTATATGAGATGCTTCAAGGATTGGATCAGTACCAACTTCCACCAGTAATGGATTTTTTCTTTGGTGCGCCAACCAGATTATTAAAATTAGGAGCTGTTGGTCTAAATGCTGGTTTTTCTTACATCACTAACCCTATAAGAGATCTTTCTACTTATATGTTATTTTCTAAATCAAAAGTGCCAAACCCTGCTGCCCCAATGGTTGGTTTAGCTGCTGATCTGGGTTTAGGTAGTAGTAAAGCAAAAGATGCTTCCAGAAGATTTAAGGCAATGGGTGGTGATCAAACTACTATTTATGGTAGAGATAGATCTGCAAGATATAGGCAGATGGTATCAAGAATTACAAATGAAGCTGCTGGTACTACTATATCACAGGTGAAGAATGTAGTGTTTAATCCTGTAGATGCAATGCGTAGAGTATTCCAAACTCCTGAATTAGCACCGAGAATTGCAGAGATGCAAAATAGAATTAAAGAATATGAAAAGATATATGGTAAAGATTCCGATGCAGCTTATATTAAAGCATTTAATGATGCACAGGATGTGACCATAAATTTTAGTAAAATGGGAACCACTGCTCAGATCCTTAATCAGATGATTCCTTTTTTTAATCCTACAGTCAGAGGTGGAGAAAAACTATATCGGGAAGCAAAAGAAAATCCAAAGAAGTTAATTGTCAGAGGTGTTTCTGCTATAACCATCCCAGCACTGTACTTCTGGTATCAAAATAAGGATAAAGATTGGTTTCAGAATATTCCCTCTGAGTTAAAGTATTCTAACATCTATATTGATACAGGAGATTTTGGTGGTTCAGGAGATGTAGTAACGCTCCCATTACCTCATGAAGTTGGTACACTGTTTGGTGGACTTCCGATGGCATACTGGGATGAACAGTATGAAATAGATAAAGATGCTGTAGAAAGTGCGTTAAAACTTTCTTTAAAACAGTTAAACCCAGGCTTTGTGACCGATATTTCAATTATTAAACCGTTTATGTTGGTTTCTTCTAATAAAACTTGGTATGATGCGCCACTAGAAACAATGAGTATGCAACGAAAAGAAATACCAGATAGATACACAGACTACACAATGCCTATTGCAAAATCATTAAGTAGATGGATGTATGATAATATTGGAGCATATGAGTTTGCATCACCAGTAAAAATTGAAGCATTTGTTAATTCAGCCACTGGTGGCTTAGTAAAAAATATCAACGATGTACTTACTTTTAGTCGTAATGAAATTGAAACTAAGGCTGATATTCCTGTAGTGGGTAAATTATTTTTAAGAAAAGATATATATGAAGATAGACCATCTTTCGATTTTGAAAGATACAGGCTCTTAAATCAAAAGAAAGTCAGCAAAACTCTTACTACAGAGCAACGCATAGAACTGTATGACTTAGAGCGTAAATACAAAGCATATCGTAGAAATAAGAAAAGAAAAGAATTATTAAAGGAAATGGAACAAAACAATCCCTAAGTAGTTATTAATATTGAACTAATAGCTCAGTCATGCCTTACCATAGGCTTAGAGCGTTGCAATAAATTAATAGCGAGGGAAATATGGGTACATTCCGAGATTTTTCAGTACAGAAGGCAGTCACTCCAGCAGCAAGCGCAACTGTCATTAACGATACCAACACTTCACATGACGAATCTAGGTCAGTATATGTTGGTTCAGATGGTGACTATCAATTCTACATCAACGGTGGTTGGATTACATTTACAGGAACATTAGCTGGGTCAGTGCTGCCAATTAGAGCTACTGGAGCAAAAACCAGTGGTGGTTCAGCAACTGGAACTGCAATCATCTTTCTGTACTAGATCATGCGTTTAGGACTTGGTTTAGGTCTTGCCAGATTAGGCAAGGCAATAGCATCCTTTGTACGCGATGGATTAAAATTATACTATCCTTTCAAAGATAACTCCCCAGACTTCCTATTAGATGGTAGTACATCCTTTTCTGGTAGTTCACAATATATTGATTGTGGTACTGGATTAGGCAATGCTTTAGGAGATAACTATGCTGGAGACTTAACAGTATCTATGTGGTTTAAAGCAGATGTTACAAGTGGCGATGATGGTATGTTTGAGATAGGCAACTTTACTAATAGCGGAACTGGTGATTTTGCATTAAGAATGAAGTCTAATACTCTATCATGGATGGTTAACGCAGTTAGAAGAATAGACGTTTCTTATACAAATACATCATCTTGGAGTCATGTAGTTGGTGTATATGATTCAAGAGGAGCAGACTTTACAAAACTATACTTAAATGGAGAAAGTGTTGGAACTCCAACTGGTACATTCCCATCTGCATCAGACATTGACTTAAGTGGACTAAAAACAACTATTGGTGGATACTATGGTTCTCCATACACTTTTGATGGCAAGATAGCAAACGTAGGTATATGGAACAGAGCCTTATCGGCAAGTGAGGTAGAATCTATCTACTGGAGAGGTAGTCATTCCGAATTAAAAGATACAGAACTAACCAACCTTATCTCCTGGTATAATTTAAGTAGTGCTGGTTTAGGTGCTGAAGTCATCTCAAATGGTACAATGGAAGCTGTATCAACAAATACATCATTGCCTAATTATCAGAGTTTTCCTGAAGATTGGACATCAGCTTACGGTACACTTTCAATTCAAGAAAGAAGTTCTGCACAAGCATTTGCTGGTACTCATTCATTACTATTTAAAACTAATGCAAGTAGTAGAAGTGGAGTAGCACAGGCTTTTACCGTAACTGGAAGCGTGTCATATAGACTTGAATTTTATGTTTATGGAGTAACTGGAAACACAATACAGATTACTCATCAAACAGGAAGTGGAACTGCATCTACTTTAGATGGTGGTGGTACATTGCTTGACTATGAACAAGGCGTTAGAATAGGCGAGTGGGATAAGATAACACTTGATTTTACAACCTCTGGAAGTGGAACAGTTACTGGTACTGTTTTACAGCTTGGAAGTAATGTATCAGGAAATTCATACTATATAGATAATGTTTCTCTAAAGCGTATTGGTGCTGGTGCGCCTGATTCGCAAGGAAATAATGATGGTACGATAGAAGGAGCAACCACAAACTCTGATTCCTACTCTGGAGAATCACCATTTAAACCTCGTATTCAAGATAAGGCAACACCAAAGATGGCTGTTCAATTAGCCGATGGTTCTACTTCGTTTGATGGTACAGATGATTATATAGAATTACCAACATTTTCAGACACAACAGCATTATCTGTTGCTGGTTGGATTTATTTAGATTCAAGTTTTAGTGGTAGGGTTTATTTTATAAACTCTGGTGATTTTGATTTGAATGTTGATTTTTTCTCTACCACTGGTGAAATGAGGGTAAATCGAAATAATGCTTTACATCCAAGATACACTAATATTCCAACAAGCCAATGGGTTCACCTTGCAATTACAACAACAAATAAAACAGCAGACCCATTAGTTTATTTTAATGGTTCTTTACAATCTGGTACAGGAAATACTGATTATGGTACACTTTTAGGAAGTGGAACATTTATTGGACAAAGTGGTAGTGGTAATTATTTTAAAGGAAAAATGGCAAATGTTGCTATTTACTCTGCTACACTAACCCAGACTCAAATACAAGATTTGATGTTTACAGAACGATATCAAAATTTGTCAGCAGATTTAAAGACTAATCTGGTATCTTGGTATGATATGGGTAGTAGGTCTTTAGGTGTTGAACAAATTAATAATAGAGATTTTTCAGACCTTACTGGTTGGGTGTTCCATAGATGTTCAAGTTCCGTAAGTAATGGTCAATTAACTATAACAAAAAACGCATCTGGTGGAGACCAAAATGTTTATCGGCAAGATTTATCAGTACCTGCTAAAAGTACAGTAATCTTTTCTGTTTATGTAAAAAATGGCAGTTCTGGAAATACTCCTTTTTTAGTAAGGATTTTTAATGATTCATTTGGTCAGCAAGGTTCAGATTTAAGTGGTACATCATCATCAGAATGGGTTCAATATGAAAAAGAAATTCATGCAACCGATGGAGTAGGAATATGGTATTTTAGAAGAAATACATCAAGTGATGGTGATATAATGATAAAAGAGCCTACTTTAAAGATAGTTTCTTTAGATGATTCAGAGGGTACTAATGAAGGTGCTCCAGTAGGAACTACCACCAACACAGGATACATACATTCACCACATGGCGTAGTAGACCCATTAAACTTTGGCGAGGTGTACTCTGGAAGGGCATTGTCATTTGATGGTAGTAATGATCATGTAACTTTATCAAAGCCAGATTATATGAATGGTGAATCTGCTTTTACAATAAGTGCTTGGGCATTGCATGATGATACTGGAAGCGATGTAATAATTACAACAGATTCAGAATTATTTATGGGATATAACTCTGGTAAACTTACTGCATCTTATAGAGAAACAGACAACACAAGAAATAGAAAAGTTGCAACAGATGTTTTAAATAGTGGCGAATTGTATCATCTATGTGCTACTTGGGATAAAAATGGTGATGGTGAAATAAAATTATATGTAAATGGTTATTATGTTGCACAATCTTATAATGATGGTGGAGCAAGTACAGCAAGTGTAATTAAAAATGGAACAAGTGCAAGAGTTGGTGCTTGGGTAACTGGTTCGCAAGAAATGGATGGTAAATTGTCCTCTATAAAAGTATTCAATACTGCATTAACCCAAGACCAAGTACGAGAACTATACACCAAACCAGAAACAGTATTACCTACTGGAGTATCTGCATCGAATCTGAAGTTAGATCTACCAATGCAAGAAAAGGCTGGTTCGATTATATATGATGGTAGCGGTAATCAGAATCATGGAACTATTACTGGAGCAACTTTTGTAAGTGGTCAAGAATATGGCTACCAAGCAAGTTTGGTACGCTCTAATACTCCAATAATATTTGATGGTAGTAATGATTTTGTAAGTTGTGGGAATATAGGAATAAGAAGTTATCCTTTTACATACTCTGCATGGTTTAGAACTAATGGAACAACTAAAAATACAATCTGTGCTTTAGCAGATGCAGACCAAAATGTACCATTTTATCAATTTTTAATTACCAATACAGGATTAGCGAGAATTAATGCAAGAAATACTTCTGATGACTTTTGTGACTCATCTGGTACATACAATGATGGTAAATGGCATCATGGTGTTGCTGTATTTACATCTGCAACAGATAGAAAAATTTATATAGATGGAGTTGCTGATGGTAGCGATACATCTTCTGTGCCATTTAGTTCTGCCATTGATGAGTTTGGTATAGGAGTTTTAAATAGATCATCTAAAGCAGATTATTATGATGATGATATAAACGAAGTAGCAGTATGGGATGTTGCCCTTGATGCTGATGCTGTATCTGCACTTTATAACTCTGGTGTGCCTTTACTACCAACATCTGATTCTGGTAACTACGATAATTCTGATAGCCTTATGGGATACTGGCGTAATGATGGTAAACTTACTTGGAATGATAGAGCCAATACAGGCTATGCAAGTTTTGATGATTCAGATGACCAAATAACTTTCAGTGATTCATCTGCATTAACATTTGGAACTACTGATTTTACTGCATCTGCATGGGTATATGTAAATGACCTTGATAATAAGTTAGGTGTGCTTGGTTCAGAAACGAATGGATTTGGATTATTTGTAGAAACAGATGGAACTATATCATCAACTAAAACAAATATAGTAGGAGAAAGTAAAAGTACAGGCACAGTTTCAACTAAAAACTGGCATCATATTGCTTATACAAGAGTGTATTCAACTGGTGGTTCTGCATCATTAGGAACATATTATATTGATGGAGTAGCATCTGGAACAACTATTGACAACAACAATTATACTGTTGTTTCTAAATATATTGGCAGAATACAAAGCACTAACAGATTTGATGGTAAAATTGCTGGATGTAATTATTTTAGTATTCCGTTAACAGCAAGTGAAATATCTGAACTATATGCTATAGGTAAACGAACCAGTATATCTGGACATTCGCAATTTAGTAACTGTGTAGGATCTTGGTTAATGGGTGCTGGAACAGGAGATACTGAATCTACTATACAAGACCAGACATCTAATAACAATGACGGTACGGTAAGCGGTGCAAGTATAATAGGTTATAACGATGGTACTGTATCTGGTAATCCAGTTAAAATACTTATACCAGAAGGAAGTACAGAAGGCAGAGATTCACAAGGCTACTATCTATCAGATACAACCTCTACCAGTAACAATGGTTTAAGAATGTATGGTGGTAGTGAAATTATACATATTCAAGACTCAAATATTTTTCATCTTGGTACTCAAGATTTTACTTTTGAGCTTTGGGCAAAGTATAACGAAACAAGCACTACGAGAGGATTATTTAATTATTTCAAAGATGTAAATAATCGTTATCATTTTGCTCATTATACTAATTTAGAATTTTATTCAAATCTTGGAGGTTCAGCTCAATCAACAGCAACAACACATACAAGAGATTTAAACTGGCATCATTATGTAATAACTAAAGAGTCAAATACAATGAAGATTTATGTTGATACTTCTGTTATAGTTACAAATTCAAGTTTTACACAAAATATTAATTATACTGGTGGAATATTTTACATAGGAGTAAGAACAGATAATGGTTCAGATTTCTCAAGTTTTAATGTAGATGGTGCTATTGATGAATTTAGAATATATCATAAAGCACTTTCATTATCAGAAATAACAAAGAATTACAACAGTGGAAAATCAGCCCATCAATAGGAACACATTATGAAAGGACAATACACACATTATTTAATCTTTGGTAATACCGATGTCAACAAATCAAAACAAATCACCAGTAGATACGACTGGCAAACATTTACTTACAAAGAAGTAGAGAAAACAGGCAAGAAAACTGTAGAGGTGGTGTTGCCTACCGAAGATGATTTAAAGAGCGATATACAGGCATTTATGGACACACACAGCATTGATTATAGTAGTAGTGATACCAAAGCAGAGTTGATTGAGAAGATCGATGCTCATGTCGTAGAAAATGGTGTACCAACAGAAGAAGTAAACTACACTTATATAGATGAAGAAGTGGATACAACAACTGACCACGAAGCAAAGATACAGGATTTATTAGATAGACATCCTTTGTATTTCGCACCAAGAATATCGCCAGATGGTAGTGAAATATGTATTAAGGGAGACTGGACAAAAACTGAACTGGATGCAATGCCAAATGATTTTAGAATTTATAATAATGACGAATGCAAAGAATACATCGCAACTACAAAAGCATGGCAAGATGAAGAATGAAAACATTAGTACGAGTTATGATTATTCTGTTACTTACCAGTTTTCTGGGATGCAGCCAGGGGTGGAGCGTAGGCGGTGTTGTACTTACTCCTCAAGATACTGTTTCGAATACAGTGTTTATCGAGATAATGGGGACTGATTCTGTGTTACACTATTATCATGGAAGAATCTATAAACAATCAAATTGGTGTTGGAGACATAATCAATTTGAAGACATAGAATATGAGTAATGTCAAAACTGCAAGGAGTTATCGTGGTGCTTTGGTTGACGATAATATGGTTTTTTCAATTAACATCAAATGGATTATACAGCTATGTGTTCTCGTGGGTGGTATTGTGTACGGGTACTATCGTATTGAGTCAAGACTGGGTAAGCTTGAGTCGGAACTGGTCGAAGCAGATAGCACGATTAGGAGTTTACTTGATAAACATAGCATGGAAGAAGAAAGGCGTAGAGAGGAATTGGAGAGTAGAATTTCATTCTACGAAAAAGAATTAAATCTAAATCCATTTAGTTGGGGTAAGAAAAAGCGGAAATGAATCATAATGAATTTCAAATTATTGCAGAAGAATTATTCGGAAAAGCAGTATGGCTGGCTTTTGCGTATCTGGGCATATCTATCTTCAAGGGACTCATACTTAATGTGTACGAAGGTCTTATGGTGTTTATTGGTAATGACTTTAATGCTGATGATGTTGTCTATTTGGGGGCTGAAGAGCGACCTGCAAGAATTGTTAGAATGGGTATAAGAAAGACTGTGTTTTATATGAAAGACGGTGACGGAAGATGGAACATAAAGATGGCAGTGCCTAATGAAAGTTTAAAGACAATGGTTATCAAGAAACAGTTGCCAAAAAATGGTGGAAAGTTTCACAGTATAACAGGTAGGGAAGATGAATAATCAAGATATTTATCAATTATTAGTCAAGCACGATGAACGACTAAAAAATATTTATTCTTCTTTAGGTAGAATAGAAAAGCATTTAGACAAACTTAATGGAAAGGTAGCTGATCACGATACTGCTATAACCAAACTGCAAACAGTTGGTGCAGTAGCAGTCATTAGCATACCAATAATAGTAAACGTAATAATGAGGATAGTATAATGTTAGCAAAGTTAATCGCAGATGATTTATTGTCAGATGAGAATGGTAAAGAAGTTATTGCTGAAATCAATAAAGCAGTAGATATACCAATCATATCTGAAAAAACTGAAGCCAAAATATTAGAAGCACTTTGGAAAGTGATTAAAGGTGTATTGCTTAAAAAGATTGGTTTGTAATGCGTAAAAAGAAAGATCCACGACTTGCCAGAGTAGGTGTTACTGGTTACAATAAACCAAAAAGAACACCAAATCATCCAAAAAAATCACATGTAGTGGTTGCAAAGGTAGGAAATAAGATCAAAACCATACGCTTTGGTCAACAAGGTGTTAGAGGTGCAGGTAAAAACCCTAAATCAGCAAAAGAAAAAGCAAGACGTAAATCGTATTATGCAAGACATAATGCACAAGATCCAAAACCTAGTAAGCTATCAGCAAGGTATTGGTCACATAAGGTGAAATGGTAATGGCTAAAACTGCAAGAAAGAGAGACCCCGCCAAGTGGGCAAGAGCAAAAGCAAAAGCAAAACGCAAAATGGGTGGTAAACACTCTGCAAGAGCAATGCAACTTGCTGTAAAGTATTACAAGGAAATGGGAGGAAGATACTCTGGAAAGAAATCTTCAAAAAATAAACTTACCAAATGGTCAAAACAAAAGTGGGATTATGTCAGCAAAGGCGATAAGAAAAAACCAAAAAAGAAAAGAGGGCGTTACCTACCTGAGTCAGTTAGGAAAAGTCTTAGTTCCAGTCAAAAAGCTGCTACAAACAGAAGAAAGCGAGCAGCATCTGCCAGAGGAAAGGGTAAAGCAAAATATAGTAAATCAATAGCAAGAAAAGTAAGGAGAGCAAAATAATGCCATATCATAAGAAGAAAAAAAGCATGAAGAGAAAACCCATGAAGAAGAAAAAGAAAAGATCCATGAAAAAGAGAATGGGTTACTAATATGAATAAGAAGGTAAAAGCACCCAAAGGCTATCACTGGATGAAGTCAGGTAAGGGTGTCAAGTTAATGAAAAACCCTAGAGGTGGCTATAAGCCTCATAAGGGCGCAAGTTTAACTGCATCATTCAAGGTTCAAAAAGCACATAAAAAGTAATTACTCTCTCTATTGAGAGTGTTCCATAGGTTTTATTAAATTATTATTAATGAACGACTTATGGAACAAGGTTCTTTTAGCAATCATTTTTATATTAGCAGCAATTATTATCTGGGATAGCGGGGTTGTAGTTCAAGAAGGAATGATTCGAGAAGAATCAGGTCAATACGTCTATGTCATTGAATATAAGGTGAAGAGATATGAACAAGAGAAAACAGAAGCAGATCCGTTCCTTGATCAAGGAAGTTATAACCAAAATAGGTATGTACTCCCAAGAAGCGGAGGATTTGATTTTCGGAACTGGCTTAATAGAAAGTAATTATGATTATCTCAAACAATGGAATGATGGTATCGCTAGAAGCTGGTGGCAAATAGAACCAGGCATGACAGGCGCACAAGATACGATTGTTAACTATTTAAAGTATAGACCAAAGCTCATTAAAAAATGTGCCATAGCTGCAAGAGTACCTCAAGATGCGTTTTTACCAATTATGAAAGAGGAAGATCTGTCAGAGCTATTAGAATACAATATCGCTTATGCGATAATTATGTGTAGATTAAAGTATCGAAGATCTAAAGGTAAACTACCAAGTTCTGTAAACGGAATGGCACAATATTGGAAAAAAAATTATAATACAGCACTTGGAAAAGGCAAATCAGAAGAGTTTATTGAAAAGTATAAAATGACACAAAAATGACACAGTAGTCTTTTTGTTTATTAATCTTTACTCGGAGGGGTGGCAGAGTCTGGCTGAATGCACTGGTCTTGAAAACCGATACAACTCCCCTCGCAACACTTCATTTCTCCTCACAAAACACCATTCCATTCATCATGATAAGTAGTGGAAGGTTGTGATAAATATGACACAATTATGACACATTATATATTGTATATAGCAGGCTTAAACTTGTCTACACTTTTGTGAATATATCTCCAGGTAATATCATCTATCCTATGACCCATAAGGAACTTTACTTCAAGAAATTCTAATCCCTGTTCTTCAAGTCTTTCACCGTATGTATGTCGAATACTGTGATAATCTCCTTTCTCACCAAACTCCTGCAATCTCCTTTGTAGTCTTTGTGTTACTGATCTACGCTTTGACTTCTCTGGTTTCAGGTTAACCAAATCCATTGTATTAAAGATAGGGTGTTTGGGTACTACACACTTTCTTCCTACCTTGCCTTGCTTCCATACAAAGTATTCATCTTGAATCTCATCTTCTGTAATCGTTCCCGCATCCTGTGCGCGAAATCCTGCGTACAAGGCTAGGCTAAACATCGCTTTATCTTTGATGTCTGTTGTAGTTTGAATAATCTCTTTTATAATATCAATCGGTATTGGTTTTCTCACATCCTCAGAAGTGTCAATCCGAGCAACAAAGAATGGATCAGCAGGATTACTAAATGCCATTCTTCTCATTTGTGCATACTTGAATAATCCAGAGATCATAGATAATTCATGGTTAACAGTGTTACCAGAAACAGTTTTAGAGCGATGATCCTTAAAGGCTTGTATATGTTCAATGTCCATATTGGATATATCCATTGATGAATACATTTCTTTAAAGTGTTTTAAACCAAATTCTACGCGTTCATTCCAGTTCTTTTTCTTGTTGGATTTGTGCCATATAAGATAGGAGTCTATAAACTTGGCAAGGTTTGGAGATGCGATCAAACCCTGCCTTTCATATTTCTCATCAAGCTCTTTTTGTTTTATTTTAGCAGCATGATGATTGGTTTGCCCAGTAGATATTCTAATTCTGTTTGGTGGCGTGCCTGTAGTGTACCAGTAGTATTTTGAGCCAGACCTTTTGGAAATACGACTCAACTCTTTCCTTCAATATCTCCATTAACCCAGTAGTAGTATGCACGAACTACCCCTTCATTTTTATCGTGATAACTTTCAATATTGTACATTCTATAACTTCCATCTTTGGACTTCCATAAAATATGTTTCCACATATTGTGTGTATAGTCTGGTATGTCATCTGGAATTGATGCTAATAAAATTTCAAGACTATCGGGGTGATACATAAGCGACCACTCCTCGCCTGTAAGGTTAGATAACTCCTTTTCAGTATAACCAGTCATTGAAGTATCTCCTGTTACTGTATTGTTACCAAATGACTTTGTTTCAGGATTAAATGTGCATTTGGTTTTAAAATGAAAAGCTGGTTTGTTTTTAACTTCTTGTTTCCTCTTAAGAATAGCATTTAAGCGATCTATTTCTGCCTTTTGATATTCTATTTTTTCTTTTTGAAGTCCTATAATGTAATTAGCATCCACTTTTTGTTCTCCTTTTTCTATGTGTATTGTTTCTGCCTCAACTACGATCTCCTCATCATCCCCTGAAATTAAATCATGATACTTTGTTAAAATCTTTTTTGGAATTCTATCGTACACTTTCCACTGGCTAATCGCACTTCTTGTTGACCCAATCCTTTCTGCAAGATCTCCATCAGTATAAACATTAAAATGTTTCTGTAGAATTCTTATTACATCAGTTGCTTGCTTTTTTTCTTGCATACTTGCTTTTGCTTACTTTAACTTACATTATGCTTATTATAGCACTTTATTACGATTTAAAAACAAGCAAGAATACACATAAAGAATGAAACAAACAAATAAATTATTAACAACAGAAGAAGTTGCAAAGATGTTCGGAGTTCATGAAAGAACTGTAAGGGTCTGGGTCAAATCAGGGATACTAAAGGATATCAAGATTGGACATAGAACATGCAGATACGACATAAGCGATGTTCAACTTCTTCTAAATTCACACTAATAGAGGTAATAGTATGTTAGAGCAGGAACTACTACAGTCACCTATACCTGTTGAGAGACATGATCTATCAAATGGAAGGTGGTATTCACCATTAGAATCTTATTGGGAAGAACATTTTAAGAATGCACCGATGATATATAAGCGGTCATCTACTACGTTTGAAAATGTAATAGATAAAGGGATAGGGTTTCACACTTGGTTAGGTAATTCGCCAACTTATGAAGCAGCGATGGAATACGCAAATAAGCGAGCATCCATTGGGACAATCGTACATGATTACTGTGAACGACTACTTCTAGGGTTAAAGATAGATTTTGAAGCACAACCTAAGTGGCACAATAAAGACACCGATGAACTGATACCAATCACTAGAGAGATGATCAAGTATATCATGTCTTTCATGAAGTTCTGTGAAGATTCACAAGTCAATGGAGAGTTTGTAACCGAAGCTACAGAGATATGTATGTTTGATCTTGCAGCAGACTCATCAGGGAATCAACTGCACCCCTGGGCAGGAACTGCTGATTGGGTAGTAAGACTGGTCAATAAGAAAGGTGAAGAAGAGAGATGGATTGTAGACTTGAAAACTGGCAAACCATATAACACACATCAGTTGCAGTTAACCTCATATAAGATTTTATGGGAATCTCTGTTTCCTGATTATCCCATTGATGGCATCGCATGTTTGTACTTGAAGTCAGGATGGCGTAAAGAACCTAACTACACCTTCAAGAAATACAAACCAGATGAACAAACTTGGAAAAAGGTTGTAGAAGTCTCGGATTGGGCGAATAATAAACCTGCTCCGTCCTTTCCACCAGACCTACCTACAACCTTCACATTAGCAAAAGAAGAAGAAGAGCAGGAATTAAAGGAGTCAGCCTAGTGGCTTACGACAATACAAATAAAGGTGCATTGTTTTCAAATCAAGATAGAAAAACAGAAAAGCACCCACACATGACTGGAAAGATCAATCTGAATGGTAAGGACTATAACTTATCAGCTTGGTCAAATGAATCAAAGAAAGGTGATAAATATCTTTCTCTCAAGGTCAGTGAGTTTCAAGGTAAACCAAAACAACAGGATGATGGTTTACCCTTCTGAGTACGTCACAGAAAACTGCAAAGGGCGGGAGCATCCCCGCCCCAAGCAGTTGGATCACTACACCGTATGTGAACAAGCGGAGTATTACAAGAACCTTGCGGAAGATTCTTGTCAATATTGTTCAGGAAATGGTGGTGTAGTTGAAAGTGACTTTGAAGATTGTGGATACTACGAAGTATCTCACGAATATTTTGAACCCTGTGACTGTACCGATCAGGAGTAATTATGGGAGCCACATACCATGCCAACCTTCAACAAAGCATTATTATACGGTAAAAAAGTAGAAAAACTCGTCTTAAAGCGAGTGCGCGAGAGCGATCCTTACGCTTTACTTATTCCAGGTAAGTTTAAGCAATTTGATTTATATAGTCCTTCGAGCAATACAAGAGTAGAGATCAAATCGGACATAAAATCCCAAGAAACAAACAACTTCCTTATTGAAGTATATATGTATGGTAAACGGTCTGCACTGTTATCTACTGAAGCAGACATTTGGGTATTATATGATTCAATAAATCTAATATGGGTCTTACCAAGCGATATAAAAGACCTGATACTTGAGCGTGGGTATCAGCAACGACTAATTACTGGCAAAGGTGATGAAACCGCGAAACGATGCTATCTGATACCTACGCAAGAGATTTATTCAATCGCAACCAAAGTGGAGTCTTTAAATGAAAATAAAGAGTAAACCGCACAGTGAAGAAGAGATGCTCAAAATGAGAGATATATTTTTTAGAGAAAATGGAGTATGGTATTACGAAGCATATTTTAAACCTACAGAAAAAGCGTGGAGGAAAAAATGAAGATTACGCCTGAAGATCTTAATGAAATAAGAAAAGGTCTTAGCTGCCAAATGCTGAAGATGAGAGTAGATAGAGATCAAAAATCTATAGATCGTATTGAAGATCTATTAAATCGTTTAGATAAAATGGAGAAAATATTTTATAAAACCCTGCGAAATGGTAATTAATTCTTAAATGAGATTAAGGATGACATGAGTTGGCGTTCATGTTCGCAGGGTAACTATTAACTAAAGGAGATACAATGATACAGTTTTATCCTGATTGGTTGTTTATTTTAGAAAAGGTAGCAAAGTCAGTCTTATATGTGGGAGTAGGCTTTGCTTTATTTACTCACTTCTGTTTGAAATGGATGGAACGCTTATGGGGAAAGGTATCATGACTAAATGGCAAGTATATAATCAAAAGAAAGATCTACCTATTTGTTGTGGTGTCTATGTTATTTACAAGGATAAGAACATTATCTATGTAGGGGTAAGCAACAATATCAGAAAGCGTTTTTCCAAGCATGAAATTAAAGATTGGGACTATGTGAAGCTAAAGCCTGCACCTACTTTTGGATATGCTCATGATTTAGAAGCAAAATTAATTAAAAAATTAAAACCAGAGTTGAATAGTCAAGGTGCAGATCGCACCAGACTTTCTACCAGGCATAGGCTAACCATCTATCCAGATACCTATAAAAGATTTAGAGCCTTTTGCTATCAACATAACCTAAAAACAAAACAATTACTTAATGATATCATTAATGGTTTTTTAAAGGCAGCAGAAGATGCCAAGTAAATCTAAGACAAAGGGCAATGCCTATGAAAGAGAGTTGGTAGAACAACTATTAAAGGCGGGATTCAAGGTTAAGCGCGCTTGGGGATCGGATGGTAGAAGTATGGGATATACAGAAGATGTGGATATTGTAGCAAAGAAAGGTAAGAAGAATCTAAAGATTCAGGCGAAAAGACGGAAAAATATCCCCAAGTGGCTTGCCTTTGGTAATTGTGATATAGTCATGTGCAGAGAAGATAGAGGAGAGACTATTGTATTAATGAAAATGAAGGATTGGTTAGCATGACTCACTTCACGATTAACCTAGAACTAGAAGAGGGTTTATCTCCATCAGAACTCTTAACAAAAATGAAAGATGGAGCAATCTATTGGGGTAAGTGTATTGGCAAGACTCCAGTAGTTCGTGAAAAGATACAAAGTTTTGGTAATAAACATTTTATGAAAGTAGGATATAAATAAGGAGGTACAATGCAAGTAGATACATTTTTTAAGCTAAGTGATGAATTTCTTGAGGAATGTAAGGAGATACAGATAGAAAAGGGTCGTGAATACACAGTAGACGATGCTGATAAGTTTAAAAATTTTAAATCTATCGCTGCACGACTAAAACTAGATCCTAAAGTAGTGGCTATGACATACATGCTAAAACACATGGACTCTATTCGTGCCTATGTATTATCAGGTAAAGAAGGTTCAGAAGGATTTAAGAGTAGATGTCAGGACTTGGTGAATTATGCAATTATGCTATGGGCTATGGATCATGAGGAAAAGGCATTTGAAAATTTGAACAAAGATGCCTGATTTTAAATATTTCTACGAATACGAAGTAGGACTGGAGCGAGTCAGGTATCGCGGGGATCAGGGAAAAGCAAGTTGTCCGCTAGGAACACATGAAGATAAAAAACCTAGTTTTTCTTTCAATCTTCACAACGGTCAATGTAAGTGTTTCAGTTGCGGTTGGAAAGGCAATGCGTACTTACTCGCAAAGGCTTTAGACATGAAAAATCCTGAGAAGATGATTAATGGTGAAGCTCCCGTAAGAAATGGTCATATTGCCCCTAAAAAACCGCAAATAAGTACCGATTTAGAGTCTATCGCGGGTGGTTATATCAAGAATGTACCCGCGCAACACTTAGCATCACTACCAAGACTAAAAACAATGAAGGTAGGCTATACTGATGATGGGTTAAAAGTATTTAATTACTTGAATACTCAGGGTAAGGTTACTGGAATAAAAATACATAAATCGTACTGGGTAGATGGGGATAAGAGTTGTCAGATATACGGATTAAACCTTTTAAAAGACTATCATCGAGATCAACCACTGATTATATGTGAGGGTGAGACTGATATGCTTGTATGCCCAAACAACGCCATTAGCTTTAGTGCGGGTGCAGGGTCTATTCCTGATGATATTAGTCCTATTCTTGAATTTAAGCACATCTATATTGCATACGATAATGACACCCCTGGTAGAGAGGGCGCAGAACGACTCGCGAAACGAATTAAGACAGAGAGTAGAGGGGTTAAAGTCTATATCTGTCAATGGAGTGAATATCTTGAAGAAGGATATGACATTCGTGATGAGTTTACCAAGTACAAAGAGGATGAAACGTACAAGTTTCATGAATTAAAAAGAAGTATTCAGGCTGCAATAGAATATAAACTACCAAGCAGAGGATATGATGTCATTGATACCTCCGACCTGACACAATCCTATAATACCCCACCAAAACCAATCGTAGAATACCTCCTTTATGAAGGTGGGGTTAGCTTGGTGGCGGGAACAGATGGTGTCGGTAAAACTTGGTTTGTTCTACAAATGGCGTATTCAATCGCAAGTGGTACATCATTTTTAGATTTTCAGGTACGAAAGAAAGAAGTATTACTAATTCAGTTTGAACTCTCGTTAGAGCAACTATCAAACCGAGTCAAGGCGGTACAAACCAATTTCCCTGATGATACCAGGGTACACATTGCACGATTTGATGATAATGATATGATGTTTACCGATCAATGGCAAAAGATAAGAGATACCATTGATGATATAGGACTCAAGGATGGGGTTATCATCGTGGATAATATCTATACGAGTACCAACCAAGACCTTTCAGATAATAACGCCTTACAGCAGATCCTGTCGATGATACAATTGATTAAGAGTACGACAGGCAACTCTATCGTTTTAGTGGGGCATCATAATAAAAGCAGTAACCACGATGAAGAACCTATTTTATCTAAAGGCTTGATTCATGGGGGCAAACACTTAACCAATTATGTACACAATGTATTTCAAATTGGAGATAGTACACTTTCTACAGATATGAGAAGGGGTAAGATTACAAAAGTGAGGGATGCACATTGTGAACTAAATGGTATGCCTTTCAAGTTGAATTGGAATAGGGAAGAGGTGTTATTTGAAAGAGGTGCGGTTATTGAAAATGAAAAACTACATACAATGGAAGTGAACGAGAAATGGGAAATTAAACTTCTAAAAGACTTTTATTATTATATTGAGAAAAAAGAATTTGATCGTAAGCGGATATGGAGATTCTTGGAAGCAGAACAAGGTTGGATGCCCACCACTTATAATATAAATAACAAATTGACACGCTATTTAAAAACTATGATCAAGTGGGGATATATAATTAAAAATGCACATGGTTCTTATGGTTTTAACCATGCAGAAATGGATTAAACC
>VTLG01004190.1_pt1 | contig 32308 bp, 36 predicted proteins | sample 4694571 | NCBI WGS metagenome assembly VTLG01 (sample SAMN12604809, study PRJNA352737) | marine metagenome | biome: ENVO:00000447; feature: ENVO:00000209|ENVO:00000569|ENVO:01000036; material: ENVO:00002151; isolation source: viral sequences binned using virsorter ...
GTACTGTCATAATTCGGGATGCTTAGGGGTAATAGTGTTAGGCAGCTAAATCTTTGGAATCTGGGAAAGCTTCTACTTTCTCAACGACTTGCCCAGACATTGCAAGCCATTCTTTTCTGTGGCCTTCAATCCATTCCCTGCATAGGTTTCTATAAACAGGAGCTTTTGGATATTTAACAGTTGGTCTTGGAAAAGTTTCATAGGATTCACTTCCATCTCCTAAATACTTAGGGATTTTGTGGCTTGGATTTGTAGCGTCAGCAGGATCTAGAGAATCAAATCTTGATTTTTCTATTGCTGCATAGCCTGGGCTTAATTTGTCGAAATCTTCAATGGTTGCTTTACCAGATGCAACCAATCTTGCTAGAGCTTGACCAGCTCCAAATGCAATTGCTTTTTCCATTATTTAAGTTCTCCTTTTCTGTAACGTCTTTCCAATTTGCATCTGAAGTTCATTAGTTTTCTTTCTTCTAAGTTGTATTGAGCAAGGAATATCTTTTTTTCTTCTCTAGAAAATTCTGATAAAAGCCAAGGCTCATGAAAGACCAATGTTTTTTCTGTTTCCTTGAGTTTCTTTTGAACGTCAGAGATTGTTTTTAATTTTGGGTACTGTTCAATCATTTCATTCATGAACTCATACTCTTTTTAGTTCGTCTAAGTCCATTTATTTACCCTCCAATTTTTCAATTCTTTCTTTTAGTAGTTTTGCTTCTTCTTGCAATGCTTTTATTTGTTCATAATTTTTAGATTCAATTGCTTCATTTTCATAAAAACCTCTTGTAACTTCAAAATCTAATTTTTTTATCAGTTCGAGTAAGTTGATACAGCTAATAACTCCATTTCCTGAAAGTTCATGTAATGATTTTCTATATTCAGGAGTCTCAAAATTTTCATAAAGTGTATGTTTTCTCAGGTCTTCATAAATTAAATCCAGTTTTTCATCACAAAGTTGTAAATGAGATTCCCAAGTATTATCCTTGGAAAGTTTTTTCCATCGTTCCCTTGTGGCAGCATCTTGTAGAAATTTATAGTTAATTTCTTCCATTTACTTACCCTCCAAAACAGCTAATACACCTTTTCCTGTTAATTCAGGTTTCTTAGGTTCAGCTTCTAAATAAGGCTTTGTTGGTTGAGGATTAAATTTATGACCATGCATCATCCGATGTTCTAAGTCTGTTTTTAAGCCCCATGAATAGTTAGGCATATCGTTCTCCAGCCTGAATAAATACCTGAGCATGGAAACATGAACAGCTAAATCTTTTGATGGCTTTGGATCCATTAAGTATTGGTGGGCTGCATAAGCCCACATCTGATCAGTGACAACATCTTTTACAAGTTCTGGAAGTGTTAGCCATAAGCAAGCTAAATCATCTGAATCAAGACTTTTTCCATAAGGTGAGATCTTGTAGGTGGTTTTTAAAACCTGACTAAATACTTTTGCTTTCATGATTAAAAAAGAGAAGGGGCATTGTCCATTGCTTCAAAATCCAATTCTTTTTCTTCTTTCCTTTTGATCGGTTTAAACGATTCGTAATTTGCCAAACTCAACGACTTCCATTTATTAGCTATTCCAAGTTTTATTTGTTCTTCTAAAACATCTGGGCCATAACTACCAAGAATTTCTAAGCAACCTTTTTCTAATAATTGCCAAGACCTAAGATTCTTAGACCCTCCCTTACCTAACCAAAATTCAACTACTAATGACTTATGAGCTAATAATGGGCCTACAACTAAGTCTTCTTTAAACCTCCAATTGTTAGTTTTAAGATTGTTATTGTTTTTCTTATTATCTATATGTACTATTGCACGCTCGTCAACCCTTTTGATTTTCTCTTCAACTGCCTCCTCGATGTATCGAGCTAGTGTTTTCCATTTGTCAGTCGTGGAGTCCTTTTTTTCCTTTGCGTGATCTAAAAGAATGCTATTTAACCAGACCCTTTTTTGTTTTCGTTTGGTGTCCTTTTCATCCTCTTTTGGGGTTCGTTTGGGCATTAATTGATCCAGTACATGGGATCATTCTGCCTCAAGAATGTGGCTATGTCAATTACTCCCCCAGAATAAATTTATACAATTCTTAACCCTGTTATCATTAAGGCATCAAAGCAGGGTTCCTTATGCAACTCTCCACCGAGCAAATTAAAAAAGAGCTTATTTCTTCTGGAGCTGATCCTTTTCAAATAGCAGCAGAAGCTATTGAAAGAGGTGACAGACTCCTAGCCCACATCCAAAGACTTGAATCTACAATTCAAAAAACTTCCCTTATGAATTAAGCAATCTTTTAATCAAATAACTTTTACTGTTTGTATGGGAACACTTAGCCCTTTTTGCTAATTCCCTCGCAGTCATTCCCCTATAAATCTCCTCCAATTGAGGATCTCTGATCTCTTTTCTCTTTGGTGATCTATACACAAATCCTTTACCCATAGCATCAAATATTTTTCCAATAAATTTCAATAATCGGTTTTTCTTTTTAAATATTGTTCTTCTCATTTTTCTTTCCTCATTCCTTCAATTACTTCTCTTCTTAAGTGACTTATTTTCATCTCTGTACTTCCCTGAACCATTAATAATTCATTCAGCGTCATACCACCAATTTTCTCAATCCATTCATTGTGAAACCATTCAAGAAAGTTCCTTTCCCGTTCAAATTCTTCTTGATTCACTTTTTCAACCTCACCTAATTACAAGAAATATACCGTTACCGAGGCATAATTTCACTTATCCTTGTATTCTATATTTATCTATTATTCTTCAGAGTGCCAAAACAAGGCAAGAAAGGAACTAAATATGAGGTCATATCTAGAGTTAATGATGTCTATGGACTATTAGCTACAGCAGCTAGTAGACAAGAAATTATTCTCCACTGTGCAAAGAATTATAATATTTCTGAAAGGCAAGCTGATACTTACATAACAAGAGCTAGAGAACTAATTAAAAAAGATTGTGAGTTATCAAGACCAGCTTTCTTGGCTGAGTGTTTAACCCGTTTAAGAAATTATGAAAAGGCTGCTATGAAAAGAGGTCATATTCAAGTTGCTGTTAACTCTGTCAGGCTTCAAGCTGAATTAACTGGCATTGCTTCATGAGTCTTTTATTAGACTCTTGCCCAGGTGGATTACTTTTAGAACCGCCTGAACCTGCAACATCAAAATTTGATTACTTAGCTTTATCTCAAAAACTATATTCAAATCTTACTGAACCACAAAAGTTGGTTTATGACGCTGGAGTTAGATTTACTTATCTGTGTTCTGGAAGAAGATTTGGAAAAACTTATTTAGCAATTACCAGATTGATTAATTGGGCTATCGAAAAGCCAGGTGGCCTTTTTTATTACGTGACTGCTACCTATCGCATGGCAAAACAAATTGCTTGGATACAACTAAAGCAGATGGTTCCAATGGAGATATTTGCATCAAAAAATGAAAGTGATTTATCTGTAACTCTTACCAACGGATCAACAATTTCTTTGAAAGGTGCAGAAGATCCAGACAAGTTAAGAGGAGTAAGCCTTAGTGCAGTTGTTGTTGATGAGGCGGCTTATGTAAAAAGTGAAGCTTGGGAGATGGTATTAAGACCAGCTCTTTCTGATCAGCAGGGGCCAGCTTGGTTTATTACTACACCAGCAGGGCTTAACTGGTTTGCAGAAGCTTGGGATGCAGCAGAAGATGATGATGATTGTTCTACTTTCTCATTCACAACCGTAGAAGGTGGTCACGTTTCTAAAGAAGAAGTTGAGGCAGCAAAAAGAACATTAGATGCAAGAACTTATTCACAAGAATATGAAGCCAGCTTTGTTAATTTGGTTGGTCGGGTTGTTCCAGACTTTGATGACAACAATATTTCTTCAGATGTTTGTGACTTAGGTGGAGAGCTTCTAGTTTTCGCAGATTTCAACGTATCTCCAATGCACTGGATCATCTGCCAAAGAGTTGGTGGTGATCAATTACATGCCTTTGATGAGATCCATATAAAAGAAACTCATACAGATGAGGCTTGCTCAGAATTACTTAGGCGTTATCCAAACAGAGAAATAAAAGCCTATCCTGATCCAACTGGTAATGCTCGCAAAACTTCCAGTGGAGGAATAACTGATCATGGCATCCTAAGAAATAGAGGTATCTGGGTTTATCCAAATAAAAGCCCTTATGGACAGACTGATAAAAGAAATGCTGTTAATGCAATGGTTATGGATGCAGAAGGAACAAGAAGATTCTTTATCCATCCAAGGTGTAAGCAAACAATTAAATCACTTAGGAACTTGACCTTTAAAGAAGGAACCAACATGCCAGATAAGGATTCAGGTTGGGATCATGGATGGGATGCTATTTCTTATGGAATCCTTGGAGCATTCAATAGAGTTAAACCGTGGAGGTCTGGTAAAGCAAAAGCAAAAGTTGCTCAAATTTGGTGAGTAATTGTAAATAAAAAGTATTATTCCCATTACTTAGGCAGAATAAACAGTATACTGTAGATATGGAGGGAAGCCTCTTTTCTTTACTCGGAGTGTTATGACTGATTTAGTTCTTTTTACAGGTGATTTCTCATCAACAAAGCATACTTTTAAGGCTTGCACAAAAAAAGGTGAAAAGGCTTTATTAGGTCTTGGTGGTGGTTTTGCTTGCACATCAATGACTTATAGAAAAAGTTATTCTGGAGAAGTTGTTGATCATCTTAGGTTTAAAGGTTACACAGTTTCGATTGAAAGAAGAGAGCCATAAGGCTCTTTTTTTTTCTCTCTTTAGAAAAAGGTATTAAAATATGGTTGCTGTTTCACTATGCCATTTTAATTTCTAAAACACAGGATGGGACTTGATGTTTTTATGCCTCTTAGCTTTTTGCTAAGGGGTTTTTATTTGTTGGTTTTTTCTTTCAGCATCCCAACTTCTACTTCAAGTGCATTGAGTCTTTTAAATATCTCTACAGTAAATTCTTCTTTTCTTCTCCCACTTTGACTAGCCATCATTGCAAGGCAAGTAATAACAGCTCCTAATACAGCGGCAATAATTTCATTCATTAGCAAAAAGGCTTTTCCATTTAAGATAAGTTTCCAGCTCTTGGCCTAATCCGCAAAATAAACCATTAGTTCTGTTATCTAGTTGATACATCTTCTCTATCAAGAATGCTCTTTCTGCATTTTCCTGAACGCTGATTTTTTGGGACATTCAATATTCTTAATCGGTAGGAATATTTAAGCTCATAGCCCTCTTTCTGTCTTGCTCTTCTCCAACCCATTTTAAATAATGTTTTCGATGAGTAACAACATCATGCCCCATGCAATCAGCAGCCTTGGCAATATCAACATGATTGAATCTCTCATCTGTATGAACAGTTATTGCCCATGAATGTCTGAGGTCATATGGAACAATGTTTTTTTCTTCATATTCAGAATGATATTTTCCATTCTTGTCTGGAATGCTTGCTTTAAATCTTGGAATAGATCCTTTACAAATACGATCAGAAAACCATTGGCCTAATTTCCCATTATTCATTTGATAACCCTCATCTTTTGGGTTTCCTGCTTTCCAAAGTTTTGTAGGGTCTAATTTGCTAACGATTCTGGGAGGAACTCTTTTATGTAATCGCTCTTGGCATTCTTGGAATCTGGTTTGTAATCCAAATTCAACAATCCAGCTTTCATATAAAGGAAATACCCAATGCCCATGTTTTGATTTGGTTCTGTGTTCTCCTGGGACATAAACCCATCCATATTTACAACCCTCTTTTTTGTTTTCTTTAGTTATGGGAGAAACCCACCAAAGCTCATGGGGTCTTAATCCATAAACAAGAAGCATTGCCAAGCACCATTGCTCTAAGGGGTATCGATCAAATAAATCTTTTAAGTAAATAAAGAACTTATCTTTTTCTGGTATTCCTCTGATGTTTACACCTCCATCTTTGCTACCAAGAATTTTTGAATTTAAGGAATTGTTATGTGTTTTTCTTAGGTGACTAATTTTTTCTTTAGTTAGCCAACTTGGTTCAATTTCTTTTGGATCAAATGAAGTAAGAGTTTTATTTATTTGAACTAAAGTATCTAATCGATGTTCAACAGCTTTTTTACCAATTTGTGTTGGATTGTTTCCAGTAATCCATTTTTGTCTAACCCAATTTTCTAAGGATTCAAAATCTCTAGGAACATCATCTTTCAATAAATTATTTAATTCACAATCCCAAGTTTTACGAGTTGAATCTTTAACCCTTAAAGGCCAATCCTTATTACAGAGATTAATAATTTCAACCCATGTAGGAACTACTGATTTTGTTATTTGTTCAGACTCTTCTTTTATTCCTGACCATTCTTTATCTCCAGTTTCAATTATTGCCTTGATAACCTGTTCAATATCTTCTTCTGCTAAATGCTGAAATGGTTTGCAAGAGATTTCTTTGTTTGTGTCTTTATCCCTGACATAAATATATGGATTATTACTTTTTTTTCTGATTGTCCACCTAGTCCCAGCTTTTTTTAAATCTTTAGAGTATTCGTTCCATCCTTTTACTTGTTTTAGTCTTGCCATAACACTCCAAAAAAGACTCCAAAAATCTCCCCAACCTTACCCTATCTTTCCCAACAATGCCCAACTATTTAGTAAAAGGGGAACAGCTTATTTCTCTAAAACCCTTGTCAGGCATTAAAAAAGCCCCTGAGGGCTTTGGTTTTATTTGGTGGCGGGGGCAAGATTTGAACTTGCGACCTTCGGGTTATGAGCCCGAAAAGAGATGCATGTTTTTTAAGCTATGATTGGGTTAGGTTTTGAAAGACTCCAAAAAAGACTCCAAAATGAAGTTAATTTCAAATTCCGACCTTCGGGTTAAGGAGGTCGGGTTATGGCCTTAGCTGATTGGTCACGGAAAGTAAGCAACGCTTTAGATCAAGCCTTAGCTGAGCATATCGTTTTAACTCAATCAAAACTAGCCCAAGCTTGTCCAAAAGATACTGGAAGAATGGCTTCTAGTTTTTACGTTGGAAAAGATAAACCTAATCTCACAGTAAGACCAGATGATTGGTCAACTCCTGCTAAAAGAAAATATTCAGGTGTTGGGACTGAAGGTGTAATTGTTGAACCTGGAGTAACAAGAATAGAAATTCCTTTTTATTCAAACAAAATCACAATGGATGGTAATTGGTATATTTCCAACAATTTAAAATATGCAAATCGTGTTGCTTATGATCCGATTTATTCAAAGGGTGCGCCTGGAGGACAAGCATGGTTTACAAATATTGCAACCCAACAAAAAAATAAATTAAGTAAGAGAATAGAAAAACATATGAGGAAAATTAAATGAGCTTTCTAACAATCAGATCTCTTTTTGAGAGAAAAATAACATCTGCTTTTACAGGATTATCTCCATCTGTTCCTGTTATGTATGACAATGTGCAGGATGAACCTCCAGGTGGAGCTGCTACTGAATACGTCAGATTAATTATTAGTTATCCATCTTTGACTGAACCAATAGTTTCTAAAACAGAAAGTTCAATTGAAGTAATTAGGGGAAGCGTTCAAATTAGCTGTTACGTTCCAAAAGGAAAAGGAATGAAAAGATTGGAGGAAATGGCAGGAACTGCTGTATCAACTTTAAACACTTTAAAAGTTCAGGATTCAACGATAAGGGCAAGCATTGGAGAAGTTAGTGGGCCTGTAAATGTAATTGATTCAAATAATCCACTTGCATTGGTTACAGTTTCAGCTCCATTTGTTGCAAAAGGTTAAGCCTCGTTAGGAGTAATATAATTGAATTAGTTATGCCCCTAACTAACGCCCCTAACGCCTCCAATTTGTTGTTTATGAGGTAATTATTTTGCCAGTAGCCTGTTCTTCAAGTGCCTTAACAGGTCAAGAAGGGGCAATTTATTTTTCCCCTGCTGGGACAAAGTGGTGTTTAAAAGACTTCACTGATTTCCCATCTGGAGCTAATGGAATAACTGTTCCATCAAGCCATGATTTCAGGGTTAATGATCCTGTTAAATTTTCGGTTGTAAATACAGCAACCTTAGACACTGCCTTAACTGCTGGTACTACTTACTATGTCATCGCTACAACAGCAACGACAATAAAAGTAGCTACAGCGGCTGGAGGAACCAACATTGCTTTAAATGGTGATGGTGGTACTGGTTCAGCTAATAAAACTGGACATATAAATGTTCAGTATTCAGAATCAGCAGCAGTTGCCCAAGTAAAAGAATTTTCTATTGATATAGAAAGAGAATTGCTAGATGTAACAACACTTCCTGGCGGTGTTTCTGGTGTATCGAAATATGCACCATTTAGAAATATGCAAGGAGGTTTTGCTACTGCTTCTGGCTCAATGACTGTTTATTTCACTGACAGTCAAACAAGCCTTGCAAATCGACTACTGGGTAATGTCTTACTTAAATCTCAAGAAGGTGCAGCCGTTAAGTTGTACCTTGATTGTGTTGATAATGGTTCAGGTGGTGTTGATGATGCGAGTAGCATTTTTATTGATACTGATGTAACCATTACAGGGATTAGTTTAAATGTGAATCCTGATGATCCAACAACAGGAGAGGTAACATTTAATCTGAATAATCCAAGGCATATGTTTAGCACTTCTTTAACTTAATTGCTTAAATAAGGTTATCCCCATCACATGGCCCTGTTTTTTTACAGGGTTTTTTATTGTCTAGTATTTAAGTGTGTAGATTGTCGCCTTCTGCACGAATGGGGGAGCGTGTCGAAGTCTCCCCCCTTTTAAATGTCATATCCCTAAGGAGGGATCTATAATTTTATTAAGCGACAAATTTTTATTTATGGATGCATTAGAAAGATTAAAAGCTGCCTGTTCAATGGCAGCAGTAAAAAAAGAAATACCTTTGCCAGATGGAACAAGTTTTGATTTTTTTATTACACCTATGACCTTATCTGAAAGATCAAAAGCCCAAGCAAATGCAAGATCACAAGATCCCACTGATTTTGCTTTGAGATTATTAATTGATAAGGCAAAAGATGAAAACAACGAACTTTTATTTAATGTTGGTCATTTGCCAGGGTTAAAAAACCAATTACCAGCAGCAGTAGTTGAAAAGATTTGTCTTTCAATAATGGGAGAAGAATTAGAAGAGGTGCAAGAAGAGACAAAATTGAAAAGTACTAAGTCAAGAACTAAAAAAAGATAGTGGATTACTGGCTGAATTAATTGTTGCTAAAGAGTTGGGATATACGTTAATTGAATTAAGGGAAAAAATGACTCCAGAAGAATTACTTCTTTGGCATTCTTTTTTCTCATTACAAAAAGATGAGGAACAAAAATTAATCAATAAATCCAGAATGCAGAGATAGAATTAAAGCAATACGCCTCAAGAATGGAATGGCACAAGAAACTTTATTACTCAGTGTAGAAACTTCTGCATCTCATAGGAAATTAAATAAATTTCACAAAAGCATGATGGCTTTTGATAATCAAGTTAAAAAATTACAAGGTTCATTAAATAGATTGGCAACTGTTTCTAAATCAGCGTGGGATAAATTTGGGAAACATGTAAGAAATGCAAGAAGACGGCTTCAAGTTGGAGCTGCCAAAATGACTAAGGCTCTAATGAGTTTGAAAGGGGTCTTAACTGGATTGGCTGTTGGGGCATTTGTAAGAAATATTTTCAATGCAGCAGCAACAATGGAAAGGTTTGAGATGCAACTAAAAACCTTAACTGGATCAGGAGCAAAGGCAAAACAAATAATGTCAGAGTTACAAGAGGTAAATAAAAAATCACCATTTGAATTACCTGAATTAGTACAGGCATCTACCAAATTAAAAGCTTATGGAGTCGAAACAGAAAATTTAGTAGATATGACTAAACGTCTAGGAAAAATATCGGCTGGTACTAGATCAGATATTGGTGGAATTGCGTTGGCATATGGTCAGGCATTGGCAAAAGGAAAATTGATGGGAGAAGAATTAAGGCAGTTCATGGAAAGGGGAGTTCCTGTTAGAGAAGAGCTTGAAAGAATGACTGGAATTACAGGAGAAGCTTTTGATGAAGCGATGAGGAAAGGAAAATTCACTTCAGATATGTTGACTGAGGCAATAAAAAATATGACTGGTGAAACAGGTAAATTTGGAGATGCTTTTGCAAACACTGCTAATTCATTAGATACAAAATTAAGCAATATGCAAGATGCTTTCTTTAGGGCATCTGCTGCTTTAGGAAAAGCATTTGAGCCAGTTTTTAAATGGATGCTTGATAGTTTGACTGCCATATTTAATTTCTTTATCAAAATGATGGAGGGTATTCAAAGAAATTTAGATGCTATTGGCAGAAGATTAGAAGCAACAAAGCTTGCAAATGAGATGGCAAAAGAAAGAGGTTTTACTGGTAGAAGTGGAGCTAATAAGATGAAAAAGGCAGGGATTACAAAAGGAGATTTATTTGATGAGGCTTTAGGGAATTTAGAAGAAAGAGATAAAAAACAAGCTGAACTAGATGCAAAATTACCTAAACTTGTTACTAATGTAAATGAATTAAATAATGTTTCAGGGCAAGTTGCTGTTAAATGGGAGTCAATAAGAGAAACCATTGCAAGTGGGTTAACAAGTGCAATTGAAGGATTAATTGCTGGAACAAAATCATTAGGAGAATCATTGGCTGGAATAGCAAAATCAATTGCAAGCATGTATTTAAAATCTGCTATTACATCAATGCTTCCTGGGTTGCCAACAAGTGCAGAAGGTAGATATGCATCAAGTCCTATGGTTACTTCTCTAGTTGAGAAAGGTGAGCCAGAATATGTAATTCCTGCTGGTCGTATGGAAGAGGCTACTTCTAGATACAATTCAGGAATGCGAGGTGATGCAGTTATTCCAAGAGGTGGAGGATCGTCTAATCATTCAGGTGGATCTGGTGGAGCAACAACTGTTAATTATTCTGGCCCTGTTCTAAATTTCAATTCAGAAGAGTTTGTTCCTAAATCAGCAATAGGAGAGATTATTAATAGTGCAGCATCTAGAGGAGCTAAAGCTGGAGAAGCAAGAACAATATCAAGCCTTAAGAACTCACGCAGTAGGAGATCTACTTTAGGATTATGACTTTTGTTGCTTTAACTAATTTTATAACCATTACCAATCCAAATGGTTCTGTTCAGGAAATTCCTGATGAGTTTCAAAATGGTAAACAACCTTCAATAGGTAGTTATCAATATTTGAGTTTTATTTATAACGGTGCAACAAGAAATAGATCAGGTGACAATATGACCTCTTCTTTGATATTGGCTAATAGTGAGTTAAGTATGAGTTATGCACAACAGATTGTTTTAAATAAATATCATGTCAAGGTTGAAACTTGGGTTATGACTAGCGATTTTCAAAAGAGCAAAAGATTAACAGAAGAGACTTGGCTGGCTGCCTCTATGTCATATGACCCTGAGACAATAGAGTTAATTTTAAGTTCAGCAATAGATGCTGTTGGAGCGCAATGCCCCACAAAAGTCCTAACTAAGGATCTCTGTGGCTCTTTGCCTGTAACTGGATCATTACAAAATAGGTGAAGCCTCATCAATTGATTGGGCTTCCTTATCGTTTAGGAGCTGATCCAGAAAAACATGGAGCTGGAGACTGTTTAAGTTTATGTCGTGTTGTTTTAGCTAATTATGGTTTTACTGTCCCTTATGGGAAGCGTGATTGGTATAGAAGACTAAGAAAAAAAGATTATTCAGTATTTGAAGATGAACTAAAACTGTGGGGTGTTGATTCATCCCCTAAACTAGGAACAATTGGATTATGCCTAAGCAATGGGAATTGTTTGGGTATGGCAGCTTTTTATGAGGATGGATGGATTCATTACCAGAAAACATTAGGAGGCCAAGTGGTGATGTGGTGTCCTATAAACGCCCTCATGGTCAAAGGGTGTTACTACCAGCGGAAATAGAATTTTGTAAGGTTGTAGGTTGCAGCAAAGAACAATATTTTTATTTTTTAGATCAACAAGCTTTATACAACGGCAAAAGAAAAGAAGGCTATGAATTAATTCCAGATATTAGAAATGATGTTGTTACAGCTTGGGTTGCAAAAAATATAGTTTCAATTGGTATTGCAATTGCTTCTGCAACTGTTTCTTATTTATTAACTCCCAAGCCAAGAGAAATTAAGCAGGGAGAAAGCAGGAGAACAGCAGATGCAATTGGGAATGCAAAATTTGCTCCACAATCATCTTTTGACAGTATTCAATCTCTTGCAAATGTAGGAGATATTATTCCACTTATATTTGCTAATTCACAGGAAAAAGGTGGTTATGGCGGTGTAAGAGTTAACAGTCAGTTGTTATGGAGTCAGTTTGTAAGTCTTGGAAAATATCAACAATTAAAAGTTTTAAATTTATTTTCTTTAGGTGCTATTGATGGAGAACCTGATTATCAAGGTTATGCAATTGGAGATACTCTTTTAAATGCTTATAACGCTTATAAGGTTGGTCTTTATTTTAGAAATGGTAGTGAATCAGGTAATAACAGAATAAGAAGAGGTGATCTCAATACTTTTTCTAAACTTGCTTTTGATAATGGGAATGATCCTTTTGAAATTGGTGTTCCAGATAATCAAGGCGGTGGATCAATTCCTACGATTAGAAGTAAAGCTTTTAGTGGAGCAAGAAACCCAACAACTCAGACAAGGTTTGGAGCCTATTCCCCTTTTCCAAATGCCCAAGTTTGTAGGTTGCCTTATGAATTACAAAGGGATGCTAGAGGAGCAACTAAGGAGGCTGGATGGGATACACATAGAAAGAGAAAAAAGGTTGAATTTGCTAAATGGCCCACAAGATGCGGTTTCTTATCTGCAAGTAATGGAGGTAATAAGGGAAGCCAAGTTAGGTATCAAATAGTAGGAACAGCTTCAGGACAACAGGCAGGGCTTCAAAGGGTTTATAACCATGAAGATAAAAATGCTGATGCTTTTAATTATCGACCTCATGGAGTTGATGACGTTGATAGCATGACAACAGCAATTAGAGAAAATGCTGATAATTTATTTGCGGTTGGTGAGCAATATTTAATAGGAACAGCAATTGCAAAATGCATAAGAATCCCTAACCCTGATCCGTGGACAATAGACAAAACAAAATCTTATTTTTTCGAGATTACAGAAGCTGGTCAATTAGATATTCCAGTTAATAATCAAAGCTTGTGGACGCATTGCCAGAATCCTCAATGGTATGACCCCCCAGGATCAGGATCAGATAAGAATGCATCTTTTAGTTTAAGTGATACAACTCCTATTTTTTATCAGCAATATATAAGCGGAACTACCCAAGGATATGGAAGAGGAACAAATGATTTATTTCATGGCTGGGATATTTATACGGGCCAAAGAGTTGCAATAGCAACTGTATCTAATAATAGAAAAGTTGATGTAACTGAGATTGGTTTAAAAAGTAGAGTTTATAAACATATTAGATTTGCAAATATTGATAGTCAGCCAGATGAGGATGCATTAGAACGAGCGTTTAATGATAGATCACAGATTACTTTAGGTCAGATTGATCGCTATATAACACGGATTGAGTTTTTTATGCTTCAAGTAAGAGAGTTGGGATCTGATACTTGGTATGATTTAAAAAATGGATTAAGTAATCATCTTGGTTTATTTGCTGTAAAAGGAAATACACCAGAATTCCAATATAACTATATAAGTATTCATCACCCTGATAATACAAAGCAATATGAATATAGATTTAAACCTTATCCTGGTAATTTTATTACTAGGGGAAACAATTGGAATAAAAGAGTCAATCTTTTAACTACAGCATCTGGAGGAAATCAAACAGTTAATCACTTTAGTTCAATTAATCAATATGGTGGTTTTAATATTACTTTTTCAGGAGATGAGGCATATTATTTGAATAAAGATACTGAAGTTCTAAGTAATCCAGAATGGCAAATAGGAGCAACTGAACAAACAATAACTGGAGTAGTAAAAAAAGCAGTTAATGATGGAAGATCAAACTGGCAAAATAATGAACAATTTAATGGTGTCCCAACTTTTCAAGAATGGGTAACAACAACTGAGGATATAGATACAATTCATAGAACAATTAGATATAGGGATTCAACAACAACAACAGGGTTTCCAGTTGGAAAATATTTGTGGGAGATGTATTGGGATGGTAATGGAGGTCAAAGTGCAAAAGAAAATGGTGGCTTTGATCCAGGCCCAGGTGTTGGTGGATGGAGAGATGTCATCTTTAAATTGCCCAATGATCCTAAAAGATATGTTCCTAGTCAGAACTCATCTGGAGGTCATCCAGATAATAAATATTGGCATTTCTATATTGATATTCAACAGCTAAGAACTATTACACCATCTCCCCATTATTCGGGGCTTGTTCCTGTTATTGGAGGAAGTGGAACAGTTAACAGTTTGAGAGTTAATTTAACTGTCTATAAACAGGCTTATACAGATTCAAATAATGTTACTCAATATTATTATTATGCTTTATGGAATATTGATAGTAATTATCAAGGAATAGGATTTAAAAATGGAGAAACAGCACACTTACCAAGTGAAGCAGATATAACTGGTGTTGGTCTTCCTAATCGTATACAAATACAGTTAGAAGTAGGATCAAGACGAATTAAGATTGATGAAAAAAATCTAAATCCTTATGATGTAGTCGCTGACTGGAATGTTTATGAAGGTGATGAAAATAGTAATAGAAATGAACCAAGTCATGAAATTGTTTATGTAAATGAGATTCTTAAACCTGTTGGAAATAGGGATGGTGCAGCGGCTCAATATAGTGATTTAGCTTTTGCTGGATTAAGAATTAATAGTTCAAAGGAATGGACAAACTTTAGTCAGTTTTCTGCATACTTTAAAAAAGGAATCAAGATTGAAAGATTAATTACAAGTGGAAAAGGTGCATCTAATTTATTTCCTGAAATTGCTTATGCATTATTAACTGATCCAGATTTTGGAGCTGGAAAACTTGTTGGTGTTGATTCTGTTGATAAAGGTGCAATGGCAGATGCAGCAGATTTCTGTAAGAAAAATAATTTCTTTTGGGATGGTGTTATTTCAAGCAAAATAAATCTAAGAGAATTTTTGTTTGAACATGCTGGATATTGCTTATTAGATTTCACAATTATTGGAGGAAAGTTTAGCCTTAAACCTTCTGTTCCTGTTAACAATCAAAATTATATAGATAAAAATCTTCCTCCAAAAGTTGTTGGATTATTTACGGATGGCAATATCAAAGATTTACAGGTTTCATTCTTAGACCCTACCGATAGACAATTGTTTAGGGCAGCAGTCTTATACCGCAGTGAAACCGAAAATGGATTTCCAGAAACAAAATCAATTCTTGTTTCTTCTACTAGCGGTTCAAATGATGATCCTATTGAGCAATTTGATTTATCAGGCTTTTGCAGCTCATACCAACAAGCAAAAAGCTTTGCCTGTTATGCAATTAATACAAGATTATTAGTTGATCATGGGGTGAGCTTCACAACGGCCCCTCAGTATCTGGAAAATATCACCCCAGGTTCATATTTCAAATTAGTTAGTGAGGTGACTCATACAAGTCGTTTTAGAAATGGTGCTATCTCTGCCAATGGTGAAATTGTAAGTATGGATGGATTAAAAGAATCTGCTGGGTATCCCAATAATATTTCTATCTACTTTTGGAAGCCAGGAACAGTTGGAGTTGATGAGGCAACCTTAGATACAACCAATGTTTCTGAAAGCCTTTATGGATCAGTATTTTCAGTAAAAAATACGACTACAGAAAAGAAAATTTATAAATGTGAAACCATTTCTTATGGGGAAGAGGGTTTAATAGAGGTATCTGGTAGCTATGCTCCAGTTGATGGAAATGGTAATTTAGCTGTTATGCAAAATTGGGATGTAGGTTTTGAGGTGGTGGGAGACTAATGGCTAATTCTGTTCCTTTCCCTCCATCTGTAAAAGTTTCTACAAGAAGCTATAACCCAGGGACTTACCCAAGTACTGAGTTTCAAAGTTTAGATGGCACTAAAACCCATATTCGATATGGAGCTAATAGGGTAAATGCCAGCCTTCAATTAGGTTTTGCAAATATCTCCGATGCTGATGCAGCTTTGATTTTAGCTAATTATGAAAGCGTTAATTCAGACTGGGATTATGTGAGTTTTGATAATTCAAAAGTAACAGATGGAATAAGTTCTTCTTCTTTAAAAACTTTTTTAAATGAATCTGGAACATCTCTTAGGTGGAGATATTCAAGCCCTCCAACTGTGACAAGTGTGTTCCCTGGAATTAGTAATGTGAATTGTTCTTTTGTTGCTTGTTTAGATTCTTAGCCTTTTGATTCTGCCTAAGGAATGATATTCATATAGAATAAGATCAACTTTTTGACTAGGGGAAGTGGCTAATTTTTACACAGGCAAAGATGGGGAGCTTTTTATAGGAACCTCTTCATCTGCTGTAGGCCAAATAAAGAGCTGGAATTACTCCATGTCTATGGCTGTACTTGAAACCACAAGTCTTGGAGATACTGACCGATTGATTACTGATGGTCTTAGATCTTATTCAGGCAGTGCCACAGCCTCTTATTACACAGCCCAAGCTGGTGGAACTTCTAATGTAAAAGCATTATTAGATGCTGCAATGAAAACTGGCTCTTCTGCTGGTGATGGAACTAATTCTTCTTCTGACAAGGTAGTTTTAAAATTGCGATTATCTGAAGGAACAGGAGACACAAACGCTAGAGATATTCAATTTGAAGTTTATATAACTGGTGTTTCAATGGGAGTTTCTGTTGGTGAAATAACTAATGTTGAATTTACATGGGAAGCAAATGGAGCACCTTACACAAATACAACTTTAATTAACTAATTGTGAAAGGAATTTATCTTGGACAATATGGTGATATTGAGCTGCAAAGAGATTCCTTAAATTCTTTTTTAGGAACTCAATTAGATCCTAGTGACGTAAACACAACACTAAAAAGATTCTCTGTTAAGGGTGCATCTGGGGCATTGATTACAGGAGATTATATAGATATTGAAACTGTAGATAAATCAAACCTTGAATTAGTAACAGGCCATAACTATCCAGATGGGTCTTGGTTTGTTCATGTTGATGCCTTAGGGGGGTTGAGATTATATACGACATTTGAAGCATCTATTTCTGGTGGTGTTACAGGGGCAGTTGCTTTATCAACTCCAAGTACTAGAAAAGATATAACGATTAAAACAAGGAATACAAGATTCAGGCATCTTGCAAATATTACGAGTTTTGAAATTAGTACTATGAGAGACTCGGTTGATTTAACTTCTTTAGGAGATCAATTTAAAAGGCAATATGAGGCTGGACTGATTAGTGGACAAGGAAGTATTGAATGCTTGTGGGAACATAACCAAAACAAAGCAAATGAAGAATGTGCAGTAGATGGAGAGTTTCCTTTTTATCTTGCACAGTTAGTTGTAAGACTGACTCAAGGTGCAGACTTTAAATCAAGATTCTATATTTACAAAGATAATTCCAATACTTCTAATAGTGTTTGGTATCAGGCTGATTGTGTTGTAACTAATGTTGTAATCAGTGTTCCAGCAACTGAGCAAATCACATCAAGAATTGAATTTGTGACCAATGGAGAAATCAAGCTAAATACTGGATCAGCTCCAAGTTATTTATTGCAAGAGGATACTTATAAGATTCTTCAAGAAGATGGAAGCCCAATCCTTTTAGAACAACAATAAAACTGATTAAGCAAATCCCCTTCCTTAGGGATAATATAGGTCTAAGGTTTTTAGTTTGAGGTTATGCCAGATTTAGAGATAACAGGATTGCCCGAATTAGCAGAAGCCTCGGTTCAGGCAACTGATGCTGCTGTAGTCGCTGATATTAGTGCCAATGAGACAAAGCAGCTAAGTGTTAAAGCATTAATTGCTGGCGGTGTAGCTGTTATTGATGATGGAGATATTCCAGCAGTCAAGGTTGGGACATTAACGACTAATCAAGTTCCAACAATAGCCATCCAGAATTTGGCTGTTACTAATGACAAGATAGAAACGTCTAGTTCAGCTACTACTGGAATTGATGGAGGAACCAAGCTCCGAGATGGAACGGTTACTGTTGATAAATTTGATTCTTCTAAATTTGATAGAGGTTTAAGTGTTGTTAGCTCAAAGCTCGGAATCACAAATGTTGTAACTGGTGGAGCTGGTACAAAGAATGGAATTACATATTCAACAGAAGGATTAATAACTTCTGTTGGTGATTTAGTAACTTCTGATCTAAGTGGAGCTGGAGCAACAACAACTGCATTAGGAGCTGTTTCTGTTCCTACTGTTGGAGCCTTGGCGATTGATAGCAATAGTGCAATATCAATTGCTGATGTATCTGGTTTAACTCCAGGTACATATGCATCTGTAACGGTCAACGCTAAAGGTCAAGTCACTGCTGGAAGTACAAGTAATAGTGCAAGCAATATTCCTACAGCAACGACCAGTTCAAAAGGAGGTGTGATTGTCCCAAGTAATTCTGGGATTGATGTAGATGGTAGTGGAAATATATCTATTGAAACTCAATCTGGATTGACTGCTGGTGATTACACAAAGCTAACAGTTTCTACAAAAGGAATAATTACAGCAGCTTCAAATATTTCTGGATCAGATATTCCTGCTCATAGTGCCGCACTTTTAACGAGTGGAGAAATACCAGCAAATCGAATTGGAAATAATGCTATTACGACAGATCGAATTTTAAATTCTGCTGTTAATGATTCTAAAATATCTGGAGTTAGTGGAACAAAAGTTTCAACTGGATCGCTTTTACCAGCGGCAATAAATCCAAGTAATTTAGATCGAAGTATCAATGTAAGTGGAAGCGGAAATTTAGGAATTAACAATGCTGTTTCAGGTGGGGCATCTACAAAAAATGGAATCTCATTTAATAGTGAAGGATTAATAACTTCAGTAGCTGATTTAAGCAATTCTGATTTAAGCAATGCCAAAGCATCAACATCTGCTTTAGGTGTTGTTCAAGTAGGCAGCGGATTATCAGTTACTACTGGAGGCGTTCTTAGTGTTGACTCAAGTTCAGTTTTAGGTGCAAATAGTGTAGGGACTTCAAACCTAATTGATGGAAATATTACTAATGATAAGATTCAAACTTCTAGCTCATCTGTAACAGGTATTGATGCAAGTACCAAGGTAAGAGATGGATCAATAACAGCGGTCAAGCTTTCAACTTCAAACATCGACAGAAGTTTAAATATTTCAAGCGGAAATCTTGGAATTAATAATGTTGTTAGTGCTGTAAATGGTGCATTAAAAGTTAACTACAATGCCCAAGGATTAATAACTGGTAGCAGCTCAATAAGTTCGTCAGATTTAAGTGCAGTAAAAGCAACAAGTTCTGCAATTGGTGTTGTTTCAGTCCCAACATCTGGAGGTTTAAGTGTTAGTGGAACAGGTGAATTAAGCCTTGCAGCAACAACAACAGGAACTACAATATCAGGTCTGACTTACAACTCATTTGGACAGATTACTGGCTCTACAGCATTAGTTAGTACAGATATTCCGACTTCTTCAAGTAGTGCTAAAGGTGGTGTAATCGTACCTTCTGGGAGTGGATTAGACATAGATAGTAGCGGTAATATTTCTACTTCAACAAGTGGAGTTAGTGCTGGAACGTATCAATCAGTAGTGGTTAATAATAAGGGTGTAGTAACAAGTGGTTCAAGCCTCGTTGCTTCACAAGTTCCTGACCTTTCGGCTAGTCAAATAACAAGTGGGAGCTTAGATGCTGCAAGGATTCAGGCAGATAGTATTGATGGTACAAAACTAAGTAATTCATCAACGGCAATTATACAGTCAGTAACCCAATTAGGTTTCCCGACTGCACAGTTTACGGGCCAGCTCCTGTTTGACCCAATTGATGAATCAGCATGGCTGCACGATGGTAATGCTTGGAATCCAATCACGACCTTGACTAAAGGAGCCTTGCAGCGATTTGGAACTTATGATCCAAATGCAAGCCAAGTCACATTTGCAACGGCAGCAGGACTTGCAGCAGGACTTACTGTTGGACAAAATTTACCAACAGCATCATCTTCAGTTGATGGAGGATATGTCGTTGTAAATAATATCGGCACCCCAAGCGGAATATCAGGAATAACGGTTGAATTAAAGCCGCCCGACTATCTCTTAGGTGTGACAGGGAGTAGCTCTAGTAACTGGGTGCGTATCGAGTTATCAGATACGGTTGCTTCTCAGCAAGCTTCAGCAATTTCTTATACACCATTTGGTCAATTAGTTGCTACTAATGTTCAATCAGCTATCGATGAATTAGAGACAGAAAAGGTAGCAAAAGCAGGTTCAACTATAACGGGTGTTTTAGAAATAGGATCAACTGGATCTCTTGTTTTTGAGGGGTCGAGTGTAGATAATTTTGAACTCACGCTTGCATGTGCAAATCCGACTCTTTCGGATAAAACTTTAACGCTGCCAGATATTACTGGTGTTCTTATCACTGATTCAGATACTGGAACTGTTAACAGTCAGATGATATTGGATGGAACGATTTTAAACGTAGACATAAACGCCTCGGCAGGAATACAACTCAGCAAGCTTGAAACTTTAGCTGATTCAAAAATTATTGTTGGTAGTTCTGGAGGTGTTGCCACAGCGGTCAACATGACTGGAAATATAGGTATTTCAAATGCTGGATTAACAACAATTCAAGCTGGAGTCATTGTTGATTCAATGATTAGTGGATCAGCAGCTATTGCTAGTTCAAAAATTCAACCTGGCTCAACTTCTGTTGCTGGTGTTCTTCAATTATCTTCTAGTGTTTCTTCTGCCTCAACTTCATTAGCTGCTACTGCAAGCGCAATTAAAACTGTAAATGATTCACTAACAACGACTACTTCAACCGCTGATGCAGCCTTGCCAAAAGCTGGTGGAGATATGAGTGGATCTTTGAATTTAAGTAATCAAAGTGAACTTAAATTTACTGAGTTAACTTCTAATGGCTCTCATTATTTAGGCTTTAAAGCTCCAGCCTCTGTAACTGCTGATGTTACTTTTATTCTTCCAGATGGAGATGGAACAAATGGGCAAAGATTACAAACAGATGGATCAGGAAACTTAAGCTGGGGAAATGATAATGCAACTGATAACACAAAGCTCCCACTTGATGGATCAGGAACAATGGCAGGAGCCATTGCAATGGGAACTAATAAGATCACTGGAATGGGTGATCCAACAGCCGCCCAGGATGCAGCAACTAAAACTTATGTCGATACAGCAGATGCTTTAAAACTTAATTTGTCAGGTGGAGCTTTAACTGGAGATCTGACAATAAACGCTCAAAAAGATTTGAGGTTTGCAGATAGTGATTCAAGTAATTGGGTAGGTCTACAAGCTCCAGCGACAATAGCAAGTAACTTTACATTGACTCTTCCAGCAACAGATGGAAGTACTGGGCAAATATTAAAGACTGATGGAAGTGGAAATTTAGGCTGGGTAAATGATGCAACAAATACTGCTGCTGGAGATTTAACTGGAACAACTCTCGCCTCTAATGTCGTTAATTCTTCAATCGTAACTTTAGGATCTCTTAGCTCATTAACTGTTGATGGTGATGTCACATTCACGGGCGCTAGTTCAAACGTTGTATGGGATAAATCAGCTAATGCTTTTACAGGAACAATTGCGGCAACTGCGTTTAGCGGCCCTTTAACTGGAAACGTCACAGGAAATGTTTCAGGTACTGCGTTATCTGTCACTCAAGCTGCTCAATCTGCGATTACTTCTCTTGGTGTTTTAACTACCTTGACTAATGCAGGTGGTACTGAATTAAGAAGTGATGTCCATTTTAATAATGGCACTAATACTGGAAAAGATATTTATTGGGATGAGTCAGATAACGCTCTTGAATTTTCGGATGATGTTAAAGCTACTTTTGGAACGGATTCAGACTTACAACTGTTTCATGATGGCAACCACTCATACGTTCAGGATGCTGGTACAGGAGATCTTTATTTAAGAGGTACTAATAGTGTAATTATTGCTGGTACAACTACAGGTCAAACACTTGGACAATTTATTGAAGGCGATGGCTGTGTCTTTAGATTTAATAATACAATTAGGATGGCTACTACTAATACGGGTGCAACGGTAACGGGAACCTTAGTTGCTGATGGTTTAACAGTCGATACAAATACACTTCACGTTGACGCTACGAATAATCGGGTTGGGATAGGTAATGCCAGTCCTACTGAAACATTACATGTTTATCAAAATGCTACTGATAATGTTAATGCTTTATTTGAACAAGGTACTACAAACTCAGGAAACTTAATTCAGTTTAAGCAGACAACAACAGGCTCAGTTGCAAGAACGGCTTATATCGGTCATGGAGGAGACAATACAGGATTATTAATGCTTCAAAATAGTGCAGGTATATATTTACAAACAGGTGGTAGCAATACAGCTCTAACCCTTGATAGTTCACAAAACGCTTGGTTTACCCAAAAAGTTGGTGTTAATCAAGATCCAACATTAACAACAATGGGGTCAACATCTGGAACTTGGCAATTGCCTGAAGTTGATGGTTCGACAATAGGGGCAGAATTAAGAGTTGGAGATGTAACAAATAACAGCGTAGGAATAATTAGACTAGCAAGTTACGGTTCTGGGGATGATTCAGGTGGTGGAGCAATTATGTTCACCAATACAAGAAATGGATCAAATAGTTTTAATAGTGATATTGCAGCAATCAAAGGTTCAAGAGAATCTCTTGGGAAAGGTTACTTAAGATTCTTTACTGGAAATCAAGCGGCAAATGCCGAACGGATGCGGATTGATAGTTCGGGAAATGTTGGTATTGGAGTTACTTCGCCTTCTCAAAAATTACATGTTGCTGGCACAATTATTAACTCTACGAGTGTAAATAATACTGGTGATCAAGGAATACAGATGGATAATGGGCATCGTCTAGGTTTTGATCAATCTGGTACACGTTCTTGGACAGTAAAAGCTACAGGAGGAAATCTTGAGGTTGGTTCAGGTGACGGCAATGGAAGTTTTAAATGTGCAAGCACTGGAGGAATAGAAGACCACAAAGGCAACCTACGTTCTATACCTGCAACTTGGCATAATGCCAGTACTTATACTTTAGTTGCCTCAGACGCTGGCAAGTTTGTTAGTGAAGCACATTCAGGTGGAAATATTACAGTACCAGCCAGTGTTTTTGCTACGGGAGATGCTGTTACTATTATGAATCACACTGGAGGCAATCAGACCATTACTCAAGGTAGCGGAGTTACTATGTATAACGCTGCTGATGGAACTACAGGGAATAGAACATTAGCTCAAAGAGGAATTTGTACTCTTTTATACAGAGAACATAATGTCGTTTACATCTCAGGTGCAGGGTTGTCATAAATGTACCTACTAACTAACACACACGGAGGTTATTAATTATGAGTCCTATTCAACAAATGCTTTTAGGTGCGGGTGGTGCAGTTGCTACGAAGACCTACGTTGACGATATTTTTAGCACGTACCTCCATACAGGAACAGGATCGGCTAAATCAATTAATAATGGAATAGATTTGGCAGGAGAGGGAGGATTAGTTTGGGGAAAATCAAGAAGTCATGCTCATACTCATGTTTTAATAGATACTGTCAGAGGTGCTAGTAATGCTCTTTTATCACAGAGTACTAATGCTGAATATGCATACAGTCCTGCTTTAATTACATCGTTTAACAACAATGGTTATAGTGTTGCCGCAGATGGTAGCGGTAGTATTAATTACGTTGAAAGTGGAGGAAACAAACTTACCTCATGGACATTCCGCAAGGCACCTGGGTTCTTTGATGTTGTTACCTACACAGGAACAAGTAGTACAAGGACTGTTGCTCATTCGTTGGGATGTGTTCCAGGTTTTATTATTATTAAATGTAGGTCTGAGGCAGATCAATGGGAATGTTTCCACAGTGCTTTAGGTGTAACAAAACGCATCCGTTTAGAAAGCAGTGGTGCTGCTTTTACAGATGGTGGTAGTGCTTGGGGGGGTACTGCTCCAACTTCAACTCATTTTACTGTAAATAGTAATAACGGTGTAAATGGAAATGGTCGAACTTATGTAGCCTATGTATTTGCAGGTGGAGATTCCACAGCCGCTACTGCACGAAGCGTAGGTTTCAGCAGTTCTTCCACGTATTTAAGCATCCCTGATAGTAACGATTTTGATTTTGGTTCAACCTTTACTTTTGAAGCATGGGTTAAACCAGAATTTCATAGTGGCGGGAATAATCTAATTTTTGAACATGGTAGTTTTCAGATTGCAATTACTGATACTGGTCGCTTAAATTTTGATCTAAATCATGTTCATATTGGTGGAGACTTTCATTCAAGTACAGGAAGTGTCCCTGAAGGTCAATGGACTCATGTTGCAGTCGTTGGAACTAGTGGAACACTTAAGATGTATATAAATGGAGTTAATGATCAAAATGCAAATAGAACAGGCGTTGACGTTACTGGTGATACAGGTGCGGTCACTATTTCAGATAGTACAGGCTATTACTTTAAAGGAGAAATTAGTAATTTACGGATAGTAAAAGGCACAGCAGTTTATACGTCATCATTTAAACCACCAACTGAACCACTTACAAACATAACTAATACAGTACTTTTATGCTGCAACGGTAGTTCGGCTAACTCTTCAACCGTAACCCCTGGAACAATTACCGCTAATGGTAGTCCAACAGCAGAAACAGATAGCCCATTCGACGACCCTGCTGGTTTTAAGTTTGGGGAGACTGGAGATCAAAATGTAATCAAGTGCGGTAGTTATACAAAAACTGATACAGGGTCAAGTAATACTCTACATATAGAACTTGGTTGGGAACCTCAAATAATCCTTCAAAAGAGAACGGATGGTAGTGGTGATTGGTACTTAATGGATGTTATGAGGGAAATGAGCAATAATCTAACTGAAATATTAGTACCTAATTCTAATTCTGCTGAAACTGATTATGGGGGTACTATCGTTGTCCCTACAGCAACAGGGTTTACAGTACAGGACAATAACTCTGATAGCTACATATTTTTAGCCATAAGGCGCAGCGATGGATACGTTAGCAAGCTTCCCGAACTTGGTACGGATGTATTTAATGTCGTTTTAGGGAATAGTGATGGTTCTCCTGTTATACCTGTTTTTGCTGCTAACTTCCCTGTTGATTTTGCGTTAAGAAGAAGAAAAGATGCTGTTGATGATACGGATGCTTCTGCCAGATTGACAGGAGCAAAACGAGTAAAAACCAATACTACTGATAATCAATCGGGTTCGGCAAGTGCTGTTTTCGATAGTAATTTAGGTTGGAATAATGGAGATTTTGATGACAGATACGTAAGCTGGATGTGGAAGCGTGGTCAGGGTTTTGACTGTATCTGCTACAAAGGTGAAGGTAATCAGTCTTCGTCTCCTTTAATATTGAATCATGGGCTCGGTCGAAGTCCAAATTTAATATGGATTAAAAATAGAACTACTAATAGTACAAACTGGTTTGTTTATAATTCTGAATCAGGTGAGAATAAATTTTTAATATTAAATTCCAATGGTGCTGAGATTGGTTATAACGGTGGTTTTAGCAACATTTCAGCTACAAGTATAGGTTTATTTGATAGCAATACTACTAGTGGTAAAAACTTTTTAGCTCTGTTGTTCGCCAGCGTTGATAGCATTAGCAAGGTAGGTAGCCTAACGTCGCCTAGTAGTGGAAATTTGACTGTAACACTTGGGTTTCAGCCACGGGTTATTATTATTAAATGCACTGATTCTCCCGGTACTGATTGGCATATTTTTGATAGTGCAAGAGGTATGGTTTCAGGCGATTATTCAAGTTTAAAATTAAACTCAAGTGATGATGAAGAAACTTCATCTAGTACTTCTGAAATTTATTACGTTCAGCAAACAAGCACAGGTTTTATATTTAATGCTGACTTCTGGGGTGAACCTAATGAAAACTTTATTTATTATGCCCATGCGTAACCTAAGTAGGTTGCTTTAACTCGTTTACCTATATAATGTATGTACCTATATACTTCCAATGGCAGATTTAAACCAGCTTGTTCAACAAAGAGCAGACTTAGCAAAGAATTACAGTGACGTTCTCAAAAAACATCAATTAGCCGCTAACGCAGAACTAAACCCAATAGCAGAACAGCAGTCTGAAGTTCAAAAGCAAATTGACGGCATTTTAAATACTAACGCTGGCGTTACTAATGCTTAAGATCCTTACCTACATCAACACTGCCGCGCTTGTCGTGGCTGTTGGTGGCGGGGCTTTTGTTTACATGAAAAGAGCCGACTATGTAAACGACATGATTCTTACTGTCCAAGATCAAGTCATTAAGAACATGCAAAGCACCATTAAAACACCGAAAATTCCTAGTAATACCGGCCCTGTTTTACCGTTCTAATGATCCAGTTTAAGTCATTTAATGGTCTGACTTCTCTAGTTCTTGGAGGCGGTTTGATTGCTACTAACTTTATGAGCTTAAATATGCTAGCTCGTAGAGATAGTGGCATTCCAGATATAGCTAAGCTCAGTTCAACTCCCTATAGCAGTCTTCAAATTAGGAGTGAAAAGGGTGCTGATGGTGCAGAGGAGTGGAGTTTCGCCAGCCGCCAACATGACCCTAAAACGATGTTGAGCTATACCGATGAGACTTCGCCAACTTTTTCAGGAAAAACCAAAACAAAATATACACATAAAGAATCAGTTGCCCAATTTGCGATTTTTCCGCGTGGAGAGAACGGAAAACTGACCCAAAAACAGATTGAATGTATTGAGAAAGCATCAATGGCTAAGGGAAATGCTCAGATGATTTCAGATACCGGTAATACAATGTATGTCACTCCGGCTCTTGCCAGTTTGCCTGTGGTCGGTCCCGTTATTTCTGCGCTGTGGTTCGGCCAAAGTCGTAAGGCTGCGGGTAACTTAGGTAAAGATATAGCTGACCAGTGGAATGAATGCTAGGTGGAAATTAAAACTCCATTTGTACCAGAGCCAAGAGTTAACAATTTAGCTGAAATAGTACTGATACCACCGGCTGAAATAATTCCTCCAACTACTTTAGGTGAACTGCCTTTTGGCTTCGTTCCCATTATTGAATTGCCTTGTGTTGTAGCAAGAGATAAGAAGACTGGAATTGGCGATGAGATGTTTAATGTTGACCCTAGAAATAATTTAACCCTGTGCGACCATGCTCCGGTAGTTGTTGTTGCGGCTAGTAGTGGCTCGATTGTTGAAGACATCTCAGACATGATTCCTAAACCTGAGCCTCCTGTTGAACTGCTCAATCAATTGCAAGAAACGCTAAACAATGAAAGAGAGGTAGTGAAAAAGAAGAATGGAAAAGAAAACAAGAAAGAAAATACCGATGTAAGTCAAAATCTAAACCTCAACTTAGTTAATGAGTCCAATAATACCGGTTTTATTGCAGAAGTCTTACCTTGTCCACCATTAGATACACTTGCTAAAACTCCTATTGGGTCTTTAGGTAAAGGAGGTTTGGCAAGAATAAAAGGGTGGCAGCGAAGCGAGGTTACAGGGAAATGCGAAACAGTGTGGGAAGGTTTAAACCCGCTAGAAATTGCAGGTAATTACGCGCCGCAGCCAACAGTTCTGGTTAATACCAGTGCTATAGCTGTCGGATCTGTTGTTGCTGTTACTGCAATTGGTCAACCCATAGCAAAATTCGTTCAGAAACAATTAAAAGGTCAAATAAAATCGTTTTCTAAAAAGATAACCAAAAAGTTGTTAGCTATTCGGGGGAAGAAACCAAAGGTTTTGTCTGTATCTGATAGGCGAAGGGATCAACGTCAGTCTCGGAAATAGAATGCTTGTGGTCAACGAGGGTATTGGGTTTACTAACTAGCTCGATGTCTTGGCAAATTATTTCGTACTTAGTTCCTTTCTTAAACTGAACACCCGATTTTAGTAGCGTTGAGCAGTGTTTTGCCCTTCCGAGTTCAAAACTGAGTCTCGCGTCTTCGTACTTAGCTGAAAGAAGGTTAACAATATGCTTTTGGCCCTCTCTGCACTTTCTTACGCTTTTACGATCTAAATTTATATTCCAACTCAGGCTGATTCCGGGGCTAATTGCATAATTTTTCTTCTCAAAACGTCTTGCAGTTCTGTAACCACGAATCAAAGCTGGATCATCTACTTCACCATCACCTATCTCATTACCGTTATCATCAAAAGCTCCCTTCACATCTTTGGTTGAATATACCGGTTCGGGGTAGCTGTCGATCATAGGATTTGCCCCAGAAAAGCTACTAGTCAAAAATGGCTGTATTACTAGCGTGTCTCCCTGACATTGGATTTGTGTTAATGACAACGTATTTGTAAATTGTTTACTTGGCATATTCATCACACCTAGATTGGTCACAGATCCCGATGAGTTGCTAACGGGATTGTTAGTCATTGTGGTATCTGCAATGACAGGACTATGTATTAACAACAGTGCCGCACATAAGTATCTCTTCATTGCGTGAATGTTGACATCGTATCAGTGACAGACTCAGTAATTACATTTCTGTTGATACGGGTAAAAGCCTTTAGCCCCGGTCCTTGATAACTTTCTAAAAGTTGTGTCGCTGCTCCTTGGGTGTGCATATTGACTGTAGGTTTAGTGTTAAGGTCAATCCCATAATGAGTAGTAGTAACTCCATCAACTGTGTGGCTCCCTGTTGTAATAGTGTCAGGCAACATATCACCTGTTATTGATAAGTTTGTACCGTTAACTGTATATTCATAACCTGTTGAATATGTCCAAGATTCTATTAACTCAGTTGTATTTTGTTTGCTCTCAGTTCTTGCGCTTGTCGATCCCGAATTAAATGATGGAATAACTGGGACCGCTTGCGCTGGTATGGATATAAAGGCTATTAATAATAAATAGCGCATTAATTTCCAATCTCTAAAGAACTAGAAATACTACCGGTTACGCTAGATCCGCTTGCTCCGGGTGCGAGTGTAATTGTGCCACCGCTTACCGATGTGATCGCAATTGACATTCCATTATTTGAGCCACCCGCGTAGGAGATAACGTCACCACCTGTCGGCAATGTAGTTAACCCGCTATGAGTCAAAGATGGAACTGAAGGTGTTGCCGATCCTTGAGAATATGATTCAGAAAAACTTGTCGCTGCCCCTGCTGTGGTTTGCGTGTACGAACCGCTGCCTAAAGTAGCCGCGACTCCTGTAAGAGTTCCGTTTGATGACGCTGGTACATCCAAGTGTCCCATTGTCCCTGCTGTTACTCCAGTACTGGACATTGAATATGTAGATGGAATTGCCTTAACGTGAGAATAAGAGCCGTCAACTGTTCCTTGTGCGGTAGCTGTAATTTTGTGAACCATACCGGCTTGGGTAGGCGCAGCTAAAAAGAAGAGAAGTAGTAAGCGTTTCATGAGAGTTTGCCGTCAGGACCGATAGGACGATTAGTAATAGGATCAACCCTTTGGACTTCGGCTTGCTTAGCTATTAGTTCTAAAGGTTGTTTGACGATGATAGTTTGATACCCGTTACCGGTTGGTATTTGACTTGACCCTTCACCTTCTTCTTTTTTCTTTTTCTTGTTGCCATTATTGGCGCCTACACTGATTCCCCAACCTGCGAGGATGTTTCCCAAAAGCCCGGCTGCAAAAGTCGAATCAATCCTTGGCTGGTCTGGAATATCCATTCCAAACATCCTTGTTGGAAGTTTGATGTATCCAAGAGACAGGACGCATATACACCAAAAAAGAATGGCTCCTTGTGCCGTTGTAGACACCAAGAACATTATTTTTTCTTGGTACTCAGGTTGATCGTCGTCTCTTAATACTTCTTGGACTTTTTCTTCTTTGATTTCTTTTTTGTCTTGTGGGTCTTGTACGGCATCCATCAAAGATAAGTGATAGTTACCCAATTACTTTAGCTTAATTTAAGTGAGTTGGTCTTCCTCGGTTTCGTCTGGAGTCTTGCCATGAAGTTGAGACTTGATCTGATCATGTTCCTTTGTCAATTGGAGGAAGATGTCTTTGACTTTCTCTGAGAATTTCTCATCTTCACTTTTAGATTCCTTTTCCTTGCCCGAGTCCATCTTTCGACATTTAAGATTCGATGAGATTAACCTTTTTTCTAAGTCTTTCAAGCTGATTTTTTATTGTCTTATGATTTTCTGGGCTGTAATCATCTGATTTTTCGTCAATATCATTGGCCATTAACTTCAAAATTTCAGAGAGTGTGTTGCAGTCTTCTGAATACTGTTGTCTGTTTGCTACCTCCTCAGATTTAGATTTGGGAAAAAAGAATGCGGTCACTTGACGGGTTCGTTAGGGTGGTACATACATACGTATCTATCAATCTTTTTCTTTGTCGCCTTCCAGTTAACTGATCATCTGATTAGTGTTATTGAAGGCGAAAAGGTGAACTAGATTTCTAGGACGTATGTAAGTACAATATCCTAAACGAGTGTAATGTCAAATACTTCGTTCCCTCAAATCGTTGGTTACGCAAGGGTCAGCACATCTAGTGGTGAACAGATTAGTGCGCTAGAAACGCAGAAGAGTCGCTTGAAAACTGCGGGTGTGCAGAAGATATTCACTGATGTTGAAAGTGGCCGAAGTAATGACAGAGAAGCTTTTAACGAATTGCTTCAGTTAATTGATAAGAGAGCAGTTAAAGAAATTGTGGTTACGAGATTTGATCGGCTCGGAAGAGACGCAACTTTTGTCGATGCTGCTCTAGTTCTTGCAGCAAAGAAAAACGTCCAAATTAGAACAATTGATACAGGAGTTATAGATACCGAATCTCCCACCGGTTTCTTAATGTCTCGGATCTCTACCAGTCTCGCTGAGATGGAGAGCAAGATGTTGAGTATGAGAGTTAAAAAAGCTCTCGATCAAAGGTGGAAAGACGGAAAGATACCAAGACCAAAAATAGCGTGGGGTTATCACAGAGTTAAATACGGTGATAAAGAGCGTTTAGAACTTCATCCAGTCGAAGGACCAAGAGCAAAACAATTTATAGAAGTATTGAAAAATAACGGTTACAGATTCCATAGCGCATTAACTGAGGTTCCTGATGTTCCGTTGCAGAGAGTGGGAAGTGTTAAAAAATGGCTTTGTAATCCTGTCTTAAGAGGTGGTATAGGTTTTGGGAAAATAAACGATTATGAATGCAAAAAAGTTATTTGGGGATTACATGAACCTCTAATTAGGCATGAAGACTGGTTCGCTATTCAAAGAGTATTGGAGTTTAATAGTAGAAGTTGGGGCGCAAGCTCAAAAGTGAAACCAAAACTACTTACTGGCTTGGTTTTATGCTCTGGTTGCGGTTGCAAGATGGCTTATAACGCACGTAAAAAAGAAACCCACTCTTACTCTTTGCGTTGCAATAATTTTAAATGCGATTTTTACAATAAAAGAACCAATTATTTAATGGTCGTAAATGCTATTAATGCAGCGTTAGCCAAACGGTCAAAAGAACTGGCATCACTGACTAAGACTGAACCGGTTGAGGTAACGAAGCTTCGTAGTGAAATAGATAATTTATCGAAACTTGATGACCCGGATTTAAAGGAAGTTATTGAGAGGAAAAAAGAGAAGTTAACTGGTTTGCTTTTAACTGAATCTCCTATTTTGAAGGAAAGAGCCAAGTTAATGGGGGAGCCCGGTTTCTGGAAACACGCGGTATCTCTTCCTGATAATCGTCTTCGAGAGATTTATCTTGAGTTTGTTTTGAAAGTTGTAGCGAATCCAACTGAGGTAACTCAAGTCGATTTGAGGATTTGAATTTCTTATAATCCTCTATTAGAGATATAAGAACGTCTTCTATCGCCACTTATATAATTTAGACTTATATAATTATTAAACTAGCTAATCTAGATTGTAAATGTACATAAAGTTAGATGACCACTTTTTATGTATTAGGTGCTTTTACACATTTTATGTAAATAAAGTTTCACTGCTTCAATGCAAACATCATTAAGGGTAGAACTCTCCTGTGCAGCTTGAATCTTTAGCTTTTTGTGGAGGTAGTCTTCCATCACGACGGAAACTCTTTTCAAACATTTTCCGCAAACTTATTTGATATTAAGGAGTATTAGATAATTGTCATGTTAGTTACATAATTACGTAAGGAATTAAAGATCTCTAAGCGTAGGTTCTGGCTCAAATTTAGTTCTCCTTTTTGCGCTTCTAAATTTGCTTTTTCCTTTTCTTACCCTCCTAGCTCCCTCTAAAAAATTGACTGCTCTATGAATCTCACCAGCGGTTGCCAAGCTAACTGACTTCCGCAACATTCTTATTACCGTTGTCCTT
>VTLG01005903.1_pt1 | contig 32306 bp, 34 predicted proteins | sample 4694571 | NCBI WGS metagenome assembly VTLG01 (sample SAMN12604809, study PRJNA352737) | marine metagenome | biome: ENVO:00000447; feature: ENVO:00000209|ENVO:00000569|ENVO:01000036; material: ENVO:00002151; isolation source: viral sequences binned using virsorter ...
TTCTTTCGTATATCAAAGTATCGTCATTCGTACCACCACTAGATGCTGCTTTAGTATATGTTACTTGGATAAAAGGACCTTCTAATATGTCTCCAGGGGACATTTCTACTATAGTTCCTCCTGTGGAAGTATCTTCCCCTTCAGTCCAATATGTTATATTACTATGAACAGTACCTGCTGCTGCGAATGATACAAACTTAATAAGATCTATTGCTCCTGTTACAGTGACATTTCCGCCACTATATGGAGCATGATGAATTTTTGGCGTAGAATATGTTTTTGGATATCCTGCTAGAGCCATTTTTTTCTCCTAAAGTTGTGTTAAGGGGACCGAAGCCCCCTTAACGATTATTCATTATGACGGGTCAGCGCCTATACCTGATATTGAAAAGCCAATATCCGACTTAGTACCATCTATCCACATCTCTATAGCTTCAGTACCACCACCATAACTTCCTGCGGCAGTATAAAGTATTTTGACATATTTAGAGTCCTTTGGAATCCTCCAAAGTTCTAAGACATCATCAGCACCAGCATCAGTCTCGGCATTACCTTCAGTAGCTTTAGCGTCATACCATGTTGCTGAACCTCCTATAGAGCTTCCAGCAGAAGGGTCAACGCCAATCCCTGACACAGAAATACTAGCTTCGTCGAAAGTATATTGCACTTTAAATGTAAGATGAGTAGCAATATCAGCCTGAGCTAATACCGTATCAACACCTACACAAGGCAATAACGAACTGCTGTGATCTCCTGCACCAGAGGCCATAGTAATACTCTCTGTAGCTTTTAAAAACCCATCTTCTTTTGCATAAGTTAAAGCCATCTGTTACCCCCTTAAGACCATTTCAAGATAGCGTGAGTCTCTGGAAGAGATATTTCAAGACCAGCTTCAGTGATGATCTGATCTTTTCTTCCATCAACATCGTTATCCTGGATATTTGTCTCAATAAAGGTATCACGATTTATACCATTACCAGCTAAAGGTCTGTATGCGACATTTTTCATATCAACACCAACACAATAGTTTTCCCATGGTCCTCTTAATAATGGATCAGCTACGAAATGTAGATTACCATATATAGTATTAACCATAGTAACTTGATGTCCGAAAGAACCTTTAATGTTCTGAACATCTAAACTGTATTGTGAAGAACCAACTGAGTTGTTCAAGAAGCTACCAGCACCTAATTTATTTAAGTAAGTGATAACTTTTCTTGAAGCAAGTACAAGTTTGTTACCTGAGTTACCACTTTCAGGAGCAAAGAAATCTTCCATTGCATCTAAGAAAGCATCGTAACCTGAAGAAGCATAGCTAAAGTTATAAACTTTACCATTAGCTTCAGTAAAAGGCAATATACCATGAGTTGTTCTTTTAGGAGCGCCTGTCCCTTCAGTATTGTCACCTGTGACAGCATGCGCACTACCAACACCGAATAAAAAGGCGTGCTCTAGGTCCATTTTATGTTCCATTAGCTTTTCAGCCCACACTCTTTTATACTCATCAGCAACACCTCTGTATCGAGTAGCCATAGCTGTTCCAGAGAAAAGATTAATAGCAGTCTTAAAGATCTGCGTATAACCTTCTCTATCGAACAACTGGTCTTCCCAACCATCAGGAGCTTTAGAGCCTTCAGCCCATGTGCTTCCAATAACCATACCTTTGGCATCATCATTAAAAACTACGCCTGTAGCTGTAAACATTGCTGTCATCTGCACATTTACTGTTCCTGCACCAGATGTTCCTACTGTTGGAGTTTCTGTTACTTCAAATCGTCTAACTGTTCCAGTAGAATCTTCTATTGCAACAACTAAACCTTTAACTAGAAACTCAGGTTTATATTCATCAGTCTGAATTTGACCTGATTTATCATAGTTAACATATGTTAGACAAAGATTATCTGCATCTGCATGATTTTCATTAAGTATAGTAGTTCCAGATGTATAATCATCTGAAGCTACTGCTTCACCTAAGTTGAAATTCCTTCGTTGCCATTGATGTCTTTGTTCCATGAATTTAAATACGGGATCGTCTGTAGGTTTTTTAGCGACCTTCGATAAATAAACGAAAAAAGGAGATTGTTGTGGAGCAAGCTCTGCAATACGCTCTCCGAAGTTGAACATACGTCTATTATCATTGATCGTTAAACCACTAACGGCAGATCCAGTATCAGTACTGTAAGGGCCTGTATAATTAGCCATTTTTTATACCTCCGTTATCTTGGGTTTACCAAGGGTTGTTTTCTTTAAAATCATTGATCATACCATCCATGATAGCATCAGCATCAGATTTTACAGAATTTCCAGACTGAGAAGGCATTACACCCATAGGACTTGGAACCTGTTGAGCTCTCTGCGTTTGTTGAAACGCTGGGCTAGGTTCTGGATTCCTACCAGGTACTGCATCTGAGCCTTTCTTCATTCTCCATAACTGTACTAGATTCTCCATAGATAGCGAATTGGGATCTGACATTTCTTTTATAAACTCTTGTGCTTCATTAGCATCCATACCATAATTACCTTGAACATACTCATTCACTTCTTTTAACTGATTCATTCGTGCTTGGTATTGTTGTTTTTGAATTTCTTCATGCTTTCTTTGATTTTCGTAAGCTTGAAATCTTTCATTAGTCTTTACAGTATTATACTCTACTTTTAAAGCATTGTACTCGTCCATATCAGTACGCCAATCCTCAACTTCGTCCAAATACTTCGCACTCGAACTATCTGGATCTGAGTAAGCTTCAGCTCTACTGAAGCTCGATGGTTTTTTAGGTCTAGGTGGAGGAGGAGGAAACTCTTCCTTAGCTGGTTCCTGAGGAGCTTGCTGCTGTTGAACAGGCGGTTGTTGCATCATTTGTTGTTGTTGCATCATTTGCTGTTTCAAGGCTGCATTCTCATTAGCAACTTTATCAGCTTGAGATTGCCAGTATTCAAACCTTTTTTCATCATTATTAGGTGATACAGGTTCTTCTGGCTTAGTTTCTACTGGAGCAGGTTGACCTTCTACAGGTGCTGCTTCTCCTTCTGTGTTCCCGAAAAAAGCATCTTGAACACTTACGTTTTCACTCGAAGAGCTCTCTAAAGGATCCACTTGTTGGAATCCATCATTAGGTTGAGAGGTATCTTGCGTTACTTGTTGATCATTGTCCATTGTTATTTTCTCCTTGCCTGCTTCTTGGTCTTAGAAGGTGAGGCGGATTTTTTTTCTTCTTTAGTTTGAGATACCGCATTTGATATCTCTTCTCTAACCTGACCAAGGTTGTCCTCTAATCGCTTCTCAAAAATAGTACCAGCAGCTTTGGCTTTATTACTAACTTGATCAAGTTTGCCTTTAAACTTCTCAACTTCTGCTTTTTTGCGTAAGTTGATTGACTCTCTATCTCTTGTTTGTAAGTCGCCTTTAAGCTTTTTAACTTCTTCTTGAGTCGCTTTTAAAGCTTGTTGTAGTTGAGCAACAATATCAGTTCTTTGTAGAACTCCTTCCATATCGTAAACTTCAGTCTTTTTAAGAACTTCTTGTTTATCGATTATACCTTTTGCGTAGGCATCCATGTGGAACTCAAGTTCAGCATAACGATTGCTAGGTAAGGTAGAACCTGCTACTACAATAACGTCATATTTTCCAACAGTAATATCATTTATTACTTGAATTTCCTTTGTCTTATCATCTACAAGTCTTTTATTAACTACATACTCATTTATAGAGTTGTTTGGATTAACAATTCTAAATATCTTTTCAGTTGTATATAACTGCTGAATAAGATCTATCGCTACTTGAGCAGCTCTAGTTAGACCAGCTTCTATATCTGCTAACTTAGACTTCATTTTTCTTTGGCCAAATTCATCTATAGATATAGTAGCTTTATATGTAGATGGAGCTGATTGACTATTACCCATCATCATTTCATATAAACCTAATTGATGGTCTATATCAGTTTTAGCTGTCTGCTCATTTGTGTATAATTCATTCGGTAATGGTGAAGGTTGAACTGGCATAGGAGCCCCATCAGTAGGATCATAAGGTATGGCAACTCCAGGTTGTGACCATTTCTCTTCAAATTCCCTCATATCAACACTTCCTTCAGGCACTAATATTTTAGTATTTGTACTTGTTGTTGCGTGAGCTATTATCAAAGAGCGTGTTTTATTGATATATTCCTGCAATCCTTTAACTAGCCTAACATCTGAGACTGGATAAGGAGTTCTTGTATGCATGTTCATAAAAGGTATTAAAGGGTATTTTTCAGTAGGTAGCATTCTTTCGTACAACATCTGATCACCCATTATAATACACTGCTTTATTCTAGGAACAGTAACTTTAACGACTTCTATCATCCCTCTTTCAATCAATCCTTGAAAGTTGGTTTGCTCAACTTGTGGCTTTGGTGGAGTTGGAGGGTCTGCATTTGGACCATAACCCATTTGAGCCATTTTCTGTCTCTCCATCATAACAGCTTGTTGTGCGGCCTGTTCTATTTGCTGTAATAAAGCTTGAACTTGCTTTTCATCTACAAGTACTTGACCTTGAACTATCCAAGCAGGTCTTTGAACATACTGCTGAAATTCCTCTTGGTCAAGCAAATCTTCTCTTTTAGAGAATTTTTCAAAGATTCTTACTTTTTGAACATGTATTTTTTGATATCTCTCATATCCTCTTACATATTCTTGCTCTTGAATCTCTTTTATATCTTCTGGGAATATAACATGCTGACTAGAGTCTGCCCTATTAGTTACTGGAGCATCCCAATCTTTATCCCATTTACCACTAGCGTTTTCAATTTTTTCGCCATACATAGGATATAGCTTTTTAGCCTGATCCTTTGTAAACATTCTTGAAACTATAATATTCTCGGCATCATCAAAAAATCTATCTCTAGAATTGGGGTCTACATATACATCTAAAGGATCTATGTCATGGAAACACACTTCGCCTTTCCCCATATCCTTTATAGGATCTTGATAGACTAATGCGTATCCCACGCCACAAACATAGTAATCGTCAACTATTTGTCTGATAACAGTTCTTCCGTCAGATATATCATACATATATGTAAGTAGAGCACTCATCACTTGAGCGACCTTATTATCTGAGTCTTCTCTTGCAGCGCATCTAAAAGAAGGTCTATTTGAGGTTAGTAAAGCTTTAGCGGATTCAACAGCAGGGTGTATTCTATTAACAACTATAGGAGCTTGACCCCTGTTTAACAATACTTCTTCCTGGTCTTTAGTCCACTGCCTTCCTAATCTAAACTCTTTATCTTCTTTAGCATTACGCGCCCACCTATCTCTTTCCTGAGAATAGGTTTTCCATAGATCATGAGTTTCGTCGACGACACTCTGTCCATTATCCTGATCTTTCATATCGTTTTCAGCGTATGCCATCATTATAATATAGTCATTACATGGTCATCCAATCAAGTTTTTTCTTTATATTTCTTTGTTGGAGGTTTTCAAGGTCAAATTCTTCTAATCTACAAGGTTTAGCCCCTTCTAAAGCCGTCCAGATACTATCCATAACATCATCGTGCCTACCTCTAGGATATGATAAAAACTCTTGTTGAGCTTCCATATCTTCTGGTCTAAAATAAAATTGTCCTTTTGCGAACATAGGGACTAATGAAAGGAGTCTTTCAGATTTTTTTGTCCGAGGCTTAACGCCCGCTTCTAGACCTGGTATGTATAGTCCCTCTTCATTCATTAGTTCCCTAGTTCCTACTCTTAAAGCTTCTTGATATCCAGTTGTCTCTACGCGTACGCGTCTAGGTCTATACTTTTTATACATATCAATTATAGCCTGAGGTTGTTCAGCTGGAGACATTCTTTTGCGTAAGATGTCAATAATATACCTATTTGCCTTATGATCTATTCCAATAACGCTTATAACGAAGAAGTCGGCTCTTAAAGATAGAGAACTAGCAGGATCAACACCGCAATACACTTCTACAGGTATAATCTTTTCCTTATCACCTGTTTCCCTTACTAGAACATTCTGGCCTTCTCTTCTATCATATGAGTAATGATGCATTTTAACCCATTCAGGTTTAAAAGGAGCATCATCAGGAGATTGGGCTATATTCATATACTCCTGATAAAATCCATTTAAGTTTCCAATACTCTGAAACTCGTCTTTTATTTGCTGTATACGCTCTAGTGGGAACCTTTGTTCCCATAAACTTTCATTGTCATCGTTAATGATAGAGTACCATAGAACATTCCAGGCTGTAGATTCTTTTATCCAGTATAAAAAGCAATCTTCCGAAATAACTGTACCAATCATAGTTATTTTTCCATCATCAGACAATGATGGAATGACCGCTTCAGTCATCCATTTTTTATTCTTAGCCCTAGCTTCAGGAGTATTAGCATTAAGCTCTGATTCAAAGTCGTCAACTATAATAAGATTAGGACGAGTATCTCCTTGTAGAAAACCCCTTACTCTTTGACCTGTTCCTACAGCAACTATCCTTGCATTATTTGCAAGTATAATATCTGTATGAGTCCACCTACTAGCAGTTGAAGAGCCAAGATCTCCAAATAACTTCTTAAAAGTCTCTGAATTATCCAAATGATACTTAATACGAGCCAAGAAGTTAATAGACTGAGCTTGAGACTCAGATATGATCACTATAAATAAATCTTCATTGCTTTTCTTAAACGCGGCCCTCCACAAAGGATAAACGAGTGTTGTTGTTGTGCTTTTTGCGGTTCCACGGGGAGCAGCAATCGCTACTCTTCGTTTCTTATCGTCAGATAGTGCAGAGTATATGTCTGCGTGGAAGGGAGGTATATCCTTGTGGAGAGCGGTCGGAAAACAATGCCTACCGAATAAAGCCATATTCCTATAAAGCTTTTCGTATACCCTTTTCTGAGCATACTGTTCTTCGTAATTACTCATTGACTTCTTTGACAGTCTCTTGAGTTATTTCTATTTTCTTTTCCTCATCTAATATATCATCTAATAACTGAGTATTACTATGAGCTTCAATCTTTTGAGTAGTTTTCTCTAAATGCTTATCTTTCATACCATGCATATCCTGAAGGTTCTCTACAGCACGCATTAAATTAGTAACATCCTTTTTATCTTTTGCCATTCTAATTGTAGCATCAAATAAGTCCAAAGTAAAGTCTTCAGTCATATTGTGATCTTTCAATCTCTTACTAAGTTCTTCTCTTTTCATTTTCTTAAATACCTCCGATTTCATTGTTCTTTTCCACTTTTTACGCTTCCAGGGCTCGCAATCTTCCCCTAAGACTTCATTTATGATAGTGTCGGGATCTTTGAATCTAGCAGCTATCATAGCTAAATCTTGCATTATCTGACTATTTTTATGTACTTCTATGTACGACTTCCCCGTAAGAGTCGTATTAGTTTTCCTATTCCCCATTTTAAGTGTTTTACTAGGGTACTTAGGATTATAAAAGGTGTAACCCCAAGGAAAACGATAATATATCGTATTTCTCTTGTCAGCACTTTTATACGTTTTTTTCTTAATAAGCTCACTAACATACCCATCGTCGCTAATTGCGTATTCGCCAGCTTCGGCTTCCTTCCAATAAGAGTAGTCAATTCCGTTAGTCTTAGCTTCATCTTCTTTATATATGTTATAAATTTTTTCACCTGTCCCCCTATGATTGATTTTAATTGTAAACATTTATCTGGTAAGTTCGTAGACCATAGCTATTAGTATAAGCAGCACACATATTGCAAATACTGTATCTATATTAAAGGCCTTTGGCCCATATAGTTGCCTAGTAAGGAGTCTCTTCCAAGAGGATCACTAACCTTTGTCCAGTCGTCTCGAGGCTTAAACTGAGCTCCTTGGTTGAAAATTGAAGAAAGTTCTGCCTGTGAAGGAAAATAAGGCGGTTCATAAGGCACGTCAGGATTCCAGGTTCTAGTATCATTTCTAGGGGCAGATGGAACAAATCGGAGCATAAAAGGCTCTTGTTGCTGGGCTGTAGGTTGAGGCATTGGGCCCTGCATAGGATCTTTATTAAATAGATTTGTTAGCCAACTAAAGTCCATATAAACTCTTTTTATGTTCTACTGGGATTCTGTAACTAGTTAATAAAGCTTCATCACTTCCAGGCATAGTCCAACCAGAACCTGAGGGGTCCGTGCTAAAATCAGCATATTCGGGATTAAATTGAGGTAAATTTTCTCCACCTGTAACTGGACCTTCATCATAAGGCCATCCCCTATATTGTTTATAACTTCCTTCTCCAAGTATCGCATTTATATAATCCCTTTTCTGTCCTTCATCTTGATGAAAACCTTCGTATGATTGATGATCGTCATACAATCGCTTTTGTATGGCTAAAGGATTAATCTTATCCATAAGCTTCACATCTGGATCCACTATACCGCTAATCATCTCTTTTCCAAAATCTGCTATACCGTGACCCAACATCCCTATTAAACCTTTATCTCTCCATTGTTTAACATGAGGAATCTCTTCATAAGCTATAGCTGTGCCTACATTTTCATAAGGAACATTACTATCATAAGCCATCCAAGGGTCGTCATCGAATTGACTACTTGGCGTAAATACGGTATTTCCTAGGACTACCGAGCCATAATTACCCTTATCCATCAACCAACTGGCTATAGGCCCCATTTCTTTAAAGCCTATGCCTTTTTCCCCTAATTCATCATAAAGTTCAGGATTATCCTTATAACCTCTAAAACTAGTATTATCCCTTTTTCTTTTTCCTAGTAAGGATAATAAATTCATTAATCCCAGAGCCTGCTAGCTAAAAACTTGCTTATAAAATTAGGTTCATAGGTATCGTACTTGTCAAAGTAATAAGCCCTTTTTTCAGATTCAGTAGGATCCTCTCCACTTTCTATCGCTCTATGAAAATCACGCAAGCGATTCTGTTGAGATAACTCCATACCTTCGTCGTAAGCTTGTTCTCTACCTATAGGCTCGGGAGTGTAGCCCCTACTTTGAAAGACTCCCCATCTAGGATCGGCTTCAGGGTACGATATAGTGCCTTCCGATAAAGATTGCAGAGGATGCTGCCAAGGTCCTTGAGGTGATTGTCCCCCTCCGCCTAATAGCGCTAACCTTTTATCTCTATGAGGATTAAGAGACCAAGGAGTATCTGCTTGATACCCACCAGCTGCTGTACCAGGTGTTTGAAAACTTTGACCTTCAGCAAAATCTCTTAGCCTACCAAACGCCCTAGCATCTCTACCACCTTGAAATATCCCTTTAGTATCAGTAAATGAGTCTCCCCATTTCTGTAACCCTTCTTTTACTTGACCTAACAAACCTTCAAACATACCATTCTCCTAGTTATATATTATTTAAACGGATTATTGGCTTTCATATAGTGCTCTACGGTGCCTTTGCCGCCTTCTGTGTTGTATACACGCTTCCAATAATCAGCTCTACCTCTCACTGTCTTAGGGATAGGATCTTTATCCCTTCTATACTTAATTCTGCAGAAAAAGACCTGTAATGCGATATTAGATACTAAACTAAACTCAGGATCTTCCTCATCATAGCCTAATCCATACATAGCGCTCTCTAATTTAGGTCTAAATTTTATAAAATTATCAACACAATCATACATTGTGGCGGGTTCACACTGGAAAAACCCTTTTGCAGGACCATTTCCCATTTGCTCTAGAGCATAATAGCCAGATTCAGCTTTTCCTGTCTCGTATATAAGATCTGCAGCTTCAGGACTGTATAAATCCGTCTTTTTAAGAGTAATATCTATTATTTTGCGTATTGTATCAGATATCATTTCTTAGTCTTTTTAGTAGTATTTAGCTTTCTACGGCTATTAGGCTTTATACCTTGCCAAGGTTTACCAGTATCAGTTGAATATCTTGTTTTATAATCACTCATTTTCGAAATTATCTCCCCAAATTAGATCATAAGCCTTCCTTAAAACAGGAATAAGCTCATCATATTCTGATTTCTTTAATTTAGCAGGTATTTTGATCCTACTATACTTTACCTTATTGCTTTGCACTTCCTCAGCCATAACCTAATATACAACAATAGGTAGTACTATAGCAACCTATTTATCTTTTAACTAGGTTACAATAGCTAGTACTATAGGTAGTACATAAGTACTACTAAAAATAAACCATTTAAGGGATTAAACAAGCATTTTCTCAAAATTAGGTAAAAAAAAATTTTCAAAAAAATATACCTAGAATGCGTGCACCTGATACACACCAACCCCTACGGCCTTGAGTTCCGCTTCGCTCCTTCTCAATCCGTTGGATTTGGTTTTCCCCTTCTATCTGTGCTACGCACATTGTGTAGTATAATAAACATAATACCATAACATTTGTGGTATTTTAAAGGAGTTCATATATGGAACAATTACTAGACTTACTTCAATCTTTGGGTGTTATGCAAAATACCAAAAATGATAATGGTATTATTATTAACAACCCTTCTTTCTCGGATACTACAGAGGCAGATATCAATGCTCTACTTGATGAGCACGCTCCACATCTCTTCTGTTCCTTTAACCCCGAGAAATCGCATTGGCAAGGCAAAGAAATACCTCCTCGCATTGGTATCTTCGAAAAGCGTCTTCATACACGTGCTTCTGCTCAAGCGTTCCTTCAGCGTGGTCAACAATAGGCGTTCGCTGTCTTCTTCGTCAAGGGAGTTATCGGGATTCTACATCCTGATAGCTTCCTCTGACGTTTCTTCTTCGTTTTTCTTCGTTTCAAATTGTGCCTTCACTTCGTGATGGCTGTTGTTGTTGAACGGACTCGTTATTCCCTTTAAAAAAATAAGGGGGGGATATAGGGTGCATGCGTTTATATAATATAATACTACACACACACCAATAGGTGTAAAGGAGCTAAAATGGCAATTATTAGCATAGTTTTACTAAGTTTAATAGTAATAGTAACATCGTATAAATTAGGGTCTTTAAAGCGTAGTTATAGGCTTTTATTAAAAGACCATAACTATACGGTGAATGAATTAAGACAGTTTAAAAAGGATTATAAAGAGTGGTTTGATGTCCCAACAATAGAAAGAACTGTCAAAGAGAATATTATAGACTGGACAAAGAAGCGTTCTTATCATCCATTATTAGATGGAGCTTTAAGCAGGGGAGAGTTTACTCAAAAGTATTACAGGATATATAAAGAGGCTTATAAATATGATGATGAAACATTAGAGGTGTTTCATAAGCTAGCAAGATATCCTGAAAGCGATCTTCCAAGCTTTGGGAAAGAATTAAATAATTGAACTCTACTCCACAGGGAACGTGCCTCCTGAGCAAAGTGAGGAACATCTAGTATAATTCCCTTGCTAGGTGTTTACATCGTAATAGATGTAATAAACTGCTCATTAATAAAAAGAGAGGGACTATATAATGCGGTATGCAACGGATATATAGATAATCCAATGGGAACCCCTCTCTTTGAGTTAATTTAATTTAAAGAGCTAAATAAATAGGAGAAATAAAAGATGGTAAAAGATAAATATGAAGTTGGTATGAAATTAATAGGACATTCATTGTCTAAGTGTGTTCTTGATATTGCTAGAGGTATAGTTGATATTAATGATGTGTTAGTAATAAAAGCAGGAACTTGTTTTTATAGTATTAAGACGCTTGAAGTAGTCTTAGATATGTATTCTAAAGGTAGTTTGTTTAGTAATGGTAAATGGCACGAAGTTGAAGCTGATTACTGTAAGAAAATTGTAGAACAACTATTATTTACTAATAGAATACATCAAGAAAGAGTTAATAAGATGTTTCTTGATCAAGAGATGGATTGGGATGAATTAATTGAAGTGCCTGATTGGCTTGAGAAATCAAACAAGATACATCAAGATGATGCAGATCATTGGGAATTGGCTTAATTAAATAATCAAAGAGAGAGATGTAAGTGCGACGTTTTTAGATTGGCCTCTGCAGGGGCATTGTTGAGTTATATAATCTTAAAACAACACAAGCTGGCCATTCTCTCTCTTTACAACAATAGGAGAATTATGGATATTTATGATTTTATTTATGTAATTAGATCAATAGCAGAGATAGCATTCTTTGTAACAGCTATTTATGCTCTTAAAACTTATATGAGGAGGTTATTATAATGCCTATAGAAATTAATAAATGTAAGTGTTGTGATAATATTAAAAGGAATGATAATAATACTCTTTGTCAGCATTGTTATAAAGAAATAGATGATGCAGAAACATATTATGATTATGATATGTTTTTACAGTCTCAATGTGGTCACGATCTCTGGCTTTTAGGAGGTAATGACTATGATGTATAAACTTACAAATGCATTAAATGATTTAAGGCATTATATGGGGATAAAAGAAATAAGAGAGGTTAATCTTAATCTTGAGCATAAAACACCTTATATAAAGTTTAAAAGTGATAAAAAGATATATATCATTAATGTATTAGAATTGCCTGATGTTTAGGCCACATCAGCATTGTCCATACAAGTATAGATGGCAACTTGTAGAATGGGCTAAAAATAAATGGCCTGACATGAATGTCAAAAAGAAAAGTACAAAGCAACTCTATGCTATGTACTATAGTGTAAAATAATCAAGTGTAGCTGTGATGTAATTACCTCCTAAAAAGTAATTAAGCCATACATTACGGCTACACGCAATTCCGAAAGGAAAGGAGAAATAACATGGCTAATAGTAATGTTATAACAATAAACCTATTTGCAGATAATGCATGGGTAAGTAAGGAAATAACTGCAAGAACAGTTGGACAATTAAGAGTAGAGCTTAATATACCAAGTGATGCTGCAGTAATGGTTGGTTCTACACAAAGGACTGATTCGCATGAGTTACAAGAAGGTGATAATGTAGCATATGCACTAAGTAACAAAACAGGTGGATTTGATACCTATCTTGTTGCATTAGAAAGAAAAGAGCTTGAGTTTGTGATTAAATTACATCAGGCTAGAGGTTAATAAATAAGAACCGATGAAGAGAGAGTTACGGCTAAAACCACCGTTCGTTAATGTTCTAGATAATGCTACATAGTAGCCTAGATAAGCGTGGTCTCTCTCTTTATCATAATATAGGAGCAGAAATGGTATTTACACACGATAGTAGTTATAAGTATGAAGAAATGTTAAACAGACCTATTGGACCTATTAAAACTATAAATGAAAATGGCTTCAACTCGTATAATTTTAATTACAATAATTATATAAACTTATATAAATGGGAAGACTATTTTGAGAAAGAAGGTTTTATAGATGAAGTAGGTGAGCAAATTATATGTGAACCATATAACAAGCTACTTGATGAAATAGAACAGTTTAATATGACATATGGATGGAACTTTAGAGAGATGCATAGAATAGCGACAGGAGAAACTATACGACAAGAAGACGCATTTCAATTAGATGTTTATCCTAAATCTATGTATTGGAAGAAAGGAACATATCCTTACATTGTTTCATTAGTTCAATATATTCAAGGAATGCACACCAGGCCTAATAGTTTAAAATCTATAACTGACAGAATAACTAAAGGTAGTTATCAAATAGATAGATTAAAAACTAGGTTTATGAAGCTTGATAAACTAAGAGTAGAGGCTAAAAGCTCTGGATTTAATAGTAGTGATTTAGAAGCAGTAAAAGATAAATGGGAGGAATTTGTAAAATTACCATTAATTGATGCTCCTGATGACACTATTAAATACGAAACTTATGTTTATGAGCCTGAGCATTATGTTAATCATAGAGATTTAAAGATGGTTGTACATATTATAATGAAGAAAGAGCATTTTAATATGCAATGTTTTTCAGGAGAAGATCATAAAATAGCCGAAGTTCCGTTTACAGGAGATCTTGAAATATTAGTAGAAATACCATTATTAAAAAGATTTGCTGATTACTTTCATAATAGAAATGGTTCTCGTGGATCAGGTAGATATATGAGATATCATGGAAGATATGATGTAAACAGTATGTATAGATTTCCTTGGTTAAATGGAGAAGGAAAAAGGTCAGTAAGCACTTATTACTCTAAACCTGAATTATGGCATATTAATGAGGGATGGGGAAGTGTATGTTGGGGCGATATAAATGATGACTGCGTATCAGCTATTCATAGTCTTGATAAAAGATCTATAAATATGATGCTAGGTGTATGGTCAAATAGATATAGCACAACATATTCTAGACCTTATAACAAATTCTACACTATGCACTGTGGTTTAACTAATGAAGATAATAAATTTGAAGATGATTATTGTTCATTAGTAGGATACAATAGTGATACAGCAAGAGAGAATATGTTAGCAGGTCCTAGTTTTTCTCATAACTCTGGTGCTCCAGTATTCTTATTCTATGATGAAATAAATAAGTATATGGATTGTCCTGTCATAAAGAACTCAGTTATAGGTGAAAAGATGCAGATGGTAGAACACTTATACCAACAAATTCCTGAATATGATTATTGGATAGAACAATTACTAGGAAATGAAGCAGTTGACTTGAGAGATAATCGAAACAGGTGGACATCAGGAGATGCAGCGATTGAATTATATAAAAGAAGAGTCGCTTATTCTCAATGTCTAGCTTGTGTAGACGAAGAAACAGGTCAAGTAGGGAAAGGCTGGCTTGTAGAATGGTTTGGAAAAAGACTAGAAGACTCAGGCTGGTATGGAACTCAAGAAGATAATGAAGAAAGACAAAGATCAGAAATGGCTGCATGGGTAGCAGCTAACTCTTCTAGAAATATAAGTGAAGAATCATTTAGAGAAGTGGTTCAAGAAACTCAAGAAGAGATAGAGCAAAGAACAATAATAAACACAGACAGACTATAAGGAGATATGGTATGTTTTACATAGGTAAAAAGTGTTGGGATAAACTCCAACAATGGGCTCAATTAGCCTACGATGAAGATAAGAATGAAATATCTGGTATGTTAATACTAGAGAAAGATGATCAAGGACACTGGAGATTACATAGTCCTGATATCATGAAACAAGAAAATAGTGCAACCTTAACAGTATTAGATAAAGATGCTATTAGAGATTGGGCTATTAAACAAGCCACTAAATATGGTACCGATAGCAACAAGGTACGCTATGTATGGTGGCATTCACATCATACTATGGCAGCTAATTGGAGTGGTACTGATGACAAGGAAATAGAAGCTGCTAAAGAAACAGGCGTTGATTGGAGTGTATCTTTACTTATTAATTTAAAAGAAGAATACAAACTGAAACTCGCTATTTGGGAACCTGTAGAAACTTTACAAGATGTAGAGCTAATAATAGTTGATCCCAAGAAACCTGCTACTGAAGCTATGAAAAAGAAATATAAAGAGCTTTGTAGCAATAGTACACCAGCTTTAACTAGAAATTATAATAATAATATCTATAGTAAAGGTTGGGGAGCTCATAGAGAAGAAGCTATTCATTTCGATAAACTAATCGATGCAATAGATAATGAGTTTCAACAGATACTAAATGGACAAATGGAGCCTAAAGCATTTAATAAGAAAGCAGATAAGTATAATAAATCTGAAACATCTAAGAAATGCGGCTGGTCAATAAAACATATGCCTAAAGATCCAAATAAAGCAATGGATAAAGCAGCAGGCTTTCCATTTGATATGGTTAAGTTTAAAGATCCAACTGTTAAGCTAAAATATGAAAGAGAATATGGTTGTGAAGCAGAAACAAATCTATTCAACAGTACATATTATGGCTGGAATAATGGAGTTCTTTAATGCATAATCTAAGAAGTTCCGACATAGTAAATAATCTTGATACCTATGTCTATCATATATTGGGCTGTGGAGCTATTGGTAGTTCCGCAGCTACCCAATTAGCAAGAATGGGTGCAAAACATTTTGCATTATATGATATGGATAAAGTCGGAGTGGAGAATGTAGGGGTATCGCAATATAGTCTTGATGATATAGGTGTTTCAAAGACAATATCATTAGCTAAGAAACTACAAGATATCGATATGGATGTAGATGTAATGGAATTAGATCAGAAGTTTACATCTATATTAAGATATGACCAAAGTTCTATAGCTATACTTGGCTTTGACAATATGAAGACAAGACTACAAGCAGTAGAAAATATGTATCTTAAGAATGGACCTAAGATGCTTATAGATGGTAGGATGGGAGCAGAACATTATCAGCAATATACTTTTATAGGTAATAACATACTAAAAGAGTATAAAGATAGCTGGTATTCTGACGAGGAAGGGTCCATTGAACCGTGCACTGCTAAAGCAACAAGTTATTGTTCAAACATGTCAGGAAGTTTTATAGTAAATGCTATCAGAAAGGTTTTGACAAATCAACCTTACGAGAAGGAATTAGTATTTAATTTCCCTGCTATGTTTTTAACAAAAAACACTTGCTTTAAATATGCACCAATAGTAAATTAGCTAATCGTCAAATAGGAGTAAACAGTTATGTCAATGATAAAGACAAATACAAAACCCTTGTCGGTTAACCCTAAAATAATGCTTTTATATGGAGCACCGAAAGTAGGTAAAACTACTATGCTATCTAAGTTAGATGATTGTCTAATTGTAGATACAGAAAGCGGTAGCAACATGGTCTCTGGGACTATAGCTAGATGTAGTTCCAGAGAAGAGCTATTTGCATTGTTGCAGGAGCTTAACACAAGGGAAGATAAGTTCAAGTATATAGCCTTAGATACTATAGATAATATAGCAGATTGGGCTGATAGTGCAGTATGTGAAGAAGAAGGTGTAAGAGCAGTTCAAGACTTGCCATTTGGTAAGGGATTTGGACTAGTAAGGTCTAAAGTTATGAGAACTATAGAAACTTTTAGTGAGTTGACAGAGAATCTTATAATCATAGGTCATAGAAAAGTAGCTTATGCAGTTACTGATGGTAGTACATTAGTAATACCAGAGTCATTAGACTTAACAGGTAAGACTAAGAATCTTATTATGTCTAAATGCGATGCTATAGGGTATATGTATAGAGGTGAAGAAGGAGACTTACGCGTTTCCTTTAACTCTAACAATGCTATAGAAGCTGGTAGCAGATGCGAGCATTTGAAAGGAGAAGATTTCCCTTTTGAATGGAACTCTATATACAAGGAGAGTACTGATGAAGTGGCGAGTTAGTTTTGTATTCGAAACAGATACAGACAATGAAGAACTTGCTACTCAAAAGTTAGCAAAATCCTTAACACTAGAGTTTAATCAGTTAATTACAAACCTAAAAATCAGAAAGGAGATAGAAAATGGCAGTATTTCGTCCGAAGAATAGTAGTACAGGTGGTGGTAAATTCCACGGTATTTGTGAAGCAGGTATTGTAGGTTTTACAGATAGATCAGCTGACTTTGATTGGGCTGATATCTTTATTGAAGTAGAGATACAGCAAAAAGATAGCGATTACACTAAAAAGATGCAGATTGCAGGGTCATTAGAGAAAGATTCTAATGGAACTATAACTGGTGGATCAGTATTAAATAGAATGTATAAAATATTTGATACACTTGGTTGTAAAGCAGGAGTAACGAATAGTGGCAAGTGGGAAGATAATAAAGGTGAAGCTATTAGTAACATTGGTGATTATCTTGAAGAAAGATTCACAACAGGAGATGTTATGGAAATGGAATATCCTTATATAGTCTATGTGTATAAATCACAACCTAAACCAAACGAGAAACAATCTTATACGAGAGTTTTACCTAGATTATATCATGCAACATCAGATGGTAGAGTTAAATTAGCTTCTGATGTAAAGTTCTTAAAGAGCAAAGGCATGTTAAAAGAACTAGATGAAACTAAAGAAGGTGCTCAAGACCATCCAATGCTTAAAGAGGTGATGGATCTTTAATGTATCTTGAGATTGCAAAAGGATCTCCGTCTGGAAGAGGAATATTAATAAAGAAGACTGAGTTGTCAAGACATATAGAGCCAGATTTACCTCTGTATAGGTCAGTATATACTTATACTGATGATATAGTAGGTTATAAGGAGGAGACTGGCTCTATAAAGAACTACTTTGGCGAAAGGTCTATTGATAATGTTCCAATAGATATAGACAAAGGTAGCAATTCTGATGAACATACATTAGACATTGCTAAGTCAGTATTAATGCAATTAAAAGATTTAGAGGTAGATGAAAGCTCTTACAGATGCTACTTTAGTGGCACTGGGTATCATATTCTATTGTCTAATTACGTATTCAACTTTAAAACAGGGTTGAATCTTCCTTTAATTGTTAGAGATACGATGTCTAAGCTTTTTCCTGATATTGATAATAGTATATATATGCGAAGTGGAATATATCGTGTGGCTCATACTATTAATAAAAAGTCAGGGCTTCATAAGATACCGTTAACACATGGAGAGATGTGGAGTTTAACTCCTGACGATATCAAGGAATTAGCTAAAGAACCTCGTATCGAATTTCCATACGAAACTTTAATAGGTGATGGAGAACTAGAAGAACATATAAGCAAAAATACAAAAGCTATATCTTCAGTTCGAAATGTAAATGAACCTGATAAAGTAGTACCTTGTGTACAAACAATGCTCAATCAAGGCCCCGTCTCAGGACATAGGCATAACTTAATACTAAGAATAGTTAGCCACTTAAAACGCCATGGATTGCCAAGTAAGTTTGCAAAAGTTATCATAGATAGCTGGAACCAAGGAAGTATGGACGATCAGGAAATAGGCAAGTTAATAGAAACATCTTATAATGGGAACTATAGGTATTCTTGTAATGATACATATATGAAAAAGTACTGCCAAACTAGGTGTGTATATTTTCAAAGAAAAGATTACCTTGTTGATGTTAAAACATCATCCGAATTACAAGATGATTACCAAGAAAGGCTTGAAACAGACTTTAGTGGTAAGAAAGTTAACCTTGCTGCAATGCTTGGATCTTCTAAAGATGCAGAGATATATCCAGGTGAGTTAGTTACTATATTTGGACCAACTGGTTCAAGTAAGACTACTTTAGCACAATGTATAGCCTTAGGCGTAGATTTTGCTAATGATAAACTAATAACAAGCTGGCAAATCCCTACATTGTATTTATCTCTTGAGTTATCAGGATGGTATATGCATAGAAGGAACTTGCAAATAGCATCTGGTCTTTCTAAAGATCAGGTGAATGCAGACTATACTAATGTATACAATAGAGTTAAGGATAAACTTAAGCATATTGTAGTGCAAACTGTTGCACCTACATTAGATCAGATAAGAGATAAGATAAGAGAGCTACAGCCTGCTTTAGTGGTTGTAGATTATATTGACTTAGTAGAGACTCCTCCTCATATAAGAGGTGAGTACGAGAAAGTTAAATATGTCTCTCATCAATTATCTAATCTAGCTGTAAACATGGATTTAATTATAATTCAAGTTTCACAGGTAGCAAGAGAGTATAGTCGTAATGAAGTGTTAGATCTATATGCTGGAAAAGGTTCTGGTGCTATAGAGAACGCTTCTCGTAAAGTAATCGGTCTCAACGGACAAGCTGACGATCCAAAGAAATCTCTTCATATGTTTAAGAACACAGATGGAGAGCTTATAGATTGTGACTTAGAGTGGAGACCTTCATTTAGATTAAGGAGAGTGTAATGTTAGGAAACATCTTCAAGATAATAATAGTAGACGCAGGGTTTATAGTCCGCTTATTTAGAATCTTTAAAATAGCAATAAAATCAGAGTCTAATGAGTATGGCAAGAGCGCTTATATAGTATTAGGAATATCTAAAGTCGAGCTATCATTCGTGATAGGGTTACGAGAGCATGATCCAGTCATCGATGGAGCAATCCATGAGTAGGGCTAGGAAAAATACCAAGGGGAGGGCTACAAAGCTCTCTCCTTGGAGAGACAAGTTTATGCCTACATTAAGAAAGATGCATAGAAATCATGCGAATAGCATCTTTCATAGGCTTATGAAAAAGAGCTCTACATTAAGAAGCTCGTTAAAAAGGAGAAGCAAAGAATATGAAGTTAAATTCAGTGTTTCGCTTGAAGCAATTCGTAAGCAAATGCTTGCTGAATATGGTAATGGATGCACCTATTGTGGTGATACACTTGATATTAGGAATATGGTATGTGACCATATTAAGCCTATGTCTATGGGGGGTGATTCTACTATTGGCAATCTTCAATTAATATGTGATAGATGCAATACTAGAAAAGGTCCATTGAATCATGAAATGTATAAATCCCTCGTTTCATGGTTAGATAAACAACCAAGGGAGATGAGACAGTATATTAATAGAAAACTAGCTAAAAACGATGTTTTTGGAGGTTAGAAATGTACTATAATACAACAAACGAAACTGGATCTAAGTTAAAAGCAAGTAGATCTAAAGCGTCTAGGCAAAAAGATGTTATTTTAAATGTCTTTAAAAGAGGGACTAAACTAAGTCCTGAGGATGTGTTAAGGTATAGTGAGCTTAATGCTCCTATAACTTCTATTAGACGCGCCATATCTGATCTTACAGAGGAAGGTCTTTTAATTAAGACTGATACTATGAAGAAAGGAATGTATGGTAAACTTGTGCATACTTGGAGACTAAAGGGTAAAGAAGATTAACTCGTCGAAAAGAATCTCGGGAGTCGAAAGGCTCCCGTTACCCAATAAGGAGAAAAACAACAATGGCTTACAGAACAAATAGATACGATAGGTATCATAATAAAAGAAAGGCAGCAGCGTTAGAGATAAGCAACAATGGGGAGTGCTGGTGGATATATCAGTATATAATGGCACAAGGGATACCTAATGCTACAAGCCCTATGGGGAAAAGATTGAGGTCTAAATAATGGGTCGCATTAAAGACTTCTATCAAGAGTTTCTAGATAAGATAGGGTATAAACTAGGTTATGATTGGGAAGATGCAGGAAGTATATCTATTAGTGAAATAAATGATCTAATGGATAGATATGGAAGGGGCTGGTGGGTAAATGACAAACCCTGAAGAAAAACTAAGACAGTATATTATTAAAAAATATGGAGATATAGATTATGGGAAGACCATCAAAGATAAAAAGAGCCACTGGGATAGCTTTAAGAACATTACATATGTTCGGAGTAAGCCCAAAAAAACTCGCAGAAATATTTAATGTTTCGGTCAGAACAATATATCGACATTTAAAATAGGAGGTCCTATGGATCTAGATAAGATAAAGAAGTCCTTGAGTGTTATACGAAATACTCAAGTAACTAGACATACTTCTAATCAAAGGTGGTATAAGATACGATCAAGTGATTGGAAACCTTCTGTTACTACTGTAATAGGAGGAGCTATAGCTAAAGGTATCGGCTTTGAGAAATGGCTAGGAAATCATCCTAGCTACGACATAGCTTGCGAATTTAGAGATAAAGCAGCTAGGAGGGGAACTTTTGTCCATGAGTCTGCTGAAAAGTATCTTAAAGGTGAAACTGTTGTTGTTCCTGAGGATATTGAAAGTAGGGAAGAGATTTGTAAACATCTAATGTCTTTTGAAAAATGGGCTAATGATTACAAAGGTTCTAGAACTGGGTTAGGTTATATTAATATTTTAGAGCAAGAGGTATTTCTAATAGATAAAGATATGCCTTGGGCTGGTACTCCTGATATAATAGGTCATTTCGGAGAAAAACTTATTATAATAGACTTGAAAACTGGAGATCCTCATAAAAGTCACGAGATACAATTAAATATGTATGCTATGCTTTTAGAGAAGCTTTGTGATTTAGATGAGCATACAGTAGATATATATGGTCTATATACTAAAGGGAAATGGATCAAAGCACCTAGCTACAGTATGAAGAAATACAAAAGAGACTCAAATATACCGTTAATGGTAGCGGATATATGGGCTTACCTTAATTATAGAACAAAGCCTTATCCAAAAGATATGGTAAAATTAGATGATAAGTTTAAACTAGGAGGAACTTATAATGAGTTATGATTTTTTAGAAAATGAAAGACAGTTATCATTAGAAGATATTATCATGGAAATGCAAAAAGAGATCCTAAGACTACGAGATAAAATCAATTCCTATGAGCAAAAGTTAAAAGATATGGAATTAGAAGATATGCTAGAGTCTGAGGAATCGGAAGAAAATAATTTCTATGGTCACACAGAAGCGATGAAAAGAATGAATGAATTTTTCAAAAAACAAAACGAGGAGATTGAGCGTGAGCAAAAGCAAGAACAAGCAAAAACCTGTAACGAACAAAGATCGTGATAACGCTATTAATAATCTGATAGGTAATCAGAATTGGTTTCATAATCAAGTAGAGTTACTTGGAAAATTATTAGATGCTTATATTAACTTTAAAGGTGATACTGCAGAGTTTACTGAGCATTTACAAAAGTTAAGAAAAGAGTTTGAGGATTCTCAAAAGGAGGCCAAAGATGACCAAAAAGCAGATGGAAAGTCTGATGAGAAGGTTGTTGAAGCAAGTTCTCAAGATTCGTAATGAGGGGCAAAAAGAGTACGCACATGATGAAGGTAATGTATTTGCAAACTTTGAAAGAGTAGCAGAGACATTAAAACTGCCAAGAGAAAAAGTGCTTATGACGTATCTATTGAAACATATAGATGGAATCGTAGCTCATGTTGAGGGACACGAAAGTCAAAGAGAAGCTGTATCTGGTAGAATAACTGATGCTATTGTGTACTTATGTCTTTTACATGCTATGTGTGTAGAAGATAATATAAAAGAAGTCGAATACTGGACTTCTAATCGTACATAGTGAATTGAACTCCCACTATGTCGTCATGCAGACTAGTAAGTGTATATAATTGGAGCCTATATATATCTTACTAGTCTGTTTATTTATTATAAGTTAATTTTAAAGGATAACGATATGGTGCATGCTAATACCATAATGGTTTTGGCCCTTTAGATCTAGTAGGTTCTTCTTCCTTCCATTCTCTTCTTTTTCTTTGTATTTGCCTTAGAGGCATACCTGCCCATTTTTGTAGCACATTAGAAGGATTGTCTACTAAATTACCTTTTAAAGGGACAATCCCTTCTTTAGGGTCTACTGTGTAAGGAGAGAAGTCTCTAGCTAATCTTCCAAATGGAAACATAGTCCATGCATAGTATTGAGATAATCTGCTATAATCATCATCCATTATAGATCTAAACATTGATATAGGTATTCTAGCTACTGGAGGAGTTATAACTTGTAATGGAGCTATTTTGGTAGGTAGTCCTCCAAAAAACGCTTTTTCTCTTTCTTCTTCATCTCCAAATATCCATTGAGCTGTATCTTCAAACCATGTATAAGGAGCTGGCATAGCAGTATCAAACAATGAGTATGCAAAAATATTACCTAAAGCGAACACAAACATATCTATTTGAGCAGTTCTTACAAATCTATTAAATTCAGTAGTCCCAGGTAAAAAACCAGCTAATTTAGCTTCTCTAGTCACATCATTTCTAAATCTAACAGCATTCCAACTCCATAACATAAATCTAGTCATTACTTTTCCAAGAGATGTTCTTGCAAAAGCAGGTCTATAAGGAGCTGAGTATAAGAACTGAGTAGCTTTAACACCTTTTTTAGCCATCTCTATAATGTAAGGATGGTCATACCTTGATAATGCTCCACCTAGTTTTTTATACCATTGAACATAGTGAGCCATAAAAGCATCTCTTCTAAGAATAGTCTCAGGCTTTGACATCCATGATGCTGCCCAGTTTTTAATTCTATCTGTCACTCCATGTTGTTTCGCTAGTTTTAAGATAGATTCGTTAGCCATACCAGGATCTCTCATTACCTTTTTAGCTACTTGAGATATAAATTCCTTATTTCTAGCATTTTGAACATTCTTAGATAGACCAAATTCATACATCATTTGTTCAGGCATTATACCTTGAGCTCTTACAAAAGTATTTCTTTTTTCAACATCAGCCCATTCTGGGTTAATACTAGCTAAGTATTTACTACTCCTACCATCTAAAAAGTTTCTCCATCCTACGGATTGAATAGTATGCATACTACCACCAAATATATTACCTACGACACTCTTAGGGTGAGCTAATAAAGCAGCTAATTCAAATTGTGCTTCCATATTAGACAACTCTCTTGTCTGCTGTAAGTCTACATTATAACCCTTGAGCTCTTCTGGTATTCTTTGTCCTGCATACTTATTTCCGAAAATAGCTTTTTTCATTTTAGTAAGTCTTGCAGAAACTCTATCATCAGACCAATAGTCATATAAAGTACCTCTTACCTTAAGGTTAGGATCCTTTCTGTAGGCATCTGGAATAACCGTAGGATGTCCCATTGCATCATTAGCAAATAACTTCATAAACTTAACCCATGCATTAGTCTGGGCCATACCATACCTCTTAGGCATGTCTGTAAACATTTGATCGTAAACAACAGATCTTGTATATAACTGGCTTAATTGCCTAAAATAAGACGTAGATAAGCTTTTTAAATACATTTCAGGCACATTAGCATCAGTAGACCATCCTGCAATATGAGATTGTCTTTTATGCATATTACCAGTTCTCTCTTCTCCAGTAAACCAATCTAATATTTTCTTACTAGTTTTCTTTTTAGCAGCTATATCAGACAATACTTGGTCAGTCATTTGCCATTCAGCTATATCTGTCCAGTTATAATCTCCAGCTAAATTTCTATGTTTAAATACAAGCTTTGTAAGCTCTTGCCTCCTAGCTTTTTCAGAAAGTCTAGGATCATTCTTTACTTGTAAAGCTGCAGCAGTTAATGCTTCTTTAGCCTTAGTAGTATTAAACATCATATGAGGCCAATACATTTCAACAGGAAGTTCACCTGTTTTTTCAAAAGGTTTTTCAGCAAGCTTTTCAGCTCTCTTGGGATCATGTCTAGCAATCATTGATATTTGAAGAGCTCTTGCAACTTTTCTTAATCCATCAAGACCAAATCTTGTAAATATAGACTCGCCATTTTTCCAAGCTTTATCCATATGTCTGATAAACTTAGCATAATCTATTTTAGGATTAAGTTGAGTAACAGGGTCATAATAACCAGCTTCAAAAGGTTTCATAGCTTCTGGATCACCTTTTATAAAATCCTTAGCTCTTGAGAATATATCGGTATATCTTTCATTTATCTCATTAACAATCTCTTCACCAGTCATAACTCTTCTTTTACCATCTATATGAAGGGTAAACTTTTTATCCTTTAACTTCTTCTCATATTCATATTTCTTATCAACTTCTTTATATCTTTTAATATACTCATCAGCTCTAATATTTCTTAAAGCACTTGGAGTATTGTAATCAGAAGCTACTTGTTCAGCTAAACCTATTTGACGCTTATTAGCTGCTATTTCTCTAAACATCTCTCCTTCATTAAAGGAGTTTATAAACAATAACCTTTCTTGAGAATGCTTTATCATCTCATCTGTTTCTTTTTCTGCCTGAGCATTTAAAGTTCCAATAGCTGTTTGAATCTTATCTATATAACTAGTAGGCCTAGCTACATCTCCCTCTATCTCTTTCCCTTGTTTAGTAGCAAAGTAACCTTTTTCATAAAGAAGTTCCATATCTTCTTTCATAAATTCCCTAGATATAGCTTGAGGAAACATGTACCAATGTCTTTTATTTAGTCTTAATTTTCCTTTACTGTCAAACATTCTTTGCCATAGAGTACCAGCTCTCATAGTTTTAAGCCAGTTGTTGAATACCATTAAGTCTTCTTTATTTAAAGTATTAAAATCCTTTCTAAATAAACCTCTTACTAATTCAGCTATTCCGTTTTTCACTTTGGGACCGTAAAACTCAACATTAGAAACTATTTCACTTGTTAGTTTTTTCATTTCAGCTGATATAGGGCCTTCTTTAAGGCCTAAGAAAGGATTAATAATTTCCTGCTGAGTTTCACTTTCCCAATTCTCTTTTATTTCTTTCTCAGACAGAACTTTTTCTACATGCTCTTGCATTACAACATCTTCAACAGGTTTTGTCTTAATAAAAAACTTATCCATTTCACCTAAAAAGTTTCTAAGGTTCTTAGGATCTACTTCTCTACTATTAAATCCTAATTGACTCATAGTGCTTCTAGAGGCTTCTTTATAAAGTTGCATCATAGCATCTTGAACAGTAGCATCTTTTACATCAACCTTAGATATTAATTCACTAAGTTTCCTTAAATTACCTCTATTTAAAGAGCCTATCATCATTACATCAAATAGCTTTTTTTCTTTAGAAGTTAAGCCTTCTTTAAACTCTCTTATTTGTAGATCAACTTCCATTTGATCAAGCTCTTTAGTTGCCATTGATACTGATTTTTTACCACCCTTAGCTGGTAGTAGTCCCCAAGACCTAGCTTTATCCATAAGGGCTTTCATTTGAGGGTTCTTTTCAGATTCTGAAACTAGTCTAGAAGCACTAAAATCATCTAACTTAGACATCAGTCTTGCTTTTAGATAGCTATTTTTCTTTAATTCTTCAACTTTTTTATGAATAACATCAATAGTTTCTAGCTCACCTTTATTCATTGTACGAGCTATTTTAAATATCTGATCAGCTGTTACCATATCACTTAAATCATTTATAAAGAAATCATTACCCATCTCTACTATTCTTCTTAAAAAAGACCTTCTATAAGCTTGTCCTCTAAATGGATCTGTAGATTGCTCTAAATCAACAGCTCTTGAAAAGACACTTGGAATAGTTCTATTGTTTTTATCTTTAAAACTAAGGAATTTCATGAAAACCTTATGATTATTAGCTACATTTTCAAAGCCATCTCTAGTATGAACCTCAAATTTCATGATATTATCGAGGATCTGGTTCAAAGGTACCCTAAGGGTAGACCTTTGTAAAATCTGCCTTATATGGCCGTGTTTGTCTGTAAACTGGTCTAATAGGAACTTATAGTTCTCCGTACCTTTATCAAAATCTTTATATAATTCTCTTAATTGAACCTTATCTGCTCTTTGCAAAGCACTATCGGTAAAATCAACGGGATTAAGTGTTTTAGCTATCTTAGCAAGTAGATTATTTCTCTGCTCTAGACCTAGATTTTCTACTCTTGATGACCTTTGCTGTATCTCATCCATAGAGTATTTTCTATCTGCTCCCCAGTTTCTACCATAATAAGCTTGATTCATAGCTACAAGATCGCCATATACTCCATTTTTAAGATGAGTTTCTTCTAAATGATCTCTTGTGAGCCTCTTAGTTAAGCCCCATCTTTCAGCTTTTTCAGGTGTATATCCTTGAAATTCTTCAATTTTCATAACCCTAAATAAAGAGTCGTAAAGAGGTTTGAACCATTTCTCTCTACTTTTAAACCCAACCTCATCCATAGGATCAGCAGATAAGTTTACTTGAGCTCTAGCTAATTCTCTAGCAGTTTGAAGATTAGCTTCACTAGTATTAGCAGCAACAGTAACTCGAGCTCTTACCATCTTGCCATACTTCTTAGTTTTTTTGTTATATCTTTTATCATCCCAAATTTCAACTTCAAAAGTATCCATACCATTAGTAGCCTTGTTCTGTCTTATAGCATTATATGCAAACTGCATAATTTGCTTATTACTAACGGCTACAGACAACCTGTTCCTTCCATCAACAGTAATTTCAGACATTCTCATTCTGTGAGAAGGGCTATACATAAAAGCTCTACTTCCCCATTCTTCAGGAGGATTAGTCTCTGCCAAAACCTGTCTATAGGTTTTGCCATTATGTTCTCCTGATTTAAAACTATCCTCTTTTGCATCTGTTATATAGCCTCGGTAACTCTTTTTCTGAGCCTCTGATAGTTCCATATATTTCTTATGACTTATATCTACTTTAGGATTATGTATATTTTGATATCTATAATACTCATATTGATTAGCTTTTATTGCATCTTTCCATTCAGGCTTAAATCCTTTTGCCCCTCCAAAATACGCAAAAGCTTCGTCACCATCTAAATCTGCTCCTCCTAAATGCCTCATCTTTCTTCCATGAGTCAATATACCATGTCCTTTTCTTCCAGTAAAGCCTCTAAAATGTAATATTTGAGCTCCAGACATAGAGTCCATAGGGACACGCATTACAGCAGATCTAAAAACTTCTTCTACTTGCTTCTTTATTTCAGGTTGCTTATCAAATTTACCTACTCCATAAGTACCAGTCTTAGGGTTATAGCCAGAATACATATTCCACAGGTTTCCTAATTTTATTTTATCTATATTCTTTATACCTGTATGCACCCATTTTTCTCTATAAGCTTCATCTAAGAAGAATATATCATCTCTAACTTCTAATTCTTTTAACCAAGGATTTATTTTTTCACCCTTTTTGCCTTTTAAATAAGTATCATAAGGTCTCATTCTTCCAACTAAAGAATTTTGAATCTTAGGTTTTGTAGCTGTATTTACAACCCAGTTTTTTAAAGCTTGCATTTTAAAATTATGAACATATTTATGATTATAGGCAACTACTCCTGATACATCTCTACCTTTACTTCTTTGGATATCAGCCCATTCTTCCATTCTAGTTATTATATTATCTGCTACAGTATTAAACTCTGCTAGCTCTCGTCTAGCGTTCAAGTTTCTCTCTGATTCACCAGATGCATTCCCTTCTTCAATAGCTTCAGCATTTACTCTCATAATATGTTTCCATAATGCATGAGCAAACTTTTCATTATTAGGAAGGTGCATAGCCTTTACAAGTTCATGAATACCTATTTTTTCTAAATTATGCTTTTTAGTCAACTCATTTAATTCAGCACTTGTATCTACAGATTGATCAATAGCTTTTTGAGAATACTCTTGCAATCTTTTATTCCATACAGGATCGCCTCTAAATTTAACATCTATAAGATCTTTAAACATACCATCTATCATGTCTCCCTCAATAGGAGAGAATGAGTGCTCTAGAAACGAACCTAATAGCTGTTTAGGTATTTTTTGAGCATCAAGCATATGTTCTGTTTGTTTAACAGACATACTATATCTAATATTTTCCATCTCAAGATCTCTATAAACTTTATCATACTCTCTAGTGCCTCTTTGCTTAGCTGCACTATCCATTATATACATGTGTACCTTATCTGCATCCATTTGTTTAGATTGCTCTGCTCCTGCGGCATGCATCATATATTTACCAAGCAAAGCTCCTCTTTTATGATGAGGATTTACTATAAATGATTTTAACTGCCCTCCATCAGGAGATTGACCTGCATCTCTTAATAACATCTCTATAACTTTATCATGAACAATAATAGAACCGTCCATATGTTCTTCAAGCTCTGAATTTTTTCTATCTAACCATTGATAGAACTTGTCATCTTTCTCTGCTCTTTGTCTTACGCTATCAGGTAAGTCTTTAGTTATCTTATAAGCAAGTTCTCCATTTGAACCTAAGTTGTCAACCATTTCTTGAGTCACATCTTTTCTAAGTTTTCCACTATCACTATCTAAGAATCTATCATATATAAACTCCCTATCAGCCTTTATCCCATTAGTAAACCATATCTGCTGCCTTTTATTTAAAGCTTTAGCATTACCAATAAAACCATCTTGCTTTAATTTCTCTAAGGCGTGTCTAAAACTTGTAGGGTCACTGTATTCTAAACCATTCATTTCAACATCGTATAATAGGTTAGATTCAAAAGCTTTTGCAAATTTTTTCTTAGCTTCAGATACTTGATTGCCTCCATATTTAGATACGTAGTCTGTTTCTGCTACTACATAGAAATTAGTACCTTTTTCTGCAAATAGAGATAATGCCGCTTTTAGATAAGCACCATTTTGTTGAGTCTTTGGATGATGCTTAACAAATATCATTCTATCTGCATCACCTCTTCCTCCAAATAAGTAATAACCTTTATCGTGCATCTGATTTATATATTTAGTAACTTGTCTATCCCATAACTCTTGAGCTAATTTAGGATCTTTGTTTGGATTTATCTTTTTATTGTTAAGCAGAGTTTCTCTATATCTAGATAACTGATAATCTACCCATCCTTTACCAGCTTCTCTACCAGATATATTATCTAAAACCATATATACAGCTTCTTGCTCAGGTATACCTGCTTCCCTACCAACTGCTTCTATAAGTTTCTCAGGGTCCCTAACCATCTTTCTTTGACCAGCTTTAGTTACTGGGTTATTTAAGTCTAACACAGTAATCTTGCCATCTTTAGCATTTGCAGACAGTAACTGGACATCTTTTTCTTGATTCTTAGTATGCATCCATGCTCTTAAATCTTGTTTAGCTTCACTTGTTAGTTTAAGGCCTTGGAACTCATTCAAGATAGCCTCTATAGCTTCATTTGACTTATTTCTAGGACTACCTTTTTCTGTTCCTTTGTTAACATATCTTTTAAGAATATCTTCAACTTTAGCAGCTGTTTGAGCTTTTTGTATAGTCTTCATACCCAAAGCTCCTCCTACATCCCATTCTCCAGGCATATGACTCTCAACAAATTGAATAGCTTTTTTACCTACTCGTAGGGACTCTATATCTCTAGTTCCTATATCAGTATCTAAATCAGATTCTTTACCATCTTCAGCGTCTTTAGCTCTCTGATCTTCTAAAGGCTCTCCTCTTCCTTGCTCTAATCCAAATTTTTCACGCCTATTTCTAGCTATATCTTCGTGTAGATCAGCTACATATGTCTCAACCTTCCTTTTTTCTTTAGCCTTCATATTAGGGTCATTTAAGGCATCAGTAAAGGTTGCTACTTGTTTTTCTAATCTAACATAATCTTTATCTAGCTCTTCTATCCTAGCTATATCTGAATCAGATAATTCAACTTCGCCTTTCTTACCTATCTTAACTTTTTTAGTTTTAGGCTTTGCTCCAAAATGAAGCTTAAAAAATCCTTCTATAGCTTCTCTAGTACCAGATGTTGGAGCTCCAGCTCCTTTATCTAGTTGTCCAAAGGTAACAAAATTTCTAGTAGGCTTAGATACTTCTTTAGCTCTTATTTCAGTAAAGCCAACAGGATCTGATGCATAATCCCATCTATACCATCTATTACTAGAAGGATTAAATAAATTTATTATCTTAGGAGGGTTTATCTTGTTTTTAGCGAATTGATGAATCCATCCAGATGCACCCTTTAATCTACTTTTATCAGGAACAATTTGATTCTTATCATTTTTCATAGACTCAAATTCTCCTACAAGATATACAGAGTCTGCATTCTTTACCTGAAACCAGCCTTTTCTAATATTGTTTAATTCAAATTTACCTAGATTAGTAATCCCTCTTTTAAGGAAAGTATTCGCTTTTTGCATCTCAACATTAGCAGCTTCAACTTCTAGGTCACTTAGAGGTTTTTCTATACCAGGCATACCTGCTCCCTTTTTCCCTCCAGGAGCCAATACATGTATAGTAGGTATATTAACCTTAGATCCTTCTTGAGCAAATATTTTAGCTATCTCACCATATCCTGATGAATACATCCAATTCTTATATTTCTTTAAAGTTGTTTTAGGTATCCTATATCTTTGTTGGCCTTGTTCTGTAACTGGAATAACTTCAAAACCTTCTATCTCAATAGGCATATCTTTAATTCTATCTCCATAACCCAACTTGTTAGCCATATCGTACAACACAGCTTCTCTTTCAGCAGGATCTAGAAATGTTTCGGTAGCAAGGCTTTTAGTTACCTCTTGAGCTTCTTTAGGCAACTCTTTCCATTCAGGGTGCTTAGTAGGATCCATAGAGACTCTAAACTCAGGATTCCCCGCAGCATGCTTCCTCATTTTCCCTATAAACTTCTGAGCTTTAGCTGTAGTCCAAGGTACCTCTTTACCTCCAAAATAAGCTCCCATAACATATGCATATATTTGTTCTACATCTGTTGCTCCTCTCATTGTCTCTGGAAGGCCCATAAATAACGATCCTGCCATAGTTTTAACAGCTTTTGCTCCATTTGCAGGGTCGTGCTTAAAAAGGTTCCCTATGCCCCTAAATACAGCTCCAGCTTGAGCTCCTCCTACAAAGGAAGCCATCATCTCATCTACACCACCTTGCCAAGAAGATATAGATGATGCTACACCTAAGTGAAAAGCTCCTTCAGCTATATGTCTTGCTCTATTACCTAATAAGAAATTACTAACAGTATTTACCCCTTCACCTCTTTTTGTTAAGGCTGCAGATAGCATTGGCTTTGTAATGCCTTTAGCTTTTTTAGTTATCCAATTAGCACCTGCCATTGGAACTGATTTTTGACCTAAGGCTTTAAGCATGCCCAATGTACCTTGACTAGCTCCTAGCATTTTAGCAGGACCAGCTAATATACCTGGTGCAAACCCTGCTAAGTGAGACAAGTCTCTTATTACTTTTTCATATTTATTATCAGGCTCTTCTACGAAGTTTAGAGTTGTAAAACCTTCAACA
>VTLG01000463.1_pt1 | contig 32303 bp, 51 predicted proteins | sample 4694571 | NCBI WGS metagenome assembly VTLG01 (sample SAMN12604809, study PRJNA352737) | marine metagenome | biome: ENVO:00000447; feature: ENVO:00000209|ENVO:00000569|ENVO:01000036; material: ENVO:00002151; isolation source: viral sequences binned using virsorter ...
TAGCAATCGTGTCCTCCGAGTGTTCATCAAATGACATCCCCATATCAAGGTTCTTATGGTCACGATTACTAAGCTCTATATAATTTAAAGCTCGCCCCTCGTTAGTTGTCAAACCGCCCAAAACATTATTGCAATAAAAAACATAAGTCCCTGCAACCGGAGCCGTAAAAGTTCCATTGACAAAGTTTCCACCAATATCTTTGACTTCCGTCCAAATTGCTCCTGTTATATCGTACTCCGTCCCATTCCCAGTTACATTGGCTTGAGTAGATGTTAAATAGGCCATGAAAGCAGGTTGCAGAGGCATTAGTACCTCTTCATCTGCAGAAACTGTCATCCAAGTTGTGTTGGAATTATTCGTCAATCCATCTTCGCCACCCCCAGCGGCTGACTCAAAGCCGATGGGTAAGCCAATTCCGGTGCCGGTGAAAACCTGACCATCCGTGGCGGCAACCCCGACCACGCCAGACCCCCGTAAATTCATTCCGCCTACAATTCCGCTCATAAGTTATTCCTCTTTATCTGGTTTGATCGAGATATGAAACAACCACATCGACATTGGCAGAATCTGCCGTTGCCGCACAAAGATGATCTTCATCCACCAATACGATTCTTCCGGTATGTTCAAAGGTCTGGTTCGCGCCAATGGGCTGGGCCTTATAAACATAATAATCTGTCCCGCCACCCCCGTCATCGATGTAAAGGTCAAAGGTTTCAGCCGCCCCCGCCTCTTCGCAGAGCGTAATTGATAAGATGGTATAAGTGTGTCCGTTCACTCCATTCAGTAACACCGATTCCGCGTTGGTCAACCCGGCTTTCAATGTCACGCCTAAAACTTCGCTTGCCATAATCTTTCTCCTGATTTATTATTTAAAATCCTAAGACCAGCGCCTTGCCCGTGCTTGAAATATGGTGGTTCCATGTCCCGGCAACAGATGGCGTTGTCAAAATAGGACTCGTCAAAGTTTTGTTTGTTAGCGTTTCTGACCCACTCAAAGACGCAAACGACTCGCTCTGAAGTGCGGTGTTGAACTCTGCCAAGCTACCAGTTACTGTATTCGATCCAAGGTCAATTGTTTTATTTGTGAGGGCTACCGATTCGCTTGCCGTGATACCAACGTCCGTTCCAACATTCAACAGTTGAAACCGGGTTCCATCGTAAGCGACCTCGAACATGGCATTGGCAGGAATATCACCAGCCGCTAAAGCCGTGGTTCCTTTCTTCGTTATTGCCTTTGCCGCTACGCTATTCAGGTTGAGAGTTGTTGCCCCAGTGTTCGCTCCTGCCGCTTGCTTGATCCGAAACGTCTGACCAGCTACATAAGCTGTTATCGCTGGAGCCATTGTTGCAACAATCGTATTCGTTCCCGATCCGGTAGCATATTGCATCCCGCTATTTTGCACTTGCCCAAGCGTTGTTGAGTCAGTGTTAGCAGTACCCACAGCCAAGGCGGTTATTTTAGTTGAGCCAGCGTTCTGATTACCTGTCCAAGTTTTCTTTCCACTCGCTTCAAGTGATGCGGTAAGCTCTGTTGCAATGTCGTTTAACTCTGAATTGACCTGTGTTTCCTGAATTACGGTGTTGAAAGTGTAATCTGATTGTGTTCGGCTGTAAGTTCCTGATGAGTTTCTTGCCATTTATTTATCTCCCAGCGTTGAGTGAGCCAACGTAGCCAGAGCTACCCTGTAATAATTTTTGAGCTAATGATCTTTGCTGTTCTCGCCCAATCCTCTGAGCTACATACTGCTCAACTAGGGCATCTGTGTTTTGACCTGTTAGGAGCTTGGCTAATTCGCCAGACATATCTTTAGGCATTAACAGCTTATCCTTGATCCCCATAGCAGTCTGGATGGTTCCCCTGACCGGGGAGTGAGTTGCGGTTTGAAGTCCCTGCAAAATATCATTAGGGTCTTGAGCGTAGTCCAAAGACCCCTTGTGCTTACCTGTCTGCGACCCGGTGAGTTTTGAAAAGGTCTTATGTAATTCATCTTCTGCAAGCAATTGGTTCTTGAATTTAACAAAAGTCGCATCGTCACCAAATGCAACCCTAATCCTTCTCTCAAGAGCATCATTCCCTTTTATTGCATCAGGAGCATTACCAGCCTTATATTTCCTAGCCCCAACTTTCCCTTTTAATGCGTTAGCAACTCCGATCCTAAAATTCTGTAATTCATGGGCAGACATTTCAGCCAACTCATCAGCCATAGTTTGCTCATCTGCGAATTCGCTTTTGTTGATGAAATTATTGCCCCGCCTTCTGGCTTGCTCGGAGGCCAACTTATCCCCTGCCTTTAAACGTGCCTGAGCGTATAAGCCAGTCGAATCAGCATCGTCAAGAGCCTTGGTTAGTTCCCTTCTTATTTCGTTCCAAGCCCCACCTTTATCGGTCAATCTTCCTGTAATAGAATCTCTCTCGCTTTCTTCCATGTCGTAGAGGACTCTTTTAATCTTGTCCAAATACTGGAGCTTTAACCCTTCCCCAACCTTACCTGCCCCGCCACCCTCAATAAACTGATCGGTAGCCTCTTTGCTATACTGGCTGACGTTCTGGCCTCTCAACCTCATGCCCTCACGGGCTTTATCCATAACCTCACTCATGCCCTCACGGTTTAGCAGGGAGTTGATTTTAGAATTGTCTATAATCTGGTTAGAAGAATAAGCCTTGTTATATAATTCAGAGGCTTCTTTCTGTAACTGGTCGAGAGCCTTTTTGTCATGGTATTTACCAAAACCTAAATCGTCAATCATCCTCTCAACTCTTCCAGCCGCATGACCTTCCTGCAATCCAGTTTCAGGATTAGGAGTCCCACCTTGTCGCTTGCTGAAATGTCTTGCGACAGTTTGGCTACCGGGGCCACCTCTTGCATAAACGGAGTGAACCAATGAGCGAGTGTTATCACCAAGATCAGCCAATGTTGATTCTGGCCCCAACTCACGCATTTTCTTTAAAGCGGTTTTTGTTGTGTAGCCATCGTCTTTAAGTGCCTTAGCCATTAATCTAGAGGCTTGTGTTAATTGCATGCTGTCAGAACCATAAGAAGCCAACGCATTCTTACCTGCGGTGTATGCGCCACTTACACCCTTAACAGCCGCAGGGATCAGAGGGCCAATAACCGCACCCATCTTAGCCGCATCTGCCCCCGCCTGTAATCTTTCGGATATCGGCCCTGCCGACTCCCCTATGGCCTGAGTAGCACTCAACCCTGCGCCAGCCGCAGACCCTTTCAACATTTGGGCCGGGAGCTTGCCCGTCATAGACCAATTACCAACTGCCCTGTTTACGGGGTTAGTAACAGCCCCTCCTATAGTTGCCACAGTTGACAGGTACGGGTGCTGTTCTCTAAATTGACTGCGCAACTCATGGCTGGGTTTGGTGTTCTCAGATGGTTCCATTCCAATTTTGTCACGCCAGTAGTTCTCCGCTTCTTGCGTAATATCAGCGAGCTTATCTGTCAGCCCAAAACTAGCCCCGCTACCAAACTCACGGATGAAACCTTTAACATCCTCCTGCCAAGGAGCATCTGCTGGGGCTGGCTTGGGATCGGAACGTCTATCTATAACCTCCCAATCGCTACCATTGTAAAAGGCAGTTTGCCCCGCCCCATTCTTTGCCATCTTTGCGGGTTTCCACTCACCGGAGTCAGTTTGATAAAGAGCCTCGCCTGTTTCTTCGTTTACTGCTAATTTAGCCATCAGTTCACCACCTTAAAGCCACTTGGTGGGGGTGGGGCATCTCCCTGCCTACGCCCTTGTGTTTTACCCCCAGAAAAATACTCTTTATATCCCTGACGATTTGAGTTTAAAACGTACTGCCCTTCTTTAGCGGGGTCTGGATCAAAGATAGGGTTAGCCTCTAGGTAGCCCCTCCACTCCTGCTCTGCCCCGTTAAGATGTCTATTTTGGCTTAAAAACTCCTCCATGAACGCTTGCCGATCATTTGCGTTTTCAAACCTTGCGTTCATGCCAGCGATTAAACTGTCATTGATTTCTTTTGGTGTATTAATCCCCACTGTAGCATTTGCAAACATAGCTACATCCCTGTCACTAGCCGCACCGGGCATACCCTGCCTCATCTGCGGTGTTAGCAAACTTGAAATCTTTTCCATCTCTATCTTGTCAGGGTCAAATGACGGAAGGCCACCCAAAGGCATCCTATCAAGCAATGATCCGGTTTTTGTCCCAAAATATTCGCTTTCAGCTTCCTTGTCTTGCTTCTCGTTGAGATACTTAAACCTCTTAAAGCTATCGCTCATAATTTTGTTTGCCACCAAAGACTGTCTGTTTTTCTCAAGCACTTTAGAAGCATCTTTATAGACACTTTGTTGCATCTTCGCCTGTTCTTTTATGGGTAAACCCGCCCAAGGTGCGCTCCCAGCAGGGATTCCACCTGTCTGTTGCGGTTGTTCGGAAGCTAGCACATTGCCTTGGGGATACCCAAACTGACTAGGGGCTGACCCTACTCGTACACCCTTACTTCCGTCTGCATTAATACTATAAACCCCCTCTGCTGTGGTTATGAATTGTGGCCTCGTGGGTCTAATGAGATTTTGCTTTTGCTCAAACTGCTCAGAACTCATAGGCATTTGCTTTCTCTCAAAAGCGGTTTTTGCATCCTCAAGTTTCTGCGCCCTATCAATCCCAGCCAAACGTGCAGTCTCATCCCTGTCTAGCTTGTTCATCATCAAGCCTTGCAATAACCGTTGAGCGTAGGGGTTGTTCTCCATACCCCTCAAGTTCTGCATGACATATTCAAGGTGAGGCATTTTATCTTTGAGTGTTCTTACCTCACTAGCCTCACGCTGTGCGTTGATCTCATCAGCCAACATTGTCTCGTAATCAGGTTTTGCCTGTGGCATTTTATATAGCTTGCCACCTCCTGCCATCATGTCCGGGTACCTGTAGGAATTCGCCTCATGGATGCCAGCGAATTGAGGGTCAATAGACCCATCCCACCCTTGCCCGTTAATCTCAGCCCTATTTTTTTGCGCTCCTTGTGGCACACCACGGAGAAGCCTGCGAAAGCCGTAGGCTGTCTCTTGTGGCCCTTGCCATTCGCCTAATGTTTCCTCTTGGATAGTATTCTGCACTTGTGGCATTAAGTTTTTAGTGTTGGTCAGCCTAGCGTTATTTAAAACATTATCCGCAACATCAGAATCGCTTGCGGGCCTCCCCCTGTTCATCCTTCCAATAATAGATTGTATCCCTTCACTCTCCATGATCTGCTGATCGTTCATGGTTGGTTGCATCGAGTAAGAATCAGGCTCAAGGTCAGTCAAAGTTTTGTCTGCGGCATCTTGTCTATTCTGGTCTTGCCTCCCGATATAAGCCCCTGCAAGTTGTTGGGCTAACCTTCCCATCGTTTCCTGCCAAGAATGTGAAGGGCCACCCCTTGAACCTTGTTGTGTGAGCATCTGCGACAACCTTCTCTCAGGTGTCGTATATTGATCTCCTAGCGTGTAACTGCCTATTCCTCTCATGTCAGCACCTCATCGTAATTAACCATATCGTATCCAGAAGGGTGAATAACAACCGCATGAGGCATGATCTCCCTAACCTCATCCGACATGACACCAAATTCTACCGGGCCACCCCAGATGTAATTAAATAGGTAGACAAATAACCCATTAGCAAGTTGCCCAACTTTGTGGATATTAGTTTTTAGCCTACGGTCTGAATATTTAGTAATAGCCGCACCTCCAAGCGCACCAGCCAAATCCCCAATTCCACCCTTGGCAGAACTCCTAGCTTTCTGTTGCTGGTTGTAAGCGTTTTGTGCGCCTTGGTAGTTGGCGTAAGTTGCACCTTGAATATCGCCAGCTTGCATTGTCTGTTGAGGCGTATTGATGAAAGATGGGCCTGTCACTTGGCTCCCAGATAACATTGCCGCCAACTCATTTAATGGAATTTGCCGTTGAGCTACTAATTCATTAATAGCCCGATCTCTTGCGTTGGCATCCAAACCATACTGGGCCTCAATATCTCTAAGTCCTCGATCTCTAGCCTGATTAGCAAAGTCAAACTGTTGTCCAATCTCGTTGGTAGCCCGACCTCTCTGGTCAGCTTCAAGTCCATAAAGACCCTGCATCTGACTGAGAGCATCCCTGTCAGCCGCTAAGTTGAAATCAGTAACGCCTCTATTGTAATCATCCATAGCCCGACTGTAAGCCCTAGAACCTTCTGCAATTCCAGAAGTGTCCAACCGACTCTGTAACTGATCCAGCCGTCTATCTTGATAAGGTTGCTCACGGTCTTGAATGGATTGACGGACTGCTTGCCTTGTCTGTTCATTCGCTACTGGAGCCGCACCCAATCCGCTAAAGTCTGCTGTGGGAGCTTGCCCCAGTGTGCTTAGATCGGCAACCGGAGCCTGTCCAAGACTCGCATAGTTGATGGGGGCTGATAACTGACCTGCCACTTGATTCAATTGTGCAGTAGCAGTTTCACCGTATTTTTCCCCAGCCTGATTAACTAAATCAAGCTGTCTCTGCCCAGAAGGGCTAAGGGTTGATACTGCTGTATATTGCGGAGTCCCCGATTCTGTAGTTCTGGTTTGGTCAAACGATAGATTCCCGTAGGGGCTAATCTGATTAATCATGCTCAACTCTTGGGAGGCAATAGCCGCCTCTTTATTTGCCGCACCTTGCGCTTGAGCCGTAGCTACAGGATCGGGTGGCGTTGGAGCCGCAGGTTGCGAACCTCCACCCTTTCCTTGATCTATACACCTCCCCATCCATTTTAGGTCATAAGCAGTACCCCAAAATTCTGGCTCGGTTGATTCGTTGAATTCAGAAACTATAATCATTTATCTATCTCCACATTCTTTCATAATCCGGTTTGTACATCCTCTTGATAACAGCGTGGCGTTTCTTCCCAAATTGGTGAGCCATAATCCCCTCTTTAGTAAAGCCCACATGGTCTGTCATTTTTAAAGATTTCTCGTTGTCAGATGGAATCGTCAACCAACACTTAAAAACATCAACCTGACAAAACGGGTAAGCAAGCAAGCCTCTAATTACTTCTTTCCTAGCCCACATTGGATTGACTGCCGCAATGCTTAGTTGCATGGTTTTATATTCCGGTTGCCATTCGTTATAAACAACTCCTGCTATTAACTTGCCCTGCGATATAACCCCTATTGCCGTTGCTTCTTTAAAGCCGTTATTAGCTTCTGGGATTTGCTGAGATACCCACTCAGAAACTTCTTCAGAACGCCCGTAAAGTAATGTCGGGATATCCCTCATATAACGTGCCAGTTGGCCCCATCTGAAACAATTTCCAAGGTTTCATATTGGCTTGATAATGTTTTAGTGGCGGCCCCATCAATCGTTTCCGACCCAGCCCCGTCAATCGTAATTGTGGCCCCTGCTAACCTTTTGACAACAATCCTCTGATCCTTATTTCCTACTGCCGTGAATAATGTCGCTGTCCCGGTTGCCATTAAAATAATCCCGTCCGTTGTTAAAACTGCGTAACTACCTGAAGGGGTTTGAATGTCTCCAGCTATGCAATCAATCACCACATTGATTTTTTCTTTCGCTGGCCTGTCCCGAATATCTCTAGGGAATAATTTCTGTATACCCGTCAAATCTGTCCACCTCTAATAAAGGTGTAATTGGTGGAAATCCATGACGGTCTTGAAATAGCCGTTGTTACTCTCACCCTTAATGAAGCTGAACGCCCATGTCCACGAACTCCCAACCACCCTTTAAATATTTGGTTAGACCTTCCCCAGAGCGAAACGCCCCACTTGGCAACACCCCACTGACCCGCACTGTTAGGCAAAGGCTGGGCTTGCCCAATAGGAGCGTAGGTGGTGAAATCAACATTCAAGTCAAGGGCTGGGTTCGGGTTCCCGGTACTCATAAAAATTGGCTCAACTAACTTGAAAGCCTTCTCACTTCCTTTCGATCCGAAATAACTAAAAGCCGCCATTGCATCGCCCGTGATTGCAGTACCAGCATCCGATGGGTAAGTGTTCCCATCGGAATCGACACCATCAAACTCATGTACAGTGCCATCAGTCTTACCGAAAAACATCTTGTCACCCATCATCCCCCAGCAAAGAGCATTAAGTCCCTTAAATCTACAAGGCGCACCAGTTAATGAGTTAAAAACATATTGGTGCATTTCTGTGGCACTGATCGGAATGTTAAAGATTAGCATCTGGGATTTAGGAAACAGAATCGGTTGCCAACCAAACAGGGTTCCGTAATTTTTAACCGCAGTATTCACCGCATCATTAATTTGTTTTGATATGGCAACATTTTCTGAAGACGCTTGGTCAACTGAAAGAATACTGGCAACGTCCTGAAATCCGTTCTCTGAAATCAAAGCGAGTGAACTCCCGACCTTAGTAACGCAACGCCTTCCAATAGGTCTGCCATGCTGGAACACACCGACCAAAGCCCATGTGCTTGCGCTAGATGGATCAGTCCCGGAATAAACAGCAATTTCACCTTCACTCGAATAGAACACAGCCACATCATCAGGGCCAGAACCACCATCTCTTGTCCAGCTACCCATTGCCATGATAAAACCACCCTTTTTGAAAATACCGTCAAGCGGAAACTCCAAAGCCGTGCCATTAATAGTTCGGGTGCTTAGATACCAGAAGGAAAGACTGTTGACCTCTCCAAAGAATAATCTTGCTTGATGAGTAGTACACCAGATCAAGTTCGCAATGGTTGGGCCTGATACAGTTGAATTGGCCCATGCAGAACCGTTATAGGTTTGCGGTGTATCTTCACCGTTACAGGCAAACAAAAACTGGCCTCCAGCCGTACCTATCTGGGTGTGCTGAAATTTGTTATTTGATCGACTCGCTACAACTGCTGAACCCACTGACCCTGCATCTGAAACTTCGTAAATACTTCCGTTATTGCAAGCATATAATTCGTTCTCGCCTGACAGTGGCGCATACTCCATCAGCGTTTCCACATTACCACTCATGCCCGTTGCGTAAGAAATAGAGCCACCACGCAGGGTTACACGCTCAGTTTCAGGGAAAAAGTTATCAAGGATAACCGCATTATCTGAAGGCATAGAAGCGAGTGCATGCATAGTATCCCACCCACCCGTTGGGGCGGGTAAAGTCTTAGACACTGATGAAGGTCTTGTTCTTGCGACACCAAGAGTCATAGTATTGTCGTACCTCCTGTTGGTTTCCCAGCAAAAATATCACCAGCTAGTAATGTTCCAGAGGAAGGTTGATCGTTTTTTGCAAGCAACTTAAACATATCCAAGTATGTTTTTGCCGCAGAAACAGAAGGCAGTCCATCACCCTCTAAATATTCATATATTATTCCAAGAGTGAGCAACTCTGAATCTAGCAAAGGGATATCAGTATCTAAAGTGAAGGCAACCTTCGGTGAACCTGAAGCCGCAACGTCCACCCACTTATTTGAAATGTATTCGTAAGCGTAGGAGAGTCCAGCCGTAGGTACAGGGATTATTAAAATAGAATCGCCCCTCAACCTAAACTTTCTCGCCCCAGTGTTACTGTATCCTGTGGCCTTGAGGTTTTGCCATTCTTTGGGCGTAATAGGCCCAGTCATTAAAAACGCCCCCGTCCTATCCCAAAATGTTTCTGGAACAAATCGGTCAAAGTCAGCCTCAAGGATTGTTGAGGTTTGTGTTTCTGTCGCAACTGATGTGAAGGTTTTTTCTTTAGTAAGAATCTGCCAATGGAAAGATTTCATTAGCGCATTACCAACTTTGTCAGCGTAACGAACCAGCTTCAACGATTCCACATTGCTGTTGCCAATGCCAGAGGCGGGTTGAGCTATGCCGATTTCATCAGCCGCATCTTGAATTATCTTTAGAAAGTTAGCCATTCTCTATCCATTATCTCCGGTTGAAGATGGAGGGGAGCCTTTGCAAGCACTCCCCAACATTCCTTAGTTGCTTCCGATACGAACTGCCTCTTGCTCTCGGATAGTTTTATATCCATAGAGAACATCCAGACGACAGGGGAATTTGTCATCAGCAATTGTGTATTGTCGAACAACTCTCATTGAGATACCGTCCATCACTTCACGGGCTGAGAAATCCACACCCTTCGGCATGATTAGATCAGCCGTTGCAAAAGCAAAGGCGTTTTTACCAAATCCCAGTGAAATCCCGTAATCAGCACTTGCCGCAACTACGGTTGACCGATCCGACTCAACACACAAGACCGGAGCATTGTCCGCAGGTACAGCCGTTACATTCTGCTTGGCCCCTGTTGCAGTCAGGGAAGGGGTGATGGTGATAGCCGTTGCGGAAGTTCCGGTTGTAGCCGCAACTGCAAACGACTTCAGGATACCTGTGCTGACCTTGGTTTCAGGGTGAACGCTATACACTCCCGTGAAATAAATGATATCGCCCTTAACCAATGTCCCTGCGCCCGTATCAACTGTAATAGAGGCTCCAGATTCACTCGCACCATTGACTAAGTAGTCCCCGGTTCCATCATCAGTTCCAGTTGTGTGGAGCGGCATGAGAGTATTTTGATATACGTCCGAATAGCCAAGGAAGTTATTAGCAACCATGCCTTTGCGGTAATTCTCAGACAATTTCGCAGGATCGTTAAACAATCCTTTGAGAGCATCAACCAAATCAACATTTGCCTGAGTGTTTAGAATCAAACAACGATCATCACTGGCAAGGGAATCTGTAAGGTCTTTGCTGGAATTGAGAACGTCAGCAATGGACATAGCCGCACCAATGTCAGACACTTCTTTAGAAACGTCTTTATACATAGACAGGGCATCGCTCTCGATAGCCGCACCCAAAACTGACATAGCAGGTTTGAGGATACGGTCAGAGAAATCATCCAAATCGGTTGTTAGGTCAGAAGACAGGAAACTCAGATCAACACCTTTCTGCGTTGCAACTTGCAGGGTTTCGGTGGCCTCAGTAGTGTCCTGAGTAGAAAGAGCCGCCCCAGTTCTTACAACATACTCATTAGGCAACCTAATTGACAAGCTATCGCCAATTTTTGCACCACTCTTTGCAAAGCGGTCATCGTATTGTCGATTTATTGAGCCTATGAAATTTAACTTCTGGTGGAGAATCCGCAATGCTTCACGGGTGACTGCTGTTGGTGTTATAAGTGTATTAGCCATCGTGTGATATTCCTTCTATAATTATTATTAAACGGGCTACCCCGTTCTTTTTCTTAGTTGAGCGTTACGTTTTGCAAGCCAAGCCTTAGCAGAATCTTTATCTGTTGGGATGTTTGACTTATGTCTGCCACCTTTTCCCTTAACAGGCTTTGATTCTGTTGCTGTAGCTGGATTGACCTTGCTACCCTTTTTGACCTTCGCTTTCATCCTGTCGAACATCATCGCCTTATATGCAAGTTCAGTTACTACTGGATCGGATCGCCACCCTGCCTCTATCGCTTTCTTATCAGCACCAAAGGTTGTGCAAAAGTAGTCAATCACCTCACCAACTTTTTCGGTAAATTGCGGGATTCTGGCATTAAGAGCTTTCTCACCCTCGATTTCTCTAGCCTGACGATCCGCTTGCTTGGTATGGGCCATCTCGCCCTCCTTAGCACTTACCTGTTGAACTGTTGCATTGAACTCCTTTGTCTTTTGCGAAACCGCATCTGAAACTTGTCGGGCTTGATCGGGATTCGATTGCCAAAGCTGATTCAGGTCGATTTCGTTCAATTGGGCGAGTTCTTGGCGAATAGCTAGACCTTGTGAATAAATGTCTAGGGTGTCACCTTGCAGAGATAACAATTTTTCAGCCGACTGTTCTCTGGCATCAACTCGCTTTCTCTGTTCTGCTAATTCCTGCGTTTTCTTTGTATAATCGGATTGCAACCCTTTCCCGTAGGACTCAAATTGTTCCGCTTCATCATCTGATAACGCATCTTTTTTTACGTTAAACTTCTTTCCACCGAAATCATATTCTCTATATTCCGGCACATCTTCATCTGCATCCTCATCATCATCAGTGTAGCCGTCTTCACCTTCATCAAGGTTTTCTTCCGAATCCTCAACGTCAGTGTCAACGGTTTCTGTGTGTGATTCTTCAGTGTTTACTTCTGTATCTGCCTCAATTCCTGCTGTGGATGTTGAGTCGTTCATAATTTAATTCCTTACTGTTGGGGGATTCCCTGCGGTGGCAAAGGCTGTCCCTGTGGTTGAATTGGTCGCCCAGTGTTTGGGTCAACTGGAGTTTGAGGCTGTTGAGGTGGTTGCTGTGGTTGAGGCTGTGGCTGAATAGCCATTCTTATTCTTTCAGCAACTTTTTCAGCACCTTCAAAGTCCATATGCTCCAGCAAAATGTCTCCGATAAATTCAGCAGAGCCGGGTACTTGTCTCATAATCTCAATCAAGGTTTCTCTCGTTTCTTCACGTTGAGATTCGTATGTCGGCCCTGCTTTAACTGTTACATCGTATCGACCAGTGTTTAGGTCGTATAATTTCTCTTGAATTTCGTTTTCTTCATCCACTTGGGTTGGTTGCTGTAAATTTCCCATATTAGAGTTAACCAGTTGAACCACTTTCTCTTTTTGATCCGATCCTATAATTCTCAGCGTATTCCTTGCTGTATAAACGCTAGGTATAATCTCGACCAGACACTTGCCAGCGTATTGAATCGCCCTAGACAAATTATCCACAAAGTGAAAGTTAGAAACATCAGACTCTTTTTGCCGAGCGAGAATAGCTTTTCCACTGGTTTCATTTGATCTAGCCCCTAATGCAGAATCATAAATGCCGATAATGCTTTTCATGTCATCGGCACACAACATTGCCTCGTTTATTGCTCCGCTAGGTACGCCACTAAAAGGCTGTCTGGTTGGCGCACCACCTGATGATGGATCATATTCCAGATAGGCGTGGCTTCTTGTGTTTGCTGATTCCCATTTCTCCGCATCATCTGGATGAACAAACCCTTTAGGCCCAATAAACGGAGATTTTGGAGCAAGTGCCACTAATTCAGTAGAAGCTGATCGCCAAAAGTTAAGCATCATCTGCGAGTCTTTAGAGTCATGGATCATTGACCTGAAATGTCTGCGCCCCTCGTAAATTATCTCCTCACCCCAAACAGGGCAGATAGGGATAGATTCACCGGGCCATTCATCCTCTTCCAAAACATCCTTGCCACTTAAAACTCTTCGCATTACTTTGTGAGTTTGCACAACTCTTTCACGCTTGATGTTGACATTCTCGACCAGCATCAACATCCTGCCCTCATCGGTCAAAGATGATTCCCGTATAACCATGCCGTTATCCAATTCAAGCAATTTTCTGCTTACTGGCTCTCTAAGGAAATATTCAGCAACTTGAATCTGCTCGTCATGCGTACTGTAATGACTAACTGCTCCACGCTCATCGCCTTGGAAGCTGGTAGCCTCACGGTCAGGCCATTGGGCCTCAAACTCGTCTTTAGTAAAGAAGTCGCTCACGAAACCATAGTTCCAATCACTAGCATCAAACTCTGTTGAATTAACATCCCAATGAACAAGCAGGGGATTAGGTATTCTGTGTATTCTCGCCTCAAGGTCAAAAGACTCAGGGCTTGCGTAGTGGATACCAATACGGAAGAAACCAAAGCCACCCGACACCGCATGATCTAAGGCAGTGTCAAAGGCAATGTCAGCATTTGAGTTTCTTTGAACAGCACGAACCAAACCGTTTATAACTTCTGCCGTTGCCACATCTGCGCCATTATCAACAGGGGAAACAATGATCCCCGGTTTATTCTGCCTAGCATCGTTTACTACCTGACGAATAAATGGAGGGATTTTGTTAATGGTAAGGCAAGGCCGAGACTCAAGCTCACGCTGACGCTTAACCTCTATAGGCCATTGTTCACCCAACCGACCAAAACTTATGTCCTCCTCATAACGGTTGCGGTTGAAGTCTGAACCATCTTGCGACTCCTCATACCGTTCCGTTGCGCTTTGGATTATGTCCGCTTCTTTATTGGCATCGCCCTTTTTAGGTCTGGAACTCTGCTCTTGTTTTTTTTCTTCTTCTTTGACTTCTGCCATTTGGAAATCCTTTTCAACTACATTTAAAAACTATTTCCCTAGTAACTCTTCCGCAAGATCACCAATCGGTTGATCGTTGCGTTCTAATATTTTTGCGATATCATCTGCGAATAGAACAAAGTTGGATGTGCCTTTGCCACCTTGCCTAGAACCCTGATCCAGATACTTGATGCCTTTAATAGATGTTTGTTTTGGCGTTTCTTTAAAAAGCATATCAGTAGGTATTTGTGTCCCATGAGTTTTTGACCGTTGAATCAGTAAAGAGTTAATCCCGTTTTCGGTATAAACTTCTCCTGATTTCCATAACCTGCCATCTGGCAAAACTTCCACAAACTTATACCCCCCTTTTTGCGGGATAATAGAATATTGAACTCCATCATGCTCTACATACTTAACGCCAGCAGGTTGACCACTTATAATTTTTGAGGCCATTTCCCTAGTCCCATGACGATGAGCTAAATTGGTATAAAATTCTTGTCCTGTATCTGTGGGCTTATAGGGGATGTTGTTAGCTTCCAGCGTTTCCCTAACCATTGGTTGCTCACTCAAAGGCTTATCCCAATCAAGCATCTTGGCTATCTGATCGTCAGGGATGTCTACTTTGTAGAGGTGTTGGCGTTTGTCTATTTCATGGGAACCATGCTCTTTTAATTGTTTTAGTGCCTCTGTTTCTTTTTCAAGCCTAATTGCGTTACCCTCCGCTATCCAAGGTTGCTGACCTGTTTTCATTATTCCTCTTTGCTCTAAAGCTCTGCCTGACCAATCCTTAATAGCGTCATCAATAGACATTTGCCCAGAGTCTATTGCATTGGCTAACCATCTAGGAATATCCACATCGGTTCCACCACCAGAAATCCTTGAATCCATCCTCTCACCAAGCACTTCTGCATAATCTTTAGCCACAGCAGGGTTCTCTGCCGCATACAATCCATGCCCATACGCTTGCGCTCCCTCACCAGTCCCAATCTTGCTCATGTCAAACTTGCTGAACTTATGCGGTGAGCCGTGCCATGCTGTAATGCCAGCCATAGGCATTGTGTCCATAAGCATTGGTACAGGGTCAGGCACATCAGCCATATCAACAGGAGTCCCACGCAATGCTTCAAGTTGGCTCATGTCCAACCTTGGCTCCATAACAGAAGAAGGTAGGTAACGATCAGGCACAGCGTAGTCAGCAATAGCACCACCAATATTTTGCATGAGTGAAGGGTCTTGCCTAACAGTCCCGGCTCCCTGCCTAGCCAACATCCCCGCCAAACTTATGGCGTTATCATCAGCCATGCGTTGCTGTCTCAATGGACTGCCTCTTAGCATTTCTTCTAAAGTCATTTACACAAATCCATGTCTGTTTGCTTTGCCTTCCTCAACTCGCATCTCAAATCTGCCTGAATATCTTTCAAGCGGTAGTATTCATTTTTAAGCCCCAACATACTTCTGCCTGTGTCCGAGACTGCTTTTTCTAGCTTGCCAATCATTTCTTCCTGATTAATTTCTGTGTTATTCATTATCACCTACCCATTCCATCAACCAACCATTCGGAAACACTGTTGGGCAATGAATCTGGATTGACACCGTACTGCCCCATAAAATGTTCTTTCCATGCTGTAGGATGATTCTTAGACTTCAACATTTCGCCACTCGGTGATGAGCTAGGCCAATGGGGTCGGTTGTTATCATACGGATCAGGCTCCGGCCTAATACCTAATGCCCACGCTTTTCTGTAATCATAATTCGGGCCTTTAGCCGGGTCATCAGACATGGGGCGCAAATCAGGCTCCTCTCCGTACTGCTTCACAAAACCTCTAAACCAATCAGTGTCCCGAACCCCCTTTTGAAAAGCTGATTCGTTTGGGTCATTTCTTGGTCGCATTAAACTGTCGCTTAATTGTCCCATTATCCCATCCACCCAGTAGCCCCACGGGGCGTTAATCTTTTCCTTGCAACACTTGGCCTTTCCACCAACTTAGGGAACAAGTGCGTAAATCCCCAGACTAGCGCATCCACCCGATCCGGTGAGCCTTCCCCCACATAACCTCCTGCCGTCATCAGGCAAAGCTGATCTTCTAGTTCAGGGAAAGTACCAACGTGACTGATCCGTCCCAAGCTGTATAAAGAACTGATGGGTTCGGCTCTAATATGCTTTCCTCTAGTCGCCCTGACCTCGATAATGGGAACCCCCGGCCTAATACTTTCCAGTGTATGACGCACCATGTCCCCACCTTGGTTAATCTCAATGACAAACGCATCAGCTTCCCATTTATCAAAAATGCTTATGGCACGGTTAGCCCATTGAGAAGGTGTTCCCTGTCGAGATACATCATCAAGCACATACCCACGCTTATCGCCACTGCCCAAACCACAAACAATAATTCCATGTTCGTTAGACTTTTCCTCAGAGGAAATTGCCGGGTCAATGCTAACAACAATCCTGCCCATCTCTGGCAAATCTTCACGCCTGTTTTGGTGAAACGTCTGACGATCCCAAATAGCTCCAATAGCTTTTGGCTCGTACTCACCCAGCCAGATATGAGCGTAACGATCTCTTTTCTGCTCTTTGTCAAAAAGTCTTTCATCGTTCAGTTCTTTCGGAAAAAACTTATTAGCATCAAAATTTACTTTCTTAATAACTGCGTTGTTCGGGGTAACTTGTGATCTAAACAATTTATCAACCGGATCGTTTGCATTCCTTGGGTTCCAACTAAACCACAACTGGCTTCCCGGCTTTCTAATTGTCGGGATCAACACTTCCAAAGACCGTTGACTAATCGTTTGGGCTTCTTCAATCCAAACCCTGTCAATGCCTTCCATCGACTTAATCTGATCTGCGGTCATTGCCCCAAGGCCAGCAAATAGAAACACTGTTCCGTTCTCGCCTCTGATCTCGTTCTGTAAAGAAGTGTAATGATCTCCAAGCCCCAACACTTCAATCTGGTCATCCAGTAACAGCTTGACCGAATCCTTAATAGAGCGTTGCACCTCTCTGCCACATAAAATCCTTAGCTTTTGATCGTATCCCTCACACAATAATGCCTTGGCAAAAGAGTGAGACTTTGCTGATCCTCTGCCACCATAAAAAGCCTTGTACCGATGAGCCTCGTATAAATCCATAAACGGTTCAGGTATCTCAACATCGACCTCTTCAGTTAAAGTCTGGATCATGCTCTGCCTCTGATACAAGTTCACCGTCTGCTACGACACCAACAATATTTAAAACCTTGATAGGCTTCTCTCCACCGCTGACCTCCAACTTGTCTTTGAACAGTCCAAGGCTCTTGCCTAACATTTCAGACGCTTTAATTTGATCTAACCGTTTAATGGATTGCCAGCCAGTACCATCAGAGGCAAACTGACTTTTCATCTCACTCACACAACGCTTTGCTCTGACCGTCATTTGGTCAAATGGTTTAGGGATCAAAGTTCCATCTGGGCCTTGGTCAAACATCTCATCCATCGGGGTGTAGGTTAGGTCATGCCAGAACTGCAAGAGGTCATCAGCACTGATCTTTGTTCGCTTCTCACGCTCTTTTAAGCCCTCTTGTATAAATTCCTGAACCCTAACATTACTTAGCAGTCTGCATGAACTCTCGGACGCTCCGTTTTCGCTGTAACCTGCTCTGATATAAGCCTGTGTGCCGTTCAGGTCAACCAGATACTCTCGGCAGAAGACCTTTTGCTTTTCGGTTAGCTTATGTACTGGGGCAATATCATTCGTCATCGGAAAACGATCCTCCTGTTCTCGTATGAAATCTCTGGGTGTGGAACCTAGTCATCCCATCCAAATCCTTCACCAACACATCAGAGACTGAATTGATTGACTCAGCCATTGCTGGCATGGAAGAAGGAATGTCTCCCGAAAAGATGACATCGTTTGCATCATGTATTATTTGTTTGCCCAATTTCTTAACCCTTATAATTTTTAGACTGCCCACCCGCTTAACCCATAAAAGGTTCTGGCGGTATCCCTCCTGCTAGGAAGGGAGAGAGAATTCCACAAGAGGAACGCCACCAGAGCCAAGACTTTGTTCAATATCCCGGCTTTGGTTTCCGGGGCTTTCGTGGTTTAGTTGGTTTTTTCATTATTTTGATTTTCCCTTGATTTATATTCATTCATTGATCTTCTTATTCACTGCTTTCATAACTTCATCCATTGCTGTATTAAATTGAGCTTGTGTAATAGGCTTCTTTTCTCTGAGGAATACGTCATGCTCATTCAATATTTTATCTTTACCTTTAATTTCCTTAAGGATTTCATCTAACTTTTGATGAATTAATTGTAATGTTATCTCTGTCAAACTAGCCATAATACTGGTTATTCAGCTAGTCTATCTATTTTATCTGTTACCTTGTCAGCTATGCTTTTATCTTTTTTACAGACCTCTTTGTAAATATCGTTGTTCCTGCTAACTTGAGCTAAATCCTTAACTACACCTTCAGGGGGGCTACTCTTTTTTAGCCACTTCTTGGTGTCTTTATTCAATTTGACTTCTTCGTACCACAAACATTCTTTAGCGTAATAATCATCGTGGTCATAAAATCCTATTGCAAAATTAGCTACAGGAGCGACTAATTCCGGGAGAACATTACATCCCGTCAAGAACATCAGGCATACCACTACGCTCCCTAACTTTAGCTTTAGCTTCATCAATTTCTTTCTCCACATCAGCTTTGGCAGACATTCCTTTTGGGTGGTTAATGTTATTAAATACATTGCCAGCCAACCAGTTAAAGATAGGCCAGACAGTTCCAAGCACTGGAATCTTTTGCACAAACTTATCAGGCAAAGCACCAGTGACTGCTGTAAAGATAAGAACTATTTGCCCTGCAATTTGAAACCACGATTGATCTGCAAACGTGCTTGATAAATCCATGACTTATTCCTTTAAATTTATTTATGCCTGTTCACGGTGTACAAATAAAATAGGCTAGACACCACCCGATCATTACCATCATTGCCATCATCATCCAATTGGATTTACTCATCATGTCAAACATAATTCATTCCTTTCCGGTAAAACCAAGCATTAACCCACCCACATTACGTTTTGAAGTTTGTCTTGAGACTCATCAATGTCTACATGAATCCACCCTGAATATATTCCGATACGCCTAAACGCTCTCATGCAAAGAGCAATAAGATCATAACGGTCAACGCTGTTGGAGCAAGCAATATCAACGGCTAAACCTTTAATGTGGGATGAGTGCTTTGAGGAGTGAGGGATTGTGTCGTTATGTTCCTGACAACGATATCCGCTAGTGATGACCAGTGATCGACCTATTGCTGAACGTAACTCTTGAAGTTTTTTAACTAGGTCTAAGTCAATGTCTGCAACTCCGCAATGAGGACAGGCAAACTCATCCCTGTAAAAATTATCGCTTAACTTCTCTCGCACACTCGGCTCGATTTTATAAGCATCTTCCATAATAAAAATATTATGCCTGTATAAACAAACTTTGTTAATACAGAGAGGACGTACAGAGAGGACGTACAGAGAGGACGTACAGAGAGGACGTACAGAAGGGCCGTACAGTCTGATTAAATCCCAGATTTTTCCATACTGACTTTTAAGATTTAATGATAGGGACATAATTCAGCGTATTTATGTCCCTTAGAATTTTCTGTGTGAAGCCAGTTTTCACAAAATGTGAAGCCAGTTTTCACAAAATTACGGGCAGGATTAGCAGGATTAGCAGGATTAAGGGGGGTCAACCATATTTCACGCTGAACTTCTTTTTCGTTTTTTTCATTGCTCAGCCCTTTACAGGAACAGGGTAGGGGCCAACGGCCCCACAATCACCCCACAAATTAATTACTTTAAATCTCCGTTTATTATTTTCAAGGCAGTTAAATCGTCAGACTCATTTCTGCATGGTTTGTAAATTGTCACCCATTGCTTTTCGCAATCAGCGCAATCGCAAGGTTCGTGATATTCATCTCCTACATGGTCATAGCTTGGATGGCTTTTGAACGCTTGGATTCTTTCGCTCCCACAAAACGGGCATTTCTTGAAGTTGGTTTTTTCCTTATTCATCTCAGTACTCCTTTTCTTTTAAGATTCGTTCTGCTTCCTTGAAGGCCACCCCAGAAACAAAACTGTTAAAAGTAATCTCGCCATAGGCTGACCCTGCATTGATTGCATCCACAGCCTTGCGAATAGTTGCAACCTGTTTGTCATTCTTGAACCTGATCTGTACTCGCTTGCCCCCGGTAGAAGGCCGTCCAACTGGCTTTTTCATATCTCTCCTTTAGCAACCCATACAACGGTGTTTTTTCTTTCAGCTTCCCACTGGTCTGATGCTTTATCCCACTTGAGTCCCAGTAGGTCTTTGGGGTGGCTTTTCCCTGCACAATAATATTCTTCCCCAATAGAATAAACCGCTCGACTTGTGTCTCTGGGGCAATACCTATATTCCTCTAGGTCTGCTACATCAAATCCTACTGCACCTGCTATTGCTAGTTTGCTCATCTCATTTCTCCCTGTTGCGGGGGCAAAGCCCCCTGTTATTGATATTTTCATCGTTAAAGTTCACCATAACCAGCAGATGCGTTCCATGCGTTATCAGCATCTACATTTTCTTTGTGCCTTCTAATTTCTTCCATTGCCTTGGTGTTGCTATTGCACTCATTACAGATGGCACTCTCACCATGTGGGTCTGTGTTACCACATCTGATAAATATTTCTCTGTATCTCATGGTTCTCCCAATCTCAACCATATATGAAACTTCATTTTTGCAACTCATCTCATCACTCCCTGTTGCGGGGGCAAAGCCCCCGTTAGTTTTAGTGCCGTGGGTTATAATAAAGTTTTCGCCCAAACAAATTTAAGATAGGGTGATAACCACCCATCATGCCAGCATTAGGCATTTCATACTCAATCCTTACCCGTGTCCTACCAACCTTAACAACTTCGCACTCCCGTTTGCCTTGGTTGATTTCTTGTTCAAACATATCACCAACCTTTGGCTCGTTGCTGAACAACCATGCAATCATCTCACGGTAAATGGTACGGCAGATACTTATGCCAATAGCATTCGTATATCTTTTCTTGAAATCACATTGCCCAAACTCAACTGTGACATCGAGAGGGAAACAACTTTCATTATGGTCAAAAACAGGGTTATCCTTTCCACGCTCAAATCCACCGCCATAAATTGAAATGATTTTGTGTCCATCATTTCCAAACTCTTTATTTTGAATATGGAGCGTACCTGCTCCGTTTTTGTAAACATCTTCAATCAATGCTTCCAACTTTTTTCGATTTTCTTTTTGATTATTACTTAGTGTTAAAAATGCCATCTCATCACTCCTATAGTTAAATTTAATTCCTGACGGGCCGAAGCCCGTTTCGCTAGACTTTCACTCCTCTTTTTGTTCATCCCACTCAACATGGTGGTCGCAATCATCATCACACTGGCTAACATCATTGACTTCCCCGCCATCTGCACTATAAACATCATCCAGTAACGCTTGCTCACATTCCTTTTTTGTGTCGAATCCGTTTATGCAATCGGTTGAATGGTATTGGCATCCTGCCCCAAACGAAAAGCCAGTATCACAAAATAATGAGGCTCCCCACGTTCCCAAAACCGGGTCTTTCCTAAATTCAATACTTACCGGGGCATCTTTAAACCACAATGTTCCGTATTGATCTTTTCGTAACAGTTTTTTTAATTTACTAATCATTGGTGACCTCCTTGTTTGAGTTTTATTTATATCTTTCATACTCTTAATATAACCCTTTCTGTTCACTTTGTCAACACTTATTAGCAAATAAATAGGGTCTAAAGTACGAATACCCGTAACCCTTTAGTTATTAGCCTTTTATGGGCGTATGAAAATGCTCAGGGCTGGCGATATATATATGCTCTCCCCCTTTTTCTTTCGCAAGAAGGTAAATAACCTCTAGCGGTGTCAGGTTCTCCTTTGTCGCTTGCTCAACAATCTTGCGGTACAGGCTCCCTTCTGGGAGATGGGCAACCGAAAGCTCCACTTTGGTGTCAACCATTATTGTTCCTTTTTTTAGGGTCAGTGAAGTGTGGCTTGAATGTCCTCTTCCTTCATCATCAAATATTGCTCACCGTTGAGCTTGATCGGTGCGCCAACGAACTTGCCAAAGAATACACGATCCCCAACTTCAATCCCTTCGACCTGACTCGACTTGCTCACAACTTCACCTGTTCCGCTGTGGCTATAAATTTGTCTATCATCTTCCGAAACGTCACTCTGCTTTGGGATAAAAATACCACCGTCCGATTTATCTGGGGCTTCATCTGCTTTAACTAAAACCCTCTTCTTAACCATCCCAATTTTATCCATGATTTCTCCCTCACCAAAACATTATTAAATCCTTACCGTCCCTAACGATATGGCCTTGTAAAGTAATTCTAAAATCTCCCTCAACGTATTGCCGATACGATGCAATCCGGTGCGGAACCATCCCGCTGTGAAGAAATAACTCCCCAGTGTTAAATTCAACATACTGATCTGCATCACCACCAAACCGCATATCCATCCCCCCGCCACCAGTAGGCAATTCCACAGCAACGGTGAAGGCATGAACATCTTTGTCTCCGATCCCCAGAGTTTCATGTGGAACATCGATATGCCAGTTCCCCGTCACAGACAAGAGCTTTGGATCAGCCGGGAAGATATGGAACCCCGGTAATGCCAGCTTTGGATTCAACACCACCCACTCATTAAAGAAGGTTGATAATTGACCCGACACCTCTTTGTAGAGTGTGCTGAAGTTCTGGAATAAAGTCTCGTTTATGCGCCCCGCCCCTTGATAGTAAACTTCAGAGTTCCCGTCCAGATAGGCAGACTTGCCCAACGTGAAGAATGGAAATTCATCGCTCCGACTTTCCCACCGCCCAATGCGCCCCAAGTCTTTAACCTTTGCGGCTACCAGCTTGCAGTCAAAATCTAGTGCTATTCGCTTCACTTTGATTTCACCCCGTAATAAAACTCTTTCATCATTTCCAAGCACTTGATCGCCTTGTTCAAGTCTTCGATGCCATTCTTATCCTTGTGTCGCACAACGTACTTAATCACTGACCCCTGATCCATCCCTAGCTGATTTTTCATAATGAATGTCCAAGGGTCTATAGGATATTTGGAATAGTAGGGTGGCCTGATGTTTGTGCTTCCACCCTTCCACTGGTCGTTTTCCTTGATCTTTTTAGCCATTTCTTTTGGGATAGGTTACGAATTAAACGAATTAAACGAAAAATTAGAAACGCAGAGTTCCTACGTTTCTCCTACGTTAATTTAAGGGGATTATCAAAAAGGGGCAGGAGGGGCAAAGACCAAATCCTATTGTATTATCTGGCTTTACCTGATATATTTCTTTTATGGCCCCATCGTCTAGCGGCTAGGACGCTGGCCTCTCACGCCATAAACAGCTTACCCATCCCCTTGTATTTAAAAGACTTACTCCTTTTTTGAAATCCCATTTCCTACGTTTATCCTACGCTCAGGGGGCTTTGGTGTTTTTTCTGCTATTATTTCCCAACACGCCAAACAGAACACCTTCCCATCTTTTTTCTTTTTCGTTCTTGGGTGAAAGCAATTGCCGTCAAAGGGGAATGTCATATCCCTAACCTTCCTTAACTTTCCCTATTTTGCTAAAGGCTTCTGCTAAAGTAGCCTTATAAACTTTCGTATATCGCTGGGTAAGCCTTGAACCATCAGCATGAGCGAGAGCCTTGCCGATCCAGTCCATTGAGTAACCGGCATCTAATAAGGCAGAGCCGATATAACGCCTTAAATATTTAGCCCCATACCCTTGTAACCCTGCACCCCTAAAAGCCCGTAATACTGCCGTTGTAACCGCTTTAGGCTTTATATTGGGAAATAGAGGGGTTGACTTGTCCAAGGGCCAAGGGACAGTTTGCAATATTGATTGAAGTTCATCCAGAACTGGCACAACGATTCTCTGCTTTGTTTTCCCTCTCGCCTTGTCAATCCATCCATCTTTGATGTGTTTCGGTTTCAAATAAACTGCATCCGAAATATCCATCCCTGTGTAAGCCATAATCCAATACACCGCCTTATATTTTTCATCCAGAAGATTGCCAACCACTTCAATCTGTGAATAAGTCAGGGGTTCTAAAATCTCTTTTTCAATCTTGGTGTAATTCATAGCAGGAAGTTTGTAACTAGGGTCAACTTGTTTTATGACTAACCTCAATGCGCCAAGCTCCTTATCGAGTGTAGACTTGGGACTTTGTAAGCCTCCATTCTCATCCCTTCCCCAACGATGAACCATATATTTCTCGATATCCTCTTTTGTGATTTCCCTTGGTTTGTAGTCACCGAAAAACGGGTAAATATGACTTTCAAGGCTTACCCTTACCCTGTCAGAAATTGGGCCATCTATCTTGACTTTTCCTAGCCGTAGTCGAGAGCTTACAGGGTCTATTCCCCTCTCCAAGTCTTGCAACAATTTACCTAGATTGATTATCGCCTTGCGTTTTTCCTGTTCGTAGGCATCAAGAGAAACCTCCACCAACTTCTTCCAGTTATTCGGATGGCGCAGGAGCGAGTACCACCTGCCTTTTCTTAATCGCATATTCATAGCCTCATCCCCATTATTCAATTGTTGGGATGTTACCATGTTATTCATTGGATGTAGGACTTTCATCGAGTTTCCAATCCAAGGTAATCAACAATCACATCTCTAGCTTGCTCAAATGTGTAGCAGACCTCTACCCTGTAGCCTTCTTCCTCCAGAGCCACTAGCCATTTCTTTTGCGCTTTGGTTGGTCTGTTCTTGCCATATTTCATTTCGATCCAAAGACCATGAATCCACCCCACACCAAACCCATAAGTTGTTTTCTGTCGGGGAACAGGTAAAAAAATATCAGGAACCCCGGCCTTGACCCCTTCCTTTTTTAATTTAGCTCCAACCCTGACATTTCTTAAACCGCCATTCGGTACGGCAAACATCAGGGCCAGTTGAGGATGTCTTGCCTCATTACTCCTTGCCCAATCAAACAACACAACCTGTTCGGAGTGTTCGCTCACAGCCCACCCCTTATCATTTTCCTGACCGACTTGTTCATTTTGCATGGATCATTGCAAGTAAGCCTCGCCCGGTATGCTCCCATAATCCTTTTCCCACAGACCCTGCACTTTTGGTTTTTATATTTTGCTAAAGTTTTGGCCCTTTTTAATTCGCCTGTATGAATTTCGTAGGAGCAGGGACTCCCGCAATAAACCCCCCCGTTTTTCCTGTCGGTAAAAAAATCTTTTTTGCAGGACTTACACTTGTATACTTTTTCCCGCTGGCGTTTCTGAGCCATGATAGCGGTGTTACAAGGCTTGTTGCACAGGGCGTGGCCCCGTCTGAGAGGCTGGAACGAATTCCCGCAACAGGCGCATTTCCCCTTCCCCAGCAACAGCCTTCCCTTGTTCTTTTTTTTGTAATAGGCTTTTGTCCGACATGCATCCCTGCAAAACCTCATACGGTTATATATGACCTCGAAGTCCTCCTTACAGTGAGCGCACTTTTTAGTCACAATATTTTTTGTTTTGGCGAAACCGCTATCTAGGAATAAAGCTGAAGATGAGAGAGCCAGAATAGTTTTAACAGAAATAACTTTGAACGGGACACCACCAATCTTTTTGCTCACTCTTACCTCAAACAAATAAGTCATGTTTCACTCTGTCCTTAATTATTTATTTAATTTGTACTCAAACATTCTAGTTCCTGAGCTATTCACTCAAGGTTTGAATCCAGCCTTCTTTAAATCCCTGCGACTTAATTGGCTTGGTAATAAAAAATTCATCATGCTCTGGATTGTCACGCATGAATAATCGTGCGTAAAAAGGGGTCATATTGTTAGAAATTTTAAACTCTTCCTCTGGCTTCATGTTGACCCCTTCTTTCCAAACACTAAATCGAACTATGTGCATCACTCCATAGGCTGAATACTGCTTGTATCCTCTGGCAATCAGAGATTTTGAAACTTCGCAAAACTCCTCATATATCTCTGGCTTGTTTTTGTGTAGGTCTTTAAACTTTTCCCAATCTGTTAATTTTTCAACAAACTCAACCATGTCTTTTATCTGGTTTTCTCTCCCAGTGCGAAACAATGGCAAGTCGTTCTCATTCTTCTGGTAACCATCTGTGTAATTATCAGAACCCATAATTAACCCTAGCCTCACGTTCCTCTTCTCGCTTTAGGCTCCCGTACCGCTTACGCTCATTAACAGGATCATCCTTCCCAAAAACTTCCTGAACAACCTTCTTGGGCGCAGGAGCGTATTGGATTTCAACTCTTGGGTCTTCAACCCTCATCCCATCCTCTAAATCTTTTTTCAACGCCCGTTGGGTTCTGAGTGTTCCCATCGAATCAATATGCAAACGATCAGGGTGGACGTTAGCCATGTCCCGCCTCTTGCCTTCACAACAATTTGCACAGTTCCCAGCCTGATCCGATACCTGCCCGTTCTGGTTGAAGTCTCGAAATAAAACCACGCCAGCGTTGCAGTTACCGCACCCCTTGAACTCTTCGGCAACCGTCACTCCTCTGGCGTTTCGCAGTTCTGCTTTAAATACCTCCCAAGTTGGGAATCTCTGCCCATACTGGGAGCGTTGCATTGCAGTCAAAAAAGTAAAATAATCCTCATGCTCAAATTCCTTAAACCATTCCTCAAAAATCTTCGCAGGTTTTACCGCCCCGAATGAAGCCTGAAGTTTATTAAATTGAGTCTCGAATTGTTCAGTTGTGATTGGCATTAAGTCTCTCCTTTGCTTCGGACATTTCTCTCTCATGGCGTTCATCGAAGGTTTCAAAAGAATTTTTCTTTGCAATACCCAAATCATTAAATTTTGTTTGAAATCCACCAATAGACAAAAGACTCCCACTTTCGATATGCAATGGGATTTTCCTCATCACCTCATCAAACCCTTGATGCTTAATTAACTTCTTTAAAATTGACCTGTCTTTAGCGGGGGTCATTGTCGGCTTATCCTGATAAGCCTTTTCATACTCACTTACCCAAAATTGTTCAGCCTTAAAGGTATCCGTATGTTCAGGGGCGGGAGTCTTTTTTCCCGCAGAGGAAGAGTTTTTCTTTTTGGGTTTTTTTATAGTTTTTTTATCTACTTCTACATCTACTTCTACATCTACTTCTAGCGGAAACTTTTCTCCATTTTTATTGCCAGCAACTTGCAAGTTTTTTGTATAATTATCCCGCTTTTTCAATAGGTTAGGGATTTCGATTCTGAGTTTGTCTTCAGAAGAAACCGCTTTGATGTTGGTTTGAAACTGAATTAGTTCTAAGAACAAACGGAGTTTCTTCCGCTTTACTTTCAGGTTTGTACACCACTCCGACACAGGTTGCTCGTAATGACATCGCCCAGTTTCATCCATTTTTTTTGCTACAATTTCCATAATTCGCCAGAACCACCCGTATCCTTCAAACCCAAATTCGTGTATTAACATCTTCATTTTCTCGCTGTCCATTGAGTCTGTTTCGTGTTTGAACCATTTCATATTGATCCCCCTCCAAGATCGAGCGTGAATTTAAAATGGAATATCTGAATTCTCAGACTGCGGTTTTGCCTCGCCTTTTTTCTGTTTTGGAGAAAGATAAGCCACATAATCAGGGTCGTTTTCTTTCTCTTTATAATCGTTCTTGTAGATCAAAATTTTCGTCCCAAAAGTAAAATCACCACTAAAATAATCGTTTCCATTTTTGTCTTTGTTCATCCAAAGACCACCAATTTTTAATAAGTCACTCATGTACTTTTTCTCCTCGCAGTTTCAGTTTGAATAATCTCAAAGCCTTTGACGGGTTTCCCGCCATTCAGCTTCGCTTGAGCTTTTACTTTTGCCTCAGTAGCTTTAATCTGGGCTGGAGTAGTTGGCTCTAAAATATCTTTTGGTATACTCCACTCCTCCCCCGGTATCAGCCTCACCTCATAACTCACCGTGAAGGATGTCTTACCTCTTAGCTCTGGAGTCAGTGCGACAGAAGGCTCTTCTGCCATCTCCAACACTGCGTCCACCGCTTCCTCTGGGACTCCATCCTCTGCCATCTTCAAAGCCTCAACTTTCATCTCCAGCCTTTTCTTTTCCTCTTCCTTCTTCCTTTTCTCAGCTTCAAGAGCCTCACGATCCTGTCGATAGGCTGACATTTTCTTAGTGAGCAAACGCCCACCTTCTTTAATGGGAAGGATCATTTGTTTTTCTTTGTTGCAGATTGACTTCCAAGCCTTGTGCGCCCACATTTTCGGCTCTTCCCAGTAATCCTCAACTCCCTTTTCCAGAGACTTAGTTTCGCTTGCCCTCTTGTCTGCCTCTGCATATCCATAATCGTCAGTGATGGCAAGGGCTTCACAGACCTTGAGTATTTCGTTGGAGCGTCTGGCTAGTTCTTCACCCAGCTTTGGGTCTTCTTTAACTGGCAACATGAGCCGCCCCCTTTGCTTTCAGTGCGTCCCTGAATTCGTTCAATCTTGCTTTGGGAATCTCGCTTGAATGTTTGTAGCCTTTCTCTTTAACTGTTTCGATAACGTCCGATACTTTTAGTTCCAACGATTCCATCAGGCTCATCAAATCTTTCTGATCCTCTCCACTGATTTTTTCCTCAACCTCATCAGCAAACTCGTTGACCATATCCTCTTCCTTCTGCCGCAGATTCTCTTCCCTTGTTACCTCAACGTGGTCGATATCATCGTCCTCAATATCTTTGTCCCCGGTTTCGAGATGTAGCGTTTTAAGCACTGTGTACCTTTGCGCCACTGACCAGCCCTTGCCGATTCCTTTATCCTGCTGGTCAATCCCGTAGCCACTTGCCTCGGTAATAAAATGATCGTCAGGGTTGTCGATGTTGACCCAAATAAAGCTCACATCAACCCTCGACCTGTTCCCTTCTTGCTTGATTTCTTTAATGCTTGGAATGATGTTGATCCCGTGCTTGACTAGCAAGGGGTGAATCAGCTTGGTCACAGCGTCATGGCCCACAACCGTGAAGCCCCCGCCTTTGCCGAAATTGATAGACTTGTCTTTCTTAATATAATCAATCTCCGACATGATTCTGTTGAGCCGTTGGTGGATATTCAACACCTCGACCTTTTTCTTTTTCACTCCCATTTTCTCTCTCCTTGTTATTGTTTAAGGGGAAGGCTGGGGCCACCTCCGAATGGCCCCAGCAACCGATGATTAGTCAGTTACGGACATCCCCCAAATTATTATTGATTTACCCTTTCCTGCTCATCTTGATCTCTCTGCCATTGTTCATTTTCAAGCTCGTATGCCTCGGCCTCAGTAATTTCTTCGCCCCAGCAATAAACGATCATTGAGGCTGTGACTACGGCCCAGACTCCGCACCCGATAAAGATGTAAGCTATCGCTAGGGTTGTCATTGCCCAACCCTCCACATCACATCTCTACCCTCATCCGGTAATGCTTCGTTTTCTTTCAATTCTTCAGATTCAATTTCACTTTTCACCCAAACAAGCACATCTTCCAATCGATGCCCAAACTCCGGAAGATGATTATCTGGGTTGCCAAAAGCAGAAAGACACTGCTCTGGATCAACAATGTTTATTGGCTCTTTCGGCCCAACCCCGCCCAAATACGCCTCTAACTTCGACAGTGTTGCTCTAAAATCTTCAAGTTCTTGAAGCCTCGTCCATTCAGTCATCTTATTTTCCCTCCATAGTTTTGAACACGCTCTCGCTGGAGAAGGGGAGGAGGTAGACGAAGAAAACCAACGCCAGCAAGAACGTGCCCCGATAAAAGAAAGTGAGGAACAAATGCGTTGAAGGGGTGTTCAATGAAGATGCGATTCGCCCCCCACTTCTTGACTTTAAATTTTGAATGGTTATAATCATTGAATACCCCTATTCGTAGCTGATATGAATTATACGTCATTTTGTTTATTAATCAATAAATAAATGCTTAAAACGTCAATATAATTCACAAGTAGTTGAAAACAAAACAATAAATTGCGATCAATAAAACAAATAATTGAGTTAATTAAGCAACATTGTGGGGTCGAGAAGGACAAGGACGTTGCGAAAGCCCTGAAAATGAACCCCCCAGCCCTGTCGAACCATAAACGCAGAGGGACAATTCCTTTTGACGATTTAGCGTCATTTTGTCACGATGAATGGTTGCCTTTGGATTGGCTTTTGACCGACTCAGAAGCCCCTGAACCAACTTTTACAAGCAGGGGCAAACTACCGTATGCTTCGGGGGTGAGGCTCAAGGAAGGGGATTCACGGGAAGGATCGGTGGAAGTTGGGGTTTTTGCTTTTGCCGGGGCAGGTGGCCCAATGGAATTGGTTGAGCATGAGCCAATCCAGACCATTGACATTCCTAAACACTGGCTAAAGGCAGAGATGCAAGCTGTGCTGATCCGTGGTCGATCAATGGAGCCGTCAATAGTTGATGGGGCGGTGGTTGGAGTCGATACGCAGGATAAGAACGTAGTTTCTGGTGAACTCTATGCTGTTTGGCTAGAATATGAGGGGGCTGTGGTGAAGCGGCTATATATGGAACGTGAGATTGTGCGAATATGTTCAGACAATCCAGCGTTCAAGGAAATGCAAATCAAGAATGATGATATTAACGGGGAAACTTTTATTTTGGGCAAAGTCTGTTGGTTGATGCAAAGTTACTGAAAACATGATTGAGTTTTTAAAAAACTACGCTTATCACGTTCTGGACTTTTTTCTGCCAGTTATTTTTGTATGCCTATACTTCCCGTTTATTATGAGCAAAAGAACAGAATCCGTGGTGACTAAATTGTGGAACTGGTTAATGGCTGTGGCTTTCAGGTCGAAATGACGATCATTTCTTTTCGAGCAAGTGCTTGAGGATCAGATTAAGGTCTTGTCTGATGGGGGCAAGCTGGCCCTCCAAATAGGGTCTGTCCACAAGAGACTTCTCCAGAAGGCTAATTCTGGCCTCTGCCTTGTCCGCAGACCTAAATAATCTGCGGATGAGGAAGGCTACCCCTGCGGTGATAATTCCTGTTGCGGCTAAAAATAACTCGTTCAGCTTTTCCAAAATCATTTCACCTTGTTGTCGGGGTTTCTGCCGATGCGTTTTTCGTCAGGCGCAAGTCCGTACCGCACTCTAATCATCGTATCCAATCGGATTAAGTCCGATTGCGCTACCGTGGTCTTGTCGATCAACGAAACGACTATTCCGTGAAGTTGTTTGATGTCCGATTCAGTTTGGGCCTGTGCTTCGGTAATCTTCGTCACAATTGATGTGAGGATGTACCGTATGAGCCACCAGCCTCCAGCCGCAAAAAGCAGGGCCGTGACCATCGGGATTCCAATTTCCTGTACAAGCGTTGAGATTTCATTTGCGCTTTCCACATGGCAACTCCTTTTCACAGTTGCGATAATTCAATTTTTTCACCATTTCCTGCCAATTAGCACTATGTATTGTCTTGAACGCTACAGGTTTTTTCTCAACAAAATAGGCGTACCCTTTCGGATTGTGACCAACAACCATCAACTCTTTTCCCTTTTCTTGAACCGCATCACATTGCGGATAAGGTTTATCTGCTTTAGTAACCTTGAATAAATATTTCATCCCGCCTAAATCAAACACAGCATGGACTTCACCGTGATAAGTGATGATTTTCGGAGGCCCGATTAAATTAGTGAAATTAATTTCAAAATCACGGGCCGTTGCGACTGTCGTTATAAAAAACGCAATTAAAAATATTAGTACTTGTTGTCTCATTTCATCATTCTGACTTGGGGTACTTAGCCTTAACATCAGACCTATTTTCTTCTAATTTCTTATAAATAAGCTGAAGCGTGACCTCCGTCAGACTTGACATTATGACTTCGGAAAATCTGTTTTCACTTTATTAACAAGAACCTTCATGGCATCAGCATCATCCCCACCCTTCCATAAAGCGTCTAGCTGATCACCCATAGGAGGATAAGCACGTTGCCGTTTGATGTGATAAGGTAAATTGTTTTGACGTTCAACCTCTGCCTGTGCATTCGCATCATCACGTTGCTTGCGGTTCTTATAATCCCCTTTAGCAACTGCATCATCATAAGCAGATTCGTACTTGGCAATCTTGGTGAGAACGTGTTCGTCCTTAATAGCATGATCTGCCCAAGCCTGACCGTCCAAAAGGATGTGGTTGAGTATTGCTAATTGTCTTGAAGTTAAGTCCATAATTTATTATCCTAGTAAGAATCCTGCGAAATAAGTAGTAGTGGCTCCACCTATTTGATCAACAACCTGAGAGCCTCCCGTGACATTGCTTTTCATGTGGGCGGTATCAGCGGCATCCATAAAGTCAATAATAACGGAACTTA
>VTLG01009462.1_pt1 | contig 32303 bp, 34 predicted proteins | sample 4694571 | NCBI WGS metagenome assembly VTLG01 (sample SAMN12604809, study PRJNA352737) | marine metagenome | biome: ENVO:00000447; feature: ENVO:00000209|ENVO:00000569|ENVO:01000036; material: ENVO:00002151; isolation source: viral sequences binned using virsorter ...
TTTTAACCTCTATTAAACCTGTTGGTTTTATTTCTATATTTCCTAATGCGGTTGACATTTTAGCATTTTTTAAAGCGAAAAGATCTAAATTTCCTAAAGCACATGAAACTTCAAAATTTCCAGTTGCCAAAGTAAATACTGCATTTCTTGCCGCAAATAATGATAAACCAGATGGGTCTAATTCAAAATTAGTCGGAAGACCCTCAGGACCAACATTGATTGCAATCTTTGAAACAGGATTTTTATTTTCAATTAGAGTATCGCCAAGCACATTAATAATATTCATCGTGTTAATCTTAGGTGCGCCAGTTGATTTAATGTTTGTATCAAATTTTGTAATGTACTCCGATCTTAACGTATCTGAAGTGATTGATCCAACACTATCAATAGTCAAGGATTTGGTATTCATTGAAACATTTTCAGAATCTATAGTAAAAGACCCAGAATTAGCAAAGAAAACATTTGCAGAGTCTTGTGTTTTTAAATTTATTTTTTCAAATGTAAAATTTTTATTTTCTGCATCTCCGCTTCCTGAACCGTCCATCAAAAATTGTGATGTTTTGAAAATAATTTTACCCTCACCCTCTGTAGTCAATTTTATATTGTTTGAATTCTTTGCTCTTATTTCATAATCAGTGTTTTCAAATGTAGTACGTGAGATCTTACTACCAGATCGTTGACCTCGCACAACGACATCAAGCCTTCCCTCAATACTTTCAATCTTATTTCCAATCACATGACTGATATAATCTGAATCAACCATATTGTAAAGACTGCCAACTGTTAAATCTACTCTATCACCATTTGGATGATAATGAATATTTGAGGTTGAACGGTGCATGATACGCAATCTTTCCTTGCCCACGGTATCATCCATTTCTATCATATGACCACTTTCTGTATATGTCACATGATTATGTGGATAAATTGGATCTATAATACTATCTTCATTTGGTATTGAGTTTGTAAGATTGGTATCTAATTCAGAATTGAAAAAATTACCGTGCAAAGATTGATTACTATTGTGAAGTTGTCTTGTTATTCTGTGTGTTTTTAAATTAAGATCTGCCCAAAAATTATGAGTTGTGTCATTTCTCGTGAATTGAATTTTACCACTGGATAGAAGATTTGTGCTTGGCAGACTATAACTAACGGTACCATCATCGTCAAAAATCATGCGATTTTCATCAGGATTTGATGGAAAAAGTTGTAAACTTCTTCTCACTTCACCAGATGAATCTAGAAAATTAACTAATACCTTGTCAGCATCATTATCTGTAACGTACTCTACTTGTTCCTCATTTGAAGATTTGCCTTCACCAGTTAGCAATTCTTTTTCACCATCATCATGATCAAAAATATTTGCGCCTTGACCATTATTTGGTCTATCTACGTAAAATGGAGGATAAGGGTCCGTTTTACGTTGCTCCAAATCTCTTGGATCAAAAAAACCTTTTAGATTATTAGCAATTCTTTCTGGTATTCCACCTACAGTTCCGAGAACAACAGGTTGTTGGGCTTCCCTACCGTCTCTGAAAAAACCAAAAACATGTGTACCTTCAACAGGTCCTGTTGGTGATTGACCAATACCAGACATGGCGGCTGAAGTAATTGGTTGAACCACATCTGCCCACGGTAAATCTTCAGTCGCTATCAAGTCTTTATCATCAGTATGCCAACCAATACATCTAACACGAACACGACCAAGATATAGTGGATCTTTACGATCCTCCACTACACCATACCACCACACAAAACCGTTTTTTCCCATAAAATTATGAGAATCAAATTCATTTATTACTGATGCAAGATTTTCCATTAGGCGCTAAGTCTCTGTTTAATTCTTCTACCGACACCAAATTTTTCAACTTCACTTCGGTCTCTTGTTGCTTTCGTAGGTTCTTTAACTATGATACCCTCTTTATCTCTGAAAAGATCTATAAGTTTTCTATTTCTAGGTATGTTACTCTTCACCCATGTCATTACTTTTTCAAGTGCTTTCTCAGAAGTATCAATACGTTGACCCTCTCGTTTTATTCTGAAATACTCAAAGTCTTGTACATTCTCTACTTTCTTATCTGCAAAATCACTACTCTTAAATTTGACTGTGTTATTTTTATTGTTAAGCACAATATTCACTTGTCCATCAACACCTCTTGGTAAATTACCTTTGATGACATTATACATAGATGTGGCGGCACCTGTGTGAGTTGCAATCATAATATCATCAGGCACTACTCTATCTCGTTCTTTGTTTTGCTTGACTGCAATATGATAGTTCGTGAGAACCCATGTAATATGAATATCTCTAGGTTGATAACCTGCTCTCAACAACATTGGCATTGCTTCGTCAATCTCATCAGTGTCCTTGAATGTTATGTCAAACATGATATTAGGTAATCTGTCAGGTCGCACATCTCTCAAAAGCAATTGAAGACTTCTGCCTTTGATACCCATCTTTTTTACTGCCATATGCAACTTAAACACATCGTCAGGATTTCTCAAATTTAACCCTCGTAACTCAGGATATTTTTTCATTTCTGATGCCATTTTGATAAATGCCTTTTTCCACTCATCAACGTCACGAACCTTAAATAATTCTTTTTGCATGAATTTTTCTGAAGCAAAACCTTTACCAGATCCTGCACCTCCTGCAAGAAAAACGATTTGTCCATATTTTTTACCACCACCATAGACAATCAATTTTTCTTCTAATGGCACTGCGGTTTTGAATTTTGTGTAATCTAACATGTTGATCCTAGTATGTTATTGATGTTTGAGATCCAACTTTATTCGTTGTATTATATTCAGGACTTGTGACTGAACCTCCTCCACCTGGAACTGCTGACATTTGAGTTCCTGTGTCTTCACCCTCTAATTTTACTGGTTCAATCAAAGGATTAAAAAGTGAGTCTTTGACCATTTCTAATTCTGTAACATATGTTCTGCTTGAAGTTATTTTATGATGGACTCTTGTCACCATATAATTTCCTCTTAAATAATAATGTTCTTCATTGTTAAAATACATTGATGGCATTCTTATTTTAATTATATCGCCAACAGTTCTATTGTGATCGCCACCAACTGTAACAGTTAAAACAATATTTTTAAGTTGTCGGTTTTGAGACATGTTTGGTAACATCCATCGTTCTACACGATTGTCGTATGATTTTTCACGACCTTTTGTCATCTTATCCTGCAATACTCTAGTAGTCTTTCTCAAATTTCTTTCTGCATTAGTCGTATAAAACGAATGAGTTGCTTGACTTGATCCAAGACCGATATGATTTGAAGTCATAAGAGGATTACTTGTAATATTTACACCCTCTTGCACATGCTTAAAACTATCAAAATAAGAATGATAATCAAAATTATAATGTCGTTGTTCAGCGTTTGAAATTTTCATCTTCGTTTCTGAAGATTTTCCGTTATCTGTTTCCGTTATACTTCCTATTCGTTGAGTAACAGGATCGTACACCAACAATCTGCTACCATACATTCCTCCAACGAGATTTGACACAACATCAAATCTTGAAGTAAAACGATAATTTCTTATTATTCTTTCCTCATCTTTTATATCAAAAGGTCCAGCATTTGCAGGCACTAATACATAGACTTCGTTTGGAAATAAATCGTTTGCAGTAGATTTTGCATTTCCTTTGATTTTTGCAACAGGTGCACCAGTCTTATCTCTACGAACCGTTGATCTATCATCAATTTCTAAAAATTTTTCATTGAATTGATAGTCAACATCTTGATCGGTGTCTTCTGGATAGAGCAAACTTTCAATTGAACGAAAATTATATCCATTTTTGTTTTCATAAAAAACATAACCACCAATAGATTTTACGTTTGAAGGTCTTGCTTTTTTTGTAACCATGTTTATTGCTTCAAATGGTCTAAAGTTTGCCATCACATATTGGTATGTGTACGCATCCGAATCAACTTTACCTTTCTGTTCGTATAATAACGGTTTTTGATCGTAACTCAATCCTTCAACATCAGTTAAATTGTTTAAAATATATTTTTCATAAATGTCCTGAACGATCTCATGTGAAAACCAACCTTTATAAGATTTTGATACTCTATATTTTAAATTAAGTAAAAATTCTACAGAACAAAAATACAGATTATATACCATCCTTCTTTCATCAATCATTGTCTCTGACATTTTTATAATGTGATAAACTCTTTCTACTTTGAGACCTGATTTAGATTGGGATTTATAAGTGATATAGATGAATTCTTGACCAACGATTGGAAATCTTTCTTCAAAACCTGCTCCATCAAAAATCATTACAGAACCATGCACTGTTTGATCATACATTGATTCATAAATGTCCAATTGTCCCCAAATATCAATTTCTTCTCTTGCACCTTGATAATTTATCATTTCAATGGTACATAAAGCATCATTTGGATTTACTGCTTCATTATTTGAAGTATTTTCTAAATCACTCACTTATAGAATTTCCTTGCTTCGTCTAAAACTTGTTGTGCATAAATGTCCTCAATGAGAACTATAGATCTTTTTCTTTCTCTTTCAATCACCTCATAATCATAGTTGTAAATAATTCTTCTTTCTGATGAATTAATACTATCATAAGTTGTTTCATCAATCACAACCACCTTTTCAAGAACTTTTGGATTATCAGCACTTTCAGCAATTTCCGCACTCAAAATTTGTTCATAATGGTGAATAGTTGTTTGTGCAGATAATATAGTGCCATACTTATCTTTAATATAGTTTTCAAAATCAATACCAAATAGAGGCCATTCATGTAATGGGTCAAAAATATTATTTGCTAAGAGAATTAACCAAGTGTAGGCAGTTGACCCATAATAATTATATGCAATGATATCAGGTCTTTCACCTGGTTTGACTTGATAAGGATAGTATGCTAAAACATTTCTTTCAATTGCTTCTTTGAGTTTTAATCTTGTGAGCAAGTTTACAGACAGAGTTGTATCTGCAGGTTTATTTTTGTTTATGTCATAATTTGCTAAAGGAAAGTTTTGAAAATATTCTGACATCAGAATCCTTTGTCTATATGTTGTCTTGACAATGCAAAGTTTTCTTTAAACTTTAAATCAAGTTTTATGTGTGTTGGTGCACCAGTATCTTCAAAAAATGCCTGTCCAGCATCTTCACCATATGTTACATTTAAAGTTGTCAAAACGGATTGTCCTATTTTATAAAGTTTTTCATTTCGTAGACCACCACTATGAAAAAAATCTACCTTGAATATATTTGGATAATCAAAAAAAGCAGATCTATATGAATCTTGAGTGACTTTTTCTTTTTCAATATACTGTATTTGACCACTGCTTGATATTCCTTGATTTTGAATTGGTACTTTTACTTTTTCTGTTTTAATTCTGCCATTTTTCTTCAGACCTGGCAACATACCAGATTTTAAATGATTTATTATAGATAACACTTCAGTTGACTCTGCTGAATTATGTGGTCTAAAATCAAATGTGAAGTTATGTTCTCGTAATTTTTTGACCCCTGAAAATACAAGAGTCGTAAATGGATTTACAGTTTTTCTCATAGATAATGATGCAACCGCCGCAGGATTTTTGTTAGCACCACGCAACAAACCTGAAAATGCTTCTGCTATGTTGAACCCAAATCGTGTTCCCATGTCATTTTCCATGTATGATCTTGTAGCACCCTCAAATCTATTGTAAATTGATCTACCAACTCCTGAATAAAAATCGGCCGCACCTCCAATTAAACCTGCTTGTCTATTTTCCAATGCCCTTTGCGAATCTGCTAATACACCATTAAGATTATCTGCAATGGTCTGACCAAAAAAACCAATGTCAACTGATTGATGATCTGCACTATATTGTGTCTTTATAGAACCAGGAGGTAGATAAAGAATATAAGATCTAACTCCTAAAAAATTCGGGGATTCTCTAAATGTTCCAATACCAGATCTGCCTGATGTAATTTTGTTAAGTCTATCATGTCCTCGTGACTCTCTTTGAAATTCATATTCAGATATGATCATAAAATTTTGAACATCGTCTGTTCCGACATGATCTGGGTATCTAAATGTCAAACTTCTACTCAGTCCTAGAGTGCTAAGTGCTTCTTCTGGTAATGCCATTTAGTTTGCTATCCTTTGTTCTCGTAAATGTCTTTGTTTTGTATAAAGTTTTGATTCTGTAAATGAACATTGCATCGTAACTGAAAATGGAGCACCGCCTTTAAAAAATTGAGGACCATTATCATTTTCATAATTGACATTAAAACTTGTCAATGCCGCCTCTCTTATATTGAATAAATGTTTACTTCCATCTACACTGTAATTTTTTGTGTATGCATAAAACTTAATATCAAAAAAATCAGGTATCTTTTGAACACCTGTATTAAAGTTTTTTGTGCCTGGATTAATTGGTGTGTTTGGAACATCTGAAAGAAAAACATCTTCTGGTAACATTGATTTTTTGAATTGTGTGATAATATTTTGTAATGATTCGCTTTCAGTTTCATTTTGAGGTATGATTCTAAATTCTAAACTATGTTGTCTAAAACCAATACCTTTAAATGTTGTTGTCATGTAAGGATTCATTGTTTTACCACTTGAAGTCGTGACAATTGCTCTGGCGGCATCTGAACTTATAAGAGGTATAGCACTCAAAGCCATTTCTTTTCCGACCTGCTTAACTGCTTCACGATTCATTGATTTCATGCTGTTGTCAAGTGCCAATTTCATACCCTCAACAAAACCTTGTTGTGCAATTCCTGTGCCTGACCCTACCATTGCAGATCCTATTGCTCCCAGTTCCACATCATTATATTCTACATTATATGGATCAGAAAGTACGACAGGAAGTGGTAAAACAATAATTCCTTTGCGTATTAAACCTGCACTTTTTCTTCGTTCCTTAACTGTAATAAGAGTATACTTTTGTCCTATGAATTCTTGGTCTGTTCCTGCACCTGCTATGATATTCGGTACACGATGAGTAAATTGTAATCCTGCAGTATTATCACCTGCGGCGCCTAATATTTGATCTGGTTCAGACATATTTCTCCTGATATACATAATATTTAGCATGGCTTACAAAGGTTCATACAAAGTAAAGAATATACAAAAATATCAAGGCGATCCAACCACAGTAACATATCGTTCTTTATGGGAAAGAAAATTTATGATGTATTGCGATGAGAATACTAACATACTCAAATGGTCAAGTGAAGAAATTGTTATTCCATATAGATCTCCAAAAGACAATAGAATGCACAGATATTACCCCGATTTTTGGATTCAAATAAGAAATTCAAAAGGCATTAAAGAAGCAATTTTAATTGAGATTAAACCAAAAGCACAAACAATCGTTCCAAAAAAGAAGTCAAGAGTTACAAAAAGATATCTCAGAGAAGTTTTTACTTATGGTATTAATGAAGCAAAGTGGAAGGCGGCAAATGAATATTGCAAAGATCGTGGATGGAGTTTTCAAATATTAACTGAAGATCATCTGTTTAGCAATAAATAATAATATGGCAGAACAAACTTTTCTTGATAGAGTTCGCAACACAATCCGTAGAAATGAAGGTCAACCAAGTACCAGAAATGCGGCACAATGGTTTCGTACAAAACTCAGAGGATTAAGAGGACAACTTAGAAATCAATTTAGCGGTATTGAACCAGATGAATTTTTGTCTCGTTCAAAAACAGGTACTACAAGAGTCGTAAAACCTGGTTCAATGTACGCTTATTTCTATGATCCAAAATATAAAAAAGAATTACCGTACTATGATAGATTTCCTCTCGTTCTTTGCATTGAGATGAAACCAAATGGTTTTCTGGGAGCAAACTTTCACTATCTACCTCCTCAGTTAAGAGCCGTTTTAATGGATAAAATTGAAAGAAGCAGAGGCATGGATTATAGAACGCTTTCAAGAATTAGAGAGATTAAACCAACGATAAAAAGATATTTGTATAAACACGTAACATCTAAAATTGCAATCATAGAAGATGATGAAAAAGAATTAGCATTGTTTCTTCCGACGGAAAGATTTAAGAAGCAAGAAAAGCAAATTGTTTATGGTGACAGTAGAGAAATGATTAGATCAGGAAGAATCAGGAGATAAAATGTCAAGTATAACAGATTTTAAAAAAAGATTTAAAGGTGGTCCATTAATACCTAATAGATATGAGGTTGTTTTTGAGAATGCACCAGTATCAACTATTGAAAAACAAAATAGTAAACAAGTATCGTTTATGTGTTCTAGTTTAGAATTGCCTGGTAGAAATCTTGCTTCAGCAGAACAAAAAGTTTATGGTCCTTTACGAAAAATACCATACACATCAACCTTTGTTGATACCACAATGACTTTTTTATTGACTCAACAAGCAATGGTTGAAAAAAGATTTTTTGATTCTTGGCAAGAAACGATAAATGATATTAATACATTTGATTCATCATATTATGATGACTCAGTATGTGATGTTCAAATCAATGTTCTTGACGAGTACATAAATGATCAGTTATATTCTATTAAATTGTTAGAAGTTTGGCCAATGAATGTTGGTGCTTTAAATTTCGCATACGATACAAAAGATACACCTGCAACTCTCACTGTAACATTTGCATACAGAAAATGGGTGATGAATGAGACAATTGGTCCAGAAAATCAATTATCAGGTGCAGGAGCGACCAAAGGAACCCCATCAGTATTACATACAATAAATGACAATATGGCAAGATAATATTATGTTGTGACACAGGCAAACTAAGGAGTAAATTATGGCATTACCAGTTTTGAATGCTCCAACTCATGAAATGACTCTCGTATCAAATGGACAAACAATAAAGTTTCGTCCATTTTTGGTAAAAGAAGAAAAGATTTTGTTGATGGCATTAGAGAGCAATGATGAAAATGAAATGACAAATGCAATGAGGCAGATCATTTCAAATTGCGTAATTGATGATATTGATATTGATGATTTACCGATCTTTGATATACAATATATTTTTCTTCAGTTGAGATCAAAATCGGTTGGAGAAGTAGTAACACTAACTTTTAAACACCCTGACAATCTTAATAAAGAAAAACAAGAGTGTAAACATGTTCAACAAGTAGAAATAAATTTAGCAAATGTAAAACCTACTTCTACTGGTGAGCATAGTAATAAAATTGATTTAACTCCTGAAATAGGAGTTACTATGAAATATCCTAAACTTGATTTTTATAGTAAATTGATGGAAATGGCAACTAATGAAGATGCAACTATTCAATCAATGTTTGATATCATGACATCATCAATTGATATGATTTATCAAGGTGATAATGTCTTTTATAGAACAGATCATAGTGAAGAGGAAATGAATGATTTTTTGAATAGTCTGACTGCATCTCAGTTTGACAAAATTAGAAACTTCTTTCAAACCATGCCTTATTTAAGGCATGAATTTGATTATACTTGTGGTGGTTGTGGATCAACTGAACATGTAATACTAAATGGAATTGAAGATTTTTTCGCATAAGCCTGTGTCACGAATCTTTACAAAACCATTACATGACGAACTTTAATTTGATGCAACACCATAAATATAGTTTAAGTGAACTTGATAATATGCTACCTTTTGAAAGAGAAATTTATGTGAATTTATTGATAACTCACATAAAAGAAGAAAACGAAAGACTTAAACAACAACAAAGATAAACATGGCAAGAAAAACACTAGGAAAAATGGAGTTTGAAACCTTAATTAGTGATTTAAGAGAACAAAATCAAACTAACGCAGATTATCAAGAAGAAAGCACTTTTCTTTTTACACATATCAAGAATGATTTATCAATTATGAGCATGTCAATGTCAAAACAGAACAGTCTTCTTGAGAGATATTTAACTGCTAATCTTGATAAACAAGATCTAACTGCCGAAAAACTTGATAATACAAACTCTATTCTCATGCAAAATTATCTTGAGCAAATGGGTGATATGACTGACACCTCTGAAGAATCATTAAAAGAAGAGAAAAAATCATCAAAATTATTAGGATCATTGCTTACTTTATTTGTTCGTAGAGAAAAAGAAGAAAAAAGAAAAGCGGCCGAAGGATTGCTTGAAAAAGTTGTGAAAAGAGATTCTAAAGGAAATGTATCGTTTAAACCTGGCAACCTTTTACCCAAAAAAGGTTTTCTTGGTGATTTATCAAAAGGTCTTTCATCGTTTCTTTCAACTGCATTGCTTGGTATTGCTGGAAAAGGTTTTCTTGGTAGCGTATTAAGAGGTATTACATTAGGTTCAGGATTTGCTATGAAATTTGCAAAAGGACTTGGTCTTGCACTTCTTGCTCCGACAATTTTTGATGCTTTAGGTGAAGCATTCAAGCAAAAAGATTTTTCTTCAGGTCTTAAAACTTTCGTTGACACCCTTTTTAAACAAGATGATGCTAGATCTTTTGGCGAAAATTTAGCAAAAAATGCTGGTACCGCCGCCGTTCTTGGATTAAGTGTTGGAGGTATACCAGGAGCAATTCTTGGTGGACTTATTGGGGCCGCAACTGTAGCATTACCAAAAGTCTTTGGTCAAGAAGACATAAAACCCAGTCAGTTATATACAAAAATAAAAGACTATATGAGTACAACTCTTTTTGGTTCTGCAAATTCTGGTGGTGTATTGATTGGAGGTCTTTTAGGCACAAAACTCGGAGCAGGTTTTGGACCAGCAGGCATGGTTGCAGGTGCAATTCTTGGATCTGGAGTAGGATTTCTTGGCGGAACACTTGTTAAAGCCATGGAAAGAAGTGAAACTGAAGAAGGTGAATTATTAGATATTTTTAAAGATCAATTAAAGAAAGATATTTTAGCAAATCCTGCAATGACTATGACAATAGGTGGAGCAACAGTTGGTTCATTAATAGGTGCATTTACTCCTGTTGGTATGGTTGGAGGTGCAATAATTGGTGCTGGACTTGGTTATGCTTCAGGTTCAATAGCAAAAATGCTTGAAGAAGGAGGTATAGGTTATGGTCTTAGAAATATGTTTCGTAGATTTAAAGAGGCTTTTAACGAATTAATCTCATTGAACTTTGAAGAAGCCATAAGAATATTAAAAGGTGAAACTGCGGTTGATACTGTTCAACTTGAAAAGTCTAAAAAATATAGTTTGACAGGTGATGAAATGGAGGCATCAAAATATGTAACAGATGCCGCCAATATGCTCGGTCTTAAATTCAAAGATGATACAGTTGAAGAAATAAAAGATTTGAGAGAAGATTTACTAGATGTTAGAAGTGATATGACCGATGTGAATAATTCTACTAACAAATATTTTCAATCTGCTATTGCAATGTTTGATAGAATGAGAAGGGATCAGGCAGAAAAACCATTTCCAATGCAACTATCAGATAGTCAATTATATGAAAAAGTAGTTGAAGATTTAAAATTAAAAGGTATGTATTCTGGAAAAAGAGCAAGAGCGGCAGAGGATTTGAAGAACCTTGTAATCACCTTACCTAAAAAAGAACGAGAAATTGAAAAACAACTTCAAGAAAAAACTCTTAAAGTAGCAAGAGTTTTAGATACACATGATTATAGTGATAAAAAACTTAAAGGAAAATCTTACGAAATAATCTACGGTGACCCAAATTCCAAAAGACAATTAGAGACTGTTATACGAGAAAGAATGGAAAAAGAAGATATTGAAAAGTCATTAGATAGAGGACCACAAGCATCGGCGCCAGTTTCAGTTCAAGACAATAGCATAATGAATTACTCTACAACCAATTCACTTACTGAAATAGCGCCGATGTTTAGTGGTATGCAGTATCAAACTGCGTTGGGTTGATTACTCGTTAGCCAACTTAGCAAAGTATGACATCTCTTCGTCCTCTTCACCAGTAGTTTCACCAGTATAATCTTCAGCCGTAGTTGGCTTCTGAGTTGGTGCAGTAGATGGCTCAGCAGTTTTATACATTTGAGTCACCTTTGGTGAATCAAGACCAAGAACAGTATTCAGTCGTTCTTGAAGTTCATCAAACTGTTTAAAGTTTGATTCGTCTGTAAATTCACTCAACTTATATTGAGTCTTCCAGATTCTTTCAAGTTCGGCTTCATCCTCTACGAGTTGAGATGATTTTTCAAACTCACTCTTATCATAATTCTGATAACCTTCAACTTTACGAATCTTCAACTTGAAGTTCGCACCTTCCCAGAAATCAAATGGATTTACTGGAGTCTCATCTTCAAATTCTGGATTCATAAGATCATTGATCTTGTCAAAGATTTTCTTACCATACTTGTAGAGAAAAACTTTACCTTCGTTTTGAGGATTCTTTGGATCACTCACAATATAGATGTTAGAGAAGTATGTCAACCTTCTCTTTTGCTTACGAGCAATTTCTTTGTTGGCTTCAATACCGGAGTTCCAAAGAGTTCGGTTGTATTCAGAAACAGGATCTTTCTTACCGATTGTAGTCAAAGAGTTTTCAATATACCATTGTCCTGTAGGACCTTGAAAACCATGATTGAACACTCTCGCCCAAGGAACATCTTCACCGTCACATGGAGGAAGGAAACGAATGACGGCATATCCATTACCAGATTTATCTACTTCTGCTTTCCAGATTCGGTCATCTGTGTAATTTTTTGTTTCTGTTTCGGGGTTGTTTACTTTGTTGATTTCATCATTTAACTTTTTCATGAAATCATTGCGGGACTTTTTTAGATTTGCAAACGACATATTACTCCTTATTTCGTTATATTGATTATATTAAAAGACATAGTATAACACGATTGTTATAAAATGTCAAGTTTCTTCCGAAGTATATCTCGGAATTTCGTCTTATCCACCTCCAAAAATGGAGAATACTTTTGCACCTTTTTCAAATAATTAGGCCAGATTATTTTTTCTTTAATCTGTTTATTCCACTTAGGTACAAAATTAACAACATCATCAAGTATGATAAAAGTCTCAATCATAATATATTTAGCAATACTCATTTTTAATAAAATGGGATGCTGACCATCTTGGACTTTGAATAGGTCATCAAAATGATGTTCATTCAAAAGTTTATCAATATCATTTGTAAACATATATGACAAACTCTGAATTCTTTTTTGCCAATCTTTATATAAAAGTTCGGCTTGCTCTGTCAACGCATCTTCAATATATAATGTTTCATTCTCTACAAAATTTGCAACAAAAAACTTTATAATTTCATCATCATTATAGTTTTTAGCCAATTTAGCAAACAGAAAATTATCTTTTCTTTTTGAGAATGTTTCTTTAGATGCTCTTATCTTTTTTCTATTATACTTGAAGTAATCATACTGAGATGATTGAAAATGCCTTTTAAGAGTTAGATATTCTTTATAGCATTCATAAGGTTCCACTTTAATCATAATCCAGGTATTTTGGTTGTCTTAGGAAGAAAATTTAAACTCTCTGCTTCTTCACGTACTTTTTGTTTTAATGCACCTTGTACGAGTTTACCGATAGTTTCTGGTTCTATCTTATTCTGTTCACAATAATACTGAATAGCATCCATGTAAGTCATATTTTTTGACTTTTTGATATGTTCTATTGTGATTGTAAAATCTTGAGGTGATAATATTTTAAGCATTTAGTTTTTTAATGACTTTGTTAATTGCATTTTTGACCATTTTAGGTGTTATTGATTTTGTACACTCAAACATGCGATCTGTATTTTCATGATCTGGACACCAAGTCCAATTACCAGCATCAAATTCGTGTCTATTATAACACCCATTACAAACTGTATCATTAAATACTCGCTCACAATCTATTTCAAATTCTGAAAAAGGCTTACTAAAACCAGATATCATGACAACAGGTTTTCTTAACGCCCATGCAATCCAAGACAGTCCTGAACCTAGACCAATAAAAAATTCTGCACCATTAATAGTTGCTATTGTTTGATCTAAAGTTCTTTCTTGTCGTTGTATTACATTTTTTGGAACTGCATTCATGAAATTTTTATTTCCAAATAGAGCATGTTTATCTACGCAAACTACTTCATAACCTTTTTTCTTTAAATATTTTACTATTTCATCCCAACCTCCATCATGATTCCAATATTTTGCTTGTGCGGTACTTTGTGTTCCGATGCAAACATATGGTTTAGTAATTTCAGTTTCAACTTCTTTCACACTTATTTTAGCAGGTGTTTCCAAATAGTCAAGTCCTAGAATTTTTGATGCACATTCTTGTAGTCCTAAATTCATATACTCACCACCTGGTAAATGAGTTGCATCAAGTTTCCAACCGATTTTATATTTAAAATCAAAATCTTCAAAACCATTTTCAGGTGTCTCAAATTGAATATGAGGATATTCACCCTCAAACAAATTATTATGAAATGTTGAAGCAATCACTTTACATTTGTGTTTCTGTCTAAATTGTTCTAAGACTGGCATCCATGCAATCGCATCACCCATAGCCTTTGAATCAAACCAAACAAAAACTCTTTTATCTTTGAGATCCTGAATATACTCAAATTCTATTTCATTTGTTTTTGTGTTTCTAACAATAATTTTCCATGGCACAAAATATGAAATTGTGCAGGCGGCCCATGCTCCAGTGCCTATGATCTGAGAAAAATGAACTTGTTGAGTTTCATTATCCATAAAAGTAACTTCGTATTCTGCTTCTTTTGATCCTGTAATAGTAATATAAGGATTTGGTTTTATTGAAACTGTAAATTGATTTTGTTTTATTTTTTTAGGTGTCTCATCATATGAAAATAATAGTCTGCCAGCCATGTCAAAAGGTTTGGTATATTTGAGTTCTTTTGCCTCATAATAGAAATCTTCTAACTTATCAAAAATATTTTCCCAATCTCGTTCTCTTGCAAATGATCTTGCCTTTGTAGAATAATCATCATAGTCATTAATAATAGTTTTCACACCATCAACAATCGTATCAACTTCTCTTGTGCATTCTACAAAACCAGGTATTTCAACCTTATCTTGCATAGTACCCACACATGGTAATCCACACGCCATTGCTTCAAGAACTGCAAGACAAGGTTGTCCTGTTTCAATACTTGCAGGATGTATTATGATATGATGTTCATCAAGTAATTTTTTTAATTCAGGTTTTTCAACATTACCAGTTTGTGTAATCTCAATGTCGTTTTTTGCTTGATTAACTATTTGATAAAACAAATCGTTATAACTTTGATGTATGCTATCTGGGCCGATAATAGTAATTGGTAATCCAAGTTTTTGTGCCGCCAAAACCGCAAGATGAAAACCTTTTCTGTCATCACCACCTCCAACACAACATAAACGAATATCTTTTGGTTTCTTCACTGGATAATAAAAATCAGTATCAACACCATGATCAAGTTTTCTTATCTTTTCTGGATAATCAAACCAATCAATCATATCATCTGTTGGTATAAGAGTAAACAATGAATTTTTTATCGTTTCGTTATTTGTATTGTAAAACCAAGTATCTTTTCCATTTATCTTTGCGAATGTATCATGCATCGTAAAAACATAAGGCACACATCTATCTTTTGTTAAGTCAAAGAAGCCACCAGTATGATTATGAAAAACATCATACTCTTCAAGATCATTCTGATTTATTTCATCAAGCCATTTTAAATTAACATCATGCCCTCGTTTTTCTGCTACACGCATGTAATGGTAAATTACTTCTTCTAATCCACCGTAACTTTTTGGAGGTATTGATAAACCACAACCTACATGAACCTGCATAATTTTTAGATAATCTCTATCAGGTTTTGGTTTTTCTATCTCTATGATTTCTGATTCTTCGTAATCTATTGTCTCTATAATTTGTTTATTTCTGACATATGCATTTGCATGAAAACGATTATCTTGAATAAACCAATTAAAAACATAACCTGATTGAACAAATGCGTCTTTTATTTCTCTTATCTGATCGGTACCTGTTCTATTATTTGTATGCAAATGTGCATTATCTGAAAAGATGATAATCTCATACTCTGTATTTTGACAATGAGTTATTTCATTACAATAATGCGTTATACTTTGTGGTGTTGTATCTAAATTTATTTTCAATACGAATAAATTAACGTCTTTATGAAACTCATCAAATCTAATATCGTGATCATAATAAAGTTTGGTCACCTTTTCTTTTTGAAGATTTGTATAATCATAGTTGACAAATGAAATCAATTTAGGATTTGTTTCATAGTTTATGCGAGATGTATATAATGCTTCAGCAGAGTCGTAAATATCATCAAAATATTTGATATTTCTTGGATATTCTAATTCAAAAGATTTTCTTCGTTGTTTAGCATCAAGAACTAATTGTGCTTCACCTCTTGGATTCCACCTGCGAAAGTTTTCACTATCACCATGTTCTCTTGCTAAGTAATTTGTTCTAGGTATTGTAATCCATTTGCCTCTTTCTTCAAGCATCAGCAACCATTGACCATCATTTGATGAACACGCATCACCATCCTGATGTTCAGGAAACTCAAGTCCAGGCAAATTTCTAAAAACTCTTAAATATCCAAAGATATTTGTTCTCTGAGGCCACAACTTATCAAAACCCTCTAAAAAAGAATCATTGTCTCTTGTCATATAGACATTATCTTTGTACTCTTTAAAGATGTCATTTTTAGATGAGGGTAAAACTTCATGATATTTGTTGGCATTGAAATGCATCAAAACCGCTTCAGGAAATAATGAGAAGTAATGATCTATTTGTTCTAATGCAGTAGGTAATAATTTGTCATCCGAATCAATGTGACATACAATCTCTCCAGATGCATGTCTTTGTGGATTCCACCAAACTTCTTTTTTGTGATTTGGATATACTACCTTAACTCTTGGATCTTTAGCCTGTAACTCAAGTAATTTGTGAAGAGTATTATCATCAGAAAAATCATCGGCCACAATCCATTCCCAATTATCATATGTCTGGTTGAAAATTGATTCTGAGAGTTCGTCAAGAAATTTTTCAGCCCTGAAACAAGACGTAACCAAGGACAGTTTGTGACCTTTTGATTTTGGTTCATATTTTTCTCTTTTTAATTCTAAATCATTTGTTATACAAACATCATTCACATTCTCATGCCATTCTTGACTGTAACTAAAAGTGTGAAAATTACCTGCAGTTGCGGCACCAGGCATTCCGTAACACCAATCATGATTTAAGTGATATATTTTTGGGTCATCATATTGCCGTATTCTTTCTGTACCCTCAAACTCATTATCTCTAAAACTTTCACCATATATAAGAACTTCTTGAAGAAAAGATTTTTTCCATATGGCAGGTTGATGATTCATTAAATAACCTGCTTTTTTATCAATCTTTAAAAGTCTGTGATCATTGACAAAATAATTCGTCTTATGCAAAAAAGTTTTATCTGATGATAATATGTTAAGTCTCGTTAATCGCAAAACATTAATATCGGTTCTTTCAGCAAAACGAAATGCATTGTGAAAAAGATCATGGTCAACTAAATGCTTTAACCACATATCCTCTTGAACATAAAGTAAATATTCTTCTTCTATGTTATCTAATGCCATGATTAGGCGATCACTCCAACCATGATCAAATTGTTTCATTGATCCCTTTGTCGGTAAAGGGTTGCCCTGACTATCAACTTCTCTTGTCTCTTCTATCCATTCTTTTTTACTTTTAAAAGTCTTAATTTGAGTAACATCATTATATGGACAATCTATTTCTTCATTAACAAAATAAACATTCCAGTCTAACTCTTTTGGCCAAAACTTCTCATAAGAAACGTGCCATCCATTCCAAAATTGCTGATAATCATCACACGTATGCACAAAATAACAAATATTACTCACTTTTTTCCTTAAAATATAATGAATTACAAATCATTAGTCTAGCACGAACAGATTCATCTGTCAAGTCGTACTCTCTAAAAAAGTTATCATCTGTATGAATTCTAAGAATTTCTTCAGGAACTGTCAATAAATGATAATTATATTTAAAATGCGTTTTATCGTAATACAAAACATCATTAACAAAAACCTTAAAATTCATATCACAATGAGGATTCATTAAAAATAGATGATGCTGACCAACCTCTTCTTTTTTTGGTATGCAAGCAATCCATGGAAAATCTTGGTGAGTATGCATTCTATCTTGCTCCATGCCAATTGCTTCTAGATTATCTGGAAAATTTATTAACTCAACATTTGTGTGTTTATAGTCCTTTAAAGATGTCAAATTGAAAATATATGCATAATATTCTTCTCCAATTAAAAACCCGTTATCTGAAACTACATCCGCACTCTGATTTAAATCCCCTGCTTCATAAAAACAATTTGAAAGATAATCTACTTTTGCGGACAAAAGTCTAGTGGTGATTTGCAATCGTGTTCCGATGTGAACCCCATCACCACGTTCTTTATATTCAATAAACTTTTCGTCTTCCCAAAAATAAAATATACCATCCAGTCCATTTCTTAGTTTTTCATCATTTTGAATTAAAACATCAGACTTATGCAATAATCCATCATAATCCATGATATGAATATATTTTTTTCTTAACAATTTTGCATATTCAACACCTAAATGCATCAATCGTTGAACGGCAAGAACTGTGTTATTTGTGTTAAACTCTTTTGAGGAGATATCAAAATTTGGAGTATACCAAACCATGTATCCAAGATATTTTAAATCTGTAAGAATTAAATTATCTTTATCATAAACAAAATAATCTACAGAATCTTGAAATTCTTTTGGTGCTGGAGTATGAGTAGTCACTATAACTTCATATCCAAACCCTTTAATTTTTTTGACTAATTCAGAACAGACTTGTAATCTTTTATAGTCGCTTAGGTGTGCATGAATTAAAACAATGGAGTCTTCACAACTCATAAGTTATATCGCCATCTTTTAGTAAGGTTGTACCGTCTTTATGTGATTTATCAAGATAAGATTCACCTGAACATTGTATAGAAAAAGGTTCTTTTGTGATACCAGATAATTTGTCAGGAAACACTGTATTATTTAGCCATAGATCATATGTGTCCCAACCACTATTTTTAAATTTTTCAACAAAATAATTTCTTCTTTCAGTGGGTATTAAATAACAATGTGCCTCAGACATTCTATCCGTAACACCAAAATGTTTATGTTCATCATAATGCCAATCTGGTATTCTCTTGCCGAAAGACATATAATTTAGATTATTCTCCATAAGATCATCAAAACGATCCATAATCTCTCTGTGAACATCGTGTAAAGGTTTGATAAAAATAGCATCACATTCACAAAATAAAACTGCATCATAATCGTCAGTCAAGTGAGTTTCAATTGCAGTTCTATGTGCAAGAAAATTACCATAATGTGCTGGAGCAAGTTTGTATTCGCCAGGCTCCATTTGAACTGCATCAGGTCTCGCACATGTATCTTTTGGCGGTAATTCTGTATAAGCATCATTGACCATTTGCTCATAATCCCAACCTGTCTCTTCCGCAAACTTTGTCAAATGTTTAATAGATTCTATTTCTCGTTGACCATTCACATCTACAAGCATGTGTACAATTTTGATTTTAGGCATACGTTCTGCATACATTTCACCTAATTCGCCTTGCATCATTTTATCTTTTGTAGTGACTTCGTATCCTAAATTTTTCAACCTGTTTACCATACCTAAACAAAAATTTATGTTGTCTTCTTTTTCAGGTAAAAAATTATGAACTTCCATGTATAATTTTCTGATTCTATATTTTAAATAATCATCAGAAATAGTAGGAAAAATATCATTCTCGCCACCTTCACAATCAATCTTCATTACATCTATTCTATCTACTTCATTATTATCAGCAAAAGTATGAAAATCCATACACGGTATGTCAATTGTCTTCTTTGAATTTGTATCTTCATTATATTCATTATTGTTCACATTTGTATATGAAGAACAAACTGTAGAAGGACCAACGATAATAAACTGAATATGACCATTGTGTCCTGACATAGCATAATTAAAAGTTTTAACATTTTTTAATCTGCCTAGATTTTTTGACGTATATTTAAAAGTTGATGGTGTAGGTTCAAACGCATATATTTGTTTTGCACCTTTTTCATTTGCGTACATACTAAACATACCCACATGAGCACCTATATCTACTACTATATCATTTGGTTTTATATTTAAATCTTGATAAACTTGCTTAACGAAAATTTCATACATAGTAAACCATGCAGACTGATCGCCATTTGATGCATGAACTGACCTTCTATGTTCTTTATAAAAATCTGTTGGTATTGTATCATATGTTTTTTCATACAATAAATTATGGTGAGTAAGATTATTACTTTCTGTCACGTTTTCAAACTCGTTGTGATGAACGTCATAAATTCTGACCGTTAAACCATCAAGAGTTTCAGCATTTGCATGAGGCATAAACCATATAGAAGGACCAAAAACATTTGTTCTATAGATCAACAAATCTGTTCCTGCATCATACAAACACACTAATTTTTCTTTGATTGCTTCAAAATAAGAATATGAATGCAGAGTAATTTTTGTTTTCGGATAACCTGTGCTACCAGGTTCACCAGCATCATTTATTTCTTCTATGTCAGTAAATGATCTTATAAACCTGTCTGGTATACCCAATGCTAAAGATATTTTTAAAAGATTTTTTTCAAATGAATGATCACCTTCAGACAGATAAGTAACTTTATTGTCAAATTTATCAAGATAACTTGGCAATTTGTACATTAAAATTGGCAGTTGCCAACTCATAGCCTCTTTTAGCACTAATGGATTTGTTTCCATATCAAAGTGATGACCTTTAGAAGTAAACAAAAACAAATCCATACAAGAGTAAAAATTATAAAGATCTGATCGTTCACCATGAACTACACAATTACCACCAACTTCATTCAATAATGGTTTCCAATAATCTTCAAAATTACCTGCTTGATTGCCAATAAAATGAAAATAAACTTTTTCATCTGTAAAATGCTTTGCGTATTCTAAAATCTCAGCCTGATTTTTTCTCGGTGTCCATAGACCCACATTTAAAATATGCTTATAATCAGGATCTAATCCTAAAAATTTTAAACCTTCTTCACGATTTTTTCTTTGGTACAATGGAGTATCATACTCTATGACACAGGCAGGAACATCAATACATCTAAATTTTATTAATTGATTGTCACTACAGAAAAGAAATTTATCAGGAAAAAACTTTTTGTGTGCAGGATCAAAAGCGGAATCATGTGATGTTTCAAATATTTTATATCTTCTGTTTTCGGTATAAATTTTTTGTGCTATTTCATCATCCATATTGAATAATTCAGGCATTTCTTCAAAATGAATAATATCTGGATCTATTTCATTTATCCATTCTAAAATTAATGATTTATTTTCATGAGGCAATGTTCTTAATTCATTATCTAATAAATTAATTATTCTATCTTTCTGCACTCTAAAAATACCATAATCATTATACTCTATCACATGAATATCATATTTTTCGTTTAGTAGTTCTATTTTTTTAAGTAGATATTGGGGTGCTCCACCTGTAGACAAATGCGGAGTTATGTAAAGTAGTTTCATCATACTATTCTGTCCAAACACCAAGGTTATACGTTTCAGAAATTATAAATGTATTTTTTAACTCATTATTGACGTAGAATTGTAATATACCATTTTTTTCATGATTAGGGCATACCGATCTTGTTAAATACATGCGTGGTAAAACGTCAACATTTAACACCTCTTCTCCATTCAATTTGAGCAATACATTGTGAGATGCATCTAAAGATTTGTTTTCAAGATAGATCTGATAAGTTACGCCATCATCAAAAACTATAACAGGTTGTATTAGGTTACTAGCGTATGGATGTGCATATGAAACTTTTTCTTTGTCAATAGTATCAACTGAATCAAATTCGTCAATTCTCATTTCTTCTTGAAATACTTTGGTTTTAAAATTTTTAAACACAAGATGTAAAAATTGTTCAGTAGAAAAACCAAATTTTTGATCATCCCAATCAGCATAGGTATTCATATTTAAAAATGCACTAATCTTTTGATTTAGATTAAAAGAAAAAATGTTTGCATCAAATCTATCAGTAAACAAGTTGCCATGATCAAACCAATTATAGCATACTGCAAAATACTTTTCAAGTATATTATTATGTTCTTTTAATTTTGTAAGATTAAAAAAATCAAGAGAAATATCATAATTGATATGATGAAATCTTTTAAATTGCCAACCCAATGATAGATAATATGCAGTCTTTAACAAAAGCATATGTGCATAACCATGATTAGGTATAACTTTAGTTAAAGTTCTATCTCCGATTTTTACCCATGAAAAAATTTTACCATTTCTACAGTGTTCATGAACACCAACCATCGGATTATTTTTATCATAAAAACTGAAATCTGCTAAAGATGAAACTTCTTCAGGAATAACGTAATGAGAACCTATCAATACGAAATGATCTTTTGAATAATGATTGATCAGTTCCTTTGTACGTTCAATTTTTTGATGGGTATTTAAATGACAAGGAATGAAAACCAAATCTTTAGCAGTTTTTACATCATATCTTTTCATTACTTAATATAATCTTATGCAATGGTCATCTCTTTTGTTTAAAAATAAATCAAAGGCGATTGTTATTCGTAAATTATCATCAGAATTCTGATTAGTAAAATGTGGCGTGCTACTTGTAAAAAAGGTCAGGTCGCCTTTTTTATTTTTTATCTTTAATACATCTGGATTATTTAATTGTTGATATGAAGTAATATATGCCGTATATGTATCATTTGCAGATACAATTATGTGACCACCAAGATAAGACAAATTTGAATCGTCATGTAAATGAGTCTTTATTTGTTGTCCTTTACGAAGAACATTGTACCAACATTGAACATACAATGTATTTGGTTTTTCAACATTGATCTTTTCCATTAATTTATCGTGAGCGTTTAAAATATTTTCTTTAATTTTTTTAAAAATAGGATCTTCAAACTGTAATACATTATAATTACCAAATCTGGCGGTGGTGCTATTGCCTAAACCAGTAAATCCATCACTCATTACTTCTTCACCTGTTTTTTTATCTATGTAAGTTCTGTATGGTAACTTTAATATGTCTTCTTCTTTATCTAAAAGAAATTTTTCAACCTTGTCAAAATCAACATCAATTATTTTTGTTTCTGCTATAAGACATTTAAACTCTGGTGCAAACGGAGATATTTTTTCATCATTTTGTAATGTTAATATTTTTATGTCAGGTGCTGTTTCAACGAATCTTTTGGTGTGTAATGGTTTATTAACAGATGATAAATTCAAGATAGCCATTATTTTTGTCGTAGTGTGTGATTGTGTGTTGGTTGTTTCTGTTTCCAGGCACAACCAAAAAGCCCATCAGCATCAAGCGGCCATTGCCATTTGTGCTGGAGTATAATCGTTATTATTTGCGATTATTATAACAGACATTTTTACATCTGTCAAGATGTGTCTCCTCTGCTCCCTCACATTCAATCGAATGCCTGAACACCCCCATCAACGAATCACAACAAGATTGCGTCCAGTAAATAATATCCACCAATAATACAAAAGAAGATGAGACACCACATTACAATATTGCTAGTATCGTTCATGTGACTCCTTGGTGGAGGTGGGCGGAATTGAACCGCCGTCTTAAATGCTACTCTACAGTATCATCAACATAATTATTTATCGTAGTTATTCCTAACTTCAATAAATTTTTCTATCCAATTATCACGCTTTTCTAAAAAAACTTGAGGTTCATCGTCTGCAACCGCAATTATAATTGCAATATTGGGAATAGGCATCTTTGTCATTTCTTCCCACATAACAGAATATCCTGCACCTTGCATGAAGTAATTGTCAATCCACTCCCACTTTTTTGGTTTGTTTGAAGTTTTAAAATCAATAATAAAATCTTTACCACGAAACTTACCGACACAATCAACTCGTCCAGCAGTTTTTAAATGATGAGAATATAAAGTTCTTTCTTGTGCATAAACTATTTCAATTTCGTTAAGAAAAGGTTGAATACCTTTAAACATCTCAACATTGTCTGGTGTGAAATCTTTGAACGATAATTCATTATTCAAATAATCTTCACAAAGTTTATGTACTTTAGTGCCTCTTCTAGATGCCTTCGTGGATATTTTATTTGCTTCTTGTTCACCAACACGTTTACGCCAAGCAATGATACCCTCTTTTTTGTATTCTGATAGTACAGTTGTTATGGATGGATAATTTTGACCATCAGGTGTAATATAACACCTCTTTCCATTTATGTTAGTTGTGCTTAATTCAATGTCACCAAGAACATTTTCATGAATAAACATCAATTTCTCATTACACTGTGAAATGTTATCATACTCTTCCTAAAATTATTTTTAAACATGTTTTCATTATGAACCGCTCCATGCAACATTCTTCCTCTATAAATGAGTAAACGGTTTTTCTTTGCCTGAATAAATTCCATTTCATCATAAAAAGTTTCAAAATCTTTTTGTGTGAAATAATAATCATAGCCGTAATCTAAAAATTTATTACAAAATGATATATCTTCGTCCGTTTTATTTAAAATTAAATGCATACCTGTTTTAGTTTTATAAAAACCTGTTCCATTACCCTCAATGTCATCAAAAAAAAGAACAGAAGCAAAATCTTCTTGATCATAATGGGGTATGTTTCCTATCATATTTTTTTTAGGCTCAATGCTTTTACTAAAGTTTATTACAAGATATTCAAACCATGAAACATTCAATCCATTAAAATGTTGAAATATTTGATTCAGTAAAAAATTCATCATCAAATAATTGTTTTTGAATTCTAATGTTGTTCTTGCATCAATATATGTCTTACCGTTTTGATTGTAATAATTCGGAAGAAAAAGTGTCTTTGGAAAATTATCAGAAATTTTATCTAAATTGTTAAAACTTTTTTCAGTTAAAATATTATCATAAATTAAAATAGTTTCACCAAAAACAATTTTACGTGTAACTTTAAAGTGTGGATTTATTTCAAAAAATGAAGTGCTATCAATATAATCCATACATCTTATTCTATAATATTCATTTTTGACCCATAATGTGTCTTTTTTATTTCTTTAAGTTTATCATTGAACGAACTATCAGGTTTTTTACCTGGACCGACATTATCGTAAGCAAACAGAGGCATTACTGGTACTCTTCTAATATTCCCATCACAAGAAGAAGTTGCCGTACAACCATCCTCTATAGGTTTGTCACGATTTTCGTATAATAAATTTTCTTCCCATACTGTATTGCAAGTATCACATTCATAAACGTATGTAGGCATTTATCTCCTTATGCACAAAGCCAGTCTTCTCCATATTGTAGAAACAAGTTGGCAGAAATTATTCTTCTTATTTTACCATCTACCCTGTGAGGTGGTGCCCAATGTAAAATATTGCTTGGAAACATAATGGCACCTCCTCGTATGGACTCAAATTCTCTAAAAGGTGATGACATTCCAGCATAATTTGAATTGAAAAAAGTCGTTGATCCTATATTTGACAAATTTATAATTAAACTATAACTCCATTTCTTAGGATCGTTTTCAGGATTTATATTATACTGAAAATTACAATGCAAATGTGGATCATGACAATCTGTTGGTCCATATTCTGCATACCAAGGTTGTTCTTTCAATCCAACCATACACCGTTCATCTCTAAGTCTCTCATTTAAAGCAATAACACATTCTGTCAAATCAACCGTATCATAAAATTTTCTTGAATGATAATTTGTGTCATATGTGGGTCCATAATTAGTTTCACCTTTTCTTGCATCATTGGGCAATTTACGTTTGAGTGAATCAACCATACTATCAAGTTTATCACAATTTACTAAGTCATCAAATAGAAAAAATGAAGATGAAAAAAGATTGACTTTATGAGGTTTCTTATTTAAGTCAACGTAAGTCATGTTAAATCCTAATATCTTTCATGACCAACAAAAAAATGATCTATAGATTTATAAGTCTCATTCATACTATTATATTCCATTGGACTATTAAAACATGTTAAACCATCAGAAATTTTATATGGAAATAATTGCTCTGATTTTCTTGACAATGTATTAGACCAGAAATCAACGTCTTTTCTTAAATTAATTTGCTCTCTAAACTTTGGTTTAACAATACCCACTCCTGCAAGAACCGCAGTAGGTTTTTTAAACTTGAAATTTGAACGAGGTATAATTTTTTCAATCATACCATTCTCCGTTAATTTTACAACAGATTTATTCTTTTCATGTTTAGTCGTATCATGAATAGCAACTGTACAATTTGCATCTGTTTTCAAATGACTCTCATACATCTTTCTCAAATCAAAATTGTACAAGTTATCACCATTAATGACTAAAAAATCCTCATCTAATCCGAATGAATATTCATAAACACTTTGAGCAGTGCCTAATAAGATTTTCTCTGTTCTTTGCTGTATTTTTAAAGAGCCTTTATATTTTTTTATGGCCAATTCCATTTGAGGAATACAAAAACTCTCATTGATTATGACATTTTTAAAATTGTTTTTTTCTAGCCATTCCAGATTCCATTCTAATATCATTTTGTTCTTGATAGGGAGCAAACATTTTGGTGTATAATCCGTGAAGGGTCGTAGTTCTATATTCAGTCCTCCACACAAGAGTATCACGGTACTCACTTTTTGGTTCCTTTTTTTGTAGTTTTCTTAGTTTTTTTAGCAAATCTTCCTTTATCGTCCCGAAGTAACTCCTTGATAGGGGTTGGCTTAGGAACGACTTCAGGAAATGCTTTATGACAAACTTCCTGTGTCAATTTTGGGTACAATTCTGTCAATTTATGATCTTTCATATAATCTAATATCTCTGCTTCTTTTGGGTTTATTGTTTCTAATAACGCCACATAAAGCATCTCACGTTTCGTTTGAGTCAGATCATCGGCACCTCCCTCATAAAACAAATACATTTTTTTCATCTCATAGTTTAAATTTGAGTGTTCTAAACCAGGAGGTGGATTTTCATTGGCAGGCATTGGGGCTCTACCTTCAGGTAATAAAAATTTGAACCTATCTTGAAAATTATAAGCAAGAATTTCAACCGATGCTCTTGTTTGAGTTCTCACAAGTTCAGCGGCTATTTCATCGTCTGTTTCTTTCTTTACCGCATTATCATATACTTCATGTACCATTAAGGCAACCATGATATCTCCTAAAATTCACTTATGTTCTCCATAAGATTTTTGAGTTTATGTTTCACGAAATAGTTGAAAAGTTTTGAACGACCATTGGTTGGTTGCTCTTGATAAGTGACCATGATCTGTTCTTGTATATTTGTCGGTATACGAGTCAAATCAATCAACATTTCATTACGTTGATAGTTGCGTAACATCTCACCCTCACAAAAATGTTCAGGATCAAGTTCGCACCATACAGACAACTTTTTCTTTGACAATGGTTTTTGTCTTTTTTCAGTCACAAAGGTATCATCGGCAGACAGAAAGTTAGGAATGCCATCGCTAGAATCGCCTTTGAGTATATGTTCACGCAAAAAAGTCTCTGGATTGTCTGTATTTAGAAATTTCTTCTTGAGTGGTGAATACTGTTTCACATTCTCAAATTTTTGTAGTTGAACAAAATCTTTATCACTTGATAATATCAATGTAGGTTCTTGTTCAAAAACAACACCGTTTGCACGTTCTTCACGGTTCATTACAAGAGTCGCAATAATATCATCTGCCTCAGCATGATCAACATAAACCATCTTATAAGGAAATGTTTCTTGTAACTCACGCCTAATATTATTTAGTATCACAAAAAGATTGTTCCAATCAAAATCAGACTTTTCACGTTGCACCTTTCTAGGTGCTTTGTAATGCTCAAATATCTCTTTACGCCAGTTATTTGAGTTGTCACAACATAATACAAGTTCACCATACTCATCTGAAAATTTATTACGATACATACGTAACGTATTTAAAATCATATGGCGTACCATATCTTCATTCACACCTTGTCTTGCTGATTGCATTATATTTGCAATAGCAATCTGGCTATAATCAACTAATATCATAAGGCAAGTTTATATTATTTTGTTTCTGAAGTTTTTATCAACCCAATTCATTATGTCCTTGGTTTCGTAATTACCAGCCACACAATACCTAAAACCTTTAAACTCTTGTTTTCGTACAGAGTGTTTCAGCATACTATGAAAAAATAACAACATTCCTTTTTTTATTGTTCTTTCAACACCTGCTTCTCCAAATGTTAATCCAGGAGCACCCTCTACTTCATTTGGATAATATACAAAAGACCATGATGACGGATAATGATTATGCTCTATCGTTTCATCATTTGATTTATATTTGGTGCCCCAAATTTCTTTCAAATATAGTGGTATTTTTAAACCAAAATGATGATGTTGTATATCTTTCACAATAGAATCTGTAATAGTTAATAGGTTTTTAAAACCTGGTTTTTTTCTCATATCCCAATCTGTCATGTCTGCTTTGACATTTGTTTTATGATCGTGTTTATCACCTTGCTTATCTATTTCTTGTATTATTTGTTCATTCATTTTATGATCATCTAACACAACTTCGTAGTGATCCATTATAGATGTCATTGTGAAAGAATTTACTGTTACTGGTATGTTGTCTAATTGAGACATTGATTTTCTTGCTCTTTTGTCCATTCTGTACCAATATCAGGATACCAAACACCAACTGTACGCTTTGGTGTACCATCAGCATTGTATGCCATTGCAGTACAAGTCCATATAGTACGTTCATTTTCTTTTGCGCCCATGAATTGAGCAATCCAATCACCAGTCTTGAGGTAATGCTCCATCTGTCTCACGTATGCTTTTTTAGACTCCGACATCGCCATTTCACGTTGCTGAATCTGTGGTGTAATACCACGACCACGAGCATTCTTCGCATGTGCCGCCGCATCTTCTTTGGCTTCTTTAATCCACTCTTTGACATTCTTCATAGAGAGTTTGTCATTCTCTGGTTTAGACAAAACAGTATGATGAATGTTTTTATATTCGGCAGGTTTGCGTTTCTTACGCATTTCAACCATACGTTGTCGCAATGCTTCACGTTGTTCTTCTGTGATTTTGCGAGTACGTTTTTTCTTTGGTCTGTGATCGTCTTTACTGATCTTCGGTCGTCCAGGTTTTTTCTTCAAAGGTTTTGTCATATTCAATTTCATATTGAAGGTTATCTAAAAATGCAAGCCATTGATCAATACGCTTGTCCCAACTATAATGAGTATATGCGTATTCCTGTGCATTGTCAAGATTTTTCTGCACTTTATCAGACCAATACTCATCCATCACATCTTCAAGTTCATCTGCAAACTTAACTGCATGTTCATCTTTATTTTCATCATACGTGTACATATATGCATATTCACCACATGTCTCTGGTAATGCACCATAGTTAGATGTTACTACTGCACATCGGGCAGACATTGCTTCCATTGCTACACGACAGGATGTTTCTTGCCATGTTGATGGATATGCCAATATATGTTTACTCTTCCATGCTTCTCTTAATTCTTCATAAGGTGTATAACCATGATATGTCACTCTAGAATCAGATTCGCATTTTTCAAATAATTTTTCAAATGGTTTATTGTTTTGTTTCCAACCATATATTTCAAAACTTGAATGAACATGTAAATGAAAATCATCACGATCAATCATGTCAAGGGCACCTAAAAGGACATCAAGACCTCTTTGTGGTGTGCTACAATACATAAGTTGTAATTTATTATCACCCTCACCTTTTTGATCTGGTTTTACATGTTTATCAATGGGGTCAATGGCATTCTTAATGACAATACCTTTAGAATAAGGTATTTTAAGAAGTGTGTGAAATTGCTCTTGTTGCCAATGACTTACAAAAATCAATTTCTTAAATTGGTCTAATCCACCCTCATTCATAAGAAATGTGTGAGCAGGATCTAATGCCAAATCATGAAGCCAGTATAACCGAGGTTTATCTTCAAGTTCATATTTACGAGAAATAATGAATTGAAAATAATCTTTGTATTCTTCAGGAAGTCTCTTGAATAACTCCATGGTCAGAAGTTCAGTTCCGCCCATGGAGTTTTCAGCCATGTTACCAGGCTTATGTTGTGGAATGTCCACGTCACCTTTTTTCATAATGCTCCATTATATTAAAACATAAATTCTTTTCTTGCGTAGAAGATATGTGTATCTATCTGTACTGTTTTTTGTGTTTTCTTTGATATGGCCCATTTAGGATCAGGAATATAGTCAGCATGATAGTATAAAGCACCATCAGTTATATCTTTGATTGTGTCTTTATTGTCATAAAACCATGTTGCTAATTCTTGTGTACTCTTCCAAGTAGGACCAGGATATGGTGTATCATGCTTTCCATCACAATACCAAGAAAACTGGCACTGGTTCTTTTTAGGATGTCCAGATGCATGATGTCTTCCTTGATACACAACATCGCAAAAGTTGTCTGGAAAATATTTGTTTTTAACTCTATTATAGGTCACATGTGCGACCGCCAATTTACCTGCAGTTGACTCAACTGCCGCCTCAAAATAAACATTCTTTTGTAAACATGAAATTTGTTTGTTTCTCTCTGCATATGACTCATACTGCTTAATCTCAAACACTCGTCTTTCATGTGGAAAGATTATCTGCCTGTCAAAAGTATCTTGTTTTGGAATTACGATGGTTGCAGGGTAAATTGCGAGTGCGGTCAATATACAGAGGATTTTCTGCAAAAATCCCATATATACTCCGTTAGTTTTGAAATCCATTTCAAATCGTCAACAAATGCTTCATAATATTTAATACTTGTAGATGTATTTATATTACTCAGAATTTGCTTCATGATCACTGTACAAAACATTAGTCATATCAACTTGTCTTGTTTCATCATTCATTTCGTATATCTTGAGATCAGTCCATATAATTCTAGATCTACCTTGAATTATAGCATTATTGCCAGAAAATCTTTCTTTAGTATCTTTAATTTTTTGCTTCGCATCATCTAAAGTTTCACATGCTGGACCAAAATCAAACATATATCCGAGTTGATCATTTGCTCTAACTTTATAACTCATTCTTATCCTCTATAAGTTTTTTATCAAAACCACAATAATGATACATCAAAATAACATAATGTAAACACTTGAGGAGGTCTTTCTCATTCTTACCCTCTTTCTTACCGAAACGAATAAGATACTTGATTGCGGCACCTCTACAAAATTCTTCCGCAATATCTATATGCTCAAACAAATCTTGAATTTGAAAGTCGCCTTTCGTATAATGTTGAGAATAGGTACTATCAATATAATCTTCAAGATGTTGTATTATTTCACGTTCATTGTATTTCATATTTATGATGGTAGCCCGACCAGGAATTGAACCTGGAATAGAAGATTAGAAGTCTACTGTTATATCCATTTTAACTATCGGGCCACACGCCCTTTATTAATCTTCAATAAAAGTTTCAAGTTCAACAAGTGAACTTCGCCAATCTGTAGTCTCAACTGCTCGTTCAACAATTTTTTCTGAACGACCCTCTTTTGAATCCCACATGTCATCTACACAATTAGGTTTGTGTGTAAAGACCCACCATGTTCTATCCCAATCCATGGCGGCATACTTATAGTCTTCATGAATTAGATGACGAACATCTAATTGCTTTTTAAATGGATTTATATCAATCACGTTTCATTTATTATTAAAGGTTACTATATTCATCAACGAAAGCCTTAGTGACTTCCACTGCATCGGCTTCTTCAAGCCCATGTCTCTCAATTACTTCATCGCAAAACTCAATCATCGCCGCATCAATAGATGCATGTGCATCTCGTGCGGCCATTGCAGTAGCATATGCTTCAGACCGATAATCATCAATCAGTCTTGCGACCATTTCATTACTCATATTACCTTTCGTGTTTTAGGGTTTAAGAACTCATTACAATCATATAATAACTTAACAGTGTCATATTGTCAAGTTTAAATTGCAGTAATATCTTTCACCACAATATCACCTATCATCCCACTGTGATATTGACATTGATACTTGTAAGTTCCTGAGGCCCCATGAGGAGGAGTCCAAAAAAGATATCCTGATTCTTTGCCTTGTGCATTAGAACCTGTTACATAAGTAGATGTGCCATCAAAATGTAAAAGACCATTATTGTATTCATTACCACTTCCTGATGCAGTTCTAATCATAAATGGATGTCCACTAATAGAATATAAGTCAAACATTACAGTCATACCACTTATAATATAAATTGTAGTGTTTGTACTGCCTATTTGTGT
>VTLG01011194.1_pt1 | contig 32298 bp, 21 predicted proteins | sample 4694571 | NCBI WGS metagenome assembly VTLG01 (sample SAMN12604809, study PRJNA352737) | marine metagenome | biome: ENVO:00000447; feature: ENVO:00000209|ENVO:00000569|ENVO:01000036; material: ENVO:00002151; isolation source: viral sequences binned using virsorter ...
TGGTGGAATTGGATCTATTACATATAATCTTTCAAATTACTTTAGTGATTTGGCTCCTGGATCTAATCCAGGAACATATGATTTCATCAACTCTGTTGGTAGAGTAGTTCCTGAGAAATATTTCCCATTATTTGATGTTAAGTTAAAGTCTAATGATTTTGTTAAAGGTGAAACAGTTACTGGATCTATTAGTAGTGTAACTGGAGAAGTTGAGAGTTGGAATGCTAATACAGGAATTTTAAGAATATCTGCTAATGATAATTTCGTTATCGATGATGTTATTATAGGTGCATCTTCTAAAACCCAAGGTGTTGCTTCATCAATTAAATCTTTTGAATCATATCTCAAAACTGCTGCTACTTCAAAAGTAACAAGTGGATGGGAAACAGAATCTGGATTCTTTAATAGAAACTTACAAAGAGTACAAGATAGTGATTACTATCAAAATCTTTCTTATTCAATAAGTTCTAGGGTTGATATGGGAGTGTGGGATGATCCTGTTTCTACATTAAACCATACTTTAGGATTTAAAAAGTTTGGTGATTATCAATTAGAAGCAGCTCCTGATAATAAGGGATCAATGGTTGTAGGTCTCTCAACAGAATTAACTGATTATAGTGTCGTTAATGACATGGTTGGATATGGAGATATTAATTGTGTACATGATTTTGATTTGGTTAAGGAAAATGCTTTAGATGTTAATGGTGTTAATGTCTCAAATGAAGTTACATTTTCTAATCGTATTTTGCAAGATTATTCTGAATCTGTTGGTAACAGAGTTGTTAGTATAGATGATTTTAGTGGAACATTTAATAGCAATCCAAGAGCTACCAGATATAGCATTGTTAATGAGTTTACTTTAGATGATAGAAGAGCATTAAAGTATATTACTTATGTAAGAGATAAGAGATTTACTGCTCAGCGTCAATTAATGATTGTTGATGTTCTTCATGATGGAGTATTTGCATATATTAACCAATATGGAAGAAATGAAACTGTTTATGATCAAGGATCATTTGATTTTGCTATTTCTGGTGATATAGGTCAATTATTATTCTACCCAATTAGATATTCAGTTAATGATTACTGGATTGCAAATCTTTCATTCAATCTTGATGATAATTTACTGAGTACTGGAAGTACAGTGGTTGGTAGGGGTCTTGTTGATACGGAAAGTGCAGCAATTGGAGTTGGTATAGGAACTACCACTATTGTTGGTATTGCAAGTACCTATAGATCTGCTCATGTAATGGTATCAATTAATCCTGATATTAATTACAGTGAATTTGAGTATACTCAATTTAACCTTATTCATAATGGTGATGAAGTTGAGATTCAAGAATATGGACGGATGATTACTACTCCTGGTGATTTTGTAACCACAGGAATGGGAACATATAGAGGTTATATTGATGGATCAGATTTAAAAGTTGATTTCATTCCTAATTCTGGAGTTGGTATTGGTACAACTGGTGTAATTAACACCATGTTGGTTGGAATGGCATCTTCTGAACATACGGGAATTGGAACTTTAGATCTTAAACATGCTCGACTTCAGTGTGGTACAACTGGTATCGCAGCAGCTGGATCTCCTACTGAAAATATTATTGCAGAATTCCCTTCAACTTATGAGGGTGCTTACTGTTATATTCAAGTTACTGACATAACAAATGATGCTTACGAAATGGCCGAGTTTGTTGTAGTCACAGATTATGAAGAAGGTGAAACAACAGAGACATTTGATGTTGATTGGGGTAATACTCAGTTGGGTGTTGGATACGCTGGATTGGGAACTTTTGGATCCAGAGTATCAGCAGCAGGAACGGTTTCGGTGCTTTATACACCAAATGCAAGCATTGAAACTAATGTCAATATCTTTATGAATGCATTGAGAATTCAAGATGATACTAAGGATACAATTTCTTTAGAAAATGGTGCTATTGAGTCTGGATTTGGCAAATATGAAGGAACGGAAACTGCTGTTAAGAAAGCTTTCAACCTTTCACACAAAACTGACACCATATTTGAAAAATCATTTGAAGGAAATGATAGTGATATAGTTGATGCTGATTTGAATACTATTATTTTACCAAATCATTTCTTTGTAACAGGTGAAGAATTATCATATAACCATGCTGGTTCTGGAACCACTATGGCAATTGGAATTGGCACTACTAATGGATTTGTTGGAGTTGGTACAACTGATAAACTTCCTAGTACTGTATATGCTGTTAAGATTGATGATGAAACAATTAAAGTTGCAGAAACTGCTGAGAAAGCACTTAAGACTGTTCCCGAAGTTGTAGATCTGACTAGTGTTGGAATAGGAACTTCTCATAGATTTAATGCCCAAAACCAAAATGCCAAAGTAATACTTGCTTTGGATAATATTATTCAATCTCCAATTGTATCTACAGCAGTAACTACTCATATTACTGATGAGATGTTTACTACTGATGATAGCTTTACTCTTTCTGGAATTTCATCCTTCTTTGGTGGAGATTTGATTAAGGTTGGTACTGAAATAATGAGGATCGATGCTGTTGGTATTGGTACAAGTGGTAATCAAATTAGAGTTCGTAGACCTTGGGCCGGAACTAATTTGGCTGGTTATGGTACAGGAACTGTTGTTACGAAGGTATTTGGTAATTATAATATCGTAGATAATACTTTAAACTTTGTAGAAGCACCTTATGGTAATGTTCCTTTAAGTTCTACTACCAATGCTCCTGATGATAGGGATTGGGTGGGAATTGCGACAGGATCTAGTTTCCAAGGAAGAATGTTTATGCGTTCTGGTGTTCCTGATACTTCTAATGAAACGTATTATAGAAACTATATTTTTGATAGTATTTCTTCTCAATTTACAGGACAAGAATCTGACTTTACTTTACAGTCTGGTGGATCTAATGTAAGTGGTCTTACTACTGATGGCGCAATTGTTCTTGTTAATGATATCTTCCAAACTCCTGGATCTCTAAACGAATATAGTTTAGAAGAAGGAACTGCTGGAATTACCACTATTTCCTTTACAGGAACTGGATCCTCTGTATCTGGTGCTCCTAATGTAGGTAACCTCCCTATAGGTGGTATTATCGTTTCTGTGGGGTCTACAGAAGGATTTGGATATCAACCCCTAGTAGCAGCCGGAGGAACCGTTACAGTGTCTGCTGGAGGCACTATAAAGTCTATTAGTATTGGTAATACTGGTTCTGGATATAGAGCTGGTATTCAAACAGTTAATGTTGGTATTCAAACTCTAAGTCGTACTGGTACTAATATTATTGGAATTGGAACAGCACAGATTACAACTGGTCATATTACAGGAATTGCTGTTACTAATATGAACCACCTATTCTATTCACCTAGAAAGGTTGCTAATGTTGGTTATAGTTCAGTAACGGGTATTACTACTGTTACTACACAAACAGATCATGGATTATCTGTAAGTGAGGAAGTCAGACTTTCTGGTATTGCCTTTACTTGTGATTATGCTGGAAGACTGGGAATTTCCACTGCGGTTTATGATAACAGTTCAGGTATAATGACTGTTACTACCGCGACTGCTCATGGACTTGCTACTAGTGGTAATTCAAGTAATGTTATCTTTACTGGATTGGCATTTACTTGTGGACTAGATGCAGGAGCATCCAAGCATTATTATCCAAGAGGTGAGGATAGAGCATACAATACTGCTGTTCAACTTACTAAGGATGGTACGGATTATACTTTAAGTGATGCTGTATATAATCCAACAACTGGCATAATGACATGTACAGTTGCTTCTCACGGATTCTCTAATGGAGATAAGGTTAAATTTGGATTAAATTCTTTAACCTTTACTTGTGATAAAGACAGTCATGGTAGTGAGCATACTTATCCTAGAGAAAGTGATACGATTGCTGGTCAGTGGATCACTATTTCTAGTGTAACTACAAATACGTTTAGAGTTAATGTTCTACCAGTAGCTCCTTCTACTAACACTGGAGTTCATACTTTCGTTAGAGCTGCTACTGATGGTTTAACATATAATGATGGAAACATTGCTATTGATGTTGGTTATGCTGCTCCTGGTGATGAATTTACTCATCAGTTTGTCTCAGCATCTTCTGGTGCGATTACTGCTGGTGCTCCTTATTCTCATCGATATGTAAGTTCTGTTAATGGTGCTGTAATTAGTGGTGGTAATTATAGTCATACATTTGTAAGTGCAGGTATTGGAAGTCTTAATGTAGTTGGTGTTGGAACTACAACTGCTACAGATGCTACTTATGATGCATCAACTGGTAAGTTAGTTTTAACTATCGCAGGTCATGGTTATTCTGTTAATGATACTGTTGGGATCGATACTGGTTCTATAGTATTCACTTGTGCGATGGATACTTATACTACTAATAAGTCATATCCACGTTCAACGGATCCTGTAGGATATCCAACTGCAATTACTGCTGTAGATACTAATACAATTACAGTTAATGTTGGTATTTCTACTTTAGTAAGTCATAACGTTACTGATGCTACTTATAATGCTGATACTGGAAATTTAGTTCTTACTGTTCCTTCACATGGATTATCAACTTCCACCAGCGTAAGGTTAAAGCAAGATAGTTTGTCATTCAGATGTGCAATGGATGATTATGCATCTATTCACACCTATCCAAGGTATACTGATCCAGGATTTAGTACTGCTTTAGGAATTACTACTACCACGTCTAATACCATTACTTTGAATGTTGGTACATCGAAGACTGCTAATTATAGCATTTCCACTGCCACATACAATGCTTCGGTTGGTATTTTGACGGTTGCTATTGGTGCTGGTCATAGTCTTCTTAAGGGACAAAGTATTAAGATCGGAACAGAATCCTTAAACTTCAGATGTTCTAGAGATAGCTATGCAACTGTTCATAAGTATCCTAGAAAACCAGATCCTTATTACACAGGAACTCCAGTTACTGCTGTTAATAGTGCTACTCAATTCCAAGTAAATGTTGGTGTGGCAACAGTACCTACTTTCTATGTTGGATTTGGTTCTGTACAAGCTGCTATTCAAGCACCTAGAAAGAGTAATAATTCTGTCAGTGGATTTGATCCTGCTATAGATGGAAGTGAAGTATTGCGGATTGTAGATTCTAAGACATTTGAAATTAATAGTGGAGTATCTACAAGAAATCACATTTATGCAAGAGGTGGAGTTGTTGAAGGATATTCTAAGGTTGTTTTTGATGATCCACTTTCTTATTCTGGAATTGGGTTAAGTTATAGTGCAAGTTCTACTACTGGCGTAGGAACAGGTGCAGAAATTGATATAGTTGTTGGTCAAGGATCTAGTGTTGTTAAATTCACTATTTCCAATACCGGAAGTGGTTATGGTAATGGACAAAAACTTACTGTTCCTATTGGTGGAACAACTGGTATTCCAACTGATCCAAGTAAAACATTTGAAGAGTTCCATGTTGAGCTTGAAAAGACCTTTAGTGATGAATTTACTGGATGGTCTCTTGGTCAACTTCAAGTTACAGATAATGTCGAACGATATATTAACGGAAGTGCAGTTGATTTCCCCTTAACGGTTAATGGTGAAACTCTTTCAATTGTTGCTAAGAAGGGATCTAAGATTGATGTTCAAGATCTTCTATTAGTATTTGTCAATAACATTCCTCAAGTTCCTGGTAAAGGATATAAGTTCCCAGGTGGAAGTGTAATTACATTTACTGAAGCACCTAAAGTTGGTGATACAATTGAAATTATCTTCTATAAGGGAACTGGATCTGAAGATGTTGTTGACAGAGCTGTTCTTGAAACTGTTAAACAGGGTGATAGTTTAACTATTGGTCGTTTGAATAGTCAAGATACTTGGTTGCAAGAAACTGCAAGAGTTCCTTTAAGTGTAAATTCTACAGATCTTGTTAAGACACCTCCATATTATGGACCAGGAAATACTGGAGATTCTGATTTAGAAAGACCTGTAAACTGGTGTAGACAAACTGAAGATAAGATTATTAATGAAAAGGGTGTGGGTAAAGATAGAGAAATCTATGAACCTGTTATTAATCCTCGCGCGAACATCATTAAGACGGTAGGTATTGGATCTACAATCGTTTATGTTGAGAATTTAAGACCATTCTTTGATCCTCAAGATGAGGTATTGGGAACAGCAGTTGCTGACTTCAGTTTCCAAAATAAAGTTAAATTCATTTCTCAAGAGAATAAGAGTGTTGCTATAGGAACTGCTGTAGTTTCTGGTGTTGGAACCATCTCTTCTGTTGTTATTTCTGATGGTGGTGTTGGATATAGTACTGCAACAGTAAGTTTTGCAACTACATCTCTTGATGGAACTGAGGTTGGTGTTGGATCTACATCCACAACTGCGTTTGGTTCTCCAATAATTGGTGCTGCTGGAACAATTACTGGTATTGCAATTACTAGTGTTGGTGCAGGATATACATCTTCCAATCCTCCAGTTGTTCTTATTAGTCCTCCAGTATGGTCTGAGGAGGAGAATAAGATAAGTAGTTATACTGGAGATGATGGTATTGTTGTTGGTTTTGGAACTACAACTGTTGGAGTTTCAACTGGATATCAATTAATCTTTGATCTTCATATACCACTTGCTTCAGATTTGAGAAATTCTACTATTGCAGGAACTGCGGTTACTATAAGTGGAATTAGTACAGGTGATTACTTCGTTATTAATAATTCTATTGTCGGAATTGCAACAACAACTATAGCTTCACTCGCTGCAGATGGTGCAACTATTGGAATAGGATCTGCATATGTAGATAATGTTTATGAGACTAGTACTTTTGAAATAGTTCAATCTCCTACTGGTGTTGATGAAGATGGAGTGGGAATAGGCACCACTCATATGAAGAGAGTATTTGTTAAGATTGGTGAACATCTCGATTGGAGTGGTCAGTGGCCTAGTTTCACTGGAGTTGGAATTCAAACTGGTAATTATTTTGGATCATATAGTTGGGGTAAGATTATTCTTCCTTCTAGATCTGAAAGCAATTCTTATAATGCTTATACTGATGGGGGAGTTGGTGGAATCTCTACTTCTATGGTTGTAAGAAGATCTGCTGCTCTGAAGTATAAAAACTTCAAGACTTCGTAATTAACATTAATAAATAAAGAAAAATCTCTGTCCAAATGGCTGCCATTATAACTGATCAGATAAGAATATTAAATGCGAAGAATTTTGTGGCTGGAGTAACATCTACTGCTAATTCATACTATTCGTTTATTGGTCTCCCAAATCCCACTGATTATCAATCTGATTGGAATACAACACCACCATCTCCGAAAGATAATTTTACGGAGGAAGATGATTATTGGGATACAATGATCGCATTGAAAAAAATCAATTCTGCGGATTGTAGGCAGGTGGTTACCAAGAGAGTATGGTCATCAGGAACTACCTATGACATGTATCGTGGAGATTATAGTAGAAGTAATACTGCTCCTGTTTCTGGTGCAACAAATTTATATTCGGCAACTTATTATGTGGTGAATAGTGATTATCGTGTTTATGAATGTCTTCAAAATGGAACTGATCCGGATAACCCTAATGGCAGACCTTCATTAGATGAACCTACCTTTACAGATTTAGAGCCAAGGTCTGCTGGTGGTAGTGGTGATAATTATATTTGGAAATATCTTTATACAATCAAACCAGCAGATATAGTAAAGTTTGATTCTACAGATTTTATGCCCGTCCCTACGGATTGGTCTACTAATACTGATGATGCATCAGTAAGAGATAATGCAGTGGATGGATCCATTAAAATTGTAACTATTACTAATAGGGGTGAAGGTATTGGACCTTCTGGTGGAACTGAGTATAGAAATGTTCCAATTAAAGGAGATGGGTCTGGAGGAGAATGTACTATTACTACAACTAATGATCAACAAATTGATACTGTAGTAATTTCTAAGCAAGGATCGGGATATACTTATGGTAATGTTGATCTAGAAGCAGGTAGTGTTCCCACAGGAACCACTCGTCCAACTTTTGATGTTATTATTCCACCACAGGGTGGTCATGGATCTAACATTTATAGAGAATTGGGAGCAATGAATGTTCTCCTTTATTCGCGTATTGAAAATGATAATGAAAATCCTGACTTTGTAACAGGTAATCAAATTGCAAGAGTTGGTGTTGTATGCAATCCTCAGCAGTATGGATCTACTTCTCTTTTAAGTGGAGATAAGGCAAGTGCTGTAGGAGCATTGAGATTGGCAGGAGCAGGATATAGTTCAGCTACATTCACTGCTGATGCAACATTTATACAAACTATTGCTACTGGGTCTACTGCTCAGGGTAGAGTAATTAACTATGATCAAACTACTGGTGTTCTTAAGTATTGGCAAGATAGGTCGATGGCTGGTTTCAATACAGTTGGAACTGCTCAGACTCAACCCACATATGGATTTAATTTAAATCAATTCACTGCTTCCCCTACAGGTAATGGAAGTGTAGAGATTGTTCCTACTACTGGGTCTACTTTGGAAATTGATACGGGCTTTACAGGTATATCTACTGTAATAAATAATAAAACATATTACCTTGGCCAGACTTTTACAGAAGGCATTGCCAACCCTGAAGTGAAAAAATATAGTGGCAACATCATTTTTGTTGATAATAGACCATCTATAACTAGATCATCAAGCCAAAAAGAAGATATCAAAATCGTTTTGCAGTTCTAAGAAATCATGTCGCAGCAAACCAATCTAAATGTAGCTCCATATTTTGATGATTTCGATCCATCTAACGATTTTTATCGAGTATTATTTAAACCCGGATATCCTGTTCAGGCTAGAGAGCTAACATCCCTTCAATCTATACTGCAAAATCAGATTGAGAAGTTTGGCCAACACTTTTTTAAAGAAGGTTCTAAGGTAATTCCTGGCAATACTGGATATAATCGCATTTATTATGGTGTACAGATAAACAATAATTATCAAGGGATTCCTGTATCTGCGTATGTAGATCAGTTAGTGGGTACAAAAATTACTGGACAAAGATCTGGTGTAACTGCAGTTGTTGATAAAGTTTTATTAGCTGAGGATTCGGAAAGAAATCAATTAACACTTTATATTAATTATTTACAGTCAAGTACTTCTAATAATTCCACTCAAACATTTTCTGATGGGGAAGAATTAACTTGTTCTCAAACCATTACATCTGGGTTGTTGGGCAATTCTTCAATAGCAGAAGGAGCTCCTTTTGCTATTACTATTGCAAATGCTGCTGCAGTGACAGCAGCTTCCTTCCAAATACAGTCTGGTGTATATTTTGTTCGTGGTAATTTCTGTAATGTAAATACTGAGACTTTGATTCTTGATCAATATGAGAATGCTCCTTCTTATAGGGTTGGATTGTTTGTAAATGAAGAGATAATTAATGCAGATATTGATGAATCCCTAAATGATAATTCTCAGGGATATAACAATTATGCCGCTCCAGGTGCAGATAGATTAAAAATTAGTCTTAGTCTCTTTAAAAAATCTTTAGATGATTTTGATGATACTTCCTTTGTTGAATTAGCAACTATTGAAAATGGTGCCTTAAGAACCAAACCAGGCAATAAAAACACTATATTTGGTGGTGGTCAGGCTACTTGGGACATTACTGATACTTTAGCACGAAGAACTTTTGAAGAAAGTGGTAATTATGATGTAAAGCCTTTTGATATTACAGTTTTAAATTCTTTAAACGATAATATTGGTAATAGAGGAGTTTTCCAGGCTGGTCAGTTTACTCCTGGTGGAGAGACTCCTTCTGATGATTTAATGCTCTATAAGGTTTCACCTGGAAAGGCATATGTGAAAGGGTATGAGTGTGAAACAACAGATCCTACTTTTATAGATGCACAAAAACCAAGAACTACACAAACTTTAGAAGATCAATCAATAATTTATAACACTGGTCCAACTGTTAAATTGAACAGTGTTTATAGGACTCCTACTGTTGGTATTGGTAGTACATATGTGCTAAGTTTACGTAGTCAGAGAGTTGGTGTAAATTCAGAAACTGCTCCTGGTGATGAAATTGGTCTTGCTAGAGTTTATGACTTTAGATTAGAATCTCAAGCATATAGTTCATCTAATTCTGCATTAGATGAATGGGATTTGGCTCTTTATGATGTTCAAACATTTACTAATCTTACATTAAGTACTCAAATTACTCAGACAGTTCCTGCTTATATTGAAGGGAAGAGAAGTGGCGCTACTGGATTCTTACAAGGAGCTGTAAGTGCAGGAACAGGATTAACAGTTTATGAAACTAGTGGTAATTTTATTAAGAATGAACCCATTATTATTAATGGAATTGATAATGGAAGAATTTGTATAGCAATTGCTGAAAATAGTCTTTCAGATGTACAGTCCGTTTATGGAACTGATGATGGTGTGATTGGTATTAATACATTTAGTGCAAATATAATTCCAAGTCTTTTAATTCCAATTGGTATTGCTACAGTCAGTAAGGATGCTGGATCTTCTACAAAAATACAAAGTGTTAATCCAAATTTCCCCGGAATTACTACTGTTGGAAATCTTATTCAGTATAGTGATCTTGCTATATCTGCAGATCCTATTTTAACTAGAGTAACTGCTGTTGGATCTGATCATGTTACTGTGGTTGGTGTTCAAACTGTTAGTGGAATATGTAATGGTGGATTGCCTACAACTGTTTCTGGTATTACAAGTATTACACCTTATTTGAATGTATCTGACCTTAAGGTCATGAATACGCAATTAGATACTTCAACAGACAATACTTTATATACGGTACTTCCTAAGAAGAATATTTCAGATGTTAATTTAACTAGTGCTTCTGTTGTTATAAGAAAAACTTTTAATGTTACTATTACTAATGGTCAAATTGATACTCCTGTACCAACCTTAGATGTAAATGAATCATTCCAACCATTTACTGCTAAAAGATATTCTTTAATTGGAGCTGATGGTAAGACTCATAATTTAACATCGGATCAATTTGATTTTGGAAGTGGTAATACATGTCAGATTCGTGGCTTAACTAGTCCTCCTGCAGGTAATAATGGAGCCACTCTTATTGCTACAGTTAAAAAAGCAAAACCAAAAGCTAAAGAGAAGATAAGAAATAGAGTTAAATCAATAGTAGTTAATTATTCTAAAGATGCTGCTTCTGGAATTGGAACCACAACATTGAATGATGGTTTAACTTATGGAAATTATCCTTTTGGAACAAGAGTTCAAGATAAAATTATTTCTATAAATGATCCAGATGTTGTAGATCTTCATGGAATTTTTGAATCTGCAAATAATAATGATCCTTCTTGCCCTAAAGCAACTCTTGGTTCTATTGTTACTCAATCAACAACTACTAATGAGTTAATTATAGGAGAGCAATTAATTGGTCAATCAAGTGAGGCAGTTGCTATTGTCGCGGACAAAGTAGATAATTCTACAATTGCTTTTCTTTATAAAAACGAGAATTTATTTAAAGAGGGAGAGACTGTAAACTTCCAAGAATCTGGATCATCAGCAGTAATTACAACTTTGGATTCTCCTAGTTTCAATATATCTCCAAACTTCTTGTGGAGAGATGGTCAAGATGATACATTCTATGACTATGGAACTCTTAGGAGACTTACCGATTCTGATTCTCCTCGTAGAAAAATAAAAATCTACTATTCTAATGGTTCTTTTGATTCTAATGATAACGGTGATATTATAACGATTAATTCTTATAATCAATTTAAGTATGGGCAAGATATTCCTAGATTTAATCAGAATTCTTGTTCTGATATAATTGATATTAGACCTAGGGTTTCTTCAATTGCTTCTGTTGCTGAAGGAGATAGATCTCCCTTAGAATTCCTTGGAAGAACCTTTACAGGTAGTGGAGATAATCCTCCTAATATTTTAGCATCTGATGAATCACTCATAACTGATTTTTCATTCTATCTTCCTAGAATTGATAGAATTTTCTTAGATAAGGCAGGTAAATTCCAAGTTAAGTATGGAGATCCTTCGGAGAATCCTACAAGACCTGTTCCTGTTGATGATGCTATTGAAATAGCAACAATTAAATTACCTCCATATTTGTATCAACCTTCAGATGCTATCCTTGATTTCTTGAATCATAAGAGATATAGGATGCAAGATATCAGGACGCTTGATACAAGAATTAAGAATCTTGAGTATTATACTACCCTCTCTTTATTAGAAACTAATACAGCCAATTTCTTTGTTGCTGATGATGATGGTTTGAATAGGTTTAAGTCTGGATTCTTTGTTGATAACTTCTCATCTTTTGAATCTCAAGAACAAAATTGGGTTGTTAACAATAGTATTGATAGAAAAAACAAGCAATTAAGACCAAAACATTATACCAATTCTGTAGATTTAATTTATGGACCAGTCGTAGGTAATGATCCGACTGATGATCTGAGATTTTCTACTATTGAAGGTATTAATGTCAGAAAGAATAATGATGTTATAACTTTAGATTATGCTGAAGTTGAGTGGTTAAAGCAGAATTTTGCAACTAGATCTGAAAGTGTAACACCTTTCTTGATTAGTTTCTGGCAAGGAACTATGGAGTTGACTCCCGCATCTGATACTTGGGTAGATACTGCTAGATTAGACGCGAAGATTATTAATGTTGAAGGTAATTATGCTGCAACTATGCAGAATTTGGTTCAAAATGAAGGAGTTGATCCTCAAACTGGATTTGGTCCTATTCTTTGGGATTCTTGGCAGACAAACTGGACCGGAACTCATTCAATTGATTCAACCAGAAATATTACTACTCATGAAGATCAAGGACCTAGGTTCGGAATGGGTGGTTGGATTAACAACTTTAGTGGTGGATTTGGTAACCCTGCTAGATGGCTTGTAAGAAGTGCTACTACAACTAGAAGAGAAACTCTTAGAGAAACACGGCAAACAGGTGAACGAACTAGAAATGGTTTAAGAACAGTTGTTACTGAACAGTTTGATGAGACTTCTGTAGGAGATAGGGTTGTAAGTAGAGATCTTATTCCTTATATGAGATCTAGAAACGTTGAATTTGTTGCTAAGAAAGTTAAGCCTCTCACTAAACTCTATGCTTTCTTTGATGGTGTGGATGTTACCAAATATTGTATTCCAAAATTACTTGATGTTTCTATGACATCTGGTACTTTTGAAGTGGGAGAAACTGTTGAGGGTATTGTTAATGTAACTGGTTTAAGTCAAATAACAAATGCTACTATTCCTTCAATAAAATTTAGGGTTGCTCAATCTAATCATAGAGAAGGTCCTTATGATGTTCCTACAAAAACCTTTATACAAAACCCATATAACAACCAACCCCTCTCGGCGTCTTATTCTTCCACTTCTACCCTTTTAAATATAGATACTTTCTCACTTTCTAATGAGCCTCAAGGAGATTATTTTGGGTGGGTTGAAGAAGGAATGCTTCTTAAAGGAAAGAATAGTGGTGCTATAGCTACTTTGAATGAAGTTCAACTTCTTTCTGATATTTCAGCTACTCTTATTGGATCTTTCTTTCTTCCTAATCCAAATAATATGAGTTTCCCAAGATTTGAAACAGGAGTGAAGGTTCTTAGCCTTACAAATGATCCTGATAATAATCCAGATCTTGCAACTACTGTTACAGATGAAACCTTTACATCATCAGGAACATTAGAAACAGTTCAGGAAAATATTGTTTCTGTTAGAAATGCAAGGATCGAACAGAGACAAGAATTCCAAAGTAGAAATGTAGAGAGAAGTCTTGGAACTGAAGTAGTTGGTTCTGAAATGTTGGGTGTAACTGATGTGAGAGATAGAATAGTTGGATGGTATGACCCATTAGCTCAATCCTTCTTAGTTGAAGATCCTGAGGGAATATTCATTACAAAATGTGATATTTTCTTTAGAACGAAGGATGATATGGATGTACCTTGCGTCTTCCAAATCAGGTCAATGAAGGATGGATTCCCAACACAACATATCCTTCCTTTCTCAGAAATTGTATTGGATCCTGATGATATTACTACTTCTGGTGATGGATCTGTTCCGACTACAGTTGAATTTAAGGCACCAGTTTACTTAGAAGGTGGAAACACTGAATATGCTATTGCTTTGGCATCTAACTCAACTAAGTATAGTGTTTATATTTCAAGAATTGGTGAAAATGATCTTCTTACAGATACCTTTATTTCTAACCAACCTTATCTTGGATCACTATTTAAATCTCAGAATGCCTCTACTTGGGAACCAAGTCAGTGGGAAGATTTGAAGTTTACTCTTTATAGAGCAGACTTTGAAACTTCAGGAACTGTGGAATTCTATAATCCAGAACTAACACAGGGAAATAATCAAATTCCAACTCTTCCACCTGATTCTATATCTTTATCTTCTAGAAAGATAAGAGTAGGTCTTGGAACTACTGTTGCTGATAGTTATAAGATGGGTAATCAGTTCCTCCAAGAAGGGACAATGGCAACAGGAAATATTGTTGGTACTGGTGGATCTGCTGTAGGAACTTTAACAGTTGCTAATGTTGGTATAGGTTATACTCCTTTGGATGGAAATCATACATTCCCAGGCGTAAATCTAGTTACTTATTCTGGTACTGGAAGAGGAGCAACTGCTGATATCTACATTGCTAATGGAGTGGCTGTTGCTGCAACCATTGCTAGTGGTGGAACAGGATACTCTATAGGTGATGTAGTTGGAATTACCACTATTGGTTTATCAACTGGTGGTAATGGTACTGTTGGTATGGATGGTAGATTTGCGATTGCAGGTGTTGGACAAACTAATGAGATTACATTAGAAAGTGTTCAAGGTGAATTTGTTGCAGGAACTGGAAAAACTTTATTCTATACCAGTAGTGCAGGAATTAAAACTGAATTAAACTTCAGTCATGGTGGAGGTGTTCAAATTGATTCTATTGATGTAGAGTCTGATGGATTACATATGACGGTTTATCATAGAAACCATGGAATGTATTCTACTGAGAATTTGGTTACTTTATCAGATGTTCAAACAGATATTAAACCAACTAAGTTGAGTGCTACTTTAGAACCTGGTAATGTTGCTTCCTTTACGGTTGATGATGCAACTGAATTAGAAAACTTTGAAAATGTTGGTGTTGGAACTACCAATAGGGGTTATGTGAAGATTGGTAAGGAAGTTGTTGAATATTATAATGTAAATGGAAATGTTGTAGGAATTTCTGCAAGAGGAGAGAATCAAGTTGCTTATGCAACAGGAACTCCGGTTTACAAATATGAACTTGGTGGAATTAGCTTGAAGAGAATTAATAAGACTCATGGCATATCCACTTCAACAGCTACATCACCTACCGGATCTATTGGGTTTGATAAGTATAATATCAAGCTTGATATGACGGGAATTGGAACCGTTAATGATGATAGAAGTAATGATGTTGGATTCCCCAAACTTTATATCAATTCTACTAAATCTGCTGGTGGTTATGACATAAAGGCAACTCAAAATATGCCTTTTGAGATTATTACTCCCATAGTTCAGAATGTAACAACTACAGGAACTGCACTTGGTTGTGAGATAAGAACCACTTCTGCTCCAAGTATAAGTGGAAATGAAATACCTTGGATTGATCAAGGATTTGAAAGTGTTACTATAGGAGAATCTAATTATCTTAATAGTCCGAGACAGGTTGGATCTAAAGTTAATGAAGATGAAAGATTGGATCAAATGGAAGGAAATAAATCTTTCCAAATGAGATTAACTCTTGGTACAACAGATAGTAGGGTAAGTCCTGTTGTTGATGCTCAAAGAGTTAGTTCTATTCTTACAAACAATAGAATTAATAGTGTAATTAGTAATTACGCGACAGATAGGACAGTGAAGACAATTCAAGATGATCCTTCAGCATGTCAATATATTAGTCAGGAAATTGGATTAGAAAATGCTGCTACATCAATTAAGATTATAGTAGCAGGACATGTTCATCCAGATGCTGACATTAGAGCATTCTATGCGATTAATAATAAGAATGGATTTGATCCTATCTTTGTTCCATTCCCAGGATATGATAATTTGAATACAAGAGGAAAAGTAATTAATCCTCAAGATAATAATGGACAGTCTGACAAATTTGTTCCTAAGATAAATGATTCTGGATTTAGTGATTCAGTATCCTTCCGTGATTATACTTTTACTGCGGATGAATTACCTTCATTTAGATACTATAGAATTAAACTGGTACTTGCTTCAACTAGTCAGGTATTTGTTCCTCGATTAAAAGATCTTCGAGTAATGGCTTTAGCTTAAAATGTCAGAACATTATACAATCGAAGGTCATAGTGACCTTGCCAGGGATCCTCAGACAAAAGCAATTATTAATGTAAATGCTTTGGATTATCAACATTATGTTTCTTCTCGTAGTGCCAAAAAATCCAGTCATCAAAGAGTGAATTCTATGGAAGAAGATCTTGCCAATTTGAAAGGTGAAATTGGTGAAATCAAATCTTTACTAAAGGAGTTGGTCAATGGCAAGTAAAACCCTAACATTTGATCCATCAGCAGGAGTAGCATATCCTGCTAATCTAACAATGTATAGTGGTGCTAATTTTAAATGCACATATACTGTAGTTGATACTTCTGACGTAGCTTTTGATTTTCAAGGATTAACAACTACTTCTGTTTGGACAGGATCTGCTCAAATGCAAAAGGGTGTTGGTATTGGCGCAACTGATACACCAGCAGGAACATTTAATGTTGGATTTACTAGTGCAGGTGGTGGAGTATTTGAGATATCAATGGGATCTACTGATACTTCAAGTTTAAGTGAAGGGAGATATCTCTACAATGTTCTTGTAAGTTCTGGAGCAACAATCTATAACATCGTAAATGGAAATATTTTAGTATATGCTGGAATTGCTTCCGCACCCTAAATACACTAGAGGTACTGTATAAATGGCTCAACCAGGAAGTAGATCCGAATTTATAAGTTACTGCAAGAGGCAGTTAGGTGCTCCGGTACTGGAAATTAATGTCGCGGATGAACAAGTAGAAGATATTGTAGATGATGCTATTCAATATTTTCAAGAAAGACATTTTGACGGTGTAGTTAAGACATATTTAAAATATAGATTTACCCAAGCTGATATTGATCGAGGAAAGGCCTCGATGGCTGATGGTAAGAAGACTACAGGAATAACAACAGAGACTGCATCTTCAACTATTGTAGGAGTAGCAACTACTTTTACTTGGTATGAAAATAGCAATTATATACAAGTTCCACCATCAGTTATTGGAGTAGATAAAATATTTCGTTTTGGTGGAAGTAATTCCATATCAAACAATATGTTTAGTATCAAATATCAATTGTTTCTAAACGATGTTGCATTTAATCTTGGACACACTGGACTTTTAAGTTATGCGATGACACAGACATATTTGTCTGATATTGATTTTTTATTAACTACTGATAAGCAAATCAGATTTAATCAACGACAAGATAGATTATATCTCGATATTGATTGGGGAGCAGTGAATGAAGATGAGTGGATAGTTCTAGAATGTTTTAGGCTTATGAATCCAACTGATTATGCTAGGGTATGGAATGATTCTTTCTTAAAGAAATATACTACTGCTCTTCTTAAGAGACAGTGGGGACAGAATTTACTTAAGTTCCAAGGAGTTAAATTACCTGGTGGAGTAGAGTTAAATGGACGACAAATCTATGATGATGCAGAAAAAGATTTAGAAATCATCAGAGAACAAATGTCCAATACTTACGAACTTCCACCATTAGACATGGTAGGTTAATACCATGGCTCTTAACCCTTTCTTTCAACAAGGATCTAGATCCGAACAGAATTTAGTACAAGATCTAATCAACGAACAGTTGAAGATGTATGGCGTTGAAATCCATTATTTACCTCGTAAATATATGGACGAAACAACTGTTATAAGAGAGGTTATACGTTCTAAGTTTGATGATGCATATCCTTTAGAAGCATATATTGATAATTTTGATGGATATAGTGATAATCCTACATTACTTTCAAAATTTGGTATTGAACAGACTAATGAAGTAACTTTAGTTATTTCTAGGGAAAGATGGGAAACATATATTCAACCATTAATTAAGAATGAATCCAATATAAAACTTTCCACTAGACCCAAAGAAGGGGATTTGGTGTATTTTCCTTTAGGTGATCGTTTGTTTGAAATTAAGTATGTAGAGCATGAAAAACCCTTTTATCAATTGATGAAGACATATGTTTATACTCTTAAATGTGAACTCTTCCGTTACGAAGATGAAGTCATTGATACAGGTATTGATGAGATTGATGACACCCTTATCGGTGATGATTATGATGGAACATCGGAATCAGGTACTTCTACCATCCTAGGATCCTCACAGACCCTTACTGTGGTTGGTACAGGTGCCACAGCAGCTGCTGTAGTAGGGTTTAATACAGAAGGATCTATTAGATTGATTAGTCTTAGTGATAGGGGTGGTGGATATAGTGCTATTCCTACTATTGGAGTCAGTTCTGCGCCTACGGGTAAGGTGACTGGTATTCTCACTGCTACTATGATTAGTGGAATTAATGTATGTAATTTAAATATTAGTGATAATCTTAAATCAGTTCAAGAAATTGTAATTACAAATCCTGGTTCTGGATACACTCTTGCACCTACTTTACAAGTTACTGGTGGAGGGGGTTCAGGAGCAGCAGGAACTGTCTTTATTGGTGATGGAACAGTTGGAGTGGTTACAATAACTTCAGAGGGTTCTGGATATACTACAGCACCTAGTGTCACCATTACAGGACCTGTGGGAGTAGGTACAACTGCTACGGCCGACGCAGTTATAAGTACTGCCGGTACTATCACTGCTATTAATATTACTAATGCTGGTGCTGGATATACTTCAAGTCCTACAATCACAATTGGAGATCCTTCGTTGGGTAATAGTGGTAACTTTGTCTTTAATGAAGTTATAACAGGATCTATAACTGGTGTAACAGGAAGAGTAAGAACTTGGAATGCTTCTACAAACGTATTAGAAGTTACTAATGTATCTGGAATGTTTAGTATTGGAGAAGATTTGACTGGAGGAAGTTCTGGCGCCGTTCATGCATTAAGGATAGTTAGTGAAGATCCTCCTGAGGATGGATTTGCTGATAATATCAATATTGAAACTGAAGCTGATAGTATTCTAGACTTTACAGAACAGAACCCATTTGGCATTCCATAAATATAATATACTAGGAATATAACAATGTTTGAGTATTTTTATAACGAAATTTTGAGGAGAACCATTATATCTTTTGGTACTCTTTTTAATCAAATATCAATTAAACATAAGGATTCTGCTGATGCGACGACTGATGTTATAAGAGTTCCTTTGGCTTATGGTCCAACACAGAAATTCCTAGCTAGATTAAACCAATCACCAGATTTAAACAAAGCTACATCTTTGTCTTTACCAAGGATGTCTTTTGAGTTTACTGGTTTGACTTATGATCCTTCAAGAAAGGTCACAACTACACAAAAGATTGTAGTTCAAAATCCTGATTCTACTACTCCTGATGAAAAGAAAGCATATATGCCTGTTCCATATAATATGCAATTTGAACTTGCTATTATGTGTAAATTAAATGATGATGCATTACAAATAGTAGAACAAATAATACCATATTTCCAACCATCATACAACCTTACTGTTAACTTAGTTTCATCAATAAACGAAAAGAGAGATATTCCTATTATCCTAGAAAATATTACTTTTCAAGATGATTATGAAGGAGACTTTGAGGCTAGAAGAGTTCTTCTTTATACATTAAGATTTACCGCAAAGACGTATCTATTTGGTCCTGTTACAGACGCTTCCAAGGATATTATTACCAAGTCTACTGTCAATTATCTTACAGGAACAGATACTTCAAATGCACAACGCAATCTTACGTATTCTGTTGTTCCAAGAGCAATTCAGAATTATGATGGTACGGTTCTTACTAACTTATCAACAGATATAACTAAAACTCAAACTACATTTGAGGTTGATGATGGAAGTACTGTTACAGCATCTTCTGGTGATACGAGTGTTTATATTGACGTTGGTGGAGAAGAACTGTATGTTAAAGCTGTTGATGGTAACAAATTGACTGTTAAGAGAGGGCAAGATGGTACTACCAAACTTGCTCATATCAGAGGTACATCAGTTAAGTCTATTACTACTGCTGATAATGTATTGGTAGAGGAAGGGGATGACTTTGGATTTAGTGGAACTACTGTAGGAGATTGATAGTGAATAAATTAGATGATGCTTTTAATATTACTGCTGAAGTAGTAAAAACCGAACCAGTTGGTATTACTCCCGAACAGAAACCTGATAGATTGACGAAGGATGATATTACTAAAGATTATGAATATACTAGAGGAAATCTTTATAGTATAATTGAAAAGGGTCAAGAAGCAATCAACGGTATTCTTGAACTTGCTCAAGAAAGTGAAATGCCGAGAGCATATGAGGTTGCTGGTCAGTTGATTAAAAGTGTTTCTGATGCAACTGATAAGTTAATGGATCTTCAGAAGAAATTGAAGGACGTTAATGAAGAAGAATCATCTAAGAAAGGACCTTCAACTGTTAATAATGCACTTTTTGTAGGATCAACTGCTGATCTTGCTAAGTTGTTAAAGAATGGAGCAAAGGAACCATCTAAATAAATGAGGGAGAGAAATCCCAAAGTACCTAAGATACTCATACCATGTCGGACCCGTTACCGTCATTAGATGATTTCACTGACTCCAGTGATCTTCCATCAGTTGACACATATTTAAAAGAAGAAGAATTACCTTCGGTTGACGAGTTCGTTGAGGAAGAAGAAGAGAAAGTAATAGAAGAAGCAACTCAAACTCTTGAAGATGCAGAAGGAAATAGTTTTGTAGAAGTTAAAGATATAGTTCCACCATGGCCAGAACTCATTCGTCTGGTTAATGATTTACGCGAGAGTATTCCAGAAATACCTGAAATAAAATCTTATGATAAAGAATTAGAAGAACTTACAATACATATTGAAGAAGTTCAATCAAATATTCCTACCATTCCAGAAATAAAATATTATGATGAGGAAGTAGAGGCTATATGTGAGCAAATTGATAATGTAAAGCATCATATTGCCAACCTTCCAGAAGTAAAATATTATGATGAACAATTATCAAGTTTGGAAGAAAAATTAGTAGTTCTTAAAGATTCACTTCCAGAAGTTAAGTATTATGATACTGATATTAAGTCTTTAGATGAAAAGATTGATGAAGTAAGAGATTCTATACCCAATTTTCCAAAATGGGTAAATGAGGTTAATGAAGTACCTGATTTCTCTTGGATTGGAAAGACTTTTAGTGTAATTGATGATGACTTTGTTAAAGTTGGGGATCATATAAAAGATCTTAAAACTAAATTTGATTCGGATATAAATGCACTTTCCGAAAGCCTTGATACTAAAGATTTTGAAAGTAGAGTAGAAATTAAGGAACTGAAGGAAAATCTAAAGGAAGCAAAGGAAAAAATATATCATGAGATAAAAGAATCTGCTATTAGAATATGGGATCATCATACTCAATTTAAAGATGATGATAGAAAGTTAAAGAAACAAGTATTAAGCAAACTCAACGAAACCAAAGGAAAACTTGAGAAGCAAATACTTGAATTTAACAATAAGAATTATGAAACCAATAAGGAGATTACTAATTATTTTAAGGGATTGAAGGAGGAAGTTTCTTCTCTTCCTAAAGTGAAATATTATGATGAAGATGTTTTAGAACTTAAAAAGGATATCTCTCAAATTAATAAAAGATTTGATGATAATACCCTTAATATTGCTGAATTGTATAAACTTGTTGAGCAGATAAAGGGTGATCAGCATGAATTAAAAGAAATATATAATGATCGTCCTCTAACTCCTGATCCTGGTCTTAAACAGGGTAAAGATCCTCTTACTCCAACAGGACAAGAGTTTGCAACATTAAAGGATTTAGCTGCAAATTATAGGTTGTTTGTTAATAGAGTTGAGCAGCAATTATACACTATTGGTGGAGGTGGTGCAGGATTCTTAAAGGATCTTGATGATGTTAATATTTCTGGATTAGCAGACGGAGATACTATATTATGGAATGCTTCTACAAGTAAGTGGGATGTTGGTACAGTTAGTTCTGGAAGCACTACTTGGGTAAGGAATTCAACTGGAATTCATACAATGTCGAATGTTGGTATTGGAACTACCAATGCTGCTACTGAATTGTATGTTAAAGGTGATGTAACTATTACTGGTGATTTGGATGTTACAGGAGATATTGTATATGATGAACAAACTGCTAGAAACTTAAATGTAACTGGTATTGCTACTATTAATACGCTGGGTGTAACTGGTATTACTACGGTAGGTATTTTAACAGCATACGAGTCTGTAACTATAGGTTCTACTAATGTTCTTACAGCTTTATCTGGTAAAACTTCAATAGGTCTTGCTATTGCTTTAGGATAAGAGCCTATATAAAAGAGCGTTGCTATAATTTCATGAATGAGAAGTGGAAGTGGGTTTCCATTGGAACAGTTGGAACTTTATTTGCATTATCCCATATAGGGATGATAGGAATGCTTGCTAAAAAAAGCTCCTTCCCTCAGGTTAATCTTCCGGTGGGAGAGTATACTTCTTACAGTGTGAGAGCAGGTAAAGATGGATATGCGATTAATTATCGTGCAAATGACCCTTTGATTATGCATGTGGAACGGGATGTAAAAACCAAAGGTGGGTTTCTGGGGTTGGGTAATAACACGGTTAAGACCAAAGAACAATACACAGTCGGTAGTAAGACACATCATGGTGGACCGGTCTCGAACCATAACACCTGGATCGATCCGTCAGCACAAGGAAAAAAGCTCAGTGACAAAACCATTGCTTGCATCGAAGCAAGAGGAGGTGGTAAGTCTACGGGAAAGCTTGTCGGGGGTAGTGTTGGTGCTACTGTTGGTAGCTCCCTTACTGGTATTCCCTTTGTTGGGTGGGTTCTTGCAGGTGCTGCTTCGATGATGGGTATGGATGCCGGTTCAGAAATTGGTGGTAGTATGGCAGAAACTTATGCAGGTTGTAATGATTTAGAAGAATAAATATTAGGAGAGCCTATCGTTATTCATGAAAAAATGCCCTCCAGGTGAATATTATTGTAATGATGATAAAAAATGTAAACCCATCCCTCGTGGTTATCATACCTCTAGGTTAGGATGGCTTGTTCGTGATAAGGAGGAAAAGAAAAATGGGTCCCATAACGGTAACGGAAATGGCAATGGCCATTCTGGCAATGGTAATGGTGGGAATGGTAACGGCTCTAATGGTGGCAATGGTGGAGGAGTAAGTGAATCCACGTATTTGCCAAGAAAGACTGGAAATATAATAACTGCAAATTTGTCGTGGAGAGGACGTACTCAAAGCATTCAAATGTTTTTCCCTCACGTCAAAACCCCCTCACGCAGAGAGGTTCAGGATCAAGTGAGAAAAGTGTATCCTGATGCCAAACTCTGGAATTACAAAGTATCGGACTATGACCCCGGAGAACCCCTCCTCCAAACCGGAGGAAGATAAGGAGATCGCAGCATTAAAGAAGAAAGCAGAGAATTTGCAAAAAATCCTAGATATGACTAGAAAAACTATAGATCATGATAAAAAGTTTATGTTAAATAACAAAGACACCTTTGGAAAATATGAGATGATGTAATGGATGACATTTATCTAGGTAATCCGAATCTAAAGAAAGCTAACGTTGCTCACGAATTTACTGAGGACCAGATTCGGGAATTTTTGAAGTGCAAAGATAATCCTGTTTACTTTGCCAAAAATTATATGAAAATTGTTTCTCTTGATGAAGGATTAGTTCAATTCTTACCTTATCATTTTCAAGAGAAATTAATTAACAATTTCCATGACAATAGATTTAATATATGTAAGATGCCACGACAGACTGGTAAGTCTACCACTGTGGTTTCTTATCTCTTACATTATGTTGTTTTTAATGATAGTGTTAATGTAGGTATTCTTGCAAACAAAGCAGCAACTGCTAGAGAATTATTAGCAAGACTTCAAACTGCATATGAGAATTTACCTAAATGGATGCAACAAGGTATCATATCATGGAACAAAGGATCACTGGAGCTAGAGAATGGCAGTAAAATATTGGCAGCTTCTACATCTGCAAGTGCTGTCCGAGGTATGTCGTTTAACATCCTCTTCCTCGATGAATTCGCGTTCGTTCCAAACCATATTGCAGAAGCATTCTTTAGTTCCGTTTATCCTACTATTACTTCTGGTAAAACAACGAAAGTAATAATGGTTTCTACCCCTCACGGGATGAATCACTTTTATAGATATTGGCACGATGCTGAAAGAGGAAAGAACGAATATATTCCTACAGAAGTTCATTGGTCAGAAGTTCCTGGAAGGGATTCTGCATGGAAAGCACAAACAATTGCCAATACATCTGAACAACAATTCAAAATTGAGTTTGAATGTGAATTTTTAGGATCGGTCGATACTCTTATTGCTCCTTCCAAATTAAGAACTTTAGTTTATGATCAACCAATTAAAAGAAAAGCTGGATTTGATTGTTTTGAAGATCCACAAAAAGGGCATGATTACTTAATGACAGTTGATGTGGCAAGAGGTGTTAGTGAGGATTATTCTGCTTTTGTTCTTTTAGACATTACAGAATTTCCACATAGAATTGTGGGTAAGTATAGGAATAATGAAATTAAACCTATGCTATTTCCAAGTATCATTTATGAGATTGCACAAAAATATAATAAAGCATTTATTTTATGTGAAGTAAATGATATAGGAGATCAAGTAGCATCTATTATTCATTATGATTTAGAATATGAAAATCTTCTCATGGCATCTATGAGGGGAAGAGCAGGTCAGGTTATTGGTCAAGGATTTTCTGGTAAGAAAACTCAAATGGGAGTTAAGATGTCCAAAACCGTTAAAAAGGTTGGCGCTCTTAATTTAAAGACTCTTATTGAAGAAGATAAGGTTATTTTTAAAGATTATGAAATTATTAGTGAATTAACTACTTTTATTCAAAAGCATAACTCGTTTGAAGCAGAAGAAGGATGTAATGATGACCTTGCAATGTGTTTGGTAATATATGCATGGTTAGTCCAAACAGATTATTTTAAAGAACTTACTGATCAAGATGTTCGTAAAAGATTATATGAAGAACAAAAAAATCAAATAGAACAAGATATGGCTCCATTCGGATTTGTTATCGATGGAACTGATGATGAAAGTTTTGTTGATGATGATGGTGATAGATGGTTTACTGATGAATATGGGGATATGGCTCATATGTGGGAGTATAGGTAATTGGAATTAGATAAGCAAATAAAATTAGGACATTTATTGCTTGTCGATAGAGAATGTAGAGTATGTGGAGAAACTAAGAATTTAATAGAAGGTTTTTATCGCACTCGTAAAAATAGAGGAGCAGTTGCATCTTCTTATGCATATGAATGTAAGTTATGTACAATAAAAAGAATAATTGCTAGTAGAAATAGAAGAATGCCTTTTGTTGATTGGCAATATCCAGATTGGTAGTTCACGTCATATTTCCCCATCGAAAAACCTGCATATTCTAAATAATTTTAGATAAACTGAGACTCGGAGAACAAACACATGGCTACTCCTCAATTATCTCCTGGAGTATTAGTCAGGGAAGTTGACTTAACGATAGGAAGAGCTGATAACATATTAGATAACATTGGTGCAATTGCTGGACCATTTGAGATTGGACCAGTTGATGATCCAATTAATATCAGTACTGAAGAAGATCTTGTCAATACATTTGGTAAGCCAATTGGAACCGATGCTCAGTATGAATATTGGATGACAGCATCATCTTTCCTTTCATATGGTGGTGTTCTCAAAGTTGTTAGAACAGCAGGCGATAACCTAAACAACGCAAACGCAGGTGTTGGTGTTGCTTCTACCGCAGTTCTTAAAGTTTACAACTATGATGATTATCTAAACAATCATCAGAGTGACGCGACCTTTACATATTGTGCTAAGAACCCAGGAACTTGGGCAAACACATTAAAGGTTTGTCAGATCGATAATTTAGCAGACCAAACAATCGGTATTAGCACTAATAACTTAGCACTTGCGGGTGCTAGTATTGGATTTGCTGTTACATGTAATATTGATGGAAACATTATTCCAGGAATTGGAACCACGGGTGGATTCACAGGGTTCCTGAAAGGAATTATTACTGGTGTAAGCACCGATTCCACTAATAGTAACAGTACATTTGATGTTAAGATTACTGATAGAATATCAGCAATTGGTGGTATAACAACATATTATCCAATTGATTATGCTGAAGGCAATCAAATTGCTGCATTTAAATCAGATTCATCTATTCAGTTCCTTAATAATTCTGGTGTTACTACTGGACACTCTGCTAACGCAGCATATACTCCAGCATCAGTTAAAGACTGGTATGATGAGCAAACATTAGGTATTAATAATGCTACTGTTTACTGGAAGACATTGGCAGCTAAGCCTTTGGACAGTAATTATGTAGATACTAGAAAAGGTAAGAACGACGGTATGCACGTCGTTGTTGTGGATGATGACGGTAGAGTTACTGGAATCAAAGGAAATATTATAGAGAAGCATCTTAACCTTTCTAAGGCAAAAGATACAGTTTCTTCTGTTAATCCTCCACTTAAGACTTACTATAAGGATTATCTGGCACTTTACTCAGATAATGTTTACGCTGGTAAGAACCCATCTGAGGGACCAGATACTCAGTGGAGTACAGATCCAATATCATCTGGATTCTCTACTGTTTGCACCAAAGTTACAACTGGTGATGGTCTATGGGGTCTTGATGCTCAAGGTGTTACTTACTCTGGATTGGGTAACGTATCTTATACCCTAACCGGTGGCCAAGATTATGGTTCCATTCCTGCAAATGAAACTAAGGGTGGAATGAAGGCTACATTAGCCGATCTAATGACTTCATATAGACTGTTCTCTAACAGTGATGAAGTCGAAGTTGATTACCTCATTATGGGTCCAGGATGTTCAGTAGAGTCTGATTCTCAAGCAAAAGCAAATCAATTGCTTTCAATTGCTGGAGATAGAAAGGATTGTATGGCAACAATTAGTCCACATAGGGCAAATGTTGTTAACATCACAAATACTGAGACACAGACTGAGAATGTAATTAACTTCTTTAGTCCTCTATCATCTTCATCTTACGGTGTATTTGATAGTGGTTATAAGTATACCTATGATAGATTTAACAACGCATTCCGTTATATACCATGCAATGGAGACGTTGCTGGTCTAATGACACGCACAAATATTGTTGCTTATCCATGGTTCTCACCAGCAGGTCAGCAACGTGGTGTTATTAACAATGCAGTTAAACTTGCATACAATCCAACTAAGACTCAAAGAGACAGATTGTATCCTCAGAGAATTAACTCCTTTATTACCACACCTGGTATTGGAACACTTCTCTTCGGTGATAAGACTGCTCTTGGATATGCATCAGCATTTGATCGCATTAACGTTCGTCGTTTGTTCCTCACAATTGAGCAAGCACTACAAAGAGCTGCACAAGCTCAACTCTTTGAACTCAATGATGAATTAACACGGGCAAACTTCCGTAACATCGTTGAACCTTATCTTCGTGACATTCAGGCTAAGAGAGGACTTTACGGGTTCCTCGTTGTTTGTGATACAACAAACAATACACCTGATGTTATTGATAACAATGAATTCCGCGCAGACATCTTCCTGAAGCCTGCCAAGTCTATCAATTACATTACCCTGACCTTCGTTGCTACACGTACTGGTGTTAGCTTTGAAGAAGTCGCAGGTAGAGTTTAAGTTCTAGCTCTAAATATCAACAGGAGGACCTAATCAATGGCAACAACCAGAGCAAACAAAAACATTTCAGATTTTAAGGCTGCCCTTATTGGGGGTGGTGCAAGGCCGAATCTGTTTGAGGTAGAACTCACAACTCTACCAGATGCAGTAACCGGATGGGATGCTGACATTTTTAGATTTATGTGTAAAGCTGCAGCATTACCTGCTCAGAATATTGCAAACATCGATGTTCCTTTCAGAGGTCGAATTTTTAAAGTTGCTGGAGACAGAACCATTGATACATGGACTGTTACAGTAATTAATGATGAAGACTTTAGAATTAGAAATGCTTTTGAAGATTGGACTCAGCAAATTGCTAATTTAGATACTAATATTGGAGCAACTGATCCATCTGCATATATGACGAATGCTAAGGTATTCCAACTTGGTAGAGGTACTACTAAGAGCAGTAAGGATTCTAATGGAACTGATAATGTTGTACTAAAAGAGTATGAATTTGTCGATATATTTCCAACAACTGTGTCATCTATTGACTTATCTTACGATACAGGAGATACTATAGAGGAGTTCACTGTAGAATTCCAGGTTCAATCTCTCAATCTGGCTGGAGCAGGGTCACCTAACGGCTAACTAAATAGTAGGAAAAGTTTAATAAATCATGGCTAAGTTATTTGGGTTCTCGATAGAGGACACTGAACCACTATCTCAGACCGCGGTTTCTCCCGTACCTCCCAATAATGAGGACGCGAGTGATCACTACATGAGTAGTGGTTTTTTTGGTTCCTATGTAGATATTGAAGGGGTATATAGAACTGAGTTTGAACTTATTAAGCGTTATCGTGAAATGGCACTCCACCCAGAGTGTGATAGTGCTATTGAAGATATTATAAGTGAAGCTTTGGTTTCAGATACTAATGATAGTCCAGTAGAAATTAATTTAGATAATCTTAATGCTAGTGATGGTATAAAGAAAAAAGTTAGAGATGCTTTTAAATTCATTAAAGATTTAATGGATTTTGATAAAAAAGCACATGAGATTTATAGAAATTGGTATGTAGATGGTAGATTATATTATCATAAAATTATAGATTTAAAAAATCCTCAAGAAGGTTTACAAGAGATAAGATATATTGACGCAATGAAAATGCGTTATGTGAGAAAGCAAAAGCAAAGTGAAAAAGGACAAGAACAGGCCCGTTTAGGGAATATGAATACTGACAATCCCATGGACTTTGAGTTCCCTGAGATTGAAGAATACTTCCTTTATAATCCAAAAATTAATTATCCTACTACCAATCCTTCATCTTACGGTGCACAAGGTGGAATTAAAATTGCAAAAGATGCTATTTCTTATACTACTAGTGGATTAGTAGATAGAAATAAAGGAACTACGCTTTCATATTTACATAAAGCTATTAAAGCACTTAATCAATTACGTATGATTGAGGATAGTCTTGTTATTTACAGATTATCTCGTGCTCCAGAACGTAGAATTTTCTATATTGATGTGGGAAATCTGCCAAAAATGAAGGCAGAACAGTACCTCCGTGATGTAATGATGAGGTATAGGAATAAGTTAGTATACAATGCTGATACTGGAGAAGTTAGAGATGATAAAAAGTACATGGCAATGCTGGAGGATTTCTGGCTACCTAGACGGGAAGGAGGACGTGGAACTGAGATTTCTACTTTACCTGGAGGACAAAACCTCGGAGAGATTACAGATATTGAGTACTTCAAGAAGAAACTTTTCAAATCCTTAAATGTTCCTATTTCTAGAATTGAAGGAGATGGTGGATTTAATCTAGGAAGATCTTCTGAAATTCTAAGAGATGAGGTTAAATTTAGTAAATTTGTAGGCCGTTTGAGAAAGAGATTCTCAAATATGTTTGCAGATATGCTAAAGACTCAATTACTTCTTACAAATGTAATTACTCCTGAAGATTGGGAGGTGATGAGTGAGCATATCCAATTCGATTTCTTATATGATAATCATTTTTCAGAATTAAAAGAAGCAGAATTAATGAATGAAAGGTTAGCATTGGCAGTTACTGCAGAACCTTATATTGGCAAATACTTCTCACAAGACTATGTTCGTCGTAAGATTATACGTCAGACTGATGAGGAAATTCTTGAAGAGGATAAAAAGATTGAACAGGAAATTAAGGATGGTATAATTCCTGATCCTGCCACTATTGATCCAGAAACTGGATTACCATTTGCACCGGAAGGTGAAATGGGTACTTTAGGTGCTCCTGTTGGCGCTCAAGAACCTGATGCTGCTTTAAGATCTATGGATGTAGACACTGCAGTAGCAGATCAAGATTCTAATATTGTTAAGAAAAAACCTAAAGGCGGGGAAATATAGTGCCAGCAGACGAATTTGGTAGACCGTTCGTAAAAGTTGAATGGCAAATGCCACATTTGCGAGTATTAAAGAACGCTTTACACTTTTATAGAGAGTATAGAGTAGAAATTTTTGATAGAGATAAAACAGAATTACCGGAACCTACTGAGGTTATTATTGATATGGAAAAAAGTTTGGATAGGATGCTTTTAGAGTTTCAATATCATAGTCAACCTGCCGATGCATCTGAAGATGTACAGGGAGATATTTAAATAAGTATAAATAACTCACAGTTACTCAATTGACACCTTAAAATGGATGAATTAATGGATATGATTGCGGCGGATGACTCGGCATCGCAAGTCAGCGATAAGATAAAGGATCTTTTGTTTGCAAAATCTGCAGAGAAAGTTGATGAATTTCGTCCTACTGTGGCTAATTCTCTTTTCGGTGATCAAGAATCAAATGATGAAGTTGATGCTGTAGTGGCAAATGCAACTGCAGTAGCTACTGGACAAGATCAAGAAGAAATTGACTCTGAAGTGGAAGATGAAGCAGAAGAGTAATTCTATAAATAACTAGTATAAATGAATTCTAAATAAATGGCACATCAACCCGTAGGAACTGGCTCGTCAGTACAAGTATCTGTTAATCCAGGTCACTCAAGGACTAGTGGAATTATCTCCCAAATGTCAGATACCTTGAGGGTTGTTCTTGTTGGAGCAGATAATGTACAAGGAGCGCATGTTGCGATCTCTAGAACTTCTACTGATCCAAGTGCTGATTCTGCAGATTACTTAGTTCTTAAAAATGAACCAGCAACAATTTCAATTAACAGACCTGCTTCGCAGAGAGTAGTTGGAATTACAACTGGAACTACAACCCTTATCGATTTCCCAGAAGGAACAGGTTCTCCATTTGGTGTAAATGATATGGTTACTTTAAGAGTAGATGGTCAACCATATTTTGAAGCAGCAGTAGGCTATGGTACTGTTACTAAAATATGGGATAAGTCTGGTGTAGTTGGTTATTATAGTACTAGAATTTCAGTTGATGCTGATACTTCTGGTATTGCAACTGCATATAGTTCTGATAATTTTGCAGAAATGAGAAATTCATTTAAGATTAGTTCACTTGGTATCGGCGTTGGCGGTGCCACAGGAGCATTATATTATCAACAAGTCCAAGTTTCTGGGGATAGCTGATGAAACTCATTAGAGAAGAAGTAGAAAGTGTTGAATTTTTAGTCGAAAATAAAAACGGCAAGAAATCAATGTATATTGAAGGTGTATTCCTTCAAGGAAACATCAAGAACCGTAATGGTCGGATGTATCCTATGGAAACTCTTCGTCGTGAAGTTGGTAGATACAACGAAAATCACGTTACTCCTGGCAGAGCACTTGGTGAACTTGGTCACCCAGAGGGTCCTACCGTAAATCTCGATAGGGTTTCTCATAAAATTGTATCTTTAAAAGAAAGTGGATCTAATTTTATTGGAAAAGCTAAAATTTTAAATACACCAATGGGTAAAATTGCATCTTCACTTATTGACGAAGGTGTAAAATTAGGTGTTTCTTCAAGAGGTATTGGTTCATTGAAACCAACTCGTGAAGGAATTAATGTGGTAGGTGATGACTTTATGTTAGCAACTGCTGCTGATATAGTCGCGGATCCTTCTGCTCCAGATGCTTTCGTTGAAGGTATTATGGAAGGTAAGGATTGGGTTTGGGACGGAGGCATTCTTCGTGAGAGGTTTGCTGAAAAAACTTATAAAACAATCAACACTTTAGTTGATCAAAAACAACTTGATGAGAATAAATTGAATTTATTTAACGATTTCTTATCAAACTTATAAAACTTCTAAATAAATATAGATTTCAACAGGAAAAATCGGAGACACTTCAATGGCTAGTGAGAAAAAACTACAAGAAATTGCGTTGCCAAAGCAATCCAAGACTGCTGTAAATGCTAACGCAAAACCTGGTATGCCTATGAAAGGTGTAGATCAGGTGG